>Ga0193729_1001642_pt1 | contig 11367 bp, 10 predicted proteins | sample U1c2metaG_FD_143036 | JGI IMG/M metagenome (GOLD analysis project Ga0193729, IMG submission 143036) | Soil microbial communities from a riparian zone of the East river system, Colorado, United States - U1c2 | ecosystem: Environmental > Terrestrial > Soil > Riparian zone | place: USA: East River... | reverse complement strand
CCGGCGGCCGTCTCTATCCGGCGAAGGATGCGCGCATGCCGCGATCGATGTTCGAAGCAGGCTATCCGCGCCTCGGCGAATTTTCAGGTTACCGTGATCCGGGCATGAGCTCCGCCATGTCCCGCCGCCTGATGGGAAGCTAGCAAAAGGGCCCCCAGCATGAGAATCGTCGTCATTGGCGCCACTTCCGCGATCGCCGAACATTGTTGCCGGCTATGGGTGGCGCGCGAGGCCTGCAACCTTGTGCTGGTGGCGCGTGATGTCGCAAAGGCCGGCCGCGTCGCCGAGGACCTGCGGGTGCGCAGTCCCGCGTCGACCATCGCCGTGGTCGAGGCCGATTTCCTCGATGCCGCCGCAATCGGCCGGCTTGCCGCCGAGACCGCGGCGCGGCCTGTCGACATCGTGCTGATCGCCCACGGCATGCTGCCCGAGCAAAGCCTCTGTGAGAACGACCTCTTGCTCTGCCGCGATACGCTCGAAGTGAACGCCGTGTCGCCGGCTCTGTTCGCCGAGGCCTTCGCCGGCCATTTCGCCAAGGCAGGCCGCGGCACCATCGCCATCATCGGCTCGGTCGCGGGCGATCGCGGCCGCAAGGCCAATTACACCTACGGCGCCTGCAAGGGCCTGGTGGCGCGCTATGCCGAGGGGTTGGAGCACCGCTTCGCCGGAACGGGCGTCAGTGTCGTGCTGATCAAGCCCGGCCCGACCGACACGCCGATGGCCGCTGCGCACCGGGCCAGTGGCCGCCGTCTTGCCTCGGTCGAAGAGGTGGCGCGCGCCATGGTGCGCGGCATCGACGCCAAGCGACCCGTCGTCTATGCGCCGGCGCAATGGGCGCTGATCATGTTCGTGGTGCGCCATCTGCCGCGTTTCGTCTTCAACCGGCTGAACCTCTGAAGCATTGGCGCAGCTTCTGCATGGATCGGTCGGTCGTGGCGGCGCAAAATAGGCGTGATGTCGTCCAAGCGCGGGAGGCTGAGATGGATCTTGGGCTGAAAGGAAAGCGGGTCGCTGTCACGGGCGGCAGCAAGGGAATCGGCCGGGCGATCGCCGACGGGTTCGCCGCTGAAGGCGCGCATGTCTCGATCTGCGCGCGCAACGAAGCAGAAGTGGCGGCGGCGGTCGCGGCACTGAAGGCCAAAGGCGTAAAAGCCTTCGGCAAGGCGCTCGACGTCGCCGATGGGCCGGCGCTCAAGCAATGGATTGCCGCCAGCGCCGGCGAACTGGGCGGGCTCGACGCCCTGGTCTGCAACGTGAGCGCCCTGGCGGTGGGCGATACGGAAGAGAGCTGGGAGAAATCCTTCCGCACCGACATGATGCATACGGTGAACGCCGTCGGCGCCGCCGTGCCGTTTCTCGAGAAATCCTCCTCGCCGTCGATCGCGCTCATTTCCAGCGTGTCCGGCTTCGAGGTCGACTTCGCCGCCGGCTCCTATGGCGCGATGAAGGCGGCGCTGATCCACTACGCCAAGGGCTTGAGCCGGCAACTGGTCGGCAAGGGCATCCGCGTCAACTGCGTGTCGCCCGGCAACACCTACTTCGACGGCGGCATCTGGCAGAACATCGAGAAGAACATGCCGGACCTGTTCGCCTCCACGGTCAAGGTCAATCCCACGGGCAAGTTCGGCACGGCCGAAGAGGTGGCGAACGGCGTGGTCTTCCTGGCGAGCCCGATGGCCAGTCGCATCTCCGGCACCAATCTCGTGATCGACGGCGCCCTCACGGTCGCGGTCTAGGAGCCTCGTTCATGCACAGCCATGCCAAGCACACGATTCACCGGGAGCATATCCATCACGGCTGGAACAATCAGTTCCCGCCGCGACTCACGATCTCGCCCGGCGAGACGGTCCAGTTCGAGACCAGGGACGCTTCTTCCGGGCAGCTCTCGAAGACCTCGACGGCGGAGGCCCTGAAAAAGCTCGATCTCGCCTTCGTCAACCCGGTGACCGGGCCCGTCTTCATCGACGGCGCCAAGCCCGGCGATGCGCTCAAGGTCACGGTCCTGTCGCTGCAGCCGTCGGGCTGGGGCTGGACGGGCAACATTCCGGGCTTCGGTTTGCTCACCGACCAGTTCCCCGACGCGCACCTGCATCATTGGAACTACGATCCCGGCCTCAAACCCGCGATGTACGGACCGGGCGGCAAGGTGCCGCTCAGGCCTTTTCCCGGCACGATCGGCGTGGCGCCGGCGGCGCCCGGCCTGCACAGCATCGTCCCGCCGCGCAATGTCGGCGGCAACATGGATGTCCGCGACATCACTGCCGGCGTCGAGCTCTATCTGCCCATCGAAGTCGATGGCGCGATCTTCTCGGTCGGCGACACCCACGCCGCCCAAGGCGACGGCGAGGTCTGCGGCACGGCGATCGAGAGCCCGATCGACGTGGCGCTGAAATTCGACCTGATAAAGGGCGCCAATCTGAAGATGCCGCGCTACGTCACGCCCGGGCCGGTGAGCGACCATTTCGACAAGAAGGGCTACGAGGTCACGACCGGCATCGGCCCCGACCTGATGACCGGCGCCCGCACCGCCGTCATGGAAATGATCGATCTTTTAAGCAAGCGCTTCGGCTATTCGCCGATCGATGCCTACATGCTCTGCAGCGTCTGCGCCGATCTCCGCATCAGCTCGATCGTCGACGTGCCCAACTGGGTGGTGTCGTTCTACTTCCCGCGGATCGTGCTGGAGTAGCCGTCACGCCACCGCCGCCAGCTTGGCGCGGCGGCTCTGCATCAGCGGCTGGATGCGCTGGCCGAACTGTTCCATGCCGATCAGGAAATCGTCGAAGGTGAGCATGAGGCCTTTGGTGGCGGGCACCGTGGCGAATTCGTCGAGCATGCGTGCGACGTTGGCGTAGGAGCCGACCAGCGTGCCCATGTTGAAATTGACCGCACCCGTCGGCGCCGCCATTTGCCGCGCCGTGCTGGTCGCCGCTGCACTCGCATCGGCGTTCGCCTGGTCAGCCAGCCAGGTCATCGCATCGAGATCGGCGCCTTCGTTGTAGTGCTTCCACTTGGCCATCGCGGCTTCGTCGGTCTCGTCGGCGATCACCATCAGCAGCACGTAGTTGCCGACGTCGCGACCGGTCTTGGCGGCGGCCTCGGCCATCGCTGCGTTGGTCGCCGCATGCGCGGTCGGCGTGTTGACGTCCTTGGCCGCGACGAAGTTGTAGTCGCCATGGGCGGCGCCGAACTCGATTCCGCGCGGGCTCTGGCCGGCGCAGACGACCTTCACGTAGGCCTGCGGCCGGGGAGAGAGCTTGCAATCCTCCATCTGGAAGTACTGCCCCTTGAAGTTCGACGTCCCGGTCTCCCAAAGCTCGCGCAGGATCGTCACATACTCGGTGCTGTAGTCGTAGCGCTTGACGAAGTGCTCCTCGCCCGGCCACAGGCCCATCTGTTCGTACTCCGCCTTGGCCCAGCCGGAGACGATATTGATGCCGAAGCGGCCGCCCGAGATCGAATCGATGGTGGACGTCATGCGCGCCACGATGGCCGGCGGGATGGTGAGGACAGCGACGGAGGCATAGAGCTGGATGCGCTGGGTGACGGCCGCCAGACCCGCCATCAGGGTGAAGGATTCGAGATTGTGGTCCCAGAACTCGCTCTTGCCACCGAAGCCGCGCAGTTTGATCATGGAAAGAGCGAAATCCAGGCCGTAGTGCTCGGCTTTCTGCACGACTTGCTTGTTGAGCTCGAAGGTCGGCCTGTATTGCGGCGAGCTGGTCGAGATCAGCCAGCCATTGTTGCCGATCGGGATGAAGACGCCGATATCCATCGGCGTCTTCCTACGCCACCTGCTTGAGCTTCGCCGCCCGGCACTTCATCAGCGGCTGGATGCGCTGGCCGAACTGCTCCATGCCGATCAGGAAGTCGTCGAAGGTGAGCATGATGCCCTTGGTGGCGGGCACGGTGGCGCATTCGTCGAGCAGGCGGGCCACCGTGGCATAGGAGCCGACCAGCGTGCCCATGTTGAAGTTGATGGCGCCTTCGGGGGCGGAGATCCGCTTGGCGGTGCCGTCGTCGGCGGCGTTGGGATCGGCGTTGGCTTCGCCCGCCATCCAGGCGAGCGCCCCCATGTCGGCGCCTTCGTTGTAGTGCTTCCATTTGGCCATGGCGGCCTCGTCGGTCTCGTCGGCGATCACCATCATCAGCACGTAGTTGCCGACGTCGCGGCCGGTCTTGGCGGCGGCCTTGGCCATCGCCTCGTTGGTCGGCGCATGCGCCGTCGGCGTGTTGACGCCCTTGCCCAGGGTGAAGTTGTAGTTGCCGTAGGTCGCGCCGAACTCCATGCCGCGCGGGCTCTGGCCGGCGCAGACGATCTTCATGTCGGCCTGCGGGCGCGGGCTCAGCTTGCAGTCCGACATCTGGAAGTATTCGCCCTTGAAGTCGGACGAGCCCTTCTCCCAGAGTTCGCGCAGGATGGTGACGTACTCGGTGCTGTAGTCGTAGCGCTTGGCGAAGTGAGCTTCCCCGGGCCACAGGCCCATCTGCTCGTACTCCATCTTGGCCCAGCCCGAGACGATGTTGATGCCGAAGCGGCCGTTCGAGATCGAATCGATGGTCGAGGCCATGCGCGCCACGATCGGCGGCGGCAGGGTCAGCACCGCCACCGAGGCATAGAGCTGGATGCGCTCGGTGACCGCGGCCAATCCTGCCATCAGGGTGAAAGATTCGAGGTTGTGGTCCCAGAACTCGCTCTTGCCGCCGAAGCCGCGCAGCTTGATCATCGACAGGGCAAAATCGAGCCCGTAATGCTCGGCCTTCAGCACGATCTGCTTGTTGAGCTCGAAGGTCGGCATGTATTGCGGCGACGTCGTGGAAATCAGCCAGCCGTTGTTCCCGATCGGAATGAACACGCCGATATCCATCTGAAGCTCCTGCGCCAACGGGGTGATGTCTCGCCGGAGCAAGTGACGTGCCAACTCGCCTGCTGTCGAGGACTTTTCTAGTGCTGGGTCTGCGGAACTTTCAAGCGCATGCCGTCGAGCGCGGCGCTGACCTTGATCTGGCAGGACAGGCGCGAGCTCTCGTCGACCTCCGGGCAGAATTCCAGCATCGCCTGTTCCGTCGAATCCGGCAGGCGGTCGCGCCATTCCGGCGCGACATACACCATGCAGGTCGCGCAGGAGCAGGCGCCGCCGCAATCGGCGTCGATGCCGGCGACCGAGTCCTTTACCGCCCCCTCCATGATCGACAGCCCGTCGGCGATGTCGACGGCATGCTCGTTACCGTCCGGTTCCTCGAAGATGATCTTCGCCATCCGTGTCTTCCTACGTCTACGCCCGCTGTCTTCTAGGGCCGAACGTCCTTCATGGCCACGCGTTCGTCGCTGAGCTTCGCGGGATCGATCCGCGATCCTTCGGCGATGAGCTGCTTGGACATCATGAATTCCGGTGCGCGGTTCACCGCGTCGACGGCGACCAATTCACCCTGGCGCAAATAGAACACCGCGAACGATCGGCCGCGATCGGGATCTCCGCGAACGACGACCGCGTCGTGCCGTGCCGACAGCCCGGCCATCTGCAGCTTCACGTCGTACTGGTCCGACCAGAACCAGGGCGTCTGAAAGGTCGGAGCAGGCCGCCCGCAGATCGCCGCTGCCACCGTCCGCGCCTGCTCGAGCGCGCTGTGCACGGACTCGAGCCGCAGGCGCTGGTCGAGCAGCGGGTGCGCCTGGCTGGCGCAATCGCCGATGGCGTGGATGGCCGGATCCTGCGTGCGACACTGGGCGTCGACGACGATGCCGTTATCGACGGCGAGGCCCGCCTCGCGGGCCAACTCGGCGTTGGGGATCGCGCCGACGCCGACCACGACCAGGTCGGCCGCAAGCTGCAGGCCGTCGCAGATCACCTGCTCGAGCCGGCCGTTGCCCTCGAACCCCGTGACCGCCGTGCTGGTCGCGATCGTCACGCCTTCCTCGCGGTGGAGGCGCTCGTAGAAGGCCGAAACGATCGGGCCCACGCCGCGGGCCATGACCCGCGGCGCCTGTTCGAGGACGGTGACCGCAACGCCGCGCTTGGCCGCCACCGCGGCAAGCTCGAGGCCGATATAGCCGCCGCCTACGATCACCAGGCGGCGTCCCGGCTCGAGATAGCGGCGGATCGCCTGCACGTCGGCGATGGTGCGCAGATACATCACGCCTTCGAGGTCCGCGCCGGGCAGCGCCAGGGTGCGGGGGCGGCTGCCGGTGGCGATGACGAGGGTCGAGTATCGAAGGGCGGGACCGGTGTCTGTGCTGATTGTGCGGGCCTGCCGATCGATGCTGGCGACGCGGGTGTCGAGCATCAGCGTCGTTCTGGCCTTGTCATAGAATGCCGCCGGTTTCACGAACAGCCGGTCGAGTTCGATCTCGCCGGCGAGAAATTTCTTCGACAAAGGCGGCCGCTGATAGGGAGGATGCGGCTCATCACCGACGACCGTCACGCGGCCGGCAAACCGCTCCTGGGCCAGGCTGGCGACGAGCTGACCGGCGGCCTGTCCTGCGCCGATGATGACAAGGGGATCGACCGACAAGGAGGTTTCTCGGCTCGGCTGTTGGAATGACCGCCGCCACCCTAGGACTGCAGAGCAGTCCCTGCCATAAAAATCGAACAGATGTTAGTTATTTTGTTGACTCTGAAATCGGCTGGCGGCTAGTCGTCTGTCGAGCATCGCCGAACACAACGGAGCGGCGCCATGGATTTCGAATTGCCGGGTGAGGATCATCCCCAGCGCAAGGCGGTGCGGGCCTGGTTCGAGGCGAATCCGCAGGCCAGCGGCCGCGATCTGGCCGAGGCGGGTTACGTCGTGCCGCATTGGCCCAAGCCCTGGGGTCTCGCGGCCGAGCCTGAGCTGCAGCTCATCATCGACGAGGAGATCAAGCGGGCCGGCGTCGTGCCACCGCGCAATCCGGTCGCCATCAACAATTGCGCCCAGTCGCTGCTGACGCACGGCAGCGAGGCGCAGCGGCAACGCTTCCTGCCGCCGGCGCTCTCCGGCGAGGAACTGTGGTGCATGCTGTTCAGCGAGCCGTCGGGCGGCTCCGATCTTGGCGCGCTGCGCACCGTCGCCCGGCGCGACGGCGATCACTATGTCGTAAAAGGCCACAAGATCTGGACGTCGCTCGCCCACAAGGCGAAGGTCGGCGTGCTGGTCGCGCGCACCGCGCCCGACTTGCCCAAGCACCAGGGCCTGTCGGAATTCCTGATCGACATGGACAGTCCCGGCCTCACGGTGCGGCCGATCATCGACATGTCGGGCGACGAGAACGAATACAACGAGGTCTTCCTCGACGAGGTGCGCGTGCCGGCCGACCGACTCCTGGGCAAGGAGGGCGAGGGCTGGGCGCTCAGCATGACGCAGCTCCAGACCGAGCGCGTGGCGCTTTCCAAGCCTGGCGCGATTTGGGGCAGCGGTCCCTCGGCGCGCGAACTTATAGAAGGCCTGTCCGAGGTTGGCGCCTTGTCGGACGGCGCGCTGCGCGATGAAGCCGCCGACATCTACATCGAAGGCGAGATCCTGCGGCTCCTGTCGTTGCGCGCGCTCAGCGACCGCATGAACGCCCGCACGCCGGGGCCGGAAGGCGCCATCCGCAAGATGCTGGCGGCGCCCCATGGCCAGCGCGTGGTCGACCTCGCCAAGCGGGCCCAGGGCGCGCGCGGGCTTATAGCCGGCGAGCAGCCCTTCCCGTCGCAGCTTGGCGGCAAGGGCACGTTCGAGGATTGGGACTATGCCTTCTGGTTCAGCCCGGCGGTGACCCTGGGCGTCGGCACGCAGGAGATCCTGAAGAACGTCGTCGCCGAACGGGTGCTCGGCCTGCCGCGCGAAGCCGATCCGACGGCGCGCGTTCCGTGGTCGCAGAGCCGCAAGGCGGGATGAGGGAGGGACCGATGGATTTTGCCCTCAGCGAAGACAATCTGGTGCTGCAGCAATCGGCTCGCACCTTTCTGGAAAAGGAAATCTCGCTCGGCCGTGTGCTGGTGCCGGGCGCCACCGTCGCCGATGCGGACTACGACCGGAACTGGACGAAGATCGCCGCCATGGGCTGGCCGGGCCTGGTCGTCGACGAGGCGTTTGGCGGACTGGGGCTCTCCTGCATCGATCTAGCGATGATCCTGGGCGAAATGGGCCGCACGCTGGCACCCAGTCCCTTCCTCGGCACGCTGTTCGGCGCCTGGGCGATCCAGAAAGGCGGCTCGCAGGAACAGAAGGAACGACTCCTGCCGCAGGTCGCCGCCGGCACGTCGAAGCTGGCGCTGGCCGTTGCCGAATCGAATGGCGTGACCGACGGACCCGGCCGCGAGGCGGTGGCCCGCAAGCAGAGTGGCGCCGGCTACCTCATCACCGGCGTAAGATCCTTCGTCATCGATGCGGCCGCCGCCGATTGGCTGGTGGTCGCCGCGGCGGAGGAGGGGGCGGCCCATCGCGCCTTCTTCCTTGTCGATGCGCGGCAGGAGGCGGTAAAGGCCGATCCCCTGCCGTGGCGCGACGTCACGCGCCAAGTCTGCGACGTGCGTTTTAGGAATGCCGTCGCCGAGCTGTTGCCGGCCGACGACGTCACGATGTGGCCGTGGCTGCGCGACCGAATCCTGTTCGCCCTGGCGGCCGAGAATGCCGCGGGCGCGCAACGCGTGCTCGAAATGACCGTCGACTACGCCAAGGAGCGCACCGCCTTCGGCCGGCCGATCGGCGGCTATCAGGCGATCAAGCACGCACTGGCCGACATGCTGGGCCTGGCCGAGTGCTCGACCACCGCCGTGCTCTATGCAGCCTGGGCGCTGTCCCAGGAGGACAGGCGCGCTGGGCTCGCGGCCGCAATGGCCAAGGCCTATTCGAGCGACGCCTACGTCTCGGCGACCCACCGCAGCGTCCAGATCTTCGGCGCCATCGGCTTCACCTGGGAGATGAAGAACCACCTCTATTTCAAGCGTGCCCGGGCCAACGCCGAGCTGTTCGGCAATGCCCGCACCCACCGGTCGCGCGTCATCGACATGGTCGAGAAGAAAGCGGCCTAGCCTCGTTGACCATGGCTCCGGCAGAGATATAGAATTTCAAACAATCGTTAGATAAATCTAGCAGGCGATAGGGTTGGAGGAAACGATGGACATCACCGTGCCGAATCCAGGACTGCCCCTGACCTCGTCGGACATGGTCGTCGAAGATCGCCAACGGCATCTGTTCCGCGTCGCCCGGCGCGCCTTCACCGACGAGGAGGTGCTCGAGCAGGAGCGGCGGCAGATCTTCGACCGCTGCTGGCTCTATCTCGGTCACGGCTCGGAGATCCGCAACACCTGCGACTTCGTCACCCGCGCCGTCGGCGGCCGCGAGCTCATCTTCAACCGCGACCGCGGCGGCGCCGTGCACGCCTTCCTCAACACCTGCCCGCATCGCGGCGCGATGGTGGTGCGCGAGAAGACAGGCAATGCGCTGTCGTTTCGCTGCTTCTATCACGGCTGGTCGTTCAACGTGAACGGACGCTTCGCGTCGCGCTTCGAGGAAGGCAACTACGGCAAGGAGCACTATGGCGGCGGCTGTGCCGACCTCGCCCAGGTGCCGCGGCTCGAAAGCTACCGCGATTTCTGGTTCGTCAATTTCGACCGCAATGCCGTGTCGCTCAGCGACTATCTTGCCGGCGCCAAGGAGTATATCGACCTGGTCGCCGACCAGGGCGAAGCCGAGATGGAGATCGTCGGCAGCGGCCAGCAATACATCATCAACGCCAACTGGAAGCTTTTGGCCGAGAACAGCATCGACGCCTTCCACGGCTTCCCGGTCCACAGCACGTATTTCGACTACCTGCAGAATATCGGCAGCCTGCGCTCCGATGGCTTCAACGCCAAAGGCATGACGAGCCTCGGCAACGGGCACGCCGTCATCGAATACGCCTCACCGTGGGGACGGCCGATCGCCCGCTGGGTGCCGTCGTGGGGGGAGGAGAAGCGCGAGCTCGTGGAGCGTATTCGCCAGGGGCTGATCCAGCGCTTCGGCGAGGAGCGAGGCCTGCGCATCGCCGAGACCAGCCGCAACATGGTGATTTTCCCCAATCTCGTGATCAACGACATCATGGCGATCACCGTGCGGACCTTCTATCCCGACGCGGCCAACCGCATGACGGTGAGCGCCTGGGCGCTCGGCGCGCGCGACGAGGATCAAGAGCTGCGCAAGCTCAGGCTGTTCAACTTCCTGGAGTTTTTGGGACCCGGCGGCTTCGCCACCCCCGACGACCAGGAGGCGCTGGAGAACTGCCAGCGCGGCTATCGCAACCAGCGCGAGGCCGCCTGGAACGATATTTCCAAGGGCATGCCGCGGGTCGGGCCGCCCAAGAACGACGACGAAGAGCAGATGCGCTGCTTCTGGCGTCAGTGGCGCCAGCGCATGGCGGGTGCCGTATGAACGCCGACTCGAACCTGTCGCACGGTCTGACGAAGGATGATCCGGTCCTGCGCACCAGGATCGAGGACTTCCTCTACCTCGAGGCTGATCTGCTCGACGAGTGGCGCATCGAGGAGTGGTTTGCGCTGTTCTCCGAGGGCGCCACCTACGAGGTGCCGCCGACGGGTGACGACAAGGAAGCCGATCCGGCGACCTCGCTGTTCTACATCGCCGACGACTATGTGCGGCTGCGCGAGCGCGTGGTGCGCCTGACCAAGAAGGAGGCGCACTCAGAATTCCCGCGCTCGCAACAGCGCCACATGATCAGCAACGTGCGCATCACGGGAATAGCGGCCGGCGTCGCCGACGTCTCCTGCAACTTCATCACCTACCGTGCCAAGCGCGGCGTGGTCGATACCTACTACGGCAAGCATCTCTACCGGATCGACTGCACGGCCAGCCCGTGGAGGATCAAGTCCAAGCGCTCGGTCCTGAGCATGGACATGCTCTATCCGGGCAAGCTCACCATCATCGTCTGATCGCCGCGATGGAGTCCCGCCTCATCGATGTGCATTCGCACATCGTACCGCGCACGCTGCCGGCCGATCCGACCGGCGGTGGCATCGACAGGTGGCCCTGCGTGCAGTGCCAGAGCCTGACCGCCGCGACGGTCCTGATGGGCGCCAAGCCGTTCCGCCAGATCGACGAGCGTTCGTGGGACGTCGGCCGCAGGGTCGCCGACATGGATCGCGACCAGGTCTCGGCGCAGGCGCTGTCGCCGATGCCCGAGCTCCTGTCCTACTGGCTCGATGCAGCACCGGCGACCGAGCTCGCCCGTTACGTCAACGGCGCGATCGCAGAGATGGTGGCCAAGCGGCCCGACCGCTTCTACGGGCTGGGCAGCGTTCCCCTGCAGGATCCCGTACGGGCGGCCGAGGAACTGCGCTTGATCAAGGAGCGCTTTGGCCTCCAGGGCGTCGAGGTCGGCAGCAACATCAATGGTCGCTACCTGGGCGA
>Ga0193729_1001641_pt1 | contig 11370 bp, 11 predicted proteins | sample U1c2metaG_FD_143036 | JGI IMG/M metagenome (GOLD analysis project Ga0193729, IMG submission 143036) | Soil microbial communities from a riparian zone of the East river system, Colorado, United States - U1c2 | ecosystem: Environmental > Terrestrial > Soil > Riparian zone | place: USA: East River... | reverse complement strand
ATCGCGATTTTCGTTGGTGTGGGTCTGGTTTATAAAGAGATCGAGCGGCGGACTCTTTACGCAATTCTCACTAAGCCGATCGGCCGGGGCCAGTTTCTGCTCGGTAAGTACCTGGGACTTTGTCTCACGCTGTTAGTAAACGTGGTCATCATGGGCGCCGGCGTTTCGCTCGCCCTGATTTACATTCGCCGCGGCTGGGATCCATTGGCAATAAAAATCTGGCCGGCAATCATGCTGATCTATTTCGAGCTGATGATCATTACCGGCGTGGCATTGCTGTTTTCGACCTTCTCGTCGCCCGCGCTGTCAGCTTTGCTGACATTCTTTGTTTTCGTGATCGGACATTTCAGCGCTGACTTAAAGACTCTCAGCAGTACGAGCAACCAGGTGGCTGCGCGTTTGGTTTTTCGGGCGCTCTATTATTTGCTCCCGAATCTAACAACGTACAGCGTAATCACTCCGGCCGCGCATGGAATATCGCCCGACATACAATCGATCCTTCTCGCGTTCGCATATACGATCGTCTACGACGTTGTGTTGCTGCTGGCCGCGACCTTAATTTTCAGCCGGAGGAATTTCAAATGAAGAAGAACCTCCTGCTGGTAATGACGACCGTGATCGCGCTGTTCGTTTCTGTCGTACTGGTCAGAATGATCGACGCGCATCGAGCAAGCGCGCCGGCGCCATTGACCGATGAGTCGCTGTATGTGAATGCGGCGACCGCCAGGCATATGGCTCTTGCCTTCAACGGTCTCGCCGCGGATTGGTACTGGATGCGATCTTTGCAATATGTGGGCGGCAAAATCGTCGCTTTTGAAGATACTCACCCCGAGAGCTTTAGACTCAGCGATCTGGATCTTCATGCGCGATGCTGCTTCCAGAAGTAAGTCCGGATGACGCAACCGCATTACTAAACTCCGGCGTCGCGGCTAATCCAAAGACGTGGCGCTTGTATCACCTGCTGGGATACGTCTATTGGCAGCGTCATCATTACGAAATCGCCAGCGAGATCTATGCAAAAGGCGGCAGCTTGCCCGGCGCGCCTCCGTGGATGGCCGCGATGGCCGCGCGCCTGAAGGGCGAAGGCGGTTCGCGCGACGCCGCCAGCGAGATGTATCGCCATCTTTACGATGCCTCGAACGATCCGGCCGTCAGGGATATGGTCGACAAGCAGTTAATGCGGCTCAAGTCACTCGATCAACGCGACGAAATTCGAAACGCATTGAATTCCTATAAAGCGAAGAACGGCCGCTGTGTTTCTTCGTGGCGCGAGATCGCGAACGAGCTGCGCGCGGTGCGATTGATTCTGGATCCAAAGACCGGCGCGCCACTCGATCCATCAGAGACGCCTTATGAGTTGATTAAGAACGGCTGCGACGTGGGCCTGGATGTAAACACTAAGGTGCCGTTTAGATAGAATCCGAGTGATGCGTTATGAGTAATGAGTAATGAGTGCGTGCGCGTGATGAGGGGAAGCCGTAACTCATCACTCATAACGCATCACTCATCACTTACTTGATATGTCGATAATTGAAATCAACAATTTAACCAAGGACTACGAAGTCGGATTCTGGCGTAAACGAAAAGTGCGCGCGCTTGATGGTCTTTCACTGACGGTCGAGCCTCATCAAATTTTTGGTTTTCTGGGCGCTAATGGCGCTGGCAAGACCACTACACTCAAGCTGCTGATGCGGCTGATCTTTCCGACTAACGGATCGGCGCGCATTCTCGATCGAGATATCAGCGACGTCTCGATGCACGCTCGCATCGGCTATCTTCCTGAGAGTCCTTACTTCTATGACTACCTGACCGCGCGCGAGTTTCTCAATTACTGTGGCGAGTTGTTTGGTCTAAACCGGAACGTTCGCCAGACGCGTAGTGAAGAGTTGCTGGCCCGCGTCAATCTCGATCGAAAGAGTTGGGATCGTCAACTGCGTAAGTTCTCAAAGGGAATGTTGCAGCGCGTTGGGTTGGCGCAAGCCTTGGTCAACGATCCCGAAATAGTTTTTCTGGACGAGCCGATGAGCGGATTGGATCCTGTCGGGCGAAGAGAAGTGCGAGACTTGATCGGAGCCCTCCGCAGTGAGGGCAAGACCGTCTTCATGTGCTCGCACATTCTGTCGGACATCGAGGTGCTCTGCGACAGCGTGGCAATTCTGAAAGGTGGATCCGTGGCGCGCTCAGGTTCACTGGAGGAGCTAAGAGCGCAAGCAACCAATGCTATCGAGATCGTGGCGACTGGCGCCGATGCCGCTGGTCTGAAGCAAGCGCTTACGATCAACGCGGAAGTAACGTCGACGCCGAGCGGCCTTCATATTCAGGTAACTAACGAACAAGACGTGGATGAAGTAATCGTGGCGTTGCGAAAGCTGGATGGAAAGCTGGTTTCGGTTCAGCCGGTGAGGCAATCGTTAGAAGATCTGTTTATGTAAGTGTCAGAAGCCCGACCGTCAGGGAGGGCTACAATAGAGCCCACTCATAATGATGTGAAGGTTACAGAGTTGCCCTCCCTAACGGTCGGGCTTCTGATACGCTACTTCAAAATAAATCCCGTTACTTCCATTTTGATATTCGCGCGATCGTCTTCATCGGTGAAGCCGTCGATTAAGATCGAAACGCGCATGGTCTTGTTTGGATCCAACTCTGGTTGGCGGCCGGGAATCACGACGATCGTTCTTTGTTTCACAGGCTTGCCATCGTGGTCCACCACCGCGCCGCGAACTTCCAAACCAGTAATTGTGCGACCGGTGAAATTTCGCGCAGTCGTTTGCAGGGTCATCACAGTGTCGCCCAATGCTCGCTTTGCTTCATCAGCTTCGGGATCGTCGAGCGCGATCAGCTTGATATATTTGTCCCAGTCGGATGAGCCGGGACGGATGGCGCCCTGCAATGTCGGCGGCGATCCGGTCGCGACGGATTTGCGCAGCAACAAATAAAAGAATCCGCCGATCACCACGGCCGCAATCGCGGCGACGACAACAATCAGCGTCATGTGCGACTTCTCTTCAGGAATGCTGTGTTCTGCCGGCATATACGCGCTGGCGTGACCTCCCGTTCTCATGTCTGCGTTAGACGCTTATATTACCGCACGTGTTCCTGCTTTGCGTAAGAAACTGTCGTTTCCCAACCATGCAATCATGGATAATTCGTCACGAAGTCCCGGTATAATGCGCCCGTGACTGCGATTACGATTAGACAACAACGACCGGACTCGCCGGAGGCACTGCAACTGCTTTCCGAACTGGATGTCGATCTCCATCGCCACCCATATCCGCCGGAGAGTCGTCATGCTTTCAGCGTCGACCAGCTCTTGCGCGAAGATGTTGCTTTCTTTGTCACGCTTTACGACGACGAACCGGCCGGATGCGGCGGCATAAAAATCTTTCCCTCCGAGTATGGTGAAGTGAAACGAATGTATGTCCGGCCGGAGCATCGCGGGCTGGGCTTCGGAAAAGCAATGCTGGATCATCTGGCTGAATACGCGCGGAAACAAAGCGTGGATTTGCTGAGACTTGAGACGGGGATTTATCAGGTCGAGGCGGTTGGATTGTACGAACGCTATGGCTTTCTCAGGCGCGCGCCGTTTGGAGAATATCGGGTGGATCCGTTGAGCATCTATCTGGAAAAACAACTGTAGCGCAAACTGTTGGTTTGCGCGCAAGCCAACAGCTTGCGTTACAACTCGCAATCTTTACAATTGAATCCATGAAGTGTCCTGTTTGTAAATCATCGGAATTATCAACGACGCAACTGGAAGCGAACCTTACTTCTCATCAGTGTCCGACGTGTTACGGAAATTGGATCGCCGGCGCCGAGTACTGGGATTGGGTCGAGGAACACAAAAGCGATCTTGCCGAACGCGTGTTCGATCGTGAAACTCTGTCGCTTGCTGAACCGGGGTTGCCAATCGATTGTCCGGAGTGTCGCTTCCGCATGGTGAAGTATCTGGTTGGGCGGGGCCTGGGTTTCTCACTCGATCATTGTCATGGTTGCAAAGGAATCTGGCTCGACGGCAACGAATGGGAAGCTTTGAAGAAGCGGAATCTGCATGACGACCTGAATCTGATGTTCACCTCGTTCTGGCAGAACGAAGCGCAACGCCTCGAGCGCAAAAAGAAGATGGAGCAAATCTACATCGGTAGATTCGGCGAAGAGGACTATGCCGAGATCAAACGAATTAGATTCTGGCTGGACACAAAAACAAATCGCGAAGAGCTGATTGCTTACTTGATCGATAAAGAACCTTTCGACGCGTAAACAAGAGGCTGAGCATGGCTGAGACCGAAACCTTAAAACTCTGGTATGAAACTAATCTCGACGTGTTTCTGAATCACTGGTTCGCGAATTATGACGAAGCGCGCGCCTCACTTGAACATCACGGCGGCTTCCTGCTGCCTTACCAGACTCACTTCTTCGTTTGCCAACCAGATGTGATCGCGGCCCTGGGGCTTGATCCGGCGGATTCTGATTGGGAAAAGATCGGGTACGACTGTGCGCGTCCAGATGACCAGGATGCTTTCGCGCGTCTGCGCGAAAAGCGCGAACGCGTCGTCTGCGCCGCTTCAGAAACCAATCAATAAGATTTGTTCGGTCTGATTTTGTGTGGCCCGCGCAGCTTGCGCGTGGATTCACGGGCAGGACGCTCGTGCCACATTATCCAGCCAGCGCGGCCGCGTAAACCTGTATCGTGAGCTCGACCATCCTGTCCAGAGAAAACTTCTCTTGAACATTCGCAAGAGCATTATCCGCGAGCCGCTTTCGTACGGTGCGATCGTTTAGTACTTCGACGATCGCCGTTGCCATCGCTTCAACGTCACCAACTGGCACGAGCCGGCCGGTCTGATCGTCTTCAATAATTTCGCGCGCGCCCTCTGAAGCAGTTGCCACGACCGGAACGCCGGCCGCCATCGCTTCGACGATGGATAAGCCAAAAGGCTCTGAGCGCGCGGGCGAGACAAAGAGATCCAACGTCGATAGCAAACTCGCGACGTCATCGACCCAGCCGATCAACTTAATTGCATGTTCCATTTTCAAGTCGCTGATCAGTTTCTCGAGAGCCACTCTGTTTTCGCGTGAATGAGATTTGTCTGCGCCGGCGATAATGAACTCGACATCGTCGCGATGTGCGCGCATGATCGCGGCCGCGCGCACAAAGTCTTCCTGTCCCTTGATGGGCGCGATGTGACCAACCATACCCACGCGCAGTCTGCGATCGGTCGCATTATCTTTGGCAGTACCCGCAAACCTATCGACATCGATGCCGTTGTGAATCGTGACTATTTTTTCTGGCGCAAAGATGCTCGGCGTGTACAGCGACTCAGCGACTGCCTGCGACACGGCAATCACACGCGACGTTCGGCGCAAAGTCAGCTTATGAATTCGATTCAGCGGAAACAGAACGTGGCGCGTCAAAACCAGTTGGGCTTGCGACCGGCCGGTTGCGAGCGCCGCCAGCGGATAGTCGCGCGCCACGTGAGCGTGCACGATTTCGATCTGATGCTCGCGAACGAGCCGCGATAACTTGAGCGCACTGGCGAGATTGAGCGAATTGCGTATCGGCAATTCGACAATGTTTTCTGAAGGCAGCGACCGAAGCTCCGCGCGCACAGGAGACGCAGGACTCAACGCGGCAAAGACTTCGTGACCACGCCGGGCCAGCGCATTCGCCAGATCGGCCAGATGTCTTTCGCCGCCGCCAATCTCGCGCGCCGAACAAATTTGCAGGATTCGCATAGCTCTGAGTTGCAGCGCGAACTCTAGCACAAGTTCCCTATCGGCGAGATGGGTGCTGTCCAAAACAATTCTCCGTGTCTCTCTGTGGATCTCAGTGCCTCTGTGGTGAAAGTTTGCTGTGATAAGCTCACCACAGAGACATGGAGATCCACCGAGCCACTGAGCCCGATCCAACGTGAAGCTGCATGACTTCAGTCACACAATCGCATCTGTGCCTTCTCTGCCAACGTCCGCTGCGCCACGTGGGTGAGGACTTTGCGCGAAAGCAGATCTACAAATGTGACCAATGCGATTATGCGATGACGCCGCCGGCGACCAGTGATGACGCCAGCGAGTTGTATGACGACCCTGAGTACTTCGACGGCTGGGGCTGCAACATGGAGTTTGACTACGATCGCTTCGAGCCCGCGGTCCATCAGCAGGTCGCGCAGTATCTCGATTTCATAAAGAAACACACGCGCGGAAAGTCGCTCCTCGATGTCGGCACGGGAAGTGGATTGCTACCGCATCTTGCGCGGCAAGCCGGTTATGAAGTTGAAGGCACAGATTTATCGAAGCACGTCAGCGAGACTCTTCCGGCGACTGCCGGTTTTCCAGTCCATCACGGACCTCTGGAAGAAATAGCCTTTAATCGAAAGTATGACATCATCACGATGCTGCATGTGCTTGAGCACACCAGCGATCCACTTTCAACCCTGCTGCGCGCCAAAGAGATCTTGAATCCAGAAGGCTATGTAATGGTCGTGGTCCCGAATTACAAGAGCGTCGATACACGCATCAAGAACCTGCTTTCAAAGCTCAAACTGAAGAACCGCGCATATAAGCATCTGGCCCTGGGCCATCATAACTTTGTCTTCTCGATCAAGAGCCTGGAAGTTTTAGGGCGGGTCGCGGATTTGCAAGTCGTCTATCACACGACCACCCAGCCGGCCTGGCGCTCGAGCGCGGTCCACCGCTTCTTTGAACGGTATCAACTGGCCACGTGGTGTTGGATCGTTTATCGAAAGCCTGCCTCGACATAATGTCCAAGCTAAAGAAACAATCCTGGAGACTCAAACTCCTGCTCGCTTTATTCGGCGTGATATTCGGTCTGCTGATGACCGAAGTTTTCCTGCGCGTCGCCGGATATTCCGCGCCGCTCTTCTACACGCCCGATTATTTTCGCGGAGTCGTGTTGCGGCCAAACGTCGCCGGCACGTATCAACGTGAAGGCCGCAACTACGTCCAAATCAACAGTGAAGGTTTGCGTGATCGCGAGCACTCAATTGCCAAACCGGCGAACACAATCAGGATCGCGCTGCTTGGCGATTCATACTGTGAAGCTTTGCAGGTGCCGTTGGAGCAAACATTCTGGCGGCTGCTGCAACAGAAGCTCGAATCGTGCGATCAGTTTGCGGGCAAGCACATCGAAATAATCAATTTTGGTGTTTCGGGGTACGGCGCCGGGCAGGAACTGATTACGCTTCAGCAGAAGGTTTGGCAGTACTCGCCGGACATCGTCATGTTGCTGATGACTACCAACAACGACATCAGCGACAACCTGCGCTCGCTGAAAAAGACGGACGAGATTCCCTACTTTTATTATCGTGGTGACAAGTTGATTGTTGATAATTCGTTTCGCGATTCGCCGGCATTTCGCTGGCACTCGTCCACGCTCAATCGGGCCGGCGTTTGGTTCCGCGATAATTTGCGCACGATTCAACTGGTCTACGAAGTTCACTTGCTGATCAAAACCAAGCTCGACGAACGGCGAGCGCGGAACCAAACGCCGGCCCCTGTTCCGGCGCAAGCCGCGAGACAGCCGGCGCCGGAAATCACGGTTGAGAACATGATTTATCTCGAACCGCGCGACGCAGTCTGGAATGAAGCCTGGCAGGTGACGGAAGGACTGCTCAAAGAGATTCACAATGAGGTAAATCAGAAAGGCGCGAAATTCGTCCTCGTGGCTGGCAGCAACCCGATTCAGGTGCATCCTGATCGGGCGCTACGGGAACGCTTCCAATCATATGTGGGAGTTGACAATCTTTTTTATCCGAATCTGAGGCTTGCGCAATTAGCTAATCGTGAACAGATCGATTTTCTCGATCTCGCTCAACCAATGCAGCGTTATGCCGATGACAAGAAAGTTTTCCTGCACGGATTTGGAAAAGAGATTGGGAACGGTCACTGGAACGCTGACGGTCATCGTGAAGCGGCTGAGTTGATCGAGCAGAAGATGTGTAGCGGTGACTTCAGATAATTCGAAAGGAAAAATGATGGAGGAAGTACAAAAATATTGGCGCGACAAGGTGATGGGCCTGCTTCAATGGAGCATAACCATTTATCTCTTAATACTTGGATGGTCCGTGACCTACCACGACAAGTTTGAATTCTGCGCTGATAAAACGAAATCGTACGCTGAAAATCGCGACAACCTCGTGCGAGCAATTTCCCTCTTCGGAGGTTCTCTTCTTTTTGGAATTGCTTTACCAACTTTGGTTCACCTGATTTACAAACACTTCCTGCCGCGAGACAAAGTGGACGAGACCGTCCTGCCAAAAGCCGTACTCATGACGTTCTCTGTGACACTCGCAGTTCTGCTGATCATAGTCTCGTTTCTTACCGGGTATCTTTACGGCTGTTAGAGGCGGCGAGAGAGTCGCCGAGCATCACTTCACGATCACGAAATCCATCCACTGACTCGCGACCTGGTATTTCTTGTCAGCCTGCGGGTCGGTAACAATTACCTGCAGCACGTAATCCCCCGTCGGCAAGTCTGTGCCCAACTGAATTGCACCACCACCAACGAGCCGCTTCAGATCCGGCTGGCCATCGACCGGCATTGGATTCTGTTTGCCGGTGAACACCGGTTTGCCGTCGCGAAAAAGGATTACCTGGGTCATCAATTGCGGTGCGCTGGTTTTCTCGACATGCGCGTTGTAAACATAAAAGCCGTAACTCAAAAACATGCCGGGGTGAAAATGGCGCACGGCCGGACTTGCCTCCGCGTTACCCTTGTCGATGCCTTCCTGATCACCGCCTGGACTGTCGGCGTTCGCGGCTTGAGAATTTGCTGCGGCGTTTGCCGGCGAGCTATTCGTTTTCGGCGGCAAATAACCTCTGAGAGCAAGCCCTGAGAGTGACAGCCGGTTCTTTTTCAAATCGGGAACTTCGACGAATTGACTCGCTGATCCAGTGCGATCGGTCGCAGTGTCGCGCAGAGACATTCTGAGCTGATACGCACCGGCTTTCTTGACCGGCACCGTCACGTAGTAAACCAGTCCGTCGCGTTGCGCGCGTTTGTATAACTCTTCCGGCAATTGCATCGTATAGGTGCGGCCGCTTTGGTCGATGGGAACGCCGTTGTCGCCAAACGTCATCGACAAAACATCGAAGACGCACTTGTGTATGTTGTTCGGCTCTTCAGTGAATGTGAGATCGTGCGCATCGATGTGCAGAATCGATCTCATAAAGGAGCCTGCTTTCGCATCGTTCGCGAAGAGCGATGTCAGTTGGAGGTGAACACCGGTTGCGCCGAAGGGCGAGGCGAGCGCGTCGTACAGTTTCTGGGCCAGACTGCGCGGCGCCGGTTTTTCATCGTCGGTGAATCCCAGAAATCCATTGCGCATGCGCACGTTGAATTTGCCGGGGCGCGTCACCTTCAAGGTGAGTTTATGAAACGTGCGTCTTCCCGTCCGCTTGTCGAATGTTCCTTCGTCAGGACGGTATCCGATCAAATAAAAACCCTTTTGGTCTTCCAGCACACGCCGAATGCCGCCGCTTAGATCGTTTGTGTTGCGAATCGCGATGCCGCCAGTTTGTTGCGCCAGAAAATCCAAACCCTGCTGGGTATTGAAAGCCTCATTGCGGCGCGAGGTCATGGCATCTTGCAGTTGTTGAGTGTCCCGGCCGGACAAATCATCCGCCGCTGTAAAGCCCATGGTCTGCAAACCAGTCGCGTTCATCGTATAAATCACCACCGAGGCGCGCCCGGCTTCGTCAATCAATCGTCGCAATTTTTCCAGCGCCAGATAATTTCGCGTCGGATCGTCAGGGTTGTAAATTTTAAAACCGTCCGACACTAACAGAATCGATTTGCGTCCCGGCAAGTCTTTCAACCCTTTGACGACATAACTGACGGCGCCCAGCGTGCCGACTGCGAACACATCTTTGCGAAAGTCATTCAGGTCGTCATTCGCCTGATCTATGTCCGCGCCGTGGGCACCAGCGGTTGGCGGCTGAATCGCTTCGAACGCGCTCACTCCGCTGCGACCGTTCGCGTTCCACTTCACGCGCTCGACGGCGGCATACAGTTGTCTCTTATCGGAGGTGAACTGTTGCAGGGCGCCCATGCCGCCGCTGGTGCGAATGATCGCGACCAGATCGCCCGTCTGCATCTGTTCGTCAATAAATTTCTTCAAAGCACGCTGCACAAAGTGAGTACTCTCAAAGGACAAGCCGAGATCATCCACGACTATCGCGATTGTTCGTTTTATGTCTTCCGGCCGGATTCGCGAGGTCGGAATTGGCGGCGCCGTCTTGTCGGCGGTCGTGGATTTGGCCACACGTTCCGTCGGCGCGGTTTCACTTAAATTGAAAGTAAAATGAGTGATCTTCTGCTTACGGCCGTCTTCAAAAATCTCAACTTCCTCAGGCTTCAGATCGGTGATGAGCTTGCCATTCTTGTCCGTCACCACCGCGTCGACCTGGACCAGGTTTGTCGTGATCCGCACGACGTCAACATCTTCAGGTTTTTGAGATTGCAAAACGGGCGGCGGAGGTGGCGTGCCGGCTTGTTGAGCAGACGCGATCGAAACCAGCAGCGAGGCAATCAGGAGAAGCGGCAAGAGATATTTCGCGGGCATCATTAGTTGTAGTGGGGCACTAGCCCCGTTTTCCTCACTGTTAGACGATCACGGGCCGCGCCCGGTTGCAAAAACTGCAATCATTTCAGCGCGGCGCCGACTGTATTATCCGTTCGTAAAACTCGATGTACTGAGAATGATCTTGTCTGTGCTGTAGCAACTGATGGCCGACTCGCGCTCCGCGACGGTCCTAGCTGGAAATCTCAAAATCCATCCATTGTGCGACCGTGCGATATTTTTTGTCAGCGAGCGTGTCCGTCACCACGATTTGGAGCACGTATTCCCCGGGGGGCAGGTCAGTGCCAAGGATTACCGCGCCTGAAGCAGACAATCTTTTTACGTCAGTCTTATTCGTTGCGTCGAATGGTCTTTCGCCGCCCGCAAAGACCTGCTTCCCATCGCGAAACAGTTTCACCTCCGTGGTCAATGTCGGCTTTTGCGTGGCCTTGTCCAGCTGCGCGTTATAGATCAGATATCCAAATTCCAACGGTGTTCCCTGTTTGAAGTGGCGAACTGCGGGGCTCGCTTCGGGATTATTCTGATCCGCGCTTTCTCTGTTTTGAGGAGATGCCCCGGCGTTCGGCCGGGCGGCCGAGGCGACCGATGTTCCGGTGAGTACTACCCCCGAAAGCGCCAGATGTTTGTTGTCCAGATCCGGCACTGCTATGAACTGGCCGGCAGACCCGATTCGATCAGAGCCGGCATCTCGCAACGAGATCCGAAACTGGTAAGCGCCCGATCGCTTGATCGGAATAGTCACGTTGTAAACAAAACCCTGACGCAATGCGCGCTG
>Ga0193729_1001640_pt1 | contig 11370 bp, 10 predicted proteins | sample U1c2metaG_FD_143036 | JGI IMG/M metagenome (GOLD analysis project Ga0193729, IMG submission 143036) | Soil microbial communities from a riparian zone of the East river system, Colorado, United States - U1c2 | ecosystem: Environmental > Terrestrial > Soil > Riparian zone | place: USA: East River... | reverse complement strand
CCTGCACGGGAGGCTAGCAGAGGAGAGTGTCAGTCTGCAGGCGCAGTCGTATACGGGAATACTTGAAGCGGAAGGGATAGAACGGCCAACGAATTACGCCAAGGCCGTCGAGATTCTAGAAGATTACATCCATGCCCCGTCACGCCTACGTGGGAAAAAAGTCATCCTGAACTTCTGGGCGGTTTGGTGTGGACCTTGCCGGGCGGAGCTTAAGGAACTAGAACAATTTCAGCAGAACCATCCGGAAGTGGTTGTTTTGACTGCGGTGGATACGACAGCGGAGTCTAAGGATCTCAGGGATTTAATTCGCGAACAGCGGCTGGCGAGTTTGCGGATTGCGCCGACTCCGCCGGGGCTGATGGAGAAATTTGGCGCTTATGGCTATCCGAATACTTTTCATCGATGAAAACGGATTTGTCCGCATAGAGCAGCTTGGAGGAGGCACCGGCATTTCACGTTATCTAATGGCCGGCTTGGACGCTATACGCGACGCTGGCGGCCCAGGACCGGCCCAAACGGAAAGGCCCTAACGCGATTCATCAGGGCGATCCCGGCGAGGGGCGCGACTCTGTATTCAGCTCGCTCACACTAAATTACTTGTCGGTTGACGGCGTTGGATTGCTGAAGATTTTGTCGGTGCCCACGACTTGGCCGTGGAGGGTGCCGGGAATTAGTGTTTCCGGTTCAAACTCCGCGAGGCCCGATTTGGTGCCAGTGCTGGCGATAGTCACGCGATTCACTTCCAGGGTGCGGCCTACGGCGCGTTCGAAATTGGCTTTGGCTTCGATCAAGTCAGCTAAAGCGCGCAACTCGACGCCTTCCGCGGTGACGTAATCGCGTTGGGTGAGAATTACGTTGTAAACCGTGGAGGCGCCCAGGGCGTATTTTTTCTGCTCCGCCTCGAAGGTTTGTCTTTGCAGTTCGCGGGCTTTGATGGCGGCATCCACGCGGGCGCGATCCTGTTCGAGCGCGATGTAAGTGTTGCGAACGTCGAGCAGCGCGGCATTCTTTAATTGCTGTAACTGAGTTTCCAGCTGACGCTGGGTCAGCACGGCGCGAGCGTTGTCAGCTTGTGCGGAACGGTTGCGCAACGGCAGAAACAGATTCAGCGATGCGAAGTAGTCGGGGAATTGATTGGTGAAGATTTGATTTTGCGCGGTACCAAAGCCCTGCTGAGCAGTCCCTACAATGGGCGCGGTGGTCGTTGATTGAAAGATAGGCGTCTGGACTCCACCAGCACCGGTGACCGTGATGGGGGTGCCGTTGCTGTCGACGATAGGAATGCCGCTGCTGATGACCACCGGACTCCCGGTAATCGGCGAATTTCCCGCCAGACCCGACGAACTGTACTGCCCGCTCAAGGTCAGCGTAGGCAACAAGGCGTTCTTGGTGGCACGAACCTCAACTCCAGCGTTTTTCAGGTTGTACACCTGCTCTTGAAGATCGGGCCGTTTGACGAAGGCTTCCTGAATAGCGTCTTCGAAGGAAGCCGATTCGGTCGCTGCAGGAGGAGTGGGAAGGTCGGTGGGAATAATTTCCACATTGATGAGATTGGGCGCCAAGGGATTTTTGGTCATGGCGTTTTTCAGGACCTGTTCGTCCTGCAGTTGAACGGTTTGTGCGACGATCAAGTTCTGGCGGTTGCTGGCGACTTCGGATTCGGCGCGGGTGACGTCCAGGGGAGCCATGGTGCCAATTTCCAATTGCTTCTTGTTGTCGTTGTAGAGCTTTTCCGAGACGCCGACGGCCTGCTGCTGCACCTTGACGTTTTCGCGGGCGTAAACCAGTTCCCAGTAAGCGTCGATGGCACTGGTTACGGTGGTGATGGCCTGGTTGACGAAAACAAGATCGGCAATCTTGCGATTGTTTTTGGCGATCAGAATGTTGCGGCGCCCGACGAAATACCCGAAGCCATTTAAGAGCTGTTGTGAAAACCCGGCGCTAAACGAGGACTGCACGCTGGGGTTGAAGAAATTGGCCGCCGAGGTGGACGAAGAGCGGGTATTGTTCCAGGCAACATTTATGGTGGTGCCGGGAGTGAAGCTCTGCTGGTATGTGACGTCAAAAAGGGTGGCATGAGAGTGCAAGCCCTGCAAAGTGCTCGTTCCTACCCCGGTTCCCGAAAGGAACGGATTGTTTATCGGTGTGGTGAGCGAATTAATGGAAGTGGTGGCGTTGATGATGGGATCGTAGGATGGAAATATTGTATTGAAGGGGTCAATACTTGCTTGAGAGGTGGGAAAGTCCGCGCCAGGGGTGCCGCGGCCCTGGCCGCCAGCTTTGGTTCTGAGAAGATCGGTGTCGGCGATCCAGGGGTTGTATCGCGCCACGGCAATGTCGAGGCTATTCTCGAGGGCCAACTCGACGGCGTCCTGCAAAGTTATTTGCAGCTTGTTGTCATGAATCAATTGGTCGATGCGGGGCGAATTGACCAGCGCGGGCTCATCGATTTGAATGGCCTTGTAGGGGGCGATCAAGGTTGGAAATGCGCGCGGGCCGTTTACGAAACTGTGCGTGGACAAACCCAGTGAGACGGGGATGGGCGGTGCAGAGGGAGGCGCGGTGCCCGTGGCGGCCTCCGGGCCGGCTTGAGAGGCGGGCGGTATGTTGCCATAGGTGCCGGGCGGCGGAGGCTGCTGCTGCGAGGGATCTTGTTTCGTGGGATCTTGCTTGGGAGGGGGATTTTGAGCAAAGGCGGGCACGACATTTCCGATGGCGATAAGCAATGCCAAGAATGCCGCCACCAATGGGCGAGCATATCGTCCCGACAATTTTTTGATCCGTTTTCTGTTCGGGCAATAGGCGGACCGCTGCGCGGTCATCCGCATCAAGCTCATAGTATTCTTTACCCCTCTGAATTGCCCCTGTAGGGACAGATTGGAAATGTCGGACTCACCTTTAAAACGTTAATGAGACTCAATTTGTTTCGTTCGATTTAGATAAATTATGAAAATAAGGGGGCTAATGAACGCCGGCGCGCGGCGTGCCCGAACGAAAAGCAGTCTAGCAGGGGCGTGCATCCTTGACAACGCAGAGACTGGCGGCTAGGCTGCAGACGTTTCGACGGTTAGGGCGGGGGCGCGGTTAGCGGAAGCAATGCTGAAACGCGAAGAATTAATGGCCATGTTTGAGAGTGCCGGAGCCATCCGGCACGGTCATTTTGAGTTGTCCAGCGGGCTGCACAGCGGAATGTACATGCAGTGCGCACTGGTGCTGCAATATCCGCGGTTTGCGGAGAAGCTGGGGCAAAATCTGGCGAGTTTGTTTGGAGACTTGGAGCTGGATGCGGTGGTGTCCCCGGCCATGGGCGGATTGATTATTGGGCATGAAGTCGCGCGAGCGCTGCCGGAGGGGAAAAGCTACGGAGACGGGCCTGTTGGATCGGGAGTGCCGGCGGTTTTTGGGGAGCGCGACGCCAGCGGTTCGATGACCATGCGGCGCGGTTTTTCGCTGCGGGCTGGACAGCATGTGCTGGTAGTGGAAGATGTGTGGACGACCGGGGGATCGACGCGCGAGGCGATCCGCGTAGTCGAAGAAATGGGTGGGCACGTGGTGGCCGCCGGAGCGTTGATCGATCGCAGTGGCGGAACGATTCAGCTTGGAGTTAGAACCAAGGCATTGCTCGATCTTGCGATCCCGAGTTACCCGCCGAAGGATTGTCCCTTGTGCGCGGACGGCAGCGTAGCTGTTAAGCCTGGCAGCCGGTTTGTGCGTGGTGGCGCGGATTCCTCCGGCGGCAGCGCAAATGCGCGGACGACTGTTGGCCGCTGAAATTTTACTCCGCTTGTCAGAATTCTCCGCCGGCTAATTCCTCATGCGCTACTTCAAGCTGACTATTGCGTATGACGGAACTGATTTTCACGGATGGCAAGTTCAAACTAACAAGCCCACCATTCAAGGCGAGATCACAAATATTCTGGGGCGCTTGACCCAGGAGCGCGTCGCTCTTTACGGGGCCGGACGCACGGATGCGGGTGTCCACGCACTGGGGCAGGTGGCCAGCTTCAAAACATTGTCGGGGCTTTCCGCCAGCGAATTTCAGCGCGCGTTGAATGCGCTGCTTCCCCCCTCGATTCGAATCGTTGCGGCCAATGAAGTAGGACCCACGTTTCATGCGCGCTGGTCGGCGCGCGGCAAAATTTACCGTTACCGGATTTATCGCGGCAAAGTGGTGCCGCCGATGATCTGGCGCTACGTGCTGCATTATCCATTTCCACTGGATGAAGAGGCCATGCGAGACGCTGCGGCGCGATTTGCGGGGGTGCATGACTTCGCGTCGTTCGCTGCGTCGACTGGCTCGGAAGATGACGATCAGGAGCGCTCTACGGAGCGGGAGGTTTTTTCTTCTGAACTGGCACGCAGCGCCGACAATGAGGAATTGGTGTTTACGGTAAGCGGGCGTTCGTTTTTGCGTTATATGGTACGCAAAATGGTAGGGACGTTGCTGGATATCGGGAGGGGCAAGCTTAGGCCGGACGATATAGAGAGACTTTTTGAACTTAAGGATCGATCGAAGTCTGGGCCGACGGTTCCTGCGCAAGGATTGGTGATGGTGGCCGTGAAGCACGATGAATCGTGGCGGGTCGAGGGTTGAACTTAGCGGGAGAAACAAAAGGGCGGGAAATCGGTTAGAGTAATTGTGAATGAAAGATGATTTGATTTACGACTGGAACTTGGCTTCTCCACCGGCGATTCCCGCGGGGACCCGCGTTTTGTTGAATGATGAAACGTTGCGCGATGGTCTGCAGAATCCTTCTGTTTTTGATCCTCCCATTGAAGAAAAAATTGAAATGCTGCATTTGATGGAATCGCTGGGAATTGATTCGGTGAATATTGGGCTTCCTGGCGCGGGACCGCGAGCGGTTGCAGATACTGAGGCCTTGGCTCGCGAAATTGCCAGCAAGCGGATGAAGATCAAGCCGAATTGCGCGGCGCGTACCGTGGAAGCGGATATTTTGCCGATCGTAGAGATATCGCAGCGAGTGGGGATTGCCATTGAGGCGGCAACATTTTTGGGGTCAAGTCCGATTCGCAGGCTGGTGGAGGATTGGACCGTCGATCATCTGGAGCGAACCACGGAAAAGGCGGTGCGCTTTGCGGTGGAGCACGGGCTGCCGTCGATGTATGTGACGGAAGACACTATTCGCACGGACGCCGATACCGTTAAGCGGCTGTATAGCTGTGCGATTCGCAACGGCGCGCGCGCTGTCGTGCTGTGCGATACGGTGGGGCATGCCACGCCCAGCGGGGCTTACAACCTGATGAAATTTGCGGTGGACGAAATTGTGAAGCCTTCGGGCGAAAAAATTCGTGTGGACTGGCACGGGCATAATGATCGCGGGCTGGCGGTGGCCAATTCGCTGGCGGCCATTGCGGGCGGGGCGAACCAAGTGCATGCGGCGGCGAATTCTCTTGGCGAGCGCGTCGGGAATACCGCGATGGAATTGATGCTCGTCAATTTGCGGTTGATGGGATTGATTGGGCAGGATCTTTCGCGGTTGCGAGAATATTGCGAGCGCGTGGCGTCGGCGACGCATACCAGCATCCCGGTGAATTATCCGGTGGTGGGGCGCGACGCTTTCCGCACGGCGACTGGAGTACATGCGGCGGCGATCATTAAAGCGTTTCGTAAAAATGATCCGGAACTGGTCAATGCTGTGTACAGCGGGGTGCCGGCACATCTTTTTGGGCTGGAGCAGGTGATCGAGATAGGTCCCATGAGCGGAAAATCAAATGTGCTTTACTGGCTGGAAAAACGCGGGATGAACGGCAATGAAGCGTTGGTAAATCGCATTTACGATGCGGCGAAAAAGTCTTCGCGAGTGTTAACGGATGCGGAGATTTTGGCACTTTGCCAGAAATCGGCAGGGAATTGAAGCGGCGCAATGCAAAGCGCACGATGAAACACTTTTTAGTTTGGGTTATTCTCCTAAGCATGCCGCTGCGATCTTCGCTTGCCGCTCAAACACCTCGTCAAGCTGCTGCGTCTGAGATTACAAAGAACGCGCAGACGCAGGTGGCGCTGGATTGGTTCCAGCCTCACCAATCTTCCATTAACGAAGTGCAAATAAAACTCGCAGAGATTCCTGCGCCGTCCTATCAGGAAGAACAACGCGCGGCTGCCGTTGAAACATTGCTTGGCGCCGCGGGGTTGACCACGCATCGTGACAAGATTGGGAACGTTATCGGTGAGTTGCGCGGCGCAAACGAGAAAGAGATTGTGATTCTGGCGGCGCATTTGGACACCGTGTTTCCTGTGGGCACAGATGTTAAGGTTCGCCGTGAAGGGGAGCGGCTGAGCGGACCGGGGATTTCGGACAATGGCACAGGGTTGGCTGCGCTGGTGGCGATTGCGCGCGCGATGCAGGCGGCAAAAATTAAGCCGCGCCGTACGATTTTGTTTGCTGCCGACGTGGGAGAAGAGGGCGAAGGAAATTTGCGCGGCATGCGCGCGCTGGTGGATGCATACCGCGCAAATTTGAAGGCGGCGATTGTTTTGGACGGTTCGGGGACGGATCATGTCACGACGAAAGCCCTGGCCTCGCGACGGCTGGAGGTGGTCATCACCGGGCCGGGCGGGCACAGCTGGTCGGATTTTGGGATGGTGAATCCCATCAACGCGCTGGTGCGCGGCTCGGTGAGATTTATTAATACGAAAGTTCCCACGTCACCGCGGACGACTTTTAATTTGGGGCAGATCGAAGGCGGCACGTCGGTAAATTCCATTCCGCATGAAGCGAAGTTGAAGGTGGATATTCGTTCGGAGAATGAAGAGGAGCTCACGCGCCTCGAGGCTGCGCTGCGGGAATGCGTGGCTGCGGGCGTGCGCGATGAGCAGGAGTCGGCGCGCGACCGTTCGAAAGGGCGACTGGACTGGAAGGTCGAGCTGTTGGGCAGCCGGCCTGGCGGTGAACTGGCTGCGGGCTCGCCAGTGCTGGCGGCATTGCGTGCCGCCGATGAATTTGTTGGGAACCATTCGCGGCTGGAGCGTTCTTCTACGGATGCAAACATTCCGCTTTCGATGCGCATCGATGCGATCGCCATTGGCGCGGGCGGGAATGGCGGAGGGGCGCACTCTTTGCAGGAGTGGTATGAGCCTTCCGGGCGGGAGATGGGGTTGAAGCGCGCATTGCTGACTTTGCTGGAAATTGCGGGGATTGCTCAGGAAAAAACGCGATAAGTGATTTAGAGGCTTGGCGGCTGAATTAATCCACGGTACGAGACCCGGTCGTGGCGGCGGAAGTCGCGGTGATTCCACGTTACAAGACCCACCCTCCAGAAACCTGGGGGTGGGGCACCCTCCGCCTGTGTTTAATTTCTAGCTAAGTACTACTTTTCATAAATACGATGACGTATCAAGTATGCTCTTTACGAGGCTAGATCTGCTATGCTTGGCATTAAGGAGATTACTTCTTTATGCCAAGAGAAAGCCCATTTGCGATAGTTCTCTCCAAAGAAGAACGCCTTGCGCTGAAAGCTCAGGCCCACCAGTATACGTCACCGTATTGTGATGTGGTCCGAGCGAAGATCGTATTGCTCGCGGCCGAAGGTCTCTCCAACGACGTCATCGCTGCTCGCCTAGACACGGCGCGCCAGATTGTCAGCAAGTGGCGCAAGCGATTCGCCCTTGCGCGACTTCCTGGCTTGGAGTCGCAGCCTCGGGGCGGGCGTCCCGTCCTCTTTTCCCCCCAGCGTCGTCGTCCAAGTTAAGGCGCTCGCTTGTGAACTCCCGCATCGCTTGCAGCTACCGCTCTCGCGACTCTCTCTTTCCGAGATTCGGCGCGAAGTGATCACACAGGGATTGGTAGCTGAGATTAGCGGGGCGACCTTGTGGCGCTGGCTCAGCGCTGATGCGCTCCGCCCTTGGCAACATCGCAGTTGGATCTTCCCACGGGACCCGGATTTCGCGGCCAAGGCCGGGCGCATCCTCGATCTGTATGATCGCCTTTGGCAGGGGCACCCTTTAAGTGCGCGTGAGTTCGTCATCTCGTGCAGACGAAAAAAGCAGTATCCAAGCCCGTCGCCGCAAGCAGCCGACGCTATCTCCCGCACCAGGTCGTTCCACCAGAGTCGAACACGAATATTTCCGTGAAGGCGCATGGACCTATCTGGCGGCGTGGGACGTGCATCGGGCCAAGGTGTTCGGCCACTGCGAAAAGAAAACCGGCATTGCGCCGGTCGATCGCCTGATTGGAGAAGTTATGAGCCGAGAGCCTTATAAGTCAGCACGTCGCGTTTTCTGGATCATGGACAACTGTTCCGCACATCGCGGCCAAAGGACGGTCGACCGCCGGCGCTCTCAATGGCCCAACGTGGTCCTCGTGCACACCCCCGTCCACGCTAGCTGGCTCAATCAAATTGAGATTTATTTCTCTATTGTTCAGAGGAAGGTTCTCACACCCAACGACTTCAAATCCCTCAGTGATCTCGAACAGCGGCTGCTAGCTTTCGAGCGCCGATACGAGGAAACCGCCTCGCCCTTCCAATGGACCTTTACTCGTCAAGACCTGACAACTCTCTTGGCGAAGATCGAAAACAAACGGTTAGCTTCCGCCGCCTGACGCCCTTACAAATACGTCACCGTAATTCCGAGCAAGAGTACTAAGCAATTGTTAGTGGGCTGGGGAATAGTTTTTTACGTCCACCGGTTCGAACATGGTGGCAGTGGCGGCGTGGGTCTTCTCGTAGGCGGTGATTTCGGGTTCGTGTTTCAGGGTGGTGCCGATGTCGTCGAGTCCCTGGAGCAGGACTTCTTTGCGCGATGGGGCGATTTCAAATTTGTAGCTTAGGCCGTGGTTGTCGCTGACGGTTTGGTTGGGGAGATCTATGGAGAGCGAGTAGCCTTCTTCTTTTTCTGCGCGCTTGAATAGCTCTTCGATTTGTTGCTCGGTTAATTCAGCGGGAAGGATGCCGTTCTTGAAACAATTGTTATAGAAAATGTCGGCGTAGCTCGGAGCTAGAATGACGCGGAAGCCGTAATCGCCGATGGCCCAGGGTGCGTGCTCGCGGCTTGAGCCGCAGCCAAAGTTCGCGCGCGCGAGTAGCACCGATGCGCCTTTGTAGCGCGGGAAATTCAGCACGAACTGGGGATTTGGTTTTTCGCCTGGCAAGTAGCGCCAATCGTAAAACAGTATGCGACCGAAGCCCTGGCGCGTGAGGGCCTTGAGGAATTGCTTGGGTACCATTTGATCGGTGTCCACGTTTACGCGATCGAGCGGCGCGACTAATCCGGTATGGGTAATAAATGGTTTCATGGTGCTCCAATTATGGATGGTAAAAGTTGGTGTTTCCGTGTTGCGTTTCGCAGTAAGTCACTGCTAGGCCTAAAATCAACCGAGATCCACATAAAGACGTTTCTGATTCCCACGGGCATCGGCCCACGATTCTGGCCAAATCGATCACTATGACGCGCCTCTAAGGTTAGCCAAACCACTGTGACGATGAGTGCGAGCGCTAACAATGCGTGTTCGATGTATTCCGAACGAATCGGTCCTCCGATTTATTCCACTGACTCGACCGTGAATTCGCGTACGTCCACAAAATGGCCTGCAATGGCGGCGGCTGCGGCCATTACTGGGCTGACCAGATGGGTGCGGCTGTCTTTGCCCTGGCGGCCTTCGAAATTGCGATTGGAGGTGCTGGCGGAGCGCTCGTGTGGAGGAAGGACGTCGGCGTTCATGCCGATGCACATGCTGCAGCCTGCGTCACGCCATTCGAAACCGGCTTCGCGAAAAATTTTATCGAGGCCTTCTTTTTCAGCTTGCGCTTTTATGCCGCGGGAACCTGGGACGATCAGCGCTTGCTTGATGTTGCGCGCGACGTGTTTGCCCTCGACAAAATGCGCTGCCGCGCGCAGATCGTCGATACGCGAATTGGTGCAGGAGCCGATGAACACGCGATCAACGGGAATATCCACGATGGGCGTGCCTGCTTTCAAGCCCATGTACACGAGAGCTCGCTCGGTGGCTTTCTGGTCGTTCAGATCGCTGAACGAACCGGGATCGGGCACGCGGTCAGTAACGCCAGTAACCATTCCCGGGTTGGTGCCCCAGGTGACTTGCGGGGCGATTTTTTCTGCTTGCAGTTCGACGGTCGTATCGAATTTCGCGCCATCGTCGGTTTTTAATTGTTTCCAGCGGCCGACCGCCTCTTCGAACGCTTTTCCGCGCGGCACGAAGGGGCGGCCTTCAAGATAAGCAAACGTAGTTTCGTCGGGCGCGATCATTCCGGCGCGAGCGCCGCCTTCGATGGTCATGTTGCAGACGGTCATGCGGCCGTCCATGGAAAGTTCGCGAATCGCCTGGCCGCTATATTCGGCAACGTGCGCGGTGCCGCCGCCAATGCCGATTTTGCCGATGATGGCCAGGATGATGTCCTTGGCGGTGACGCCGTGGGGACGCTTACCATTTACAACGATGTTCATTGTTTTGGAACGCGATTGCACGAGACACTGAGTGGCTAGAACGTGTTCCACTTCGCTGGTGCCAATGCCGAAGGCCAACGTGCCGAATGCGCCGTGAGTGGAGGTGTGGCTGTCGCCGCAAACGATGGTCTGACCCGGCTGCGTGATGCCCAGTTCGGGGCCGATGATGTGCACGATGCCTTGATTTTTGCTATGCATATCGAAGAGGCGCACGCCAAATTCTCGGCAATTTTTTTCGAGCGCATCGAATTGCAGTTTGGCGTCTTGATCGAGAATAGGCAGCGTGCGGTCAGTTGTGGAAACAGAGTGATCCATCACCGCGAAGGTGAGATCGGGGCGGCGAACTTTGCGGCCTTCGACGCGAAGCCCGGCGAAAGCTTGCGGTGAAGTGCCTTCATGTATCAGGTGCCGGTCAATATAAATGATGGAGGGCTGTCCGGCTTCTTCACGAACCAGGTGGGAATCCCAGATTTTTTGGTAGAGAGTCTTAGGCGGCATGGTGGCTCCAGCGATTTTAGCACTCGCGTGTGTAACTGGGTAGTCGGGGCGGGTCCGCGGTAGTTAGTCAGTCCCCAATGCGTTTACCAGTCATGTGGCCCCGCCTCCGCTTGGGCCGGTCGATGCGTCGACCTGTTGAGCCCCACGCGTTAACGGAAACTCACCCGCTACCCTACCGGGATAACAGCGCGCACGTAACGAGCGTGCGCTTTGCGGAACCGCGAAATATTAGCATCGGGTGAGCTTCAAAGATGCTGTGTGAGAAGACTTTCCTTATAGCCAGGTCTGATGTGATACTTCAGGCCATGAACCGCTTTTACTATGTCACTTTCAGTTTGATGATCCTCGGGCTTTTGATTTTGTGCGTGCATGCGCCGTGGACGCAGCCGGAACCCAATAGCCCCAATCTGCACCAAACCATCGGGTACGCGCCGATATGGTCGAATGCC
>Ga0193729_1001639_pt1 | contig 11373 bp, 11 predicted proteins | sample U1c2metaG_FD_143036 | JGI IMG/M metagenome (GOLD analysis project Ga0193729, IMG submission 143036) | Soil microbial communities from a riparian zone of the East river system, Colorado, United States - U1c2 | ecosystem: Environmental > Terrestrial > Soil > Riparian zone | place: USA: East River... | reverse complement strand
TTGACGGCGCCCAACGGGTAAGTGCGAAGAAGCTTCGCAAGGAAATCGGAGTGAAACTGAACTCGCCGGTCAATGAAGATGATCTTCAGAAAGCGCGCCAAAAGATCATCGACAGGTATCAAAGCAAAGGTTTCACCGACATTACCGTGGATTTCCGGGTCGAGCCGATCGACGAGAGCCGCGGGACGGCGCGCGTCATTTACACGGTCAACGAAGGCGTGAGGGGCGCGGTCAAAAGAATCCGTTTTGAAGGCAATGAGCATTTCAGCGAAAAGATTCTGCGCAAGCAGATGAAAACTCGCGGCAAGACGATGATCGCATTCATCGACAAATCAGGGCGATTGGACGAGGTCCAATTGCAACAGGACCTCGACGCGATCAAAGAGTATTACCAAAACCACGGTTACATCGACGTGGAGGTGCAGGAGACCCGCCGGGAGCGAAAGAATGGGCCGCTTATTGTCACCATCGGAATCAAGGAGGGGACGCTCTATCACGTCAACAAACTCTCCTTCGCCGGTTACAAGGAAACGACCGAAGAGAAAATTCGTAAGGTCATCAAAATGAAGGAGGGTTCCGTCTATTCGCCCAAGGACTTACACGACGACGCGAAAGCAATCGCTGATAACTATGGCCGCGGCGGATATGTCGATCTTATCATTCTGCCGCAAGGGACTCCCGCTGGCGCCGGTTTGATCGACGTTCATTACAAGATCGAAGAGGGCAATCGCTCATTTGTGGAACGGATCAACATCATTGGGAACACCCGGACCAAGGACAAAGTGATCCGCCGCGAAATCTTGGTCAGGCCGGGCGATGTCTTCGACACGGTGCGAATGGACACGACTAAGAAACGCCTCGAAAACCTAGGCTACTTTACCAAAGTCGAGGCCTATCCGGAGGAAACCGGGGTGGAGGGCCGCAAAGATTTGGTGATTCAGGTGGAAGAAAAACGAACCGGTTCGCTCAATTTCGGCGCCGGATATAGCACGGTCGACAAATTGATTGGTTTCGTGGAGCTGACTCAGGGCAATTTCGACATTACAAACTGGCCCGGATTAACCGGCGCCGGTCAAAAATTCCGGGCAAAAGCACAGATTGGCAGTGAGCGGAAAGATTTTGTGGTCGCCTTGACCGAGCCCTATTTCCTCGACCAGCGGCTGTCGCTCGGCGGGCAGCTATTTTATTCCGAAGCGAACTATCTAAGTTCGGCCTACGACCAGCGTAACTACGGCTTTTCACTGGAGGCGCGCAAGCCGCTCTTCTCATGGGTCTACGCAGTCCTCGGTTACAGCATACAAAATTACGAAATCTTTAACGTAGCCAATGGCGTCTCGCCGGCACTTCTGGCTGAAGAAGGGATAACCACTAAAAGCTCGGTCACCACCAGTTTAGTTTGGGACCGAAGAGACAATCCGTTCTTAACCCGCAAAGGCGAGCGAATTTCGATCACGTCTTACGTTGCCGGAGGCCCATTGGGCGGAGACGAGCAAATTTACGGATTCGACGTCGAAGCAACCAAATATATCCGTTTCCCCGGAGATCTGATCCTTTTGTTCGATGTCGAGGCAGCCACAGTGGACGTATGGAACAGCCCGGAAACCAAGACCATCCCCGGCTTTTTTGGCAATGTCTTTGATATCAACGGTAAGCCGGTTCTTATCGGTACCCCAGGTAGTCAATTCCAGGCTACTGAACCCGTTACGGTAACTGTTCCCAATGTCCCGATTTTCGACCGGCTTTATCTGGGCGGGTCGAACAACCTGCGCGGTTTCCGTTTCCGCGACATCAGCCCGAAGGATTTCAATGGTCAGCCACTCGGTGGTCAATCGATGGCCCGCGCGACGGTGGAACTGACCTTTCCCATCATTGAAAAGGCCCGGGGCGCGATATTTTACGACGCTGGTTTAGTCAATCCGGATCCATGGGATTTCGGGGATCAAACACTGATAGTTCCGCGCGGCCTGAACGCCCAGGCCAGCGTCAAGTATGCAAAAATCAATAGCTTGCCCTTCAATCCGCTGACACCCAAAAAGACGTTCGACAGCTTCGGATCCGATTTCGGCGTTGGTCTCCGCCTGGATCTGCCGATTGGCCCGTTACGACTCGATTACGGTTATCCGATCGATAAGGCAGGAAATACCGGTCACGGCCATCTGAACTTCAGCGTCGGCTACCAATTTTAATCGAATATTGGCACTTGCGGTCGGGACGGTTTCCGACGACTTATTTAGCCCTCTTATGAAAAAATTGCTTTGTTTGACGGTTGTTTCCTTGCTCGTTCTGCCGATCGCGGCGCGGGCGCAGGGAACCTTGAAAATCGGGACGGTCGATATGAACCGCACCTTCCGGGAATACAATAAGACCAAGGACGCTGAGGCGAAGATTAACGACGCCAAGAATCAGGCGAAAAAAGAATACGACGAACGTGCAGACGCCTATAAAAAAGCGCTCGACGATATCAACAACCTCAACAAACAACTTGAAGCGCCGGCCCTGAGCGCCGATGCCAAGGCTCAGAAAGCCAAGGAACGCGACGACAAGATTTCAAACATCAAGAACATGGAGCGCGAAATCACCGAGTTTCGGCAGACGCGCGAACGCCAGCTTCAAGAGCAGGCGTTGCGCATGCGCGAAGGCATCGTCAAAGAAATTAGCGATGTTGTCATGGACAAGGTGAACACAAGCAACCTCGACCTCGTCTTCGATAAATCCGGCAACAGCCTCAATGGCGTTCCGGTGCTGATGTATTCTCGCGACAGCGTCGATTTCACGAACGACGTGATCACGGTCTTGAACAAGCCAGGCCGGGCCAGCTCGATAGCAACTGGAACCCCGAGCACGGCGACGACTCCGAGCGCTTCCGCGACTCCGAAGAAGCCTTAACGGCAGCTGAGAATTGAAGAACACACGCGGGACAAACTCGCGTGTGTTTTTTGCGTACAGGTTGAAGATTCGCGATTACGTTTGGGTTGGATTCGGAGCGAAAGTGAGTTCAAACCAAGATCCGCAAATTCGATCGCCGAAGTGCCGACTTCCATCGCTCTGGTGGATCGTCTTTGTTTCGCTCACCCTAGTCCGAGTCGGACAAGCGGCCCCAAGTTGGGAATCCACTCTGACCAAAGATCCGCCCGGTAGCTTTCCCGAGCTTCGACCGGTCCGTACCACTTATCATTTCGGCTGGTCCGGGTTTACCGCCGGCACCGGCGACATCCACTTTTCCAAGACGGCTGATAAGCGTTTTCAGCTTGAGGCGACCGGTCGAACGATTGGTCTCGTTCGCGCTCTGTGGAGATTGGACGCGAGCTACCGCGGATTGGCCGATGCGGAAACGCTTCGTCCGATCGAAAGCAAACAGACCGAAATCTACCGAAAGAAAAAGCTCGTCACTGATCTCAGTTTCACCGATTCCGGCGTTATGCGAGCGCGAACGGAAGGGACCGGTGCCAAAGCAACCAAACCGTTCAATTTCTCCAACTTGTTTGATCTGCACAGCGCCCTGCTTTATCTGCGCAGCCAACCGTTAAGCGATTACGGCGTTTATCGCGTTGTCGTTTATCCGGCCACCTCCGCTTATCTGACAACTGTGACCGTTCTCGGCCGCGAACACGTGGCCGTCCGAGCGGGCGCCTACAACGCGATCAAGATCGATCTTCAGCTTCAGCGCTTGGGCAAGAAACTTGAATTGGAGCCACATCGGAAATTCCGGCGCGCGACTATTTGGATCTCGGACGATGCAAACCGAATTCCACTGCGCATTGAAGCACAGATTTTCGTCGGCACTGTCTTTGCCGAGCTCCAGGCGGTGCACTTTGATCAGGAAAAAAGTTAATGTTCTGATGTCGATCCGGTGCCAAGATCCATCCGGCAAGGACGGATTCGTCGCGGCGGCCGATCAGCGTTCAGGTATCCATTCACCGCGCACTGGCGCTTCGCGCAACGGGCGGCGGCGCGGAACGCGAATCGGAGCGTTCGCACCTGGTAAGAGCTCGAGAGCGGCAAGAGTTTCCAAGTCGAGTCGCCCGGTGACCGGAAGGCGGACCCGAGCCTGATAGGCCCGTAAGGAAAATTCCAAACCAGGGCTGGGGTACCCGTCGATCGCACCGCGATAAAGCCCGCGCCGCGCCAGAAGATTTTGTGCTGAAATAATGACATCCCTCCGAACTTGCGGCGGTGCTGCTTCATACGGTGTGCCGGCAAAATCCTCCGCCGGATGCGCCGGAACTGTGTCGTAATCCGGTCGGACCGGTACTTGTTCGCCACCGCGAATCCGTCCGTCGGCGGATCGATCTTGCGGCGGTTCCGGAAACGGCTGGCCAGTCAAAGGGTTTGTCGGAGCCGAACTTTCTCGCGGTTGGGCGCGCAAGTCCGAAGTTTCCGGCGCAGCCGGCGCTGGAGTTGGGGACGCTTTTACGATCGCGCGAGCGCCGGAAGAATCGACCCCAAGAGATTTGAGCGTTTCATCATTGAGATCGCCACTGATTTGAAGCCCGTTGCGGATTTGGTAGCGCCGAATCGCCGCCGTCGTGTCGGCATCTTTTTCGCCGGTAACTTCGCCGTAATAAAAACCCTGGTCCTTCAGCGCTTGCTGTACATTTTGGACGACTTGATCCGCCCTTGCTCCTGCCACGAGTGCGGCCACCAGAACCACGACTGCGATCCGAAGTTTCATGTCGATGTTGCTTTGACGCCGAAATCTGTCCGCTATTCAGTCCCCGCCCCAGTCACGGCCAGCGGCAGCTGCCGTTCTTTTAAAACGTCGCGATAACGCAGAATACCTTCGCTAATGGCCGCCGCCATCTGTTCGCGGTAATCGTTACTTTCCAGCTTCGTGATATCGTCCTTGTTGCTAAGAAACCCAGCTTCCACCAGCACCGCCGGGACTCCAACGTTGGCAATCACAAAAAACTGCTCGGCTTTTGTTCCGCGATCAGGCGCCTTCGTTCGCGCCACCATCGCTTCCTGAATGAACCGGGCCAAACTCTGGCTCGCCAAAGTGGGCGACTCGGCCGCCGGCCCCTGAAAAAAGGGAATCCACGAAACAAGCCGCGGGGCCGGAGCCGCCTGATGCTCGGCATAATAAGTTTCTACGCCGGCGACCACCTTTTTGCCTTCATTGAAATGGATGCTGACAAAGATACAATCCCGCGCGCGATTCGTAACTGCCGCGCGATCGGCGAGCGAAACATAACTGTCGCCAACTCGCGTCATCAGCGTCGCCAGGCCTTGGGCCTGAAGCAATCGATCGACGCGCTGCGCGATGTCGAAAGTCAGATCCTTCTCATAAATCGCGCCGCACATCGCTCCGGAATCCTGGCCGCCGTGGCCAGGGTCGAGAACAACCAGCGTGAATGGCGCCGGCGCCGCAGTGCCACGCGACGAAGTTGCCGGCCGTGGAGTGGACAGGACTTGCCACCAGACGAACGACGCGACCATCAGCGAAAGTCCCAACCACGCGACAATGTTCTTCATTGCCCCGCCAAAGCCGAATCGCCCTCGAAACATCGTTACTTTTGAAGAGCCGACCGCACTTCTTCGTCTGCCAAAGTTCGATAACGAATAGCGCTTTTCCGGTCGCGCTCGAGCACGGCCGCTTCCATTCCAGCGTTGGCCAGCTGCTCATCTCGATATTTCCGAATCGCGTCGCGTTTCGGCAATTCCTTGGTCGCATCTTCTCCCATCGCCATTCGGCCAACGCTCCACGCATCGAACGCCACATTGATCGCATCCGGCAGCGCCGCAGCGGTGACGTGTTCTTTTTGCAAAAACTTTTCCATCAGCTCTGCCGACTGGCGCGTTCCACCCAAGACTGCAAACCGCTGCCTCGGTTGCCCAGTCAAACCATCAGCCGCGATTGCGCCGTCGTAATCGATGCGCAAAAACAAATCTTCCTTCGGGCTCGAGCCAATCTCGGCAAAAAGCAGCCGCGCCAAAAAGGGCGCACCATAAACTTGCTCGAAGGCGCTTTTCATCACCGGGCTAAGGGAGTAATGCGCGAGACGGCGCAGTGAAACGTCCGCCGCCGAACGCGTGAAACCCTCGGTGCTGGCCAATTCGATTGCCGCCAATCGCAATCGCTCGATGTCGCCGGGATGGCCGATCGCCCCCATCGCGATCCGGTCGTAAATCTCAAAAATCTTTTGCCGCGCGCGTCCGAGCGTTACGAAAAGAATTCCGTCGCGATATCCGACCGCCGCGATCGGACTCCCGGCCGCCAGCTGCGTTTCGATATACTCGCGCCGGTTCGCGATCGCCTCTACCCAACGATACGGCTCTTCGATCATGCCACCTTTTGTTTGAACACGCCCGCGATCTTCTCGTCGGGCAACGTCGTGATCCCTTCACGCGAAACAATCTTGATCAATGGAAAAATCTTTCCGCCTCGATCGACTCCGCCGGTGGAGGTGTCCGCTTCCGCCGCGGTGTCGAGAGCGCGCAACGCGATCGCAACCGCCTCCTCCTCGCCCAATTCCTGAAGCTTTTTGGCGCCCCAGTTGTTTTCGTAATAAAGGATGCCGCGCACCGCTGGCGAACCGGAGCCGGTCGCGGCGTAATCGGTCACCTCGAATTGCGCGCCCATCGCGTCGTAAAAGTAGAGTCGCGCTTCCGGTTTTGAATTTCCATCGTAGGTCGCGAAGATCGGCACCACCACGCCGACGCCTTGCATCACGAAACCGAAGTTGTCTCGCAACAATTTGGACAGCGCGCGCACTTTGCCGTCCACGCTCATCTCCTGCAATTGCGTCCGCCGAAAATATTGCAACGAATGCTCGAGCACGCGTGCCATTTCCCAGGCCGTGGCCGGCACGCCTGCGATGGCCATGATCGAATGGCGATCGATCTCGAGGACTTTGTCGGCGCGATCGTAAACGACGGTATTGCCTGCGGTCGCGCGACGATCGCCCGCTACCAGCACGCCGCCCGCAAATTTGAAAGCGAGGATAGTGGTCGACTCGGTCTGAACGAACGGATGAGTTCCGGTGGCGGCGGTTGGTTCGGGCGCGATTTGGAGCATACCTTTGCGCCGCAGCAGCGCCGGGAAATCCTCGCTCGCGCCAGAGAAATTCTGGTCCAATGCCAAAGGCGGCTTGTCCATTATTGGCCGGTGCGCTGGCGGTAGCGCTTCGACTGGTTCGGGTCCACCTTCCGCATTTTTTTCAATAAATCTTTCGTGTCCGGCCGCGAAATGTCAGGCGAGCGCGGACCACCTTCGTCCCCCTGCTTCGGACCCCACGGAGCAGGATCAAACGGCTTTTGCACGCGCTCCGGCATGGCAAAAAATTTAAGGAGAAATGATAAGAAGGCAAGCTGGCGCCCTCCAGCCGGGTAGTGTCCTAATCCAGGCCGACAAATTTCTAGGCCATCAATGCGTGGACTGAGAAATCGCAGATCTATTACTGGGACGCGTGCGCGTACCTCAACGAGGACGAGAGCACTTCGATCAACGTGATTGTAGAGGTCACAATCGCAACCCTCCGATCAAAAAATCACACTTCGCGGATGCACTGCCGCCGCTTAACGCAGCTCACGAATGCGTTTTCCAAAAAACTGGAAAACTTCAAAGCAGCGGTTGCGTTGCATTACGCCTATTACAATTTCGTGAAGTCCAACATTGCGATTCGATGCACGCCCGCAATGGCCGCTGGCGTCGCTGATACGTTCTGGACAGTGCGCGATCTCGTGGAGATGGTTGAAGGGTGAGCGAGCGCATAGAGAACATCCGAAAAGCAGTCGAGAGACACGCCGGATGTCGGGCAGAGCATCGTGAGTCAGTTCCCGTGACTGAGGGCTATCTCGACCAGATCGGTTGGGAAGGTGTGGTAGAAGTTTTCGATTTGGACGGGCATCCGAAGGCAAATCGAGCCTACGGCTGGCAATTTTGGGAAGGGAAGAACGCGCAATACACGGTTGTACTGGGAATCTCCCCGGTTGATTCTCCCAATGCTGCTGTCAGGGCTTCGTTTGCGGCAGAAGCAAAAAAAATACAGAACAACTCGCAGTGATGATCGGCGGTGGACTTAATTCCAGCCGTTAAACAGGCAATTGCGGCGAAGGCTAACGCCGGTCGCCCATCTTCTTAAAGAGAACGGTAAAGGTGACAAACCATTCCATTCCTCCTCCTCCGCCCGATTCACTTTGCGTAAATTGAACAATCTCGATCCCCGAATTATCCGTAAGCCATTGATTTACCTGCTTTTCGAGTTCCTGAATCGTGTGGCAAGCAAACACCTTAATCTGGTGGTTTTGCATCGAACAACAACATATAAGGCCGGGAAGCCATTTCAAATTAGGACACTACCTCCAGCCGGCCCTGCTTGCCAGTGGAAGCGGCTAATGCCAAAATCGAGGGTTGATGAAATCCCTGGTCGCGAATGCTCTTGCCGCATCGGTTTTGATCGCTCTGGCGAGCTCGAACGGTTTCGCCCAGACATCTGCGCCCACGCCGCACACCACTGCGACTCAAGCCGCCGCAGGCCAGGCCGCGCAACTTCAGGAGCTAACCAAAAAGATCGAAGAGCAGAATGCGAAGATCGATATGCTTTCGCAGCAAATTCTTAAGCTTCAGTCACAGCTGTCCAATCAACGTCCCGGCGTCATGATCGGCGAGGGCGCCCCACCAACATCGACATCGACTGCATCGACGTCTACTCCAGCAGCGGCCGAACCGTCCGTGAAAGCAGGCGATGGCAACAGCCACATCGTCGCGCGCGGCGAAACGCTTACCTCAATTGCGCGGATGCACAATATCAGCGTGAGCGAGCTGCAAAAGTTCAATCACATCGATAATCCTTTGAAATTGCAGGCCGGCCAGACCCTTTTGATTCCCCCATCGCCGATCCCGTCGCCATCTTCTTCGGGCGAATAATCGATGGAGGAAGTTTTCAGCCAACCCTGGTTTTTACGAAAACATCAGGACGGCTCTGTCTTCGGCCCAATTTCGTTCGATCAACTTTCCGGTTGGGCTTCGGCCGCTCAAGTCGCGCCCCACGATCTTGTTTCGACTGATCAACAAACGTGGTTAAAAGCGCCGATGCTTGCGCAGCTCGCAATGGATTGGTTGGTCGAAGTGACCAGCGAGCATTATTACGGACCAACCACTGTCGGTGCGGTCCAGGAATTTATCCGGCTTGGCGATATCAACGCGGACACCTTCGTTATCAATTCCTGCGACGGAACTCGGCGGCAGATCGGTGAGATGCCTGCGCTCTTCAAAACAAACGCCACCGCCTCTATGACGAGCGCAGCCGACGCTGCGGTCGAGCCCGCCGCGGCCGGTACTTCAATTCGCCTTTAGGAACGCATCGGCGATCTCGAACAAACTTTGTGGGAAGAACGACGCGCCTTAGCTGAAGCCGAGCGGCGTTACGAAAAGCTGGAAGAAAAATACAACGCCCTTCTCCAGCGTAGCGGCCCGACGGCTTAGATCGACATCGTCTCGTCCGGTGAAGCGACTGGCGCTTCCTCCAGGCTTCCCGTCACGTCAACGATCTCACTCGGCGATTCGAGCAAACTTTGCTCGCACAACTTCGCGTATTTGCCGCCGTGCCCAATCAGCTCCTCATGCGTGCCGCGCTCAATGATGCGCCCGTGATCGAGCACGAGAATCTGATCGGCGCGCACAATCGTTGATAGCCGGTGCGCAATCACGATCGACGTCCGGTTCGCCATCAAATGTTCCAGCGCTTCCTGAATCAAACGCTCGGTCGCTGTATCCACGCTCGCAGTTGCTTCGTCTAAAATCAAAATCGGCGGATCCTTCAACAGCGCGCGCGCGATCGAGAGCCGTTGCTTTTCGCCCACACTCAGCTTTACGCCGCGTTCCCCGACTACACTTTCCAATTTATCCGGCAGGCGCTCGATAAACTCGCGCGCATTCGCCGCGTCGACTGCGCGCCACAACTCCGCGTCGGTCGCGCTTGGTTTTCCCATCAAAAGATTTTCGCGGATCGAGCCGTTGAAAAGAAAACTTTCCTGCGTCACCAAACCGATGTTCTCCCGCAACGGGCGAATGCCGTATTCGCGGATCTCCTTTCCATCGACAAAAATCCGGCCATCGCCCTCTTTCAATTCGTAAAAACGCGGGAGCAAACTCGCGAGCGTCGATTTGCCCGCCCCGGTCGCGCCGACCAGCGCAACCGTTTCGCCGGGTCGCGCATGCAGCGAGACATTTCTTAATGCGGAAAGACCTTCGGCATAACTGAAATTGACGTTCTCGTAACGAATGTCGCCGGCTACGCGCACCGGCACATAGTCTTCTGTCCAACCGGGCTCGACTGGTTCATCCATGATCTCGAATACGCGCTCACCGGCAGCGCGGCCGGCCTGGAGCAGCTGATTGAGCTGATGCAGTTTTCCAACCGGCTCGTAGAGATAGCCGGTGAGCAACAAGAACGCGGCGAGAGCGCCCAACTGCATCTCGCCACCAATTACGGCGTACGTCCCGACAAGAACGGTAACAATGACGCCAAGAGTGCCGATCAAATACATCGACGGGTTGTACATTGCCCAAACTTTCATCACCACGAGTGTGGCCCGGCGAAGATCGTCACTGACGCGATTGAATCGACGGTGCTCGTCTTCTTCGCGGGCAAAGCTTCGGATTTGTCGAATGCCGGACAGATTATCGTGCAGCAACGCGTTCATTGCGGAGGCGGCGCGCCGTTGCAATCGATAGCGCCGGTACGCGGTCAGGGTGTACCAAAGCGCGCCGGCAGCGAGGAAAGGCACGGGGCTGAGCGCGAACAAGGTCAGCTTGAAGCTGTAGTAACACATCAGCACGAGTACGACCACCATTTGCAGCAAGGCCATGAGCCCTTGCTCGATGCCGTCGATCAACATGCGCTCCATCGAGGTCACATCTTCAAGCAGCCGGGTCATAAGATCGCCGGTGGCCCGATTGTCGAACCAGCGCAAAGGAAGTAATTGGATGTGCGAATAAAGATCGCTCCGCAGATCAAAGATCACGCGCTGCTCGAATGTGTTGTTCAGGACTAACCGAAGCGAGCTGAGTCCGTTCTGGAGTAACGCCGCGAGGACGGCGAGCAACACCAGCGGCAGCAATTTTTCTGGATGATGTTGTCGAATGACAACGTCGAGAACCTGCTTCGTCACCAGTGGGAACACGATCACCATCAACGTGCCCAGAATGGCGCACGCCAGCATACCGGTCGCGAGCAGCGGATATCGCTTCAGATAAGCAAAGACGCGCCAGACGGTTTTCATTTTTTTCCAATCAAGGTCTCGTGTGCGCGCATTACACGCAAGTTGTAGCTGCCGATGTCCTCATCGACAGATCTGCCGCCAGAGACGGCGGCAGCTACAACACCTACACCCGATCGCCGGAATGTTTATGTCGATCCCTGAAGGTGAGCT
>Ga0193729_1001637_pt1 | contig 11376 bp, 7 predicted proteins | sample U1c2metaG_FD_143036 | JGI IMG/M metagenome (GOLD analysis project Ga0193729, IMG submission 143036) | Soil microbial communities from a riparian zone of the East river system, Colorado, United States - U1c2 | ecosystem: Environmental > Terrestrial > Soil > Riparian zone | place: USA: East River... | reverse complement strand
ACACCACGGGCTTTCTCAACACGGCCGACGGCGATTTCGCGCTCCCTAACAACACCACCGGCTTGCGAAACACGGCCAATGGAGCTGTAGCGCTCGAATTTAACACCACTGGCAGCGACAACACGGCGAATGGTAGTTTCGCGCTTTATAACAACACCACCGGCAGCGGCAACATCGCCGTCGGCTCCCTAGCCGGTGACGGAATTTCCACGGGCAGTAACAATATCGATATTGGCAGCGGAGGTGTTTTCGACGAATCCAGCACCATCCGCATCGGCATTGAGGGAACTCAGACGGCCACTTTTATCGCGGGCATCGCGAACGCAATGGTCACAGGCTCGGCTGTCTACATCGATACTACTACTGGTCAGCTTGGTCTCTTAAGCTCTTCCGAGCGGTTTAAAGATGGGATCGAACCGATGGGCAAGGCGAGCGAAGCGATCCTCGCGCTCAAACCGGTGACCTTCCGTTACAAACACGAGCTGGACCCTGAAGGCATCCCGCAATTCGGCTTGGTGGCCGAGCAAGTGGAAAAGGTGAACCCCGATCTGGTGGTGCGCGACGCCGAAGGGAAAGTCTTTACCGTGCGCTACGAGGCTGTAAACGCGATGTTGCTCAACGAGTTCCTCAAAGAGCACAAAAAGGTCGAGGATTTAGAGAAAGATTTGCGGGCGACCATCGTGCAGCAGCAGAAGGAGATCGAAGCTCTCACTACGGGCCTGCAGAAAGTCAGCGCGCAGCTTGAACTGAGGAAACCTGCGCCACAAACGGTCGCAAACAATCAGTAAAGCCGCAGCAGGGCCCGAAAGCCCTGTAGCGGGAGGCAATTTGACGCGGCTTCGCTTTGTCCCACTTTTTCCCGTAGCCACAAGAGCCGGGTCACCAGAGGGTCAGAGGAACAAGGGAACATGATGCAGGCAACAGTGGTGGCGGCCAAAGGAATTCGGGTTGCCGCGCCGCACGAATCAACGCAATCACGCTTGCGAGAGCGTATTAGGCTGCAGTGCAACATTGGAACAATGAAACCGGAATGCGAGGCACCAGAGTTTCAAGGTAGCAGAATCAAAGCCCGGGCGGCCTGGGTGGCCTATGGGGCCTATTGGGTGCTGGCTGCCAGCCCCCCTCTGCTAGCAAAGCGCGGTCGAATCGACATTGACAAAAATGTTGTGTCCTGAGCAAAATCGGTTCTACGCGAACCATTGCGGGACGATATGAAAACGCTCGCGAGTCTAATTGAAGGCGAATTACAATTTGGCAGATGGGAGCATTGCACTGTTTATGAGGATGAATTGGAACGCCTTTGGCCACTAGACCAGGAAGACCGTGAAGCGCGTATCGCCCAGTTTGCGATAGAACATGGATTCCATCTCCAATTCTATCGCAAAGGACTGTGCGCAATCTTTGTCCGTTCATATTAGGACACTACCCGCGATGTAAATGTATCCTTTCACTGGTAAACCGATTCTTAAATATGAAATCTCAACTGAAAGAAACAACGTGGAAACAGAAATCGGCTGAGCAATCGGTTATACGAACGATTCAGGAGCACATCGGAAACAGTCGAGCGTTAACGCGCGTTGGCTAGTGCCGCCCGACACTGTAATTGCCCGAGGCCATCGGAACTTTGGTTTCGTGTGGCAGGGCGGCCGGGGCGGCAAGGAGGCAGTGAATCACCGGCTGCAAAAGTTACAGGAAAGCCGGGTTGAGTTTGCCCGAACCAAAGGTCCCCCTCCTGGGCGGTTACATACCTGTGCGAAATGCCGCCTCTCTATAATGCTCAATCCCATGCCTGTGCGAAATGCCGCCTCTCTATAATGCTCAATCCCAACTCGCGAATTAGCGAAGCTGCCTTCGCATGCGGATTTCAATCCATGACGAATTTCAATCGCGCGTTTAAACGAATCGTCGGTCGCTCTCCCACGCAATTTCGCGAATCGCTTCCGAAGCTGCGACGCTCGGGTACAAACGGCCAATAGCACAGGAACCTTCGGTAACCACGCCCTTTAGCTTTTGAGGGATTCGTTGATTACTCCTCCCCCGTGGAGGAGTAGCGGTATCGAACACCCGATTGTGGCGCTCTCAGGCGCGGGATTCAGAGGTTCCAAGCGTTCTCTCCGTCTTTTCTTCTGTGCAATCGCTTCAATATTTATTGTTCCTACCAGCAATTTTTCGCGGGTTACTACAAGAACTTCGCCGACCTTTGCGTTGAGCATCATTTGCTCCGCCTCCGCAACTGTCTGGTCGTCGAAGCAATACGGATTGTTCTTTTCAATTTGTGCTTCTACCGGTTCTGTCTTGGGATCGTGCCCAAAACCACCCACTTTCCAGTTCATTTTGTTCTTCGACACGGTACCCAATAATTCGCCGCGTTGATCGATTACAGGTGACGAATAGATTGCCCGCGCCTGCATTTCGTCCAAAGCCGCCTTTACAGAAACCTTATTAAAAATGCTCTTCGCAGGCTCGATGATGTCCTTGACTGTGCGGGCTTCGAAATTCGCGCCCCCGAAGTGGTTAGGTTTTATCTGTTCCATAGGCTTAGGGGCCGACGTCGGTTTAAACGAGACGCGACGAAGTTAGCAGTTTACACTGGTGGGGCGAACGCACGGAACCTTCCGCACGCTCGCCGTCAGTGTTAGCGCATTACGCCACTTTAACTTCCATGGCTTTTGACTTCGGTCTTGCCGTCGTCGGGAGGTGCACTTTCAGCACTCCGTCGCGGAAGTCCGCCGTTACTTTCGTGCTATCGGCATTTTCAGGCAGCGTAAAGCTGCGCCGGAAGCTACCAAAGGATCGCTCGATGCGATGGAATTTCCGTTTCTGATCTTCCTTCTCGATTTTGCGTTCGCCGGAAACGCAAAGGATGCCATCTTCGACTGTTATCCTAACGTCATCCTTTTTCATTTCAGGCAAGTCTGCTTTGAGCAGGTACTCGTGATCATCCTGACTGATATCAACTTCCGGTGACCAATCTGCGACCGTCAGGCTGTGGGTCTCTCCATTGCCCATTCTGTTCGGAAATTCGCCCAAGAAACGATTGAAGCGATTTTGCGTCGCTGCTTCCATTTCTCTAAGCTGATTCCATGTTATTAATGTATTCATATTTTTACCTTTCTGCACTTAGTTAAAGCCATTTCGGTGCATCGCGCTCACCGCTTATTGTCAGAATCGACCCTAATCTTGTGTATGTGGAGGAACAGACTTTTGGTGACCGTCAGTGGTTTCGACCGGCTTCTGAGCGCGCACAGCTAATGGGATTAAGCCGCGGCGCTTGGACCAATAGAATCGTGTCCTCGACGAGTAACGCGGTCGCAAGAAGGCACGGAATCACGGCTGCTCGATTACTTGGAAGCAGGCTTTCAGTTTCTCTGCCGCTCTCAATGCGAGGGCCAGCAGCGAACTTCTTCGCACCGCTCAGCCGTTAAGGAGGCAGCGAGGTGCCTACATCGGATTTAACAATTGCGACATCTGTCGAACTGATCGTGCCACTAGCGTTCACGTCTTCGCGGAAATTCGAGCTACTGACCGCCATGCCTACCTGCGATTTGGTCTGGCTTACGTCGGAGGCGTTCACTGTGCCGTTGGCGTTCGTGTCGCCGACGAGAATGCTCATGGGAATCACGACGTTGGTCGAACCGTTCACGCCAAAAAGAGTCACGTTGATTGTCTGCGCATTGGTCACATTGGTCAGCGGCACCGTCACGACGTTTTCGGCGATGGTGACCCTTCCGCCGTTGCTCACGCCGCCGGTTCCGATTGTCCCTATGCCCGATGTCACTGCTGCTTGCGGATTGCCGGTGACCGACACGTTGGCGAGAAAAGTAGCGACGATTGTGTAATCATTAGTGGCGCCGCCGCTGCGGCATTCGATTCCAGCCGTCCCACTCAACGGAAGAGTGACATCGAACACGCCGGCAGCGCCGTGCGTCTTTCGCGAAACGCCGCTTTGCACAATCGGTGTTGACGGTTGCGCGCAGTATCTTCCGCCGGTGTTAAAAGTGCCGTTGCCGCCGCCGCCCCAGACGATCATTTCGTTGCCGGTCCAGACTGCTGCGTGATTCACTCGGCCCGAGGGCGCATTAGTGGTGCTGGTAGCTATCCAACTGTCAGTGTTGGGATTATATCTTCCGCCGGTGTTATAAAACATTGGGTACACCTGACCACCCCAGACGATCATTTCACTGCCGGTCCACACTGCCGAGTGATAGACTCGTGCGGAGGGCGCGTTAGTGGTGCTGGTGGCTGTCCAACTATCAGTGTTGGGATTGTATCTCCAGCCGGTGTTCGGGTAAATGCCATTATATCCACCCCACACGATCATTTCACTGCCAGTCCACACTGCCGTGTGATCTATTCGCCCGTAGGGCGCGTTACTGGTGCTAGTGGTTGTCCAACTATCCGTGCTGGGATTGTATCTCCCGCCGGTGTTGAAATAGGAAGAGTTATCTTCCCCGCCCCAGACGATCATTTCGCTGCCAGTCCACACTGCCGTGTGAAGGTCTCGTGCGGAGGGTGCGTTGGTGGTGCTGGTAGCTGTCCAACTATTCGTGCCAGGATTATATTTCCCGCCGGTATTCAAAATGGCAACGTTGTTATATCCGCCCCAAACGATCATTTCACTGCCGGTCCACACTGCAGTGTCAGCCACTCGGCCCGAGGGCGCATTGGCGGTGCTGGTGGTTGTCCAGGTATCGCTAGTGGGACTGTACCTCCCGCCGGTGATCAGATAGAAAGGGGGATTGTCAGGGTCGTAGCCACCCCAGACGATCATTTCAGTGCCAGTCCACACGGCATGATGCAAAGTTCGGGCGGTTGGCACGCTGATGGTGCTAGTGGCTGTCCAACTATCTGTGCTAGGGTTGTATCTGCCTCCGGTGTTCGTAAGGCCAGAGAAATCCGATCCACCCCAGATGATCATCTCGCTGCCGGTCCACACTGCCGTGTGCCCTCCTCGCGCGGAGGGCGCGTTGGTTGTGCTGGTGGCCGTCCAGGAATCATCAACGCATCCGCCCGCTGTATCCAATATCGTAGGAAGGATGTAACCAGTGGCAGCAGCTACGATGTGGCTAAAGGTTTGGCTCGTTTGTTTTACCTGCTCGACCGCCGGATACGCGAGCAACCGCTCAGCTAGCGCTGGTCTCGCTAGGCACTCGGCAATAACAAACGGGTCGTTGCCCAACGCTTCAAAGAGTTCGCGCAGCACCTGGGGCAGCTTGGTATGACTGGCCATTCGTTCCATCTCCGCCTGAAGTTCACTCGCAGTGATTGGCCATCCTCGTTGATCTGTGACAATCTGCGATTTGTGAAGATAAGCTTCGACTTGCTGTTCGATCTGCCGCTGCGAGACAATCGCATCTAGAGTAGGCTTCGACTCTGCATTCTCTTTCGGCCAGATGCGGTGACGCCAGTACACTTCTTCAATTGCCCGCTGATAAGCGACACGATCAGCGAGAGTCAGTGTCCTGCGTTGCTGCGCAGGCTTCGCGACCGTGCTGATGGAAGCTAACCGCGACGACACGTCTGGCGATTTGTTCGGCAAATTAAAAGCCGACGTCAAAGTGACAACGCAGCCGAGAAAAAGGAGCATGGCTGCCGCGTTGCGAATTCGGTTCCTCACAAGATGACGATCTTGCCGAAAACGCGAATCATTTGTCGAGCATAAAAACCGCAGACTCTCTGATCGCCCGAAAGCATTTTACTCGGGCAGCAGCGTGGCATTGAATCAGGGCAGCTTCATTAGCGCTTTGAAGTCGCCCAAAGGGGCCGAGTGCGCGGTTCCCTTTTTACGCTGGAACTAATCCGCGGCAATTCATTAAACTCCGCGCTGTGCTGCCTGGAAAATCTTCGAAACAGTATTTACTGGCTCCCGGAATCTCGGTAGCCCACTACGAGCAACTCCGTAAAATTGCGAATCGCACAGCGCTCGCTCACATTGTCCGGCGCCGCTTTGAGGCGCGATTCATTGAACCTGTATTAGACAACGGTCGCGTGCGAGGAGGTTTTGCGGCGCTCGCTTTGTGCTGCCTGGCAATTCAAGCCTTACAAGCGTTTAGGACCGGCGAAGCATGTTCGAACACCCTGGCCGCCATCAAAAACTTCATTAGAGACAACAAAGAGTTCAGTAGCTTACGAAGACACGAACTAGCCTTTTACAATAACATCCGCAACGGTCTCCACCATCAAGCACAAACACGCGGTGGCTGGCGCATTAATATCTCTGGCCCGGTCTTCAATCCGAATTCTCTGTCAATCGGCGCGCAGAAGTTCGTTGACGGGTTCGTTGCTGCTCTCGCGCGATATTGCAGCGAGCTTGAGCAAACGGACGATGAATCGGGGCTTTGGCGGAATTTTCTAAAGAAGATGAATGATGTGATTGATTCCTGCGACAATGAACCCGGAGGCCCGAATAAGTAAGCCGAAAGGCACTTGAATCATTGCTGCAAGGTTACATGGAATCAAGATCGCGTGTTGAGCCTTCGCGGAAAAATTGCCAAAATTTTACTGATTACACTTGACATCGCGGCCGTTTACTCCTCAAACTCCGAGGCAGTAAACCGCGCATTGCGGAGGGAGTGCGGAGGATTCATGACAGCCGACATGTGAGTTTCAACTCAAGCTTGACAAATAATCCTATGAAAACCAAAACTCCCACCATAAACGTTTCGCCCCGATTTTCCCTACGACTCGCGCCAACTCTTGTTGTTGCCACTGTGTTTATCCTCTCCGTTGCCGCTCAGCTTACTTACGCCGCTCCAGGCGATCTATACGAGTCGGACTTTGGCAGCGGTAACATCTACGAATTTACTCCCGGTGGCACCCGGAGCACGTTCGCTTCCGGACTAAGTAATCCGATAGGACTGGCCTTTGACGGCGCGGGCAACCTTTTTGCAGCAGACCAAGGCAGCGGCAACATTTACGAATTTACTCCCGGTGGCACCCGGAGCACGTTCGGTTCCGGACTAACGGGGGCTGAGGGACTGGCCTTTAACAGCGCGGGCAACCTCTTCGCGTCGGACTTTGGCAGCGGTAACATCTACGAATTTACTCCCGGTGGCACCCGGAGCACCTTCGCCTCCGGACTAACTAACCCTTACGGACTGGCCTTTAACAGCGCGGGCAACCTCTTCGCGTCAGACTTTGGCAGCGGTAACATCTACGAATTTACTCCCGGTGGCACCCGGAGCACGTTCGCTTCCGGACTAAGTGAGCCTATCGGACTAGCCTTTAACAGCGCGGGCAACCTCTTTGAGGGAGACTACGGCAGCGGCAACATCTACGAATTTACTCCCGGTGGCACCCGGAGCACCTTCGCTTCCGGACTAGATGGGCCGACATTTCTAGCCTTGGAGCCTGTGCCGGAAGGGTCAACCCTTGGTCTTCTCGCCGTGGGCGCGCTGGCGCTGGGATTGGTCTGGTTGCGCAGGATGGTAAAGGCTTAGCTGCCTTTCATCCACAACTACCAAGTTCACACTCCCTTTTTTGTCCCTCGCGTTCAGCGGGCAGCCATGCGCGCCCGAAAGCATTTTACTCGGGCAGCAAAGTGGCAGTGAATCCTCGCTGCAAGGTTACAGGGAATCAAGATCGCAGGGTTTCAAAAAAAGCTCGACAATTATCCTTGGGCTTTGTAAAAACGTCCTCGATTTCGTCACCCGACGTTTCAACGTATCTTCGGCCCGGGCTGAAGAAGCCCGTGGGACCGGACCTTCGCTGGAAGGCCGCTTGACGCGATCTCCAGCTCTAACTGGGGCTAGGAGTCAGCCGAAGTGAGGCGGCTGTTCAAAGCGCCTCGTGAGGAATGGTTCCTGGTTCCGCGCGGAACTGGATTGCAGTTAACGCAGTCATCAATCCAACCTCAATAAAAAAAATGAAAACAAAAAATATGACAACTCTACGCTTAAGAAAATCAATCGACCGCTCGCCTTTGCGACTCGCTTTCCTTCTCATCCCGCTCGTGCTCGCCTGCTTTGCGCTTTCGCCGGCCCCGAAAGCTTTCGGGGTCACCCCGGCGCCGGACGGAGGCTATGCCGGCAACAACACCGCTGAGGGAACGAACGCTCTGTTCAGCCTCAGTAGCGGCCTCAACAACACGGCCGTGGGTTCCAATGCGCTCCTGAAGGATACCAGCGGCAGTTACAACGTGGCGGTTGGTTCTAACGCGCTTGCCCTCAACACCAGCGGCAACTTTAACATGGCCATTGGTTCGGAAGCGCTCTACAACAACACCGCAAACGCGAACCTGGCCATAGGTTTTCGAGTCCTCTACTTCAACACCACCGGCAGCAACCTCACCGGAGTTGGCGCTGGAGCGCTCTTTAACAACACCACCGGCATCAACAACACGGCCGTGGGTGCTGCCGCGCTCAGCAGCAACACCACCGGCGCCAACAACACCGCTGTCGGTCGGCAAGCGCTCTTGAGCAATACCACCGGCGTCGCCAACACGGCCAACGGTTATCAGGCGCTCTCTTTGAACACCACCGGCAGCACCAACACCGCCAGCGGTTTTCGAGCGCTCTATAGCAACACCATCGGCTTCGATAACACGGCCACCGGTTATCAAGCGCTCTATAGCAACACCGACGGCTTCTATAACACGGCTAATGGTTATCAAGCGCTCTATAGCAACATCGGCGGCTTTTACAACACGGCTAATGGTTATCAAGCGCTCTACCAAAACACCGACGACGCCAACACGGCCAACGGTTATCAAGCGCTCTATAGCAACACCATCGGCTTCGATAACACGGCCAATGGTTATCAAGCGCTCTACAGCAACAACAGCAACGCCAACACGGCCAACGGTTACCAAGCGCTCCAGAGCAACACCGACGGCAATTCTAACAATGCCACCGGTTATCGCGCGCTCAATAACAACACAACCGGAGTCTGGAACGATGCCTTTGGTTATGACGCGCTCCTTAGCAACGTGATCGGCAACTCCAACACCGCCATCGGTGATTCCGCCGGATACAACATCGACGGTAGTGGCAATGTCTGTATCGGCCAAGGAGTTTTCGGTCTTGCTGGCGTGGACAATACCACTTGGATCCGCAATGTTTACGATTCTGTCGCGAGTGACCGAGCAGTTTACGTCAATTCAGACAACAAAATCGGCACGCTTGCCTCCTCGCGCCGCTATAAGGAGCAGATCAAGCCCATGGACAATGCAAGCGAAGCGCTCCTCGGCCTCAAACCAGTCACCTTCCGCTATAAGCAGGAGCTTGATCCCCACCACGTCCCAATGTTTGGCCTCATCGCCGAGGAAGTGGAAAAGGTGAACCCCGATCTGGTGACCCGCAATAAGAAAGGCGAGGTTGAGACCGTACGCTACGACGCGATCAACGCGATGTTGCTCAACGAGTTCCTCAAAGAGCATCGCAAGGTTGACGAACAACAAGCGACGATTGCTGAACTAAAATCTAGTGTCGCAAAACAGGCAGCTAGCAGCGCGAAGCAGGAAGCGACCATCGCGCAACAGCAGAAGGGAATGGAGGTTCTCACAGCGCGTCTCAAAGAGCAGGCCGCGCAAATCCAAAAGGTAAGCGCACAGCTTCAAGTGAGTAAACCTGCATCGCAAATAGTCGTCAACGATCAGTAAAGCGGAGGAGCCTAACAAACAGCAGCATTTCCCAATTAGCCGTCACGCTTCATCGCGGGGCGGCTTTTTGTTTTGGTCGAGAGCGGGCGGCCGCTCGTGCGCGATTACGCGCGCGGACTCCAATTTCACACTTGACATATCAGAGCGCTGTTTGCTACGAACGCGCTCGATTACGTCTCCCGACGTTTCAACGCATCTTCGGCCGGACTGAAAAAGCCCGTGGGGCTCGATCTACGCTGGGACTGCCGCTTTACGCGATCTCCAGAATCCAACTGGAACCCGGAGTCAGCCGAAATGAGGCCGCTTCTTCAAAGCGCCTCGTGAGGATGGTTCCTGGTTCCGCGCGGAACTGGATTGCAGTTAACGCAGTCATCAATCCAACCTCAATAAAAAAAATGAAAACAAAAAATATGACAACTCTACGCTTAAGAAAATCAATCAGCCGCTCGCCTTTGGGGCGCGGCCTTCTTTTCATCGCGCTGGCGCTCTGCTGCTTTGCTCTTGCGCTGGCCCCGAAAGCATTCGGGGTTAGCCCACCGCCGGACGGAGGCTATGCCGGCAACAACGCCGCTGAGGGTACGAACGCTCTGTTCAGCCTCACTAGTGGCATCAACAACACGGCCGTGGGTTCCAGTGCGCTCCTGAAGGATACTAGCGGCAGTTACAACGTGGGGGTTGGTTCTCAGGCGCTTGCCCTCAACACCAGCGGCAGCTTTAATATGGCTATTGGTTCGGAAGCGCTCCACAACAACACTGCCAACTCGAACCTGGCCATTGGGTTTCGAGTCCTCTACTTCAACACCACCGGCAACAACCTCACCGGAGTTGGCGCTGGAGCGCTCTATCAGAACACCACCGGCAGCTTCAACACTGCCGTGGGTGCTGCCGCGCTCAACAGCAACACTACCGGCGGCAGTAACACCGCTGTCGGTCGGCAAGCCCTCTATAGCAACACCAACGGCTTCGACAACACGGCCAACGGTTACCAGGCCCTCTACAGCAACACCAGCAGCGTCGACAACACGGCCAACGGTAGTTTTGCGCTCTTTAGCAACACAACCGGCAGCCAAAACACGGCTACTGGGTTTGAAGCGCTCTTTAGCAACACCATCGGCTACGGCAACACGGCCAATGGTCTTGACGCGCTCTTTAATAACACAACCGGCAGTGTCAACACGGCCAACGGTCGTCTAGCGCTCGTTTTCAATACCACCGGCAGTGTCAACACGGCCAACGGTTGGGAGGCGCTCTTTAGCAACACCACCGGCATCAACAACACGGCCAACGGTGGTGATGCGCTCTTGAACGCCACCGGCAACAACAACATCGCATTGGGCGCCTACGCCGGTGACAATCTCACCACAGGCGATAACAATATCGATATCGGTAACGAAGGTGTTGCCGACGAGGCCAACACCATCCGCATCGGCATTCAGGGAACTCAGACGGCCACATTTATCGCCGGCATCGCGAACGCAACGGTCACAGGCTCGGCCGTCTATATCGATACTACTAGTGGTCAGCTTGGCCTCTTAAGCTCTTCCGAGCGATTCAAAGATGGGATCGAACCGATGGGCAAGGCGAGCGAAGCGCTCCTTTCGCTGCGGCCTGTTACCTTCCGCTACAAAAAGAAGATCGACCTGAAAGGCGCGTCCCAGTTTGGCCTTGTGGCTGAGGAGGTGGAAAAGGTGAACCCCGATCTGGTGGTGCGCGACGCCGAAGGGAAAGTCTTTACCGTGCGCTACGAGGCTGTAAACGCGATGTTGCTCAACGAGTTC
>Ga0193729_1001635_pt1 | contig 11388 bp, 11 predicted proteins | sample U1c2metaG_FD_143036 | JGI IMG/M metagenome (GOLD analysis project Ga0193729, IMG submission 143036) | Soil microbial communities from a riparian zone of the East river system, Colorado, United States - U1c2 | ecosystem: Environmental > Terrestrial > Soil > Riparian zone | place: USA: East River... | reverse complement strand
CAGGTCAGTTGCAGGATGCCTGTCGAGGTATTGGTTGACCTGTTCATTTGACCGGAGATTAAAAATCTCTCTTGCATCATTCAATTCAGGCTTTCTCAATATCAGTCTTTTCGTGGATAACACTTGAAAGCCGGGTTCTTCTGCAGGCACATGGAATTGCTTAAGACTTCGCTTATACTTTTTCGATAGTTCGAGCCAAAGTCGAGATAATTTCAAATGCATTTCGAAATGGCTTCAAGGCCGACTCAACCGACACTTTGAAATGGGCCAATTTGCGTTCACTATGCGCAGTACGTACTGGCAACGATTGCCGTTAGCGAGGCCACCTAAAATCGTTTTTTAATTAATCAAAACACTAAAAGATAAGGCATTAATTTAATTATTTTAATGCTTAGGCTTTGAAAGAATAAAGAAACGAATCATCTCATTCTCGTTCCTAAAGAGGCAATATCACTTCCGTCTTTTTGTTACCGATTTGTCTTGCTACGCGGCGTCCAATGTGTATTGTACCCAAACCGATGTCCGTGGACTATTAGGTTTTGCAACGGGTTAGCCGGGTTTTGCCAGCAACTTCGTAATCTCTCTCACCGGGTCACAACCGTTACTGGAAAGAGATTATCTATGAACCGGATCGCACTTGCAGTCATTGCCCTCACCATTATTTTTTGCGGTTCACTCTTGGCTCAACAAGACCCTCCACAGATCGTTCAAGCCACGTACGGTGCGGGAGACGTGCAGATGGATGTAACGGAAAAATTACAGACCGCAATTGCAAACGGACAGACCAATATTCGCGCAACCAATAGTTTTTTCGGCAAAGACCCGATCTTTGGAAAGGTCAAAACGCTCTCGGTGATCTTTGTTCAAGGAGGCGTTCAGTATCAGACAACGGCGCGGGAAGGAGAGCAACTTTCGTTCGCTCAATCTAATGTGGCGCAATCGAATGTTCCTCAGCAAGCTCCTTCTACCCCAGCTGATGCTCCCGCTACACAACCAACGCAACAGCGTCGCCTCGCGCCGGAAGGTGTTTTCTTCCTAACCGAGAGAATGATCCTTGGTTCCAACTTTCGATGTGCCGGCGGATGAATTGACTAACGATCTCGATCTTGCGGCTCTCGTTGCACGTTCCGACGCCAAATCTCAGCAAACTGTGGCTCAGTGGATCGCACGCCAGAATGCGGCTGGTCGCCAGCAGCACGACGACTACATCGCGATGCTAGAGCAGGGGCAGCAAGAGGTCAGTGCAGGTCGAGCAGCGGGTGATGCAGCCGCTCCACATAACTCAGGGAACCTCGACCGGGCGGCGTATAACCAAACCGATGCTATCGTTTACCCTTATTGGTATAATGGACATCGACATGTGACCATCTATAGCACTTCACGGCGTCACTAACCGAAGTGGGCCGAGAGTGCCGACGCCACCCAATAAGCCGATTTTCTAGGGAAAAGAGAAGCCGAGCGCCTACGCCCAATTCCTAACAAATTAAAATCCTCCCAACAAACAATTACACCGGATGTGGGATTAAACAGAGTCCACGATGCCGTTTCCGAACACCGTAAGGCCTCAGAGATTATTTTTTAATAATCAATCAAAGATAAGGCATTAATTAATTATTTTGATGCTTAGGCTCCGGCCAGCGGTTGGTTGGAGCTATTGGTTAGACCTCATGGGTAGCTCGCACCGAGGAGCATTCGTATGTTTGATGCGTAGCACTCTGCCCACGCTCCGTCGAGCTGGGAAGACGTGCTCATTCGAAAGAGCACGGCCAGACCCTGCTCTTGGCGCGCGCGTGCTTGTCGCAGTGCCTCCCGATAGGTCATGCCGAACTGTTGGGCAATTTGCGGAGGCGCATCGCAGATGTCGCGGGGCTCAGATGCTGCCACCGGCAGCATGGCTACACTGCCAACGATGATCATCGCGAGGCGAAACATCATAAGGTCTAACTATAACTAGACGGTATTTTGCAATCTATTTCTTGCCGCATAGAGGCAGTTTGCGTTAAAACACAGCAAGATGGCAAGCCCTCTTTCCGCCAGTCTGAAACTGCCCAAGCTGCTCGAATCGGGTTCGGGGATGGGTGCAAAACACGTGATGCGACGCCGGAAAGCCACAGAGATTATTTTAAATTAAATCAATCCATCAAAAGTAAGGTATTTAATTACTTGATGAGAAAATCGCTGATTCTCGTTCTCTTCGCAGCGATGTCGCATTCCTCCGTGTTAGCTGAGAAAGGATTACTAAACTCTTCGTATGAAGAAGTGGCGGCAATTCTTGGTAAGCCATCTAGTCACAATAATGGGAGCGTGTCCGGTATCCGGTATGACCGATACCACTTCGAAACACGTGGCTGGAAAGCGGCTGTTCTGTTTATCGACGGGAAAGCACAAAAACTCGACACCGAGAAAAGCGACGGTTCGCCGTTAAGTGTTCAAGATAAGACCGCAATTTTCGAAAGCTACGACATTCCCAACACAGGTCAGAACTCGAAACTCCGGGGCTGGCGTCAATTAAGCGAAAATCATTTCATACGTGGCGATGGCCGGGTGCACATAATAACGCATCTCACGTCCATGACTATTTTTTGGGATGACCTGCCCCGTGAGTTCTGGTGAGATTGAGGCGTCTGGGCGTGCAGCGCGATTGAAGAAAACAGAACAAGAATGGGACTAATGACTGCGATTGCGATCCGGTTGTTAGAAGCAGATAGCGTCTTGATCATCGACGTGCTGGTAGGTCGATAATTTGAAATGGGTTTCATGGGGGGCACTGCGCAGAAAGAGAAATTCCAGCGCACCTGCAAGATTTGGGAGAGATAAGAAAAGCACCCACCGGCCAAATCAGCAATCAACTAGTCGCTGATCAAATAAATATACCCCCATGTGGGGGGTTCAAACAGCTCATAGACCTAACTATAGTTAGACGGCATTTTGCAATCTATTTCTTGCCGTATAGAGGGAGCCTGCGTTAAAACACTGCAAGAAGGCAAGCCCTCTTTCGGCCAGTCTGAAACCGCCCAAGCTGCGCTCGCCTGGTTCGGTTATTTTCTGAACTTATTCAACCTGACGCCGGTCGGCATGCTTGAATAGATTTGAATAAGCACGGCGTGCGTTCTCACGGACATGGCCAGGATACACTCGTGCAGTAAGATGACTCAGGCCGACCGCACTGGAGAACTCGCGAACACTTTCTCCGGCTCGAGCCCGATTTTCTTTACGATCGAGGTAAAACGCCGATCGGAACGCAGTGGAACGAATTCGGGAGCTATGCCGACCCAGTGCAATGATGATGACCGCTCCTCGCATGCGCGTTCAAGTTCGCGAATGGCATCATCATGCGCTTGCAGTGCCACGTGTACATGCGCAATAGCGTCGCCAGGTGTGTAACGCCGGCTCGCCACGGCCGCGTCAAGGGTTTGCAGTGCTTCCTCGCGCCGGTTCATCCGCGCGTAAGTGATGGCCAGACCAAACCCTGGTTTGCCGCTGAAACTCTGCGCCTTCTCATAGAGCGCGATCGCGTCATCGAAACGCCCCATCTCGCGATACAGTGCGGCCAATAACGGCTCGCCATAAAGAAATGTCGGATCGAGTTGCATTGCGCGTTGACCGGCTGCGATTGCTTCGTCATACAAGCCAAAGTAACGGTAGATCTCGCTAGCAAAGTTGTTCACCCACAGCGATGCCGGGTCGATCTTCGACGTGCGCTGTAAGTAGACCAAGGCTTTCTCACGATCACCGCGAGCGGCGTAAAGGGCAGCGATGAAATAATTGGACGGCGTCGAATTCGGCTCGATTTCCACCGCGCGATTGAATTCCACTTCGGCGCCGTCGAGATCCCAGTCGAGTATGCGTTTTGTTTCTGCGAGATACACATGCGCTTCGGCTTCATCGTCGTCCAGCTGCAAAGCGCGAAGAGCGGCCTCACGCACTTTTGGATATCCTTCGAGCGGCGGCACGTAAGCGTCGGCCAGCCACAGCCAGGACTTGGCGATTCCGGTCCAGGCGCGACTAAATCGCGGATCCTTTTGCAGCGCACGCTCGAAAAATTCCAAACTTTGTCGCAGCGGTTCCTCTGTACCTTTATCGGAGAGAAACAGACCCTGCAGATAAACATCGTAGGCATCAGTGCTGCGCACGAGCCGCGACGCGAGCGGCGCGGAGATGTCGAGTTTTAATTTCAAGGCATCGACAATGGCTCGCGTAATTTCATCCTCCAGCGCGAAGATTCCCTGGAATTCGCGCTCGAATGTTTCCGACCAAAGAGTGAAGCCGTTACCGCATTCCGTTAGCTCGGCAGTGATGCGGACGTGGTTCCCATCACGGCGCACACTGCCTTCGAGCACGTGGTCTACGTTCAGCTTGTCTGCGATTTCCTTCACGGTCGCTTTTTTGTCCTTGAACCAAAACGAGGAGCGTCTGGCGGCGACGCGCAGACCGTCGATCTTGGCCAGCGCGGTCAGAATTTCCTCGGCAATTCCGTCACTGAAATAATCGTGGTCTCGTGCGGGGCTTAAATCGTTGAAGGGCAAAACTGCGATCGATTTTTCGCCCGAACTCGCCGGTGATACGGTGTCGATCTTAGCCTCGGGCGCACGATCTGGCGTGCGCACGATTCCGTATCGCGTGAGATCGAAAAACCAGGAGAGCGCAAGTGCAACTGGAAACCCGAGCACGATGATGAGGACTGTGAGGCGCACGACCCAGTTCGGAATATCGAACACCGGAAAAACCTGTGCGATCCCCTGCGCGAGCGCCCAGCCGGCGACGACATATGCAATCGCGACACTGTAAACCTTCCGTCGCTTTAGCTCGGCCAAAAAATCTTTCGGATCCACTGCTCAATCAGTAAGACCAAGCCCGTATCTCGTCCATCATTGGCATCGACAGATTTGAGGTTTGACAGGAATAATCGGCGCAATAGCATCGCGTCCACAATGAAACCGACCAATAACCGATTTCTTGGCAGCCGCGCGGCGTCGCAAAATCGACTTCCCGTCGGTGTTTACGCACTGGCGGTAATTTCGTGTTTAGCTTTATCAGCCGTTTGCCTCCGGGCACAGTCTGAGGCTCCTATCGGGGCAGAAGGCGAAAAGATGGAAAGACAGATGTGGGCCGATTTCAAAGCGAAGAATTGGAAAGAGGTGGAAAGTAAAATCGCTGATGGATTTCAGTCGGTTCATCCGGATGGAGCGCGTAACCGGGCCGGCGAAATATCATTGATCGAAAAACTGAACCTCGGCGAGATCTCATTCAGCAATTTTAAATCTACCGTTAACGGCGACAACATCGTCATCACGTACTTGATCGCGGTGCAGGAAACGATCGATGGAAAGCAGCTGTCGAGAAAGCCTGCTCAGCGGTTAAGCGTCTGGAAGAAAGGAACGCACGGCTGGCAGTGGATTTGCCACGCTAATCTCAATCCAATTCCTTAGCGCGCCGCGGGCGGGATAAAGATCAACAGTCCTGCCGGAAGCGACCGGCTACGGCGTGTTCCCTGCGAGCAACTTTTGAAAACGCGGGTGGTCCCGCAACGGATCCCATTCCCACCGATATTTCAGATCGCTGATTGTGATGCTGTAATCAAGGCTGTCGACAGCGCCTGGTGTCTTTGGTAATCGCTTAATGAGCGGAAGCGCCAGATCGTTTTCGCCGACACGAGCATAGATGAGTGCAAGGTAGCAATTCATGATCGCGCCGTCGAAGGCGTCTTTCGATTCTGGCTTTAATTCAACCGCGCGTTGACCTTCGCGAATCGCTTCGGCCTTGCGCCCCGCGAACGCGTATAACCAGCGAGATTAGCGTGGCGATCGGCGCTCTCCGGCGCTTCTTTTACCGTCGTCTCAAAGGCGGGCTGCGCCAGTTGAAACATTTCTGGGCGTTCGTCCTGTCGCCTTGAGCGAGAAAAATACTCCCTTCGAGAAAAGGCTTCGGCGTTGCGCCCGGTTCATTGTTTTTTTTGGCGACCAAGCACTTTTGCAGGATCAATTCCCATCCTTCGTAACAGCTCTGGAAACCTCGCGTCGGAATGGAGAGGCCGAAGCTCGCGGCGCGTGGAGATAATGTTCGCCGAGTGTTCGTCGACAGCGCGATTCAGCCAGCGAAATGCTTCATCGTGGTCATCTAGCGCGACGAAGACCGTCGCGATCTGCTCACCGGCGACGTAACTTCTGTTTGCTTTGTCAATTAGCTGCTGCAACACGCGCCGCGCCTCACTCACCCGACCGAGTCGAGCATAGGTGATTGCCAAACCTGCAGTCGGCTCATGTGTCATTTCGCGTGCCTTTAAGTAGATGGCGAGCGCATCGTCGAGCTTCCCCTGCTCTCGGTAAACACGAGCCAGCGTGGGCTCCACGTAGATGTAGTTTGGATCGATGGTCAGTGTTCGTCTTACGGCGGAGAGTGCGTCCTCCAACCGGTCCAAATTGACATACACGCTTGCTTGCAGATCGCTGACGATGGCTGAAAGCGGATCCAGACGTTCCGCCTCGTGCATTTCCCTCGGTACTTCGTCCAAATCGCCGCTGCACAAATGGAGGTTTGCGGAAAACAAATGAGCGCTGGACGAGTTTGCGTCGATCTCAAGTGCGCGCTTCAGCTCACGTTCGGCGCCATTCGGGTCCCAGTGAAGGACACGTTTAGCCTCACTGAGATAGCAGTGCGCTTCGGCATCGCGTTCGTTCAGCTCCAGTGCTTTCGTGGCTGCGGACTCTACAGCCGGATACGCCTCGAGCGGTTTGAGATAGGCGTCCGCCAGCCAGTACCACGCCTTAGCGATTCCGGTCCACGCGCGGGAGAGCGTCGGATCCTTGTCCAAAGCGTGTTGGAATAAGACCAGGCCCTTCCGCAATTGCTCTTCATCACTTTTGTTCGAGAAATAGAGGCCTTGTAAGTAGAGATCATAAGCTTCCGTATTTTGCTCTGCGTGTGCTGGCGGCGCGACTGCGAGCTTGATTTTCAGCGCATCCACAATCGAGCGGGTAATCTCATCTTGAACAGCGAATACTCCCTGCAGTTCGCGCTCGAATGTCTCCGACCAAATGTGAAAACCATTACGCGCGTTGATCAACTGCGCCGTGATGCGAATGCGATTGCCTTCCCGGCGCAGACTGCCTTCCAGAACATTTTCCACATTTAACTTCTGCGCGATCTGAGCCACATCCGCATTTTTTCCCTTGAATGAAAATGACGAAGTGCGCGCGACCACTCGCAATCCCTCCACCTTCGCCAGCGCATCAAGAATTTCCTCGCTAATGCCGTCACAAAAATACTCCTGATCCTTTGCCTGGCTAAGATCGACAAAGGGCAAGACCCCAATCGATTTCCCCGGCAACTCGTTTGCTTCACGCTGTTTCGGGCTTGTGTAGCGCCCGAGAAAAAAAATCCCAACCGAGATTGCCCCGGCTATGATCACGATATAAATCCATGCACGTTTCGGAGACCGGCCGAGAGGATACTTGGCGTCCGCGATTTCGGTGCGCTTCAAGCCTTCCGGCGTGAGCTCAAACGCCCAGGCAATCACCACCGCGATCGGAAACCCGGCAATGATTACAAGAACAACCAGGCGTACGACCCAGTTCGGAATTTCGAAAAAGGGAAAGACTTGCGTCGCGACCTCAGTCAGCAGCCAGGCCACCGCGCCATATGCGATCGCGACCTTGTAAACGTTGCGCCGCTTCAGCTCAGCAAAAAATTTCTTCGGATTCACGGTTTCTTACTGCAATTATTCCGCGGTTTAGACTGCTGCAAGAGCTTCTGCCAGCGATTGTGTGAGCGCGGGAGCAGCGGCGCGCAGTTTACTGTCTTCCGTGATAAGACGGAGGCCCACTCGCTGAGCGAGAGCAAGAAAACGCGCGTCGTAGGCACTCACGCCGTGTCGAATCGCGAGCTCCAGCGCAGCATCGTGCGGCACTTCTACATAATGCGGGCGGAGGAAGCGATCAGCTTGGGCGAGACATCGCTGGGCCTCGGTTGTCGTTAAATAGCGTGCCCGCTGATATGTCGCCAGGACGTTGCTAAATTCAATTATCGCAAAGGGATCAGTTCGCCACAAACCGTCCCGCCGGCGGAGTTGGTGTACGCCGTCAGTATAGGCGCTGCGAATGTACAGCGGTGCAATAATGTTAGTGTCAACGACCAACATTGGCGTCTGAGGGCATCAGTCACGACCCTCTGCAATCGCGGCTTCGATATCCTTCGCTGTCGGAATGAACCCACCACGCAGCTTCACTGGCTTTGGGAGGTTCGGCCGGCGCGATTTGCCAGTGCCGAGCGCGGTCTGGAGCAGTTCTGCTATGACGTCTTTGAGTTTCTTGTGCTCATGGACAGCGCGAATTTTCACTTCGCGCATGAGTTTGTCCGGAAGATCGAGGGTCGTTTTCATTTCGCCATATTCCCAGAAAGCTGGTTTTCTGTCAACCTGGCAGAGCCCAAGTCTATCAACTGAGCCGTTGTTTTCTCGAATGCTTTCGAGATCGTTGTGTCGATGTAGATTGATGGATGTCGTTCCAACTCGAATCGAACTACAAACCGCGCGGCGATCAGGGACAGGCGATCGCCAAGTTGATTAAATCCATCGAGGCCGGCAACCGGCATCAAACGCTGCTTGGCGTCACCGGCTCGGGTAAGACTTTCACGATCGCAAATGTGATCCGCGAGCTTGACCGGCCCACTCTTGTTATTTCGCACAACAAAACACTCGCGGCGCAACTCTACTCCGAATTCAAACAATTTTTCCCGTGTAACGCGGTCGAATATTTCGTCAGCTACTTCGATTACTATCAGCCCGAAGCCTACATTCCACGTTCCGACACCTACATCGAGAAAGATTCATCGATCAACGAAGAGATCGAGCGATTGCGGCTCTCCGCGACCAGTGCGTTGCTTTCGCGCCGGGACACAATCGTGGTCGCGAGCGTGTCGTGCATCTACGGCATCACCTCGCCGGAAGATTACTTGAACATGCTGCTGACGGTAAAGCGCGGTCAGCATATCAGCCGCGAAGCCGTTCTCGGGCGTTTGATCGACATGTTATACGAGCGCAACGACATGAATTTCGCCCGCGGAAAATTTCGCGTCCGCGGTGACGTCGTGGAAATTTATCCGGCCACCGCGGACGAAGAAGCGATTCGGCTCGAGTTCTTCGGTGACGAAATTGACGCAATTACGCGGTTCGATCCGCTCACAGGACACGCGCACGAGTCGCTCAGCGTGATCACGTTCTATCCCGCGAAGCAATTCGTCACACCGGCCGATAAGCTAAATCGCGCGCTTCGTTCCATCCGCGAAGAGCTCGAAGCGCGCATTATCGATCTTGAGTCACGGGGAAAATTGCTCGAAGCGCAACGCCTGAAAATGCGCACTGAATACGACCTCGAAATGTTGCAGGAAATGGGTTTCTGCAACGGGATTGAAAATTATTCGCGCCATTTGTCGGGGCGCCCACCCGGCTCGAAGCCCTACACAATCATCGATTTTTTCCCGAAAGATTTTCTCGTGGTTGTGGATGAGTCGCACGCCACCATCCCGCAGATCGGCGGTATGTATGAAGGCGACAAATCGCGGAAAACCGTGCTGGTGGATTACGGATTTCGGTTGCCGAGCGCGCTCGACAATCGGCCCCTCAATTTTCCGGAGTTCATGAAGATGACCAACCAGGTCGTCTACGTCAGCGCCACACCGGCTGAGTTCGAGATTCAAAATAGCGTCGTCGGAAATAAAAGCTACGTGCCGCATAAGAGAGCGCGGATCGGTGACGACGAACCAGTGCCGTTCCTCCTGCCCGGCGGAAAACGCTCAACGCTCAAAGCTCAACGTCCAACGTCCAATTCAGAAGTGCGGGTTTCTCGAACGGATGAGTCCCCGGAACAATTCGACGTGCACACACCGGGCATGCCTCTCGTGGTCGAGCAGATTATTCGACCAACGGGCCTTCTCGATCCTAAAATCACCCTCAAGTCCCTGAAAAATCAGATCGACGACACGATTGAGCTTTGCCGGCAACGAGTGGAAAAAAATGAGCGAGTTCTCGTGACAACGCTGACGAAACGCACCGCCGAAGACCTCGCCGATTATTTGCGCGATGTTGGATTGAAAGTGCGCTATTTGCACAGCGACATCGACACGATCGAGCGCGTCGAAATCTTGCGTGGACTGCGCGCCGCCGACTTCGACATCCTGGTCGGGATCAATTTGCTCCGTGAAGGTCTCGATCTCCCGGAAGTTTCGCTCGTCTGCATTCTCGATGCGGACAAGGAGGGATTCCTCCGCAGCCAGACTTCGCTTATCCAAACCGCGGGCCGTGCGGCGCGGCATGTCAACGGCGAAGTCGTTTTGTTTGCCGATCAAATTACGCAAAGCATGGAAGCGCTCATGTCGATCTCAGAATATCGGCGGGCCAAGCAGGTGGAATACAATGAAAAGCACGGTATCACTCCACAGACTGTCCGCCGCGCCGTGCAGGAGAGTTTGCATACGATTTTGCGCGGACGCGAAATCGCTGCCTCCGTCATTCAGGAGGCGGGTGGCGATTTCAATGTGACCGAACTGCTGCGTGAGCTCGAAGATGAAATGCAGCGCGCCTCGGCGAATCTCGAATTCGAGCGGGCCGCGCTTTTGCGCGATCAAATCATGGAAGTGAAAAACGGCGCCGGAATCACGAAGATTGAGCCGAGACGCAGGCCAGTGAAATACTCACGAAACACGGGGCGTCGACGTTCGCGTGTCTAGCCATTTAGCTTACGGATGCCAAAGACGAAAACAAAAGCAGCAACCGGCAGCATCCACGCCGTTGTCGGGTCGGATGAAGCGGAAGTTAAACGCGCTGCCGCCGAACTCGCGGCCAAACTGACTCCACCCGAGGCAGGCGATTTCGGACTCGAAGTGATCGATGGCGCGGCCGATAATGTCGAACAGGCGGCTGCACGGATAAGATCGACAATCGAAGCGTTGCAAACCCTGCCATTCTTCGGCGGGTCAAAATTGGTTTGGCTGAAGAATGCCAACTTTCTTGGGGAGACGGTGATCGGCCGCGCCGCGGGCGTTCAAAGCGTGTTGGACGAATTGGCAGACTTAATTAACGCAGACCTCGGCCCCGGTGTCGTGCTCTTAATCAGCGCGATCGACGTGGACAAACGCCGCTCGTTTTATAAATCCCTGGCCCGGCGCGCGGAATTGCAAGCGATTGATCGCATCGATGCGACGCGAAGCGGCTGGGAAGAGGAAGCGACCGAAATCGTTCGTAACCGCGCGCAAAAACAGAAACTACAGTTCGATGATGACGCGCTCGATCTGTTCGTTTTGCTGACTGGGGGCAACACGCGCCAGATCGATAATGAACTGGAGAAGATCGACGTTTTTCTTGGCGGTGGCACAGGCATCTTGCCTGCGAGGCGA
>Ga0193729_1001633_pt1 | contig 11392 bp, 10 predicted proteins | sample U1c2metaG_FD_143036 | JGI IMG/M metagenome (GOLD analysis project Ga0193729, IMG submission 143036) | Soil microbial communities from a riparian zone of the East river system, Colorado, United States - U1c2 | ecosystem: Environmental > Terrestrial > Soil > Riparian zone | place: USA: East River... | reverse complement strand
CCATTCTCGCTTTGATACGCACTCAAAAGGATCGAATCTTTGCTGAAAAATCCGGCCAGCGGCGGAATGCCCGCAATGGCTAGCGTGCCCGTCAGCATCGTCACGCACGTCCACTTGATCTTTTTGCTCAATCCACCCATGCGCAGGATGTCTTGCTCGCCGCCCATCGCATGGATCACGCTGCCGGCCGCCAAAAACAGCAACGCCTTGAAAAATGCATGGGTCATCAAATGAAAAATTCCCGCCGAAAATGCTCCCACGCCGCACGCCAGAAACATGTAGCCAAGCTGGCTAACCGTCGAATAAGCCAAGACTTTCTTGATGTCCGTCTGCACCAGCCCAATCGTCGCCGCAAATAATGCCGTAGCGCAGCCCACCACCGCTACCACCAGCATGGCCGTAGGCGCCCGCGTAAACAGCACATGCGACCGCGCCACCACGTACACACCCGCCGTAACCATGGTCGCCGCGTGGATCAACGCGCTGACTGGCGTCGGCCCTTCCATCGCGTCCGGCAGCCACACATAAAGAGGGATCTGCGCAGATTTGCCCGCCGCGCCCATAAACAGCAGCAAGCACGCTACCGTCAGCGTGCCCAGATGCCCCATGGCCTCCGCGGACAACGGGGTAGCCTTATCAAACAGCTTCACAAAGTCCAGTGTGCCAAATGTGCGGAACAGCAAAAACATTCCCAGCATGAATCCAAAGTCGCCGATGCGATTCACGATGAACGCTTTTTTCCCCGCATCCGCCGCCGACTTCCGCAAAAAATAAAACCCGATCAGCAAATAGCTCGCCAGGCCCACGCCTTCCCAGCCCACAAACAACAAAACGTAATTCGCCGCGAGCACCAGAATCAGCATGAAAAACATGAACAAGTTAAGGTATGCGAAGAACCGATAATAGCCGCCCTCGTGCGCCATGTAGCCCATCGAGTAGATGTGAATCAGCCAGCCCACGCCAGTAACTACCAGCAGCATGACCACCGTCAGTTGATCCACTTGCAGATCGAAGCCCGCTCGGAAATTTCCCGCCTCGATCCATGAGAAATATTGCTTTACCCAGGGAATCTGTTCCGGTGGAAGGAGGAAAAACTCACGCACAGCTTCCAGCGCGGCCAGAAAAGACAATCCGGTCGCGCCGATCGCTACGCCATTTACGATTTTGTTCGGCCAGGTTCTGCCCAATAGCCCATTTATCGTCGCCCCAAGGAGCGGCAACAGTGGAATGATCCACAGATGTTCAAGTATGGGCATTTACAGTTTCAGAAGGTCCACGCGTTCTACGTTTAGCGATTGCCGGTTTCTAGCCGTAAGAATAATAATCGCGAGGCCCACCGCAGCTTCCGCCGCAGCCACCACAATTACGAACAACACAAATACTTGCCCATCCAGCTTATGCATCGCCTGGCTGAAGAAATGATGTTGCGCTTGAAAATAAAGGCCAGCACACCCAGCCCGAACAGAATGGCGCTCAGCACGATGTAATAATTCGTGGGAATCACGGCTTGGTCTCCCGCTGCGCCAGCACAATCGCTCCGAGTACCGCCACCAGAATGAGAAATGAAGTCAGCTCGAAGGGATAGACAAAATCCTTGAAAATCATTGTGGATAAGTCTCTGGTGGACGCCATATTTCCCGGTTGCGCCGCCGCCTGCACCGTGTCCGTGGAGCGCGCAATCGTTGCCGCGATAAATCCGGTCAGCGCGAACGCCAATAGCAACCCTGGAAATCCGGCAAGTTTCGAAAAGTTGGTGTGCTCCTCGATCCCTGCGTTCAGCAGCATGATCACGAACACAAACAGCACCATGATGGCGCCGCCATACACAATGATCTGCACCGCCGCCACAAACTCTGCGCCCAACAACAAATACAAGCCCGCCAACGCCACCATCACCACAATCAGCGACAACGCGCTGTGAATCGGATGCTTCTGAAATATCAAGCTCAGCGCGCCGCCCACCGCCAGCGCCGCCAACACAAAGAAAATGATCAGCGGTGCGGTCATTTTATTGTGCCCCACCTTAAGATCACGAAGCTGGTGATTACCACATTAGCGATGGAAACAGGCAGCAGCATCTTCCAACCGAAGGCCATCAGTTGGTCGTACCGCAAACGCGGCAAAGTCCCGCGCATCCACACGTATACAAACAAAAACACAAAAATCTTGGATAGCAGCCAGAACGGCGCCTGAATGTAATTATTTACGCCCGGGAAAATCACCAGCGCGATGGCCAGGATGCACATCACCGCGCCAATCCCCGGCAAAATCACTTTGCCAAAAATTGTTTCGTAGCGCAGCCCATCCCAGATAACCCACAAACCAGCTGGCAGCAGCAATACCGTAGGCAAATAATAGGTCCACGTCCAGGTAGCAGGGAAGGGAGACAGCCAGCCGCCAAAAAACAGAATCGCGCACAAACAAGACACCGTAATCATGCTGGTGTATTCCGCGATGAAAAACATCGCGAATTTAAAACTGGCATACTCGGTGTGAAATCCCGCCACCAGTTCCGATTCCGCTTCCGGCAAATCGAAAGGCACGCGATTCGTCTCCGCCACCGCCGCAATAAAAAAGCAAAGGAAACCCAGAAATTGCGGAAAAATGTTCCAGCCCAGAATTCCATACCGGCTGGTCTGATCGTTAATTATTTCCGTCAAATTAAAACTTCCCGCGATCAGCAGCACGCCCACCACGGAAAGCGTCAATGCCAATTCATAGCTGATCATCTGCGCCGAGCTGCGCAAGCCTCCCAGCAAAGGATATTTGCTGTTCGACGACCACCCCGCCAGCGCTACTCCATACACGCCCAGCGCGGTAATCGCGAATAAAGCCAGAATCCCGATGTTCACGTTCGGCGGCAAAATTCCCAGGTAAATCGTCTGGCCTAATATTTTCCAGGGAAGTGGATCCGGCCCAAACGGAATAATCGCAATGGAAGTCAGCGCCAGCGCCAGCGCCATAAGCGGCGCAAGGAAATAGACAAATCGATCCACTCCAGCGGGAGTCGGATCTTCCTTAAATAAAAATTTTAGCCCGTCCGCCATCGGCTGCAGCAGACCGTGCGGCCCGACGCGATGCGGACCCCAGCGCGACTGAATATGCGCGACCACTTTGCGCTCGAACCAGGTCAGGTACGCATTTACGGTCAATACAATAAAAAGCAGCAACGCCACTTTCACAACCGTAACGATCAGCCAAGCGTTGGCGTAGAGGAAAGCGTTCACGAAGTAACTTCCGTCTCGGCCGCTTCCGGTAGAGATTCCATCATGGTGCAAAATCTTCCCAAGGTGCCGCTGGTAAACAGCGTGTCATGCGCCGAGCGTATCAATCCCACTGGCACGTCATAAGGCGCGTGGCCATTTCGCCTGAAGCCCAGACGGGTAGGCTCTGCTGCACCCTCCAATAACGCGCCCGGCTGCACGCTATAACCCGGCACGGTCTTGCGAATTTCCTCAAAAACCGCCGCCGGTGATTTGTAGTGAAACGCCTTGCCTAGCCCGAGCCGTTCCAGTTGGTGCGACACGATGCGCAGTAAATCAAAATCCGAGCGCGTCCCCATAATCTCCACGCCCTTGCGCAGCATCTGTATTTCGCCCGCGGTGTTCGTTACCGTGCCGTCCTTCTCGTACGCCGACGCCGCTGGAAAAACAATGTCTGCCTGTTTCGCCGTCTCCGTCAAAAACATTTCGTGTACGATCAGCAATTCCAATTGACCGCGCCCAGCGCCCAGCGCACCAAAATGCGCCAGCGGATTCGCGCCCATCACGTACAACGCTTTCAATTTTCCGGATTGTGCCGCTTCCACCATTTGCGGCGCGGACATGCCAGCAGCCGAGGGAATTACCCCGCCCCAGATTTGCTCCAGCATCTCTCGAGCCGCGGCGTTATCTGTGTACGCATATCCTGGCAACCTGTCAGGCAGTACGCCCATATCTGCCGCACCGCGCGAATTCGCATAATCGCCAAGCGCCATGTAGCGCGTCTTGCCCGGCAGCTTCGATCCAAACTCGGCCTTGCGCGTCAGCTTGATCTCGTGCGCATTAATTATAAAAAGCTTCGTCCCGAAGTGCCGGATCCCCGAACGAATCTGCCACGCCACCAGCGGATTCTGATTCGTCGGATCGTTTCCAATCACCAGCACCGCTTTTGATTCGTACAACTGTTCCATCGTCAGCATCGAATCGTGCGCGCGCTCGCCCAGCGCGGTCACCAAGCCGGTATAGTCCACCGTGCGGTGATGATCCACATTGTTGGTGTCAAATGTCTGCCGCGCCAGACGCTGAAACAAATAATTCTCTTCGTTCGACGTGCGGTTCGAACCGATAAAGCCGATTACGTCTTTGCCGCCCTTATCAAAAACGTGCTTGAGTTTGGTCGCCGCCGCCTGCGCCGCTTCTTCCCAGGAAACGGGATGAAGCTCGCTGCCACGCCGCAGCAACGGCTGCTTCACGCGCTCCGGATGCTTCGTAAAATCAAAGCCGAATCGCCCCTTCACGCACAAAAAGTCCTTGTTGATCCCGGAAAGATCCCGGTTATTCGAACGCATGATCTCGTGATTCCTCACGCTCAGCGTGGTCTTGCAGCCATTCGAACAATGCGTGCAAATCGTCGACGCGTATTTCATCTCCCACGGCCGCGTCTTGTAGCGATAAGTCCCGCTAGTCAGCGCGCCCACCGGGCAAATGTCAATGCACATCCCGCATTCTTCGCAGTCCAGATGATCCCCGCGGTTGGGAATAATCACGCTGTTTGCGCCACGCATGCCAACGCCCAGCGCTTTTACGTCCATGCCTTCGTCGCAGACGCGCACGCACCGGAAGCACAAAATGCAACGCGGCGCATCGTAGTACACCAGCTCCGACCATTTTTCTTCCGGCCGGTGAATCTTTTCTTCGATGAACCTGCTGCTATCCGCGCCGTAGCGGAAAACCATGTCCTGCAGTTCGCACTCGCCGCCCTTATCGCACACCGGGCAATCCAGCGGGTGATTGGTCAGCAAAAATTCCAGCATGTACTTCCGCGCGTTGCGCACCTGCTCGGTATTGGTGCGCACGACCATGCCTTCCGTCGCCACCAGCGTGCACGCCGTCTGCAACTTCGGCATCTTCTCCACTTCCACCAGGCACATGCGGCAAGCCGCCTGCAGCGACAATCCCGGGTAGTAGCAGAACGACGGCACCTCCGTGCCAATGCGTCGCGTCGCTTCAATCACCAGCGTCCCGGGCGACACTTGCACGTCCCGGTCATTAATCTTCAGCGTGATAAGTTTTTGGTCAGCCATTGAGTACGGTCATTCGTCTATCGAGAACCAGCCAGCACTGCCTCAGCGGATTTATATGCGCAACGCCCATGCAGGTGATCTTCAAACTCGTTTCGCCACTTCTGCACAATGCTGATGGTCGGCATCGCTGCGGCATCACCGAGCGGGCAGAAACTTCGCCCCAAAATATTTTTCGAAAGCTCGCTCAGCATGTCGATGTCTTGCTCACGCCCGTATCCGGCGTGCAGCCGCTCCAGCATCTTACGCAGCCACGTCGTGCCTTCACGGCACGGAATGCACCATCCGCACGATTCATGCGCGTAAAAATGCATAATCCGCCGCGCCATATCCACCATGCAGGTATCTTCGTCCATCACCACCATGCCGCCGGAACCAAGCATGGATCCTGCTTTGGCCACCGAATCGTAGTCCATCGGAATATCGATCTCGTCGGCGGTCAGCAGTGGGCAAGAACTGCCACCCGGAATCACCGCTTTTAATTTCTTGCCGCCGGTGATCCCACCGGCCATGCCATAAATAAATTCCTTCATGTTCATGCCCAGCGGAATTTCGTAAATTCCAGGCTTGTTCACGTGGCCCGCGACGCACAGCAACCGTGTGCCGCCATTTTTCGGCGTGCCCAGATTTGCGTAGGCTTCGCCTCCGCCCAGAATAATTGGAGGCACCGCGCTCAAGGTCTCCACATTATTAATAATCGTCGGGCAGCCATAGAGCCCAACTACGGCAGGGAAGGGAGGTTTGATTCGAGGATAGCCTCGTTTGCCCTCCAGCGATTCCATCAACGCGGACTCTTCGCCGCACTCATACGCGCCCGCGCCGGTATGAATCAGCAAATCATAGTCAAATCCCGACCCCAGAATATTCTTGCCTAGGTACCCGCGCTCGTATGCTTCAGTGATCGCGCCCTGCACAATATCCAGCACGTAGCGATATTCGCCGCGAATGTAAATAAATCCCTGGTGCGACCCAATGGCGCGCCCGGCAATTACCATGCCCTCGATCAGCTGGTGCGGATCCATTTCCATCAACGGCCGGTCCTTGCAAGTTCCCGGCTCGGATTCGTCCGCATTGCAAATTACGTATTTCGCTTTTGGCGAATCCTTGGGTACGAACGACCACTTCATCCCCGTCGGAAATCCCGCGCCGCCACGCCCGCGCAGATTCGATTTCTTCATCTCATCGATGATCGATTCCGGCGTCATCTGTTTGAGCGCTTTTTCCAGCGCTTGATAGCCACCGTGCTTCAAAAACACGTCAATCTTGGTAGAATTTTCGATGCCCCAGCGCTTGCTGATCACCGGAATCTCTCCTGCTTCGCGCGCGTGGAGCGCACCGGAAATAACCGTCACCGGCTCAGCCCGCCTGCCGAAATCCAATTCTTGGATTAGTCGATCGAACGTCGCGGGCGTCAGGTTCTCGTAAAAATCGTAATTAATCTGCATCGCCGGAGCCCCGGTACAAGCCCCGATGCATTCCACTTCTTCCAGAGAAAACACACCATCCTTGGTAACTTCCTTGTGCCCAATTTCCAGGCGTTTCTTCGCGCGATCCAACAATTCATTTGCCCCGCGCAGCATGCACGCCACATTGGTGCACACCTGCACGTGATATTTCCCCATCGGCTTGCGATGCAGCATGGAGTAATACTCGAGCGTCTCCTCGACCTGCACGGTGCGCAGCTCCAGCCGCGCCGCAATTTCCGCGATCACTTGATCACTGATATACCCAAACTCATCCTGCGCATACATCAGCATGGGAATCAGTGCGCTGCGCTTCATCGGATAGGCATTCTGCAGCTGTTCGAATCGCGCCGTAAGTTGCGGGGACATTTGCAGTGGCATCTAGCGATCCACCTCGCCCAGCACGATATCGATCGTGCCGATGCACGCAATCACGTCCGAAATCAGTTGCCCTTCCACCAATTTCGGCAACGCCTGCAAATTTATGAACGACGGTGCACGGAAATGCACGCGCAGCGGCTTTGGCGATCCATCGCTAGCAATAAAACACCCCAGCTCCCCGCGCGGCGATTCCACCGTTACAAAGGCCTCTCCAGCCGGCGGCGAAAATCCTTCGGTGAAAATTTTGAAGTGATAAATCAGCGCTTCCATTTCCGTCTTCATCTTCTCGCGCGCTGGGGGCACGATTCCGGGCGCCTCAGCTTTGATCGCGCCGTCATCCGTAATTTTATCCAGCGCCTGCCGCACGATCTTCAGGCTTTCGCGCATCTCCGCCACACGGATCATGTATCGCCCGAAACAATCCGAATCAGTGCGTGTCGGCACATCAAACTCAAATTCGTCATAACTCGAATACGGGAACAATTTGCGGTTGTCGTAAGCCACGCCCGCCGCGCGAATCGTCGGCCCGGTCATGCTCAACGCAATAGCATCTTCCGCGCTGATATAGCCAATGTTTTTCGTGCGACCCATCCAGATGCGGTTTTCCGTAAGCAGCGTTTCGTATTCATCCACGCGACTGGGCATGTATTTCAAAAATCGTTCGATCGCTTGCCGCCATCCCGCGGGCGGCTGCAACGCCACGCCGCCAATACGAATGTAGCTGGTCATCATTCGCTGCCCGGCGAACATTTCAAAAATCTTCAAAATCTCTTCGCGCTCGCGGAAGCAATACAAAAACACAGACATCGCGCCCAAATCGATCGCATGCGTCCCCAGCCAAACCAGGTGCGAAGAAATTCTCTGCAGCTCCACCATCATCACGCGAATGTATTGCGCTCGCTTGGGCACTTCCAGATCGAGCAGCTTCTCCACCGCCATGCAATAAACCAGGTTATTTCCCAGCGGATTCAGATAATCCATCCGGTCGGTCAAGGTAATCGCTTGCGAATACGTTTTGTCTTCGCACGACTTCTCGATCCCGGTATGCAGATATCCGCAATCGGGAACCGCCTTGACCACCGTCTCGCCATCCAACTCCAGCAAAATGCGCAACACCCCGTGCGTGGAGGGGTGCTGCGGCCCCATATTAAGGACCATCGTTTTCGCTTGGCCGATTGGTGTTTCTACCGTGGTCATATAGATGTCTTCGTGAAGCCCAGCGGCATCACCGGAATATCCCGGTAGCCTTCCACCGGATAATCGCGCCTCAACGGATAGCCTTCCCAGTCATCCGGAAGTACAATGCGTCGCAAATCCGGGTGGTCGTTGAAATAAATACCAAATAAATCGAAAATTTCGCGCTCCAGCCAGTTCGCGCCCGGCCAAACCGACACCAGCGAATCAATGACCGGATCTTTCCCAGACAAACGAACTTTCAATCGCAATTTTTCGCGCCGCGAAATGCACACTAGCTGATAAACCACTTCGAATCGCGGCTCATAAGGGTGGCGGTCCAGGCAGGTCGCATCGGTCAGCAAATTAAATTGCATCGAAGCAGCGTCGCGGCAGCAAGCCGCGGTAGCTCGCAACAATTCACGCGGCACCACAATGGTCGTTTCGCCGCGATACTCCACCACCTCCGCGACCGAGTTCTTATCCCACGCGCGCAAGTGTTCAACCGACGATAAGCGCCCGCCTACAACATTGGCGTTTTGGTTGGAATTCTCCGTCAAACTTTTAATCCCGTGCGCCGGTTATTTTTGCCAGTCCAACGCGCCCTTTTTCCAAAGATACAGGTAACCCACCAGCAGGATGGCGATATAAATCATCATCTCTGCGAAGCCGTACCATCGTAAGCTGCGAAAAACGTAAGCCCAGGGGTACAGAAAAATCGCTTCCACATCGAACAAAATAAAAACCATGGCCACCAGGTAAAACCGCACCGAAAACGGTTCGCGTGCGTCTCCCGTCGGCTCTACGCCACATTCATAGGGTTCTTGTTTTACGCGGCTCGGCCGTCGCCAGCCAATTAATACTGAAACAGCCGTCAGCATACCAGCGAGTGCTGCTGCGATTAGCAGGTGTACGAGAAGTGGAGCGTAACTATGTAGGTCGGAACCGCCCATAAGCGAAATGTTATAATAACGACTCGACTACCACTCGGTCAAATCGCCGCGAAGAACCTTTATAATAGTTCTAATTCGCGTTGTTGCCTGACGCGCGTTCATCGGGGCCCATCGCCATGATCTTCGGTCATAACACAAATGTTAGTGTCGGCGCCCACAAGTATCACGTTCAAACCGAAGATGCCGGTGCCTCCAGCGCGCTGATCGACACCACCGTTTATGCCGGTGGCCGTGTGCTGCATCGCCGCACCAACAATTATCTCGACCTCTTGCCCCTCAACGCCGACCGCGAAAAGGCTCTCAAGTTGCGTCTCGATGAACAGCACCGTCAGGTGCTGGAAGACATTCGCGCCGGTAGGCTTCATCTGCCTGTGCCCACGCCTCCCGCGCCGCCAACTAAATCCATTTCGTCGCAGGCCATAGTAAAAGACGCCGCTCAGCCGGAAAACTTATCTATGGAATTGCTAAACCCAAAAACGTGGCTGGCAGGGAAGCGCGTCACGTTGCAAATGCGTGTGACCGACGCGCAACGACATCCCGTACCAGGCGCAAAAATCACCGCGTCCATAACCGGCGCCGCCGAACCGGCCAATTTCTTCTCCGAATCAGCCGCCACTGGCGAAGCCCACCTGGCCTTCGACATGCCGCGCCTGAGCGACCCCAACGCGGCGTTGCTAATTGAAGCCGCACGCGGCCCAGCTAAAGCTCACTTGCGTTTCCAATTGCGTGCCCGCGCGCGCGTTCCAGTCGCTTAAAGCCAGCCACCGGCGGTTAACTTCACCGGTAGTAGAGCCCGAAGCTAACTTCGCACTAATAAGTCCGTAGGGTAGAATTAGAAAATGGAAGCGTCTCACGCAATCACCGTCAACGGAGAGCGTCGGGAAATTCCGCAAGGTGCCACAGTAGCCGATCTACTGCGCGACCTGAATCTTCCCGCCGGTCGCGTCGCCATCGAACGCAACCTCGAAATCCTCCCGCGCCCGCAGTGGCCCAATACCGCCATTCAACCCGGCGACCGCTACGAAATCGTCCACTTCGTAGGCGGCGGCTAACTTCGTCAAATTCTCAATTACAGTTTCACCAAAGTAATTTCAAACCGAACTGGACCTGCCGCGAAGTGGTTGACGTACTGGTGATCGCTCCAGCCGTCGGCGAAATGCCCGACGGCGTGAACACCACTGCATTAGGTAAGTTGAAATTCGCGCGATTCAAAAGATTGAAAATCTCGGCTCGAAATTGGATATCCAGGCGCTCCGTGACTCGCGTGTCCTTCAACGCGGAAAAATCCCAAGTGGCCAAGCCCGGGCCGACCAACGTATCTCGGCCGACGTTCCCGTAAAATCCGCCGTTTGCCGGGATGTTGCTGGGAGCGACAAACGCATTAGGGTCAAACCACTTGGTCGGACTCCCGATGATAATCGGCCCGCTGAAAGCAGGATTCCCGAAAGGTCGCACTGGATTTCGCGTGTCCCCACTGTTCGAAGGGTTGTAGCTCAGCTGCGGAGAAAACGGAAAGCCGGTCTGTAATGTCACAATCGAGTTAACCGTCCAACCGCTGATCAGCCTGTTCGCAAAACCCGCTCCATTGCTGAAAAAGCGCTCTCCGCGTCCAATCGGCAGGGCGTAAGTCACATTCGCTACGCCAATGTGCGTTACGTCGAAACTTCCGCGACCCTTATCGGAACGCAGGTTGAAGGGGTTCGACGCCAGCGCCGGTCCTCCTCCCGAGGTCGTCGCGTTCACAGAGTCGCTGTCGTCAAGAACTTTGGAAAAAGTGTAAACGCCGCGCAGCGTCAACCCCCCGCTGAACCGCCGGTTCAAATCCAGTTGCAGCGCGCTATAAGAACTAACTCCTTCCGAAAAGTACGTCCAGGTATTCGCGAGAGCCGGATTGGCCCTAGTCGTTGTGGCTACGAAGTATGCGCCTGCCGGTACCGGTGTGCCCGCTAGGCTCGCGGGAAAAGTTGCCGGGTATGTCGCCGGGCACGGTGCTGCCGGACAAATCACAGGAAATGGCTCGTTCGCATCGATGCCGATTATTTCGTGGTACCCGTGATTGCCGAGATAACCCACCGTCAGCGAAGTATTCGTCGAAAGCTGCTGCTGGACTCTCAATGAATAAGAAATCAGCGTGGGCGTCT
>Ga0193729_1001632_pt1 | contig 11395 bp, 11 predicted proteins | sample U1c2metaG_FD_143036 | JGI IMG/M metagenome (GOLD analysis project Ga0193729, IMG submission 143036) | Soil microbial communities from a riparian zone of the East river system, Colorado, United States - U1c2 | ecosystem: Environmental > Terrestrial > Soil > Riparian zone | place: USA: East River... | reverse complement strand
GCCCAGTCGACTCGGGGCTGCTCGCATGGGCGGGGGAGTACCTGAGCGAGCGGCTCGTCGGTCTCGGACTGGGCGCAAGGATGCTTCAGCAGCGCTTGATCGATCCCAGCCTCTCGGCGGTCGAGTTGGCCTTCCTCGAGCGTCTCGTACCGGCCTTCGGCGATCTCGCCTCCGAGGGCGAGGACGAGCTCTACGTGGAGGGCACCGCGCGGCTGTTCGCGGCCGGCCAGATCGAGGATGCCACTCAGCTCAATGGGCTGGTGAGCCTGCTCGAGCGGCGGGTGTCGCTGCTGCGGGTGTTGCGCGCGGCGCTCGGCGAGCCGGGCGTGTACGTGCGGATCGGGCGCGAGAACGAGATCCCCGCGATGCGCTCGCTGGCGCTCGTGGCGACCGGCTACGGCGTGGCCCAGCGCAAGCTCGGGGCGGTCTCGGTCATCGGGCCGGTGCGCATGGACTACGCGGGCGCGATCGTGACGGTGCGCGATGCAGCGCACGAGCTGTCGCGCTTCGTGGAAGACGCCTATGCCGAGAACTGACGCGACGGGCAAGCCGCGCGATCCCTACGAGGTGCTGGGGGTCGGGCGTGACGCCTCCGGCCAACAGATCAAGAAAGCCTTTCGCCAGCTGGCGCGCGAGTTGCACCCCGACGTGAACGCGCACGACCCGGATGCCGAGGAGAAGTTCAAGGAGGCCGCCGAGGCCTACGAGATCCTGTCCGACGACGAGCGCCGCGCGACATATGACCGCTACGGGCACGAAGGCCTGCGCTCGGGCGGCTATGCGCCGAACTTCGACGGCTTCGGATCGATCGGCGACCTGTTCGACGCGTTCTTTGGCGGTGGTGGCGGCTTTGGTGCGCGCTCCGGACCGATGCCGGGCGGCGACGTGGCCGTCGCGGTCGAGATCGACCTGGTCGAAGCGGCGCATGGGGCGAAGCTGGAGGTCTCCTACGAGGCGGTCGATCGCTGTGAGCACTGCAACGGCAACGGCGCCGAGCCGGGGACGCCGATCAACACGTGTGAGCGGTGCGGCGGCTCAGGGCAGCTGCAGGCGGCGACGCGTACGCCCTTCGGGCAGATGGTTCGGACGGTCGTCTGCGACGTGTGCGAGGGCGAGGGCCGCGTGCCCGAGCAGCCGTGCCGCGAGTGTCGCGGGCGTGGTCGGCGTGCGGCGACGCGCGGGATCGAGGTGGAGGTGCCAGCCGGCATCGCCAATGGCCAGCGCATCAGGCTCGCGGGGCGCGGGCACGCGGGCGAGGTCGGCGCGCCCGCGGGCGACCTCTACGTGCTGGTTCGCGTGCAGGAGGACAAGCGGTTCGTGCGCGAAGGCGACGATCTGATCACGGCGCTCGACGTGCCCGCCCCTCTGGCGGCGCTGGGTGGGACGCTGGAGGTGCCAACTCTCGAGGACAGCGAGTCGCTCGAGCTGCCGGCTGGCACGCAGCCCGGCGAGGTGCTCACGCTGAGAGGCGAGGGTATGCCGGCACTCGGCCGCGCACGGCGTGGCAACCTGCGCGTGGTCGTGAACGTCGTCGTCCCGCGGCGGCTGAGCGATGAGCAGCGCGATCTGCTCGAGCGCCTGAGCGGAACGCTCACCGAGGACAACCTGCGCTCGGACGAATCGATCTTCGCGAAGCTGCGCCGCGCGCTGGGCAGCCAAGCTGCGTGATTCGCCTTGCCGTCCGCGTGCGCCGCGCGCAGGCCGAGCTGGTCCTAGCCGAGCTGCTCGAGCTCGCCCCGGCCGGCGTAGAGGAGTCGCGGATCGGCGAGGAGACGGTCGAGTACGCGGTCTACGGGGCGCCCGGCGAGCTGCCGAGCCTGCCCTACCTGCAGGCCGCGGCCGGCGATGCGCTGGTCGAGATCTCGACCAGCGAGACGGCAGACGACTGGCAGGAGCGTTGGAAGAGATTTCACCGGCCGGTGCTGATCCCGGCGCCGCGGTCGCGGGGGCAGCCGCTCGCGGGTACTCGTAGCCCAGTGCCCGCTTTGCACGTCCGGCCGCCGTGGGAGGCCCCCGGCTCGGAGCTCGACGGACGCGCCGAGGAGATCGTTATCGACCCCGGTCAAGCGTTCGGCACAGGCGGCCACGCCAGCACCCGCCTGTGCTTGCAGCTGCTGCTGGAGCTGGCCGCGTTCGATCCCCGGCGTGGGCCGCTGCTCGACGTCGGGACGGGCTCGGGCGTCCTGGCCATCGCGGCGGCGCGCCTCGGGTTCGCGCCGGTGCTTGCGCTCGACCACGAGCGCGAGAGCGTCGAGGCGGCACGCGCCAACGCGCGCGTGAACGGCGCGCAGATGGAGGTGCGCCGCTTCGACCTGCGCAGGCATGCGCTTCCCTGGCCGCAGGAGCGCGCGGCTCCGGCGCCTGGAATGATCGTGCTCGCCAATCTGCTGCGTCCGCTGCTGCTCGATCTCGCCGGCTCGATGGCCGTCGCCCCGGCGCACCTGCTCGCGGGCGGACTGCTGCGCGAGCAGGTCGAGGAGATCGTCGAGGCGTTCGCCGGGCGGCTCGGCCTGCGCGAGCGCGCCCGGCGCGCAAGCGGCGAGTGGTCCGCGGTGTGGCTGAGCGCGCCCTGAGCGGTGAGAGCGGGGCAGAGGGGGCCGCCCGTCGCCCCGTTGAGTCAGCGCGCCTAGTCGGGGATCTCGGTCGCGGCGCGGACGATCGCGCGATACACCAGGTCGATCGCCGCTCGCGGACCGTTCTCCTCTTTCACCAGAGCACGGGCTGCGCTGAGCGCCGCGCCGATCGTCGCGAGCGCCTCGCCGTCGGTTCCCGGCTCGGGATCGCGGCAGGCTGCCAGGGCCATGTCGAGCATCGCATGCGCCTGTTCGGCGGCGCCGGTGAACAGTGCCGGGCCGACGAGGCTCGCGTAGCCGTACACGCGCGCCAGGCGGCCGGACAGGGTGATCGATGCGCCGCGGCGCGGCGCGCTGGCGGCGGGCAGTCCATGGCCGTCGAGCAGCGAGGCCATCGTGTCGCCGAGGACGGCCTTCGTCGCCTGTTCGTCGAGCCCGGCCTGCCGGGCGACGCGCAGCGCGAGATACAGCGTCGTCGCGGGCATCCCGTACGGAGGGTCCGATGCGAACACGATCCGCTCGGCGGGTACCCGCGCGAACAGCTCGATCACGTCGAGCGGGAAGAAGCAGGAGATGTCGTAGAGCACGCCGGGGTGCCCGGCCAGGCGCGTCGTGAGGATCCCCTGGTCGCAGATCGCCCCGTGCGCGAGGATCAGCACGGCGCCTGGATGGCGCAGGGCGAGGTCGGCTAGACCGTCGGCCAGCGGCGGCAGGCCCCGGCCGGCGTGGATCAGGATCGGCACGCCGGCGTCTTCGGCCAGGGCGAAGACGGCGTCCATCTCGCCGCCGTCGAACACGAAGCCCTGGGCGCGCGGGTGCAGCTTGATGCCCTTCGCACCCGCCGCCAGACAGCGCTCGGCCTCGTCCAGCGGGTCTTCCGCGGGGTCCAAGCGGCTGAACGGCACCAGGCGCCCGTCGCTTTCGCCGGCCCAGGCGAGCACGCGGTCGTTTGGCAGGCGGTAGGAAGGGTGGCGGTCGGGGTCGTGCAGCGGGAACACGCACGCACGCTGCGCCCGCGCGGCGTCGAGCTGGCTTAGCAGTTGCTCGAGATTCAGCGAGCGCCCGTCCTCATCCAGCCCGAGGTGGGTATGGGCGTCGATGACTTCTGCGGCCGACGGTCGCAGGCTCTCCACTTCGGCCAGAAACGGGGCCAGCGCGCCAGCGTACAGCGAGTCGTTCACGCGCGGGACCATATTCTGTCCAGGTGGGAGTTCGCCCGACGATCGCTCGACGCGCGTATCCTGACTGCAGAATGGCGATAGCCGATCAGATCAAGGCCGACCTGCAGGGGGCGATGCGTGCCGGCGAGAAGCAGCGCGTCGGCGCGCTGCGCCTGGTGCTCTCCGAGTTGCAGAAGGCCGCCAAGGAGGGCTCCGACGACGAGCTTGCAGTGCTGCGCCGCGAGCGCAAGCGTCGCCTGGAGGCCGCCAGGGCCTACGGCGAGGCCGGTCGCGCGGATCTCGCCGCGGGCGAGGAGGCGGAGGGTGAGCTGATCAGCGCCTACCTGCCGGCCGAGCTCTCCGAGGCCGAGTTGCAAGCGATCGTCGAGCAGGCCGTTCGCGAGAGCGGAGCGCAATCGCCCAAGGACATGGGCCTGGTGATGAAGCACGCGATGGCGGCGGTCGACGGTCGCGCCGACGGCAAGCGCGTCTCCGGCCTCGTGCGAGCGTCGCTGCCCGGATGAGGACGCAGGTAGAGCTTCCCAACGACGTCGCCGTCGAGCTGGCCGGCAGCCAGGACGCCGTGCTCAGGGCGCTGCAGGCCCACCTCGATTGCAAGGTCTTCCTGCGCGGCAACGTGCTGACGTTCGACGGCGAGCAGAGCGAGACGCATGCTGGCGAGCGCGTCGTGCGCGAGCTCTCCGAGCTCATCGCCCGCGGGCACCAGATCGGTCCCGGGACGATCGCGGCCGTGACGGGCGCCCTGGACGCGCACGAGTCGCCCGCGCGGGTGCTCGAGGACGTCGTCTGGCAGCACCGCGGCCTGCGGATCGCCCCGAAGACGGTCAACCAGAAGCGCTACGTGGACTCGATTCGCACGAACACCGTGACCTTCGGCGTCGGCCCGGCGGGGACTGGCAAGACGTTCCTAGCGGTGGCGATGGCGGCGGCGGCATTGGCGCGCCACGAAGTCAACCGGATAATCCTCACGCGCCCGGCCGTGGAGGCCGGCGAGCGCCTCGGCTTCCTACCCGGCGACCTGATGGCGAAGGTCGATCCGTACCTGCGGCCGCTGTTCGACGCGCTGCACGACATGCTCGATCCCGAGAAGGTCTCGCAGCACATCGACCGCGGAGTTATCGAGATCGCACCGCTGGCGTTCATGCGCGGGCGTACGCTGAACGACTCGTTCGTGATCCTCGACGAGGCACAGAACACGACACCGGAGCAGATGAAGATGTTCCTGACTCGCTTGGGCTTCGGATCGCGGATGGTCGTGACGGGCGACATCACGCAGGTCGACCTCCCGCGCGATCAGCAGTCCGGGCTGATTGTCGTCGGCGACGTGCTCGATGAGATCGAGGGGATCGAGTTCGTGCGCTTCGGCGCCGAGGACGTCGTGCGTCATAAGCTCGTGCAGCGGATCGTCGAGGCCTACGACGTGGCCTCGCAGCGCGAGGCGCCCGAGCTCAGATCCGCCGACCGCGGCGCCTGAGAAGAGATGCTCGAAGTCGAGGTCCTCGGCGTGGGAGCCCCAGCCGGTCGGAGCGCCGCCGCTACGGAGCCGCGGACTGTCATCGACTTGCCGCTCGAGGAGGTGCGGCGCCTGTCCGCGCGCGCAGCTGCCTCCGCCGGAGTGAGCGACGGGCACGTTGCGATCGAGTTCGTCGACGAGCGGCGAATCAGCGAGCTCAACGCGCGATACCGTGGGCGGGCTGAGCCCACCGACGTGCTGTCCTTTCCGGTCGACGGCACGGCGCCGGTCCAGGCTAGGCGCGAGCTTGGCGATGTGATCATCTGCGCTGAGCACACAGCGGACGTGCGGGAGGCGATCGTGCACGGGATGCTGCACCTGCTCGAGATGGATCACGAGACCGACGGCGGGGAGATGCTCGAGCGCCAGCGTGAGCTGCTCGCACGGGAGCGCCCTTGACCCGCAGCGGCTTCGTCGCCCTGGCCGGCCGGCCGAACGTCGGCAAGTCGACGTTCGTCAACGCGGTCGTCGGAGAGAAGGTCGCGATCGTCTCCGACCGTCCGCAGACCACCCGGCGGGCGATTCGCGGCGTGCGGTCCGAGGGCGATTGCCAGATCGTGCTCGTCGACCTGCCGGGCGTGCAGCGCCCGCGCGATACGCTCACGGCCCGCATGGCCGGTCGCGTTCAGCAGGAGCTCGAGGACTCCGACGTCGTGTTGCTGATGCTCAACGGCGAGCAGGGTGTGGGGCCGGGCGATCGCTTTATCGCCGGGACCTTGGCAGGCGCGAAGGTGCCGGTGACGATCGCGGTCAACAAGGTCGACCGACTGTCCCGTGCGGCAACGGCTGCGATGCTGCATCAGGCCGTCGAGCTGGAAGTCGGAGAGGAGGTGTTCCCGATTTCGGCACGCACGGGAGCAGGCGTGCCGGCGCTCGTCGAGCACCTGACGGCGCAGATGCCCGAGGGGCCGTTCATGTACGGGGAGCGGGCGACCTCCGATCAGCCGCTGCCGGTGGTGCTGGCGGAGCTAGTGCGCGAGGCGGTGATCAAGCGGACCTTCCAGGAGTTGCCCCATGCGGTCGAGGTCGTCGTCGAGGAGATCGAATGGCCGCGCGAGGGCCTCGCGCGGGTGCGGGCCCTGATCTGGGTCGAAAGCGCATCGCAGAAGGGGATCCTGATCGGAGCGCACGGCAGGATGATCAAGGCGATCGGCACGGCTGCGCGTCGCGAGATCGAGCGCGAGCTGGGCTGCCAAGTCCACCTCGACCTGTCCGTGCGGGTTCGGCGCGACTGGCGTGGAGACGCGGGTCTACTTGACCGGCTGGGAATAACCTGACAGGCTGAACGAAAATCCCGATAGGCATACCGGATCGTTTGGGGCGAAATTCCGTTGCGTGTGATTCATGCCATGATTGGAATGCAGCAATTCGTTTTTTCGAGTAGCTTCTAACCCGACAGCGGGTGAGCTGGGAAGGCGGTATGTCGGCCAAGCACGCGGTATTGGGACTCGTGATCGAGCGTCCCGGATATGGATATCAGTTGGCTCAGCGGCTCGACGAGCGCTTTGGCTCGTCGGGATTCGCGCTGTCCGGCGTCTATTCGGCGCTCGATCAGCTCTCACGCGACGAGCTCGTGCGCAGCGCCGGCGAGACGGTGGCCATTCCCGGGAGCCGCGCGGCGCCGCGCACGGTCTACGAGGCCACTGAGGAGGGCGTCGACCACTTCGAGGACTGGATGCTCGACGCCTCCTCCACGCCGCCCCTCAGGGACGAGCTGCACATGAAGATCGCGCTCTGCCGTCCGCACAACGTCGCGCGACTGATTGACGTGATCTCCGGCCAGGAACTCGTCTGCCTGGGGCGGCTTGCGGACCTCAAGCAGCTCGCCGGGCAGCACGCCGCCTCCTCGCGCGACTGGTCGAGGTTGATGCGGATGCTCGCGGCCGAAGCGGAGGTCGCGTTCTGGAACGCCCGCATCGAGTGGTTGCAGAACGCGCGCGCGCTGCTCGAGCAACTGCGCGACGAGCGCGAGCCGTTGGGGCTCGGGTACAGCACCCGCAGGGCCGGCGCTCGGGCGGGGCACCTGCGGGCACTCTGATGGCGGACGCGCTGCTCTCGCTGGATGCGGTCAGCAAGAGCTACTGGCGCGGATCAACCGAGGTTCGAGTGCTGTCCGGTGCGAGCCTCGATCTCGACGCTGGCGAGTTCATGGCGGTGTGGGGCAAACGCGGCGCGGGCAAGACGACGCTGCTCAGGATCGCGGCCGGCTTGGAGACGCCGGACCGCGGCTCGGTGCGCTTCGCCGGCGAAGACCTGTCGATGCTCTCAGAACGCGCGCACGCGAGCCTGCGGCGCGGCGAGCTCGGGGTGGTGCGCAGGGCGGGTCCGCGCAGCGAGCTGTCGATGCTCGACTATGTCGCGCTTCCGCTCCTCGTCGCGCACGGCCGACGCGCGGCTGGCCGCCGCGCCGACGCCGCGCTAAGGCGGGTTGGCATGTTGCAGTGCGCCGGACAGCGCTGGGGGAGCCTCTCCGATGGCGAGCGGTCGCTCGTCGCGATAGCCCACGGGATCGCCCGCGCGCCGCGGCTGCTGCTCGTCGACGATCCGACGGCGAACCTCGGCGTGCGCGAGCGCGAGGAGATCCTCGACCTGCTCCGCTCGCTGGTGGAGGAAACGAACCTGGCTGTGCTGATGACCGTCCCGGACATGCCGGCTGCGCTCGGCTCCTGCCGGCTGCGTGCGCTGAGCGGCGGACGACTCTTGGCGCCGCCCGACGCGCCCGACGACGAGACGAACGTGATCGACTTCCCCGGCCACCAGCGCTCGGCGTAGATGCTCGCGGCAGCTCCCGCAGGAGCGTCTCGCGCCCTTCACCGGCCGATCGTCTAGTGCTGGAGCTACGGGAGCTGGTCAAGCACTATCCGGTCGCCCCGGGAGAGTCGGTGCGCGCCGTCGACGGCGTCTCGCTCTCGGTATCGACCGGCGAGTTCGTGGCGCTCTACGGGCCGAGCGGCTCGGGCAAGACGACCCTACTGATGCTGGTCGCCGCGCTGCTTCGGCCCGATGCCGGCACGGTGCTGCTGGACGGCCGCGATATCTCCGCGCTGAGCGACCGCGATGCGGCGCGGTATCGGCTGCACGAGCTTGGCTTCGTGCGTCAGTCGCTCAATCTGATGCCTGGTGCAAGCGCCCTCGACAACGCCGCGCTGAAGCTGATGGGGACGGACATCGGCTCGCGCGAGGCGCGCCGCCGCGTCCTGCCCCTGCTGGGACGGCTCGGCCTCGAGCCGCGCCGCCGGCACCGCGCCGAGCAGCTGTCGATGGGTGAGCGCCAGCGGGTGATGATCGCGCGGGCCCTGTCGACCGATCCGAAGCTGCTGCTCGCGGACGAGCCGACCGGCAGCCTCGACACCGAGCGAGGACGGCAGGTGCTCGCGCTGATCGCCGAGACCTGTCGCGAGCGGGACGTGGCCGTGCTGCTCGTCACCCACGATCCGCAGGCGGCGGCGTTTGCGGATCGCGTGTACGTGCTGCGCGACGGCCGGCTCGCCGATCGCGAGCCCGGGGTGCGCACGCCCGTCGATGCACGCTGACGCGGCTCCCACAGAATCGTCATGAGGCTGTCGAGCGCCCTCCGCCTATATCGCGTCCGCCTGCGGGCGCGCGTCGCGCAGGAACTGTTCGCCGTGCTGGGCATCGCGATCGGCGTTTCGCTTCTCTTCGCGTCGCAGGTGGCCAACACGAGCCTCAACAGCTCGGTGCGACAGCTGACGAGCGGCATCGTCGGTCAGATGCGCTTCCAGATCGCGGCGCGCGACAGCCACGGTTTCGACGAACGGCTGCTAACCGAAGCTGCGCATCTGCCGGGCGTGCGGGGCGTCGCGCCGGTGCTCGAGCAGAACGCCAACGTCGTCGGGCCGGCCGGCGCACAATCGGTCGATCTGGTCGGCACCGATCCTCGCCTGGCCCACCTCGGGGGCCGCCTCGCGCGGCGAGTCGGCGTCCTTGGGCTCGGCCGTGCGAACCTCATCATGCTGCCGGCGCCGATCGCCCAGAAGATCGGATCCTCCTCGCTGCAGTCGGTCAAGCTCCAACTCGGCTCGCGCACCGTGTCCGTTCTGCTCGTTCCCGAGTTGCTCGCCGGCGATTCAGGCGCCCTGAAGGAGAGCCCGATTGCTCTTGCCCCGCTGCGCACGATTCAGCAGCTGGCGCGGATGCGGGGTCGGCTGACGAGTATCTTCGTGCGCTCTCCGCCTCGCCTTGATCGGTCGGTGCGCGCGGGGTTGCTGCGGCTCGCGTCGGGTCGTCTGAATGTGCGTCCGGCTGGCTTCAATACCGCGCTGTTCGCACGTGCCGCCGGACCAGTCAATCAATCGACCGGCCTGTTCTCGGCGCTGAGCGCGCTGGTCGGCTTCCTGTTCGCGTTCAACGCCCTGCTCCTGACGGTCCCGCAGCGAAGGAACTTGATTCACGATCTCCGCCTCGACGGATACACGCGCAGGATGATCGTCGAGGTGCTGCTGCTAGACGCGCTCGTTCTCGGCGCGCTCGCGTCCGGACTCGGCCTGCTGCTCGGCGAGCTGCTGTCCGCTGCGCTGTTCAGCTCGAACCCGGGTTATCTGTCCTTCGCGTTTCCGATCGGCGCGCAGCGGACCGTCACATGGTCGAGCATCGTGGCGGCCGTGGCCGGCGGCATGCTCGCCGCGTGCGCCGGCGTGCTTGCGCCGCTGCGCGCGGAGATCGTCAACCAGCCAGCGGGCGCCGGCGGGACGGCAGCCCACCCGAGGCGTCTCCACGCCCGCTGGCTGTTGGGCGGGGCGTCGATCTGTCTCGTTGGGACGACGATCATCTTGTTCGCCGCGACGCAGGCGGCGATCGTGGGCGTCTTCAGCCTGACGGCTGCACTGCTGCTCTGCCTGCCCGCAGCGCTCGACCTCGCGGTCTGTGGCGGCGAGCGGCTTCAGCGAGCGCTTTCAGGCGCCGCGTCCTATTTGGCCCTGATCGAGCTGCGCTCGCGATCCAACCGGGCGCGCTCGCTCGCGATCGCCGCGACCGGCGCGATCGCCGTCTTCGGCGGCGTTTCGATCCAGGGCGCACGCGGCAGCCTCCAGCGCGGTCTGGGCGCCTCGGCGCGCGGCATTGATGGGCGCGCGGATCTCTGGGTGACGCCGGCCGGTGCGTCCAACTCGTTCGCGACGACGCCGTTCAAGGATCTTGCGGGCAACTCCCTTGACCGACTCACGGGCGTGCGGGCCGTGCGGACATATCGGGGGAGCTTCCTCGACTGGGGCGACCGCCGTCTGTGGATCGTCGCACCGCCCCGCGATGACGCAACGCTGATCGCGCCGAGCCAGATCGTCGACGGCGAAGCGACAGTCGCAGGTGCGCGCTTGAGAGGGCATGGCTGGGTGGTGCTCTCGCGAGCGGTTGCCGCGCAGCACCACCTGCACGTGGGGCAGGCATTGATCATGCCCACCCCCCAACCGACGAGCTTCCGCGTCGCCGCGCTGAGCACGAACCTCGGCTGGTCGCCGGGCGCGGTCGTGCTGAACGCCGACGACTATGCGCACGCGTGGGGCAGCGAGGAGCCGAGCGCATATCAGATCGACCTCGTGCCCGGCGCTTCGCTCGCCTCGGTCAGCCGCGAGGTGAAGATCGCGCTAGGTCCGCGATCCGGGCTGCACGTCGAAACCAGGGCCGAGCGCGAGCGCCTGCATGATTCGCAGGCCGCGCAGGGACTTTCGCGCCTGACGCAGATCAGAAGCCTCGTGCTGGTTGCGGCGGTTCTCGCGATGGCCGCCGCGATGGGGGCGATGATCTGGCAGCGCAGGGGGAGGCTCGCGGACATGAAGGTCGACGGGTTCAGCACGGGCGTGTTGTGGCGGGCGCTGCTGTGGGAGAGCGCGCTGCTGCTTGGCGTCGGCTGCTCGCTCGGTGCGCTGTTCGGCTTGTATGGACAGCTGCTGCTGGGAAGGGCGTTGTCTTACGTCAATGGGTTTCCGGTGATGGAGTCCACGCCGGTACCGGCGGCGCTCGCCAACTTCGCACTGATCACCGCGGTCGCCGTGGTGATCGTCGCTGCTCCCGGCTATCTCGCGGCACGCGTGCGCGCATCGGTCGGGGTGCAGGAGTAGACGAATTGCGTAGAGAGCTAACCGAATGCCCCACTACTATCCGGGAGAATTCCG
>Ga0193729_1001631_pt1 | contig 11398 bp, 10 predicted proteins | sample U1c2metaG_FD_143036 | JGI IMG/M metagenome (GOLD analysis project Ga0193729, IMG submission 143036) | Soil microbial communities from a riparian zone of the East river system, Colorado, United States - U1c2 | ecosystem: Environmental > Terrestrial > Soil > Riparian zone | place: USA: East River... | reverse complement strand
TAAGATGCAAGCGAAGTTCACGAATATATCAGCCGGAAGCGATTGTAGTCACGCGGGAGAAAACCAGCACTTGGCACTTAGCAATTGGCACTTAGCAACGTCCTCAGGCGCGCAGGGGCTAAATGCTAATTGCCAGGTGCTAAATGCCGTCTTTCTGGGTGCTATCATTTCTCGATGCCCACCCATCTCCATGGCGGCAAATTCATCACCTTCGAAGGACTCGATGGTTGCGGCAAGAGCACCCAAGCGGAAAAGTTGGCAGCGGTGTTGCGCGAACAAGGTTTCCAAGTGCTGGTAACGCGTGAGCCGGGAGGAACCGCGACTGGAGAGAAAATCCGCCACTTGCTGCTTGATACTTCCACAGCAGGGCTTTCGCCATTTGCCGAGCTGGCGCTGATGTTTGCCTCGCGCGCCCAGCACATCGAGGAAGTGATTCAGCCCGCTCTGGCTCAAGGTCAGGTAGTACTCTGCGATCGCTTTACTGATTCCACCGAGGCATACCAGGGAGGCGGGCGCAAGCTGGGCAGCGAACCGGTGCTGGCTCTTCATCATATCTTGTGTGGCGATCTGAAACCCGAGCTCACGATCCTGATGGATTCTGAGGTTGCCGCCAGCGTTGAACGCGCTCGCCGCCGCAATCAGAGACGTGACCCGACTGGCCGTGGAGAAAATGAAAATCGCTTCGAGCAGGAGAGTCGTGCCTTCTTCGGCCGAGTGCGAAATACATATCTGGCGATTGCCGCCCGGGAACCCGGACGCGTCGTTGTAGTCGACGCGCGCGGCAGCGCCGAAGAGACTCACGCAGAAATCGTGAAAGTAGTCAGACGCAAATTGAAGCTGGCCGCGAAGACGGCGTGACGCGAGCAATCAGTGAGGCGAGCAATCAGCACTCAGCATTCAGCCAATCACGGGTCAGCTGGCGGGACGCTACTTCTCGATCTGCTTGCGAGTATGCTGATGTGGACTCAGAGCTGATCGAATTTGCTGTGGCTGATTGCTGAGTGCTGATTGCTGAGTGCTTTGCTTATGGGCTTCTCCGACTTCTACGGCAACACCGACGTCATTCATCGCCTGCGCGATATGTTGGCGCGCAATCGCTTTCCGCATGCGGTGATCCTGGCCGGCCCTGCCGGTTCCGGGAAATATACGCTTTCTCTGATGCTGGCAAAGGCAATGAATTGCCTGTCGCCTATCCTTACCGACAACCTCCCGGATTTCTGTGGCAAGTGCTCGAACTGCGTTCGCATCGCCCAGGCGGAGGACCTCGAAACCCGCTTCACCGAGGCCGTCGAAGCTCGCGAATCTCTACGTGAAACTGACAAGAAAGAAACCCGCCTCTTTGTGCAGACTCATCCCGACGTGCTGGTGATCCCGCCTGATCCTCCACAGTTGATGATTAAAGTAGACCAGGTGCGCCGCGTGATTGAGACCATTTATTTTCGTCCTGGAGAGGCGAAGGAGCGGGTTTACATCTTCACCGATTCTGCATTCATGAAGGAAGCAGCCAACTCGCTACTCAAAGTGCTGGAAGAGCCGCCGGAGTTCGCCACGATTTTCCTGTTGGCGGATAACCCAGGTGCGCTGCTGCCTACTATCCGCTCGCGTTCGATGATCTGCTCGCTGGCGGCGCTGTCCGCGCCGGAGGTCGAGGAGTATCTGGCCCAACATCGTCCTGACTGGAATTCAAAGCAGCGCGCCCTGGTGGCGCGTCTCTGCGAAGGCGCCGTGGGACGCGCGCGCAGTTTCGACCTCGCTGCCTATACTGCGGCCCGGGCTCATGCACTGACGATTCTTGGCTCCGCCTTGCGAAGCGTAGATCATAGCGAACTGTTTAAAGTGACCGAGACCTATCGTGCCGGAGCAGAAGGCCGGGAAAAAACGGAGAAACTGCTGCGTACCCTTTATTCCCTATTACAGGACCTGACGTTTTTGCATAGCGGCACTCCGGAACTAGTCCGCAACACGGATATCCAGGCTGATTTGAAGAAATTTGCGGAATCGTCGGACTTCAACTGGATTGCTTTTGCGTCCGATCGCCTGGCTGAAGTAGAGCGGGGCATGCGCCGCAATCTCTTGCGTTCGCTCTCTTTGGACGCATTTGCCACGGCGGTGGAGCGGGGTTGAAGGAGCCAACTTCCGAATCAAGCAGCATTCAGCAATCAGCACTCAGCATTCAGCACTTTCGGGGGCGTTAACCCGCACCCAAAAACTCTGCGAAAACAGCTACTTTGCTAAATCCTTCCGTCCCTATTAGTTGAGGATTGTCATAGCTCGATACCTGTGCTACGTTAATGCAACGTTTCACACCTTCAGCACCCACAATCACAGCAGCGACGTATTGTGGCCCGCTAAAAAATATGTCGAATGGTGGTGCCATGAAAGATGCAATCGATTCTCTGCCAGCCGAGCGGCCGCTCGAACCGGAAGGTTATGCCAACCGTAAGCTCATCCGGCCTTCCTTGAATCGCGCCGAGCACAACAATAATCATACCCAGCTCTCCATCAGCGACCGCCGTGACCGGCCTGAACGCGTGGACCGCCCCGATCGGAATGAGCGCAACGATCGCGGTAGTGCTGGAAGCAGTGGAGGTGGCAGAAAGACGGCGCCACCGGAACAGACCAACGCCGAAAATTTTTACTACCAGAAGCAGATGCAATCCAGGACGCCGATGGTGGTGGTGCTCAAGGACGGCGAAGAAATCCATGGCGTCATTGAGTGGTATGACAGATATTGCATTAAGGTGAATCGCAATGCCCAGCCCAATTTGATGATCTACAAGCCTTCGATTAAGTACATGTATAAGGAAGCTGAGCGGAAGGGGGAAGGGATAGTCAGTGGCTAGTGATTAGTGGCTGGTATTCAGTTCTGACCACTAGCCACTAATCACTAGCCACTTCTCTTTCCTCACAACTTCGGCAGCACAATTCCCTTCTGCGATTGATATTTTCCTTTGCGATCAGCGTAGCTGGTCTCGCAGACCTCATCCGACTGGAAGAAAAGAATCTGGCAGAGGCCTTCATTGGCGTAGATTCTGGCTGGCAACGGTGTCGAGTTTGAGATCTCAAGCGTGACGAAGCCTTCCCACTCGGGCTCAAATGGGGTTACGTTCACGATGATTCCGCAACGCGCGTAAGTAGACTTGCCCACACAGATGGTCAACACGTCGCGCGGGATTTTGAAATATTCCACGGATCGCGCTAGCGCGAAGGAATTCGGCGGAACGATAGCGCAATCGGAACGGACGGTAACGAAAGATCGTTCGTCAAAATTCTTGGGGTCAACCACGGTGCAATTCACGTTGGTAAAGATCTTGAATTCGTCAGCCACGCGCAAGTCATAGCCGTAAGAAGACAGACCGTAGGACACCACTCCTTCTCGAACCTGCTTTTCCGAGAAGGGATTAATCATGTCGTGTTCCATGGCCATCTTGCGGATCCAACGGTCACTCTTCAGCATGCTTCTCCTTTTGTCGCTATGCGCGGTTTGAGCTAGATTATTAAGGACGGAACTTCGCTCCATGGCTGCTCCTGGGCTGGTAAAGAGGGTGCCGCCATCTTACGGGAGATAACCTGCCGTTGACAATCTCCCTTATGTCCCTTAGCATCAACCACTTGGTAGATCGTAGTGACCCCGCCGCCGGGAGCCGCCTGTGATAAAGCTGGACATCATCAACGAAGTGGTCAATAAGACCGGCATCACCAAGACCAAGGCCGAGACGGCCGTGGAAACCGTTTTCGAAAGCATGAAGCGAGCCCTCGCCAAGGGTGATCGCATTGAGCTGCGGGGCTTTGGCGTGTTCAACGTCCGGCCGCGAAAGACCGGTATCGGACGGAACCCGCGCACCGGAGCGGAAGTTTCCATCCCTCCCGGCAAAGCGGTACGCTTCAAGCCAGGAAAGGAGTTGCAGTCCATTGACTGAGCCTGGCTGAGGACTAGGCCTGCGTGCGGCGGAATTCGCGCGCATGGCCACCCGAACGTCGATTGACTCCTATCCCGGAATCTTCATGTCTGATCCCACTCCCCCACTGCCTCCAACCATTGAGTATTACCGTCCGTCGGAAGTGTATCTCCCTCGTCCCCAAAAGCCGCGTTACTGGCTGCATATCTTGCTATTTCTGGCGACTGTCTTCACCACGCTGGTCGTCGGCGCGCGCATGGAGTTCAATTTTCAGAACAACCAGCCCGCGTTTTCGATGAATGACGACGCGCTGCCATTCTTCCCCGCGCGTTGGGTGTTGGCCGAGCCATCGCGCCTGCTGCTGGGTTTGCCATTCGCTTCCACGCTGATGCTGATTCTGCTGGCGCACGAAATGGGGCACTATCTTTACTGCCGCTATTATGGGGTGTACGCAACCCTACCGTTCTTCATTCCGGCACCGACATTGATTGGCACGCTGGGAGCTTTCATTCGAATTCGTTCTCCGATACGCTCCCGCGCTGCGTTGTTTGATATCGGAATCGCTGGGCCGATTGCGGGATTCGTAGTAGCGCTCGCGGTCCTAATCTTCTCTTTGCCTCACTCGAAGATGATGGCGCCTACAGCCGTTGCTTCTGACATCCAGCTTGGGTATCCACTCATTTTTCACTTGGCCTGGGCCGTCCTTCCGTTGGCGAAAGTGCGTGGCGGTTCGGCCTCTCTTCAGGGGATGTACTTTCACCCCACAGTGATCGCAGCCTGGGTGGGGATGTTTGCCACCGCGCTCAACCTGCTCCCCGGGGGGCAACTCGACGGTGGACACATCGTTTTTGCGCTCGCTCCGCGGGCCCACAAATTTGTTTCGCGGGCTACAATTCTCGCGTTGATTCCTCTGGCGATTTACTGCTGGGCGGGTTGGATAATCTGGGCGATTTTGCTGCGCATCAGCGGTATGCGGCATCCTGTCGTTCCGGAATGGCCAGGAATAACAGGTGTCCGACGCTGGCTCGCCGTGTTCGGCTTAATCATGCTGGTGCTCACGTTGACGCCCGCGCCATTCGCGCACAGCTCATTGCTTGACGTGGTGCGTGAGATGAGATCGGGACAATAGTGATTCTGCTTCCCGCAAGTCTCTTAGGAAGGTTCGCCGCCCCCCACCGTCTGTTGCACGATCAACTGGCGCGCCTCCACACGTATCTTTGGCAAGTACATACCGAACCAGATGGCGCCGCCAATACAAGCTGCCGCTCCGATGGAAACTGTAAGGGGCGCGCCCAGTCGATCCGCCAGTGCGCCTCCGATCAGCGCTCCAAATGGCGCCATGCCCATGAACATCATGGAGTACATGGCCATCACTCGCCCTCGCAGGTGATCGGGGACCATGGCTTGAATCAGCGTGTTGGAAGAGGACATTTCCAGCATCATGGAGAAGCCTACCGGCAGGAGCAATGCCACGGAGAGCCAGAAATGGCGAGACCAGGAGAACAGAAATAAGCTGACGCCGAATCCGGCACAGGAGAATGCCACCCAGCGGCCGAGTCCGCTAACGCCGGTTCTCGAAGCCAGCATCAACGCTCCCAGCAACGCTCCTACTCCAGTGGCGCCCATGAGAATTCCCAGGCCACGAGCGCCGCCATGCAGGATTCGGTCTGCGAATACCGGCATCAGCACCGTGTACGGCATCCCGACCAGACTGACGAGTCCCAACAACAACAATATTGCGCGGATCGGGCCGGTTTCGCGGGCGAATCGAAAGCCCTCGATAATGTGCGCCATTGGGGAAGCAGACGATGTCCGATAGGCGCGAGGCGGAAGCTTCATCATCGCTAATCCGATAATCACCGCGATGTAGCTGACGGCATTGGCGAAGAAGCACCAGCCTTCGCCGATCTTCGCCACCAGCACGCCGGCGATGGCCGGGCCGATAATCCGCGCGCCGTTGAACATGGACGAATTCAAGGCAATGGCGTTCATCAGGTCTTCCTTGCCCACCATGTCCACCAGGAAAGCCTGCCGCGCGGGGATATCAAACGCATTTACCACGCCCAGCAAAGTCGCCAGCACAAAGACGTACCACACCTGCACTACTCCCAGTAGGGTTACGCCCGCTAGAACACCGGCCAGGAGCATGGCTGCGGTCTGGGTCGCGATAATCACGCGGTGGCGGTTGTGCCGGTCGGCCACAATCCCACCCAGGGGGGCGACCAGGAAGACTGGAATCTGGCTGGCAAATCCCACCAAGCCAAGCAATAGCGACGAACCGGTCAAACGATAGACCAGCCATGACTGGGCTACAGTCTGCATCCACGTCCCGATCAAGGAGATAAGTTGTCCGCTGATGAAAAGCTGAAAATTACGATGCCGGAGGGCGCGCAGAGTCACCTGCACCCGGTTCTGCTTCCGCTGCGTGGAACCATGTGGTCGTTGATTTGTAAGTGAGTTGGAAATAGCCGGATCCGCCACTTTCAGTTCGCTCTTATGGATGCCTTTCAGCCACCCGCTGGTGCTTGAATCCCATCTTTTTCAGTTTGTGCTTCCTTCCTGTCAAGAGCTGCGGTAAAGTTTCCCCTGCTGGCCAAACGGCCTGGCAGGGCCACCAGAAGCCCAGTATAGAGGCAAGCATTAAGGTCCGCGTAATCGGAATTGAATTTTGCGGGTTCCCTAACATTATGAGCACCGTCCAAGCCCACCTCGAGCGCCGAGCGGCACAACGATTTGGCTTTTTCCTTCCAGTGTCCGTGCGATCGGTCACGCCACAGGGTGAAGGACAAGGTGTCACCCAGAATCTGAGCGCAAGGGGAGCTTTCTTCTGCACCGATTTTTCTCTGTCCGAGGGAGACGCCGTAGAATTGACCCTAGTTATGCCTTCGGAGATTACGCTGGCCGATAATATGAGGGTCCGCTGCCGAGGCAAGGTGTTGCGCGTCGTGGCGCCCTTGAGTGGGACGACATTTCAAGTTGCCGTCCACTTGCAGGGATATGAATTCCTGCCCGAGGCCGAGACCGTCACGGGAGCTTCCCGAGGCTACGATCGCATCTCAGGGCTGCACGAACATTAGCCTGAAAGACCGCTGTCCATTCCTGCCGAAGCGACGAAATATTTACCGATTATTTACCACATATATCTGAGGTTAAAGTAGCCTGCTTCACTCAGCTTGGTGGGCGCGGATTTTGGCCTGCTTTGGTCCTTTCCAAGCGAGCCGATTTCGCATAGAATACCTGCTCCGAAGGGGACGCTGTTTCGCTCCGGGTCTTCCCGCTGCTGCGTTTGTTCTGGATTCCGCTTTCATTTCACGATCTGCGAGGAAGGGATTTTTCTGTGGAAGTCACGCGAGGTTACCTAAGTCACTTGGCGCTCCCTTCGTCCATTCATAACATGCTGATATCGGCGATACCAGTGAGGCCCCAGCCATGCACGGGATAGCAGTCACCCTTCTAACCGAGGACAAAGAGCGAGTGTCGGTGCTCCAGCATCGTCTGGAGACAACGAACATGGGCCGAAATGTCTTCACCCATGTCGGCTTCCCGGCCAGCGCCACCGATCCTATTGTGCGTCAGATACAAGATGTCAGCACTGAAGTGGTGCTGGTGGATATTGATTCGCTCAATGTGCAGCGCGCAATCGGCGCCATTGAGCTAATCCATTCAACTACCAGCGGCATTGCAATTTTTGCCATTGGTCCCATGAATGATCCGTCCACGATCGTCTCCGCCATGCGTGCGGGCGCTGGTGAATATCTCGAAATGCATGCCGGCTCCGAAGCTTTGATCGAGTGTTTCACGCGCTTTGCGACATCGCGAGGGAAGACACGCACCTCGTCCGGCCGGGCTCGCGTTCTCACTGTCACCAATGCAAAAGGTGGAGCGGGTGCAACCACGGTTGCGGTAAACACCGCCATTGCTCTTCAGGAATCTCAGGGCGGTGTGCTGCTGGTGGATTTTGCGCCGCTGGGCCACGCCGCTCTTCATCTGAATGTCCGGCCCACGTTCGGGATCGTCGACGCGTTGCAGAATCTGCACCGCATGGATTCTTCACTGCTCGATGGCTTGATGACCCAGTGCAAAGGCGGTTTGCAATTGCTGGCTGGTCCACAGCATCCGCATTCATTGCTACCAACCGCGGCCGAAATGGCCCGGCTTTTTGACCTGCTGGTGGCCCACTTTCGATATGTGATTGTGGACTGCTCCAGCCGGCTTGACCAGACCTCGCGCATGCTTTGTGACTTGTCCAATGCCGTCTTGCTGGTGGCTCAGACTGATGTGGTATCCCTGTGGAGCGCCGGCCGCATACGTTCCTTCCTGGAAGAGGGATCGGGTCGTGACCGGGTGCGCCTGGTACTCAATCGCTACAAAAAAATCCCTGGCTTCAGCGACGAGGATGTAGCGAAGGCCACGAACTGCACACTGCTATGGAAGCTGCCGAACAATTATCAATCGATAGCACCGGCCATCGATAAGGGCGCTCCGGTGGCGTTTCAGGACAGCCATGATATTGGTCGATCCTTCCGCGCTCTTGCAGCTACCCTGGCCGACGCTTCCGCCACGGCGGAAGGTTCGCTGGACCTGACCTACCGGCACGACAAGGCAGATGCCAAGAAAAAAACTGCTGGCCGAATGCTGATTTCACCTTTGCGTGCGGGCCAGTAATTTCAGTTGCCAGTGGCCAGTAGCTAGGGAAATTCCTTCCCACTAGCTCTAACAATGTGTCGCCGCTCGCCGTTCAGCGTGATTCATTCGGCTCCACAGAAACGCGGCAAGGCCCCAAACCACGAATAATGGAATCAAGCTGGGCAGGCCATGAAGTCCGGCGAGTTCTCCCAGATTGAATGCTCCATGAGCTTGTCCCCCAGCTGTTTCTGAAAGGGTGAGCATCGATCCGCCCTGATTAAGCGACAATTTGCCGGCCAAAAGCGGAGGCGCCAATAATTGGAAAAGGGCGCACCGGAACCGGTCCGGCGGCTGCGCGGTGGTGGAGACTGCCATCAGTGAAAACAAACCGCCGCACAGTGCCAGCGCAGCGAGTACTCGCCGCCAATTCCGATTTGCGCTACTCCAGGCCGGCGCCAGCCCTACACACAGCAGCGGCAGTCCCGCACTCAGGTAGCGTGGTCCGTACGACCATCCGCCATCCCACACCCAGAACGAAGCGTTGAACAGAAAGTAATAGGCGGCAACACCCGACGCCGCAGCGGCAGCGCCGCGAGTTGCTGGATTCTTCCATAGCGCCCTCAACCCGAAGGGAGCCGCAACTAAAACGGGAGAAACCACAAAAAGCCCGCGCCGGCAGCCGAACAACAGCTTCATCATGACATCGATCCGCGGATAAGTCAGACCCATATATCCGTGCTTCATCCAGGGAAACGCTCCCTCCTGGTAATAGGCATAGCTGGGATGAAGAGCTGAGCCGAAGGCGTGATACTGATAGACCATGAGCACGGCAATACACGCAAGGGCGCCCACAGATATTCCGGCTGTGGTGCGCCAGCGGCGCGGCCATCCTGCCTGCCAAATCTGCGCTAGAGCGAACACGGCAAGAATCACCGCCGCCGGGGCAGCAGGATATTCCGACACGGTCGCCCACCCCGCGCTCAAGCCGACGGCAACTCCGCAGAGGAAATCACGGCGAGCGAGTTCACTACTCCGTAGCATCATGCCCGCAGCAAATGCGAACAGAAGACATGCTCCGGTAAGCGCATGTCCCCAGAAAAGTGTTGCGTATGCCCAGATTGGTGTAGCCAGTCCCATGGTTAGCGCGGCAAAAAGGGCGCCGCTCACATTGCTCCCGAGTGTTACTGCGATCCAAAACAAACAGGCACACGCTAAAGCAGTCGGCAGAGCCACCGCGAATACGGTCACTAGATAAGAAATAGCAACCAGGCCGCGCGGCGACATTGGGTCGATTCCTGTTGCGCGTAACAAAGGTCTAGCAATTGCGGCGGCTGGCAACGCCAGCAGAACCAGGCCCGGAGCTTTGTCCGAATAGTAGTGGCCCTGGTAGAACGATTTGTCCTGTGTGTTCTCGTGATAAGCATCGATGCGCAGTGTTCCCTGCTCCACGATGGCGCGCACCAGATCGAAGCGCGAGTTCTGGTTCCAGCCTCCGCCTTCATAGAAGTAAGCGTAGGAAACGAAGGTCACCACAAATATCAAGAGCGCCCGCTGTTTGACAAGCCGGTTCGTTGCCTCGACGCTCATGGGCTCTTAGTCCCGGCGTCGAATTGCGATGCTAAGCGGAGAGCCGTAGCGCGGCCCGCGGGGGAATCGATCAAATTCCTGGATTCATTGGGATCATCCGTCCAGTCATAAAGCTGATGGCCGAACTTTTCATGCGTGATCAGATGCCATCGCGGCGTGACTAGCGACCTCATCCAACCGTTAGTGGCGATGGGTATCTTTCCTTCGACACGTCTATCTGCTGGAACGATAATGTCAGTCTTCGCCAACTCCGAAATAGGATCCGGCCATTTGGTCTGCACTGCCGGCGATTTCCAGAATGCGCTCAAGGGAGGCCCCGGGAACGGGCCTGGAGCGTCCGCCCCCAGCAGATCCATGATGGTGGCCGCGATCGCAGTATTGCTGACCGGCGCCCCTACCCGAAGGCCTGCCGGAATCTGCGCGGGATAGGAAATTATCAGCGGCACCTCGATCAGTTCCCGGTACAGCGCAGCTCCGTGGTAGGTCAACCCGTGTGCTCCGAGCGATTCACCATGATCGGAAGTGATAACCACGATTGTATTTTGTGCCAGCCCTCGCTGTTCCAATTCCCGCAGAAGTCGCCCGATGTAATCGTCAACATACTTTAGGCCAGCGTCGTATTCATCGATAGTGGTTCCCCGATCCCAGTCAGGCTTCGGATAACCTCTGGGTCCGCCATAGGAGTAATGCACATCCAAATAATTAAGGAAGGCAAAAAAAGGACGTCGCCGGTCGCGGTCAATCCATTCCAGCAGTTCCTGATTGACCACACTTGCACGCTTTCGCACACCATACGCGCCTCCAAAATCGCCCGAGCCTTCGGAGTCCTTGTCCAGCCAGGACTCCAGGCGCAGGTAGCGAAGCGCTCGCGTTACCTTGCTCTTCTCGGTGCGATTGAGGTAAAGCCGCGCGAATTCCCTTCCATACAGCGTACGTACGAACGAATCACCGACGGAATCAAAATAATCTTCGAAGTGAACAAAGCCTCGTCCCAATCCGACATTGCGCGTGAAATAAATCCGATTCGCTGAAAACGCGCCACTCCGGTATCCCCTCTGCCTCAGCACTTCCCCGAGGGTGGGATAACCGCCCAGACTATTCTTCCCCCACCCAAGCCACGGCATGGGCTGTACATTCTGCATTCCATGCTCGGATGGAGCACGCCCGGTGAGGAGCGAAGCATGAGATGGGAGACTCCAGGAGCACGGGGCAATCGCATTTTCAAACAGCACTCCCTGGCTGGCAATCCGATCAATTTCAGGACTGGTCGTGCGGGCATATCCGTA
>Ga0193729_1001629_pt1 | contig 11407 bp, 11 predicted proteins | sample U1c2metaG_FD_143036 | JGI IMG/M metagenome (GOLD analysis project Ga0193729, IMG submission 143036) | Soil microbial communities from a riparian zone of the East river system, Colorado, United States - U1c2 | ecosystem: Environmental > Terrestrial > Soil > Riparian zone | place: USA: East River... | reverse complement strand
AATACCTGCTAGCAAGACGTCCCTACCGTTCTCATCAGGAACAGTAGGATAGGTGGGCAAATCTTCCTCAGGGCTGTAGCTAGCAGGTATATTCCTCTGGGTTGCTGTGAGTGAAGAGGCCGCTATAAAGAAGAAAGCATCGAAGATAGAAGCAAGGCTGATCATGCGTTGGCGAGTATATTGTCGGCGTTCTCCAGTCTCCTGGAAAACTTGTCTCTGGTGAGACAACTCCTCCGCGCTAGCTGCCAGATGAGCAAGCACAGCACGAATATGTCCAGACAAAGTAAGCGTAACATAGCCTAAGACGCCAGCGACAAATACATCCAGAGGAGAATTCACTTTGTTATTGTCACCTTTGCTCTGTGGGAAGCGGAGCAGTTGCTTTAGACCCTGCAATGCTTGTTCAGGTGATTGTTGTCCAATCAATCCGTAAGCATACGCCGCTGCACAACCGAGCTTCGTCTTCGCAGAGGCATGAGACTCCTTTACCCAGGAACTTATCTTTCGTAAGACTTGCGATCTATTTGCCAGATCTGCATTTTCACCCAGTTCTTCACTCTCAACTTCATATGCACCTTGCAAAAGAGCAGCAACCCGTCGCCAATCTTGAAGATTATCACTCTCAGCCCAAGTACTGGCTAGCCTCCACAATTGATTCATATCCTGCCCCCACCAGATCACTCCTAATGCCCTTGCTGATTTCTCTGCACACTCACCCTGGAATTTCCTCGGCCACTCCCTGAGTTGCTCTAAAAAGCCCTGCTCAAGTGAACCACCTAATACAGCCTCCCGAGCAATAAAACGAAGAACACGAACGCCAAATTCGGATGATCCGCTTGTATTGGCATCTTGCCAGAGCAGACGTTCTGCACCTCTAATCTTACGGGTAGTAGTATGTGTATGAAGTAGTAGAACTGTACTTGAAGCTCTTTGTGGCCGTGTTGTGGCAAGACGAATAGCTTCTGGTGATTGGGATTCTGCTTGTAGAAGAAGAGCTTGCTGACGTTTCTCCTCTTCCTCAATGGGCTGGTAGAGTTCAGAGGCAGTGCGGGATACTTCATGGACTGGTGCTCCGTGCAACACTGCTGCTACCTGCACAAAACACTGCTCTCGCTCATTCAGTGTGTTATAGTACCATTCATCTAGCGGATCAGGGAGTTGTACCTCATGTCCTACACTTCCAGCTTCCGGATTCACAAAGGCCGTACCTGGTGAAGTGGAGGCAAAAGTTTCTGTAAATTTAGATTGCAGAGGATCAGTATTATCTGATGATACATCAGGTGTTCTAAATTCCCCCAAATTACCACTTAATAGTGTTGGAGCCAATTGCTGGTAGCGTGAAAAGCTCTCGAAATGATAGTGGATATTGGTAGTTTGATGAATGTTTTCCCCTATGCTAACATTGGCTTCATCTGCCTTAATCTCACCGATACTCTTTGCAGACGTTTCTCCCTGGTTTTGATTATCTGGAGTAGCAGCACCTCGGTTTGGGGAAGTATTCGGCTGACCTTTGTTATCTTCTCCTATAACCATTCCCCCACGACCGAGAGCAGCCATTTGCCTGCGCAGATTCTCTTCTACACTTTGTTTATAAAGCTGGAAGCTATCAAGTGGCTGCTGTCGATTTTCTGCAGCTCCCGCAGGTGCTGGCTGTTCCGGAGATGGAGGAAGGGGTGATTGCTCATCCTTTTTGGGAAAAGCCGGATCTTTCTCCTTTGGATCATCAGGGATAGGATCATCATTTGGCATCGTATTTCTCCTAACAAGAGACTTTTCTAAATTAACGGTGTAACACCCAATTGTTTACACACGAGATGTACCTTTTCTATGAGAACTGGTGGAAGTTTCTTGCCCTTCGCACTTATTGTTGCCATCATTTCTAGGAAAAACCCAAGTTGTTCGTTAGTGGCTGCCACATTACTGCCTGCCTGTTTGCTCAAATCATCAACTAATGCTGTAAACTGCGAGAAATACAGGTCTTGCTCTCCATCAGGTGAGGGTGATGTTCTATAATTATTCGTAATGGAGATGTTCTCTCCCATTTTCAAGTCCAAAGTGCCTGCTGAGATAGAACCAATAGAATAGCTTGATGCTGAAGAACGAGGGGATGCTTGCGGGTTAGGTTCTGTTGTTGGAGCATCTTTTGTAGGCTCCCATGGAGGTGGTGTAGGCAGCGATTGATGAGTGATACTCTGATTAACGATTTTGGCGAAGTTGCGCAGTTCAGCAACTGGATCACGATCGGCAGTGAAGTTCAATCGTCTATAGCCTCTCAATATAGGCGGAATTGGGCAAGGACCTATCACAGCTGGGACAATCAACATACCCTCTAGACGCTCTTCCAATGAAAGAGCTGCATTGATTTCGCGGTTGACCCAGAGTGATTGTAATGCATCTTGTGAGAGTAGAACCATGAATACTTGGCAGGTACTAAGAGACTCTTCAAGCTGTTGTCTGATATAACCAAACCCAAGATCATGTTCATCGTACCATACATCAAAACCATAGCCTCGAAGGGCCTCAACTATGATCCTAGCTATCTTGTCATCTTTGCTCGAGTGACTAATGAAAATGCGTTTGCTGCTACTCATTTAAATTTCCATTGAGGGCTAGTGGTTTGCCAACTTTGCTTTGACATGTTGACCTGTGGTTGGCTTCTGTCGTAAGTCATATTCACACACCAATTTTGCTATGTCAGACCAGTTGAATTAGACCTTTTTCTGTCAAATTCATCATGGCCGTCTACTATTCAAAGAATCTAATAGACATTTCAAGTATGATTTTACCACATACAACGGGCAAGGCTTGTGAATTATCCGTTTGGGCTATGGGCATCTCCTCATGGCCGCTACTATATACATACTCGATTGCACCAATCAGGGCAAGTCTTGCTCTGCATTTCAAGGAAAACAAGCATAAATAGTGGCATATAGTATTAAAGCTTGCCCTTGTGAGGCTAAATACTATCCTCCAGTCAGTCAACAATCTGGACGCTACCATCCTGCTGAATACCCAGAATCACCGGGTTGGTTGTTGTGCTCGTGATGATGTTGCTTTGCCTCTGCAATGTGATAAGGCTACTGACCCCTATGAACTGGTCACTGCTGATCCGTTGCACGAATTGCTGTCTTGAGGGAAGTTTGCTCTTATCCGTCATAGATCCGATGCCTCTGGTAATCAGCCGAATACTATCTCCAAAGAGCAGAGCTCCTTGATCAAGTACAGTAGCTCCACTGCAGAAGCTGCCCGGGGTTGCGAATGACGTACAGAAGCTACCGTAGAACTGCTTCTGCCAATTGGTACTGCTCGATGGTCGTGCGGTAGCTGACTCGGCTGTGTACAAGGGCGGTAGCGTCAACTGATTTTGCCTTGCCCACTGTACCAGTTTCTGGAGTGCTGCTGGCTGCACGAATCCTCCCCCGGTCAATAATATAGGCTGCTTACCTTGAGGTAGATGAGAGCAATTGCCTGCTCCAGGACAGTCACAGCATTGGTGGGCAATGGTGCAAAGATGACCTCAGGACGTGGATCGGACTGTAAGGCGTCTTGTAATGCCGCTTGCAAGTCGTCACTCAAAGCCTGTTTCTGTTCTTTGGCGTTCTGCAATTCATCAGCAGTAATGGCTTCTTGCGCTACGATATGGGCATCTGAGTTAGTAGTGAAGCTATCAATGAAACTCTGGGCTAATCCCTTGGAAGATGGATTACTCGGATCGGAGAAGATAGCTACATTTGGTGCTTTATTTTGTACCTTGAGCTTATTGTACACAAAACCAGCTGCCAGTGAACTTTGTGTGACGTCGTCGGCTGAGAAGCGAATGAAGGTAAAACCAGGTGCACAATGGTGGTAGAGTGATATCTGACTGAGCTGATCAATGACAAATTGTCCTGTGGCAGTAGGAGCGATTAATGGTATGCCTGCTCGGCACATAGTTGGCAAGACAACCTGGGCCAGACTGCTTGGTCCGAAACCTAGTACACCCAGCAGAGGATGACTAGCATGTGCCAGCAGACCAAAGTGTTGGTAGTCTGTTGCCTGCGCCAGATCCACAGGCGATCTGTAAGGCCCCTGACTCCACTCCTGTTGTATTGGCGAGCACAAGGTAGAGTAGTGGTGCACTAGGTGTTTGCATTTGGACCTTGTTGTACAGCTGCTGACTAATATAGGCTCCTATCAGTTCCTGTGTCAGTGCTGCGTAGAGCGTATGGCGGTCTGTACCACCCTGTGGATTAGCATCTCCTGGACCGCTGTCGAAGCTGACCACTACGCTTTCAAATGGACGTTTCGCAAGACGTACTTGGAGATCCTCGTGGTAGATGACTGCTTCTGCACCATTACAACCCGTCGTATCTGCCTGGATTGCGCTGACCGCAGATGTAAGCAGACTGTCTGCCCTGGAGAAATCGGCATTTTGCATTGCCTGTGCGGCGTCACGTTTATCCTGATAGCCTATGGCGTTGCATGCGTCAAAAATTTTAAGCCCATCGCTCAAGCCAATGCCGTCGGGTGTAGGGAGCAGGTGGGTTGGTGGCTGATGATCAATGGAAAAGACGAGCAATCCACTAAGTGATGCAATGAGCAGTAGGAGCATCAATGTGCTGTAAGCGAGTGCTTTGGTGGATATGGAAATTACCCCGTTGCGAAAGAAACCAGTGAATTCCCAACCAATAACCTTGAATGGATTATAGATAGGAGAATTAGGATCTTTGCGGGTCTTTTTGGCATCCTGCAAGAGAAGTTCCAGCAGCATCAGACAGCCAGACTTGCATGTCAATAGATGCTCTTGCAACTCTGGATACAAGAGAGCCACATTCTGCCCGCTATCCAGCGCCTCCACATACTCAGGAAAGAGTGCTCGGCATTGCAGGCAGTTCAGCGTACCTTCGTTGGAAGCTGATCCTGCAGTCTTAATAGGAACCACTGACAGCTCTTGTGGGGAATCTTGGAGAGCGGCTTGTGAAATTGGCTGGCTACCGTTGCTGGAACTAGCCGCTTTTCGCGATCTTTTCTTTTTGCGTGGCTCTGTAGCAGTTGGAGAAGGATGGAAAGCTTCTTTGCAGCGTGGACATGTTATGATATGTTGCTGAGCAGCTTCTATAGCCTCTTCGGGAACTGCATTTGGATCTTTGTCGTGTTCTGCCAATACGGAAATAGCGAAAGCACACGCTGGTGGTAGTTGTCCTTCCATACTAGTACTACCTCTTAAAAATACAATTTGCTATACCCCTGCTTCATTGACGTGAAAAGGTGCGGAGAGCATAGGTTACTTGTTGCTCTAATGTCATGGATTGGTCTTGTGGGATCTTGGCGAGTGCAGCCTGTGCTTCAGCGGTAGAGAATCCCAGCCCTATCAAAGCCTCTAGCACTTCTGCCTGTATTTTGCCTCCTGGGGATGCGCCGGATGTACCACTGATGGTTGCTAGTGAGGGCAACTTCCCTTTTAGCTCTAGGATGAGGTGGGCGGCAAGTTTCTTGCCGACACCGCGAGCTAACCCCAGACGCTGCTGGTCTTCATCAGCAACGGCTTTATAGAGTGCTGGTGCATCCATCACGGACAGCAATGAGAGAGCTACTTTGGGGCCGACTCCGTTGATGCCAATCAACTGTTCAAATGCGTCGCGGTCCGCCTCTGTCCAAAAGCCATAGAGTGCTATTCCATCCTCGCGCATATGAAAATGCGTATAGAGCGAAACTTGTATGCCCGGTTCAGTTAATCGGTTCAGCGTCGAAGACGGAGCAAAGACTTGTATACCAAAACCACCAACTCGGATAATTGCGTGATCGACCCGGCTAGCCTCAAGTATCCCATGAATGCTTGTAATCATTAGTCACAGACCGTACCTCTTCTAGTCAACTATTTGCTATAACGCCTGCTCTAACCTGCAAGTAACTCTTCGCCCTTTGTAGGTAGGACTCTGACAACAGTGGTTGATTGGATTATCACATGTGTCCAGAAGTTTTGAAAGACAGAAATGGAAATTGGTTGCTTTCAATGCCACTGAACCTTCTCTTCAATTGTATGGGAGAAGGTCATGTGCGTAGGGAGCTGTATGCAAATGGCAGATAGCTATAGCCGCAGCATCGGCCGCATCATCGGGTTGTGGAATTGCTGAAAGCTTGAGCAAAATACGCACCATCTCCCCTACTTGATTTTTATCTGCTCCTCCGTAGCCGGTTACTGCTTGCTTGACTTGCTTAGGCGTGTACTCGGCTATGGAGAGGCCATTGCTTGCTAATGCGAGCATTGTAACGCCTCGGGCCTGCCCAACTGTCATGGCTGTCCGTGCATTTTTTGCAAAAAACAACTCTTCTACGGCGGCTTCTTGTGGTTTGTGTGTAGCAATGATCGTGGTCAACTCTTTGTAGATACACACCAAGCGTTCTGGTAGTGGCATTTTGGCAGGAGTACAGATCACGTCACATGCCAGCAAACTCAGTTCACTTCCTTGTGCCATCACTATGGCATAGCCAACAATTGCTGTGCCTGGATCAATCCCTAATGCGACGCGTGTGCCAGGAGGAGTTGGGATGATACTATTACTATTCATAAGGTCCCTCTCCCTGGCACCTGGAACTCATGCATTATAGGATGCCGCAAATTCTTCTGGGAAGTCGGCGTTGGTATACACGTTCTGGACGTCGTCCAGATCCTCGAGTTTTTCGATCAAGCGAATAGCTTGGTGCGCTACTTTTTCATCGGCCAACTCAACTTTGGTCTTGGGGGCCATAATACTTTCCGACTTCAATACCTGATATTTCTTGGCTTCTATTGCCTTGCGTACCTTTTCCACATCTGTTGGGTCAGTATACACTGTTAGTATCTCGTCGCCGGGGTTTGCAGGTTCAACATCGTCGGCTCCGAGATCAATGACCTCCAGAGAAAGTTCATCGGGATCATATTTTTGCAGTTCGACTTCGATAATCCCTTTGGCTTCGAAAAGCCAGTTCACGCAACCAGTTTCACCCATATTTCCAGCATTACGGTTGAATGCGTTGCGAACTTCTGCGACGGTGCGGTTGCGGTTCTCTGTCAGTGTCTGAACGAGGATAGCAGTCCCCCCTGGCCCATAGCCTTCGTAGGTAATCTCCTCCAGATTATTGCCTTCTGCACCGCCCAGTGTACGCTTGATGGTGCGCTCGATATTTTCTAAAGGCATATTAGCGTCACGTGCGCGTTGTACGGCCATACGCAAGCGGAAGTTTGCGTTGGGATCTCCGCTGCCACCTTCGCGTACTGCGACCACGATTTCGCGTCCAAGCTGGGTGAACAGCTGTCCTCGGCGTGCATCATTGACGCCCTTTGAGCGGCGAATCTGTGCCCACTTTGAATGTCCTGACATATTTGTGCTCCTCCTAGTCTTTGTTGACAAGTCTATCAAAATATGGCATACATTGACATTTGTTCTCTAGAGTCGTTGTCGGGCCTATTTTAACACGAACAGGCGGAAGGCGTCGAGATGATCTCTGCTTGTCATCATAGACTTCTCTCAGAAATGCAGTGATAGCCTCTTGCAATCATCCCGCGTGTACGCTATGCTTGCTGATAGTGTACAACATAGCGGCGCACACAACGTAGTTATTATAGATTGGTTCTGATGCGGGCTGGTTATCGCATCCTAGAACGCAATTTTTTCTGTCGTTACGGGGAGATTGATCTTGTTGCTGAACATGAGCATGATCTGGTTTTTGTGGAAGTCAAAACCCGTCGTGGTAATGCCTATGGTTTGCCCGAAGAGGCGGTGACTGTGCGCAAGCGGCGCAAATTGATCCAGACAGCCGCCTTCTATCTTGATCTTCATGGTTGTGCTGAGCGATCATGGCGTATTGATGTTGTTGCGGTACAGTTGAGTACTGGCGGGAAGTTGCAGGAGATCCGTATCTATCAGCATGCTATCACTGAAGAATAATATCGGGCAATCACCTAAAGGTGACACGGTAAATTGCCCAGCGGACGCGATGACCCTAAAGGTCACGTGTCACCCTAAAGGTGACGTGTAAATCGGGTCCGTGGCTTAGACACCAATAAAAATTGGGAGGCAGAAAATTTATGAGTGATTTTCTCGAATCTGCAAAGAACTTTGTGAACTCAGCCGTGAGTCGCACAGGCTGGGAGGCTCAGAAGCAACTCCGCGTTCGCAACAAACAGAGTGAAGTTGACAAACTCCTGCAGCAGCGACAACAGTTGTTAGGGGATCTGAGTCAGGTGGCAATGACTCTCTATAAACAAGGCACGCTCTCTGATCCACAACTCTCGCGTGTCTGTGCAAGCATTTTTGAACTGGATCACGATTTGAAGACACGTGAGACTCAATTGCAGGAAATCAAAGATGAGCCTTATCCGGTGAGCCAGATGAGTCCATCGCCGATAACAAACTATGCACCACCACCCACTTCTCCATCATCTCCGTCTACTCCGCAGGACAGTTCGCAAACTGGGGTACAAGGGCAGGCGATGCAGAAGTGCCCACAATGTGGCAATCCTCTTCGATCCAATGCTCTCTATTGCCGTAGCTGTGGTGCGAAACTTCGCTAAGTTGTGTCATGAGCTATAGATAGGCCATATGCTATAATGGATATCGCTAATCGTTCTCGGCTATGTGGAAGTCATAGAAAATATCTTGCTTTTGTGGAAGCTTGAGCAGGAGGCAGAGGAGGCAGTCTCCTCAAAAATGTTAAGGAACATAATGGTGCTGGAAAGTGGTAGTATGATCGAGTATTCACAAGAGGAGTCAACCTGTACCCTCGATATTATCAGCTATAGTTCTGCCCAGACGCAGCGTTTAGGTATGCGTTTGGGAGAACTGCTGCATGGAGATGAGTTGATACTACTCAATGGACAACTTGGTTCTGGCAAGACTACCTTTACCCAGGGGTTGGCAAAAGGCCTACATATTACAGCTGTAATCAGTAGCCCGACGTTTACACTTCTCAAAGAGTACAGAAGTCAAGTTCAGCTTGCTTCTGATGAGACTGATACCGCTGAGATAGTTGCGATGCGCTTGGGCAGTGCACAATCCGAAGCGTATAGTCTCTATCATTTTGATCTATATCGGCTGGATGATCCTGATGAGATTATTGATCTGGGGTTTGAGGATTATTTTTATAATCCCAATCCTGGTTCCGGTATCTGTGTCGTTGAGTGGGCAGATAAGGCTGATGCTCTCTGGCCTACTGAACGGCTCTCTATTTGTTTGAATGCATTAGATGAAGCAAGGCGTGGTCTGTTGTTCGTGGCAACAGGTGTACGCTACTGTGAATTACTGCGACAGTTCTCAGAAGAAAATATATGCGATTACTGAGTCTTGATACTTCTACTCGTTATTCTAGTATTGCTCTGTGCTCAGAGGACGAGTTATATGGTGAATATACGTGGTCTAGTGTCAATAACCACGGTGTGGAATTACTGGAGTATACTCGACACCTGTTAATTAAGTGTCAGATGACGTTGCAGCAACTTGATGCCATTGCTGTGGCGATCGGTCCTGGCTCTTTTAATGGCGTGCGTGTTGCTCTTGCTACCGCGAAAACACTTGCCTTTGCTTTGCAAAAACCTCTGGTAGGTGTGAGTACTTTGGATATTATCGCCATTGAACAGCAGCATGCACGTGCTCCCGTCTGTGCAGTACTGGAAGCTGGTCGCTCTGAACTCTATGCGGCTTGTTATATATTCGAAGAGTCAGCTAACGCAGATGGTGATAGAGTCTATCGTATGAGGCGGCTTGGTGAGTATCTTTTATGTTCGCCCCAACACCTAGCAGCCTATTTGCAAGAGCATATGGGGGACTGGTTAGCGGTACCTGGTGAGGAAGGATACCCACCGTTTCTATTTTGTGGTGAGATAAGTACGGCCTCGCGTCAGGCTCTATGTTCCAACTTTTCGGGGCACAGCCTCTTTGTTGGGAAATTGGAAGCTCCACGGCACGCTTCTGCGCTGGCTTCACTTGCTCTGCAACGTCTGCGAGATAATCAGGTAGATGATCTCCTTGTACTTGAACCGCTTTATTTACGGCGTCCATCAATTACAAAGAGTGCTCGGAAGCAACCGCTTCTCGGTGCTGCGACTCAGTAACCTTACCGGTTAGTATAGAACAGAAAGGGAAGAGGGTGCGCTACGTCATTGAGAGGATGACGATGTCGGATGTGCCTCGCGTGATCGAGATCGAGCGCTTGGCTTACCCATCGACATGGCCTGCTAGTGCTTATCGTAAGGAGCTTCAAGATAACCGTTGGGCGCATTACGTCGTTTTACGTGATAAATATCTTTTGGAAGAACATTCAGTTATTGCGCAGGAGCCACAGGAACCGGAGAAGCCGAGAAGAAGTCGTGTCTTCCCGCTTTCACTCCTGCCAAGCCGTTCTGGAGTGACTGTCCCATCGCAGGATGTTACTTCAATCGTCGGTTTTGCTGGTCTATGGCTAATGGTTGATGAAGCTCACATCACGACAATTGCCATACATCCTGACTATCGCCGTCGTAGTTTGGGAGAATTCTTGCTGGTGAATTTGATCGATATTGCTTATACGATCGGTGCCAAGTGGGTGACACTCGAAGTTCGGGTGTCCAACTCTACTGCGCAGAATCTCTACCACAAGTATGGTTTCCGCGAGGCTGGTGTACGTCGTCGTTACTATAGTGATAACCAGGAGGATGCACTGATCATGTGGACTGATGAGATCAATTCTCCTAGCTATAAGCAAAGATTCCTGGAATTGAGATCGGCATTGCTAGAAAAACTCGAAATTGTGTAATATGCTTATACTTGGTATCGAAAGTTCATGTGATGAGACAGGAGCATCGATCGTCAAGGACGGTCGTTACTTGCTCTCAAATGTTGTGGCTTCACAGATTGAAGTCCATAATCGCTATGGTGGTGTGGTACCGGAGGTAGCATCACGCCAGCAACTTGCTGCCATCTTGCCTGTGATTGAAATGACGATGGAACAGGCCTCCTGTTCATGGAATGATATCGACGCTATCGCTGCTACCTATGGTCCGGGGCTTGCAGGCTCATTGCTGGTTGGTCTCACTGCGGGCAAGACCCTGGCATTTGCTTGCAACCGTCCTTTCCTGGGCGTGAATCATCTAGAGGCGCATATCTATGCCAACTGGTTGCGTAAAGGGATTGTTCCGCCGCAGGACTCGATAGCCCACTGGAAGTATCAGGATGGTGATCCTCTTTTTCCTTTAATCTGTTTGGTTATTTCTGGAGCCCACAGCGAAATTGTCCTTGTGCGTGATCATGGGCATTACGAACTGCTTGGCCGTACGCGCGATGATGCCGCTGGTGAGGCTTTTGATAAAGTAGCGCGTATTCTTGGACTGAACTATCCTGGCGGTCCTGCCATTCAGAAGGTTGCTCAGCAGGCTGAAGAAGAGTTGACGCAACAGCAAAAGCCTATAACTGTG
>Ga0193729_1001628_pt1 | contig 11411 bp, 12 predicted proteins | sample U1c2metaG_FD_143036 | JGI IMG/M metagenome (GOLD analysis project Ga0193729, IMG submission 143036) | Soil microbial communities from a riparian zone of the East river system, Colorado, United States - U1c2 | ecosystem: Environmental > Terrestrial > Soil > Riparian zone | place: USA: East River... | reverse complement strand
GCTCCCTCTGGTTCACACATGTTCCAACCTGCACGAACCTCGTTTTGAGAAATTGAGTGACCATTCTGCTCAGGTTACTGAAATCGTTCTACCTCGCACAAGTGGAAGTTGAAGCAGACCTCCTTGCCATGTGTACCTAAAATTTTACGAAGCTACCTATAGGAGAAAGAAAGGTCTTGAGATCCAAATGGCTCCATCCCTTTATTCCAGCATCTTTGAGTGGAATACATGCCCAATTGTAGAGTCGAGGACCTTTGCTCCCAGCACCTGCACTCAAGCATTTCCAGTCATCTGGTGCGACAGCGGCAGCAAGCTGATCTACCCGTTGAGCCTTTTCTGAAATACTCACACGTTCTTAATCATAATTGGGATGAGCATATTGAGTCTTCGAAGGGAAAGACAAAGCAAACATTCGTTGATGAGGAAGATGATGATATGGAGTATCTTGAAGAAGATGAGGATGCAATGGATGAGGAAGAGTGAGATATTACCTGAGTAGTGTATTCGCCATGTTCGGGATGCTTTTGAAAAGCTGCTAAATACGTTTGCAATGGGGGTTATGGTTTATCATTCCTTAGCCCCTGAATTCCTACCCACCATCAAGCCAATCACCGAGACGAGGAAAAGAGTTGCAGCAAAGATAATAAAGGTGCGCGTCGTGCCCTGATCCGGCAGAAAGATGACCACTGATAAAAAGGTACCAACGATACTACCTGCCGTCGAGACTGCATAGAGCATCCCACTGGTCTGCCCGAGCTTGCCGATATGTTCGACACTCAGACGAATGGCAAATGGCGAGGTACAGCCCAGCAGGATAGTAGGGATGGCAAAGATCAATATGATTGCTACCAGGGAGCCCAAAAAAACATTCAGTGGCGAATTGGGAATAAAGGTGAGTTGCGACCAGTGCAGGATCGGAGGAGCCTGCAGCGGGATGAGGCTGATCAGTATGGCTGCAATGGCTGAGATGCCGTAGAACAGGCGGGCAGATGGGCGACGATCTGCCTGGTATCCTCCAAGGTAATAGCCGACAGTGAGATAGAGCAGGATGAGCCCAATCAGACTTGATGTTACAAGTACTGTGTCGCCAAAGTAGAGGGGTAACAGCCGCATTGCCGACATTTCAACGGCAAGGGAGGCCGCTCCAGCTACGAAAACCTGCATGATAAGCAGCCAGCCTTGGAATGGACGATGTTGCTGGGTATCGCCCAGTAGTGTGCTCTCCTGTTGTATTTGAGTATCGTCAGTAATTGTAGTATCCTCCGACGGATCGAAAAGAAAGAAGTAAACCCGATGTTGTCCCCCACTTCCTGACATGGGTAATTCTAGCGGAACAATGCCTAACATGTCAAGTGGTTTGGCATTAGGCAGTTGGTGGCGCGAAGCGAGAGAAGACCAATGGCTGGATCTCCAGTGCCTCCTTACACAGCGCGTTATAAGCCTCGCTACCCATTTTTTGTTCGAGTGCGACGAGAAAACGTTCAAGCATTGGCACACTTGGATCATGGACCATTTCTCTCATGCGCAGGGCAGCCAGCATGAGCGCCAGAGCCTCTTTATACTCATTGTTCTCATAGAGTAACATCCCCAGGTTGGTAAGAATCATACCTGCATAGTGTTGTCTACCCGTGGCTGTAGCCAGTCGCAATGCCTCCGCATAGTAGTATAAAGCTTTATCATAGTCTTTCTCATGCTGGACAATCAAGCCCATGTTGTGCAAGAGGATACATTGGAGTTGGTCATCCGGGTATTCTTTGAGCAATGACAGGGACTGTTCAAAATTCTGGCGTGCCTGCTGGTATTCTCCTCGCACGCGCAACAGTTCGCCTTGGTTGGTGAGTGTCATAGCTTGGCCCGATAGATCTCCAATCTGCTGCTGTATTGTCAGTGCTTGCTCAAAGTAAGTCTTACTTTGTTGGTGTTCTCCAAGTCGGCCATAGATCATTGCAACATGGCTAGAGACCAGCGCTTCGTCACGATGTGCCAGGGAGCCAAGGGGAGGCAGCATGGCTGTATAGAGTCCCAGTAAGGCGTTCCATGCTCCCCATTGGACCATGCTTTCGTGTAGCCCTTCCTCGAAAAGCAGTTCGCATGCTAGCTGCCACTGCCAACCAAAGCAGTGGTGTCGAATGGCCTTGATGATTGATTCCACATCGAGTGGGCTCTGGCGTTGATCTAAGGGTGGACACTGGTTGGGGATAATCTGTCGATAATATTTCGCGATCTGTCTATGTCCAACGGCTAGTACTGCCTGCTGGGGAGTGGCGTTGTTGGGAGCTTCGCTATTCGGTATGGTCTCCATAGTAGAAAGGAGTGGATCTTCCTCGATAAAGTGCTCCGGTATGTACTGGCGTAGCAGGGAGTGTACCCTGTAGCAGAGGGCACCCGCTGTATTGAAGGCAGGTTGTACGAGTCCAAACTGGACAAAGTGCAGGAGTTCGCGTTCGCACGCAGCTGGAATCAGGCTTTTGTCGGCAGCATTGTATGCCGCAATTGTAGTTATGACTCCTTCCAGTGATACTGGGTCGTTAAAAAGGCTCAGGATGTAGAGAATGGTGCGCTGAGTCGTGTTAAGATAGTGATAGATGCCTGTGATCAAATTGGCGATCACATCCCCGCCCCACATTGGCTTGAAGTCATCTCCATTGAGCAATGTATCGATAGGCAGTTCGCTTACCTGAACCAGGGCACTGAAAAGCACGAGAGAGAAGACATGGCCTGTACAGCGCTGCCAAATTAATGATAGTTCTTCTGGAGCACACCGAATGCCTCGTTGCTGGAGCAGGGCAACGCCCTCAGGCAAACTGATGCGTGACACTAGGTACGAGCGGACATGGCTTTCCTCACCGTCTTTATCTTCAAAGGGTGACTCGTAATTGGTTAGCAGGATACGACTGGCCCCAAGATCTGTTTGTAGCATGCTAAGGAAAGCTGGAAGGGCACCTCGTCCTGCAACGCTCTGGTTTACCTCTGGGTATAGCAGCGACTCGAACTGGTCCAGTACAACCAGTGCATTTTCCTGTGGCCGACGCAGTGTGCGCAACATAATGGATATCTGTTGCTCCGGCTTGAGCAGGAACAGACCTGGTTCCTGCGTTCCTATGCCGCCAAGAATAGCAGCAATTAAGTCGGGCAGAGTGGTATAGCTGTCCAGGGTCAGCCAGACCAAATGACGTGGTGCCGACAAACCTTGCTGTTTGGCTAACTGCGAGCGCTGGTAGATAAGCGCAGCCAACGTCGATTTACCTGCTCCAGGGCTTCCAATAAGCACGACAGAACTGGTGTGTCCATCAGTGAGCATGTTTTGCACTGTATTAATCTCATCAGCGCGTTGCATGGTCATCTGTGGATCGGTGGGCGGTGGCATAGTTGCGGAGATGCGGAACGCAGCCTGCGATGACGGTTGTACTTCAGACGGATCTGGCATAGGTTTTCTCGCTTGTTCAAAACCTTCTAGTGGTGATTCCGAGACAGTCAAATGCGGAGATACTCCTGATCTGACAGCGCCGCGTTGTGCTGTTACTTCCATATAATATTCTTGTTGTTCTCCCTGCTGCATCTGCATATAATGTAGTCCTTCCTCATCTGTGTATACTAACAGATTTCGCCCTTCAGTTTTGTGCTTATACTTGGGTAAAGCTGGACATCCCAAAAATTCGAAGGATCTTCTTTGTATGCCTCACGTGTCTTAAAGAAGCTCTTCCAGTTTTTGTCTAATTGCTCTAGTACTTTCTGAGACACCTTCCTTGGCAAAGCTTTGTATGCCTCATGTTGCTGCATGAGTTTATCCATCTTGGTATAGGGGATATATCTATTCTCTTTGAGAAAGGCTTGGCGGACAATATAGAGAGCTGCATTATACAAGTTTTTCGACGCGAAAGCTGCTTTATTGATCACTGTGAAGCGAGGGTCATTCCGGTCAATCACATGTTGCTCAACTAATTGCATGCTCTCTTCTCCTGCTACAACGATTGCACTACAAAATTGCGAATACTTACGAAAAACTGTTCAGGTTTGTTGATTTTACATCATTTGAACCACTTTTAGCAACCCTTTTATACGTTGACTATTCCTTTCTAGCACCTTATAATCAAGCTACTTCCTCATATCGGACAGCATGAGGAAAGTATTTTTATGAAGTACAATTGCTGGTCAAAATATGCAGGTAGAAGGGACCATTGCATGCTACGTATCATCTACATGGGAACACCATATTTTGCAGTACCAGCATTGAATGTTCTGGTACAGGGTTCGGCTCCCGGAGTTGTCCTATCCGAGGGTTATGAGATTGTCACGGTTGTTACACGCCCAGATAAGCCAGCAGGGCGTGGGCGCGAGATCGCCTTTTCTCCTGTCAAGCAGGCTGCCTTATCGCATGGTCTTGCTGTTTGGCAGCCAGGGTCGTTTAAGAAGTCAGAGAACAGTGCTGCACTTGCTGCCTATGGTGCCGATCTCTATATCGTAGCTGCATTTGGGCAGATCCTGCCGCAGGTAGTACTCGACCAGCCACGCTACGGTACGCTCAATATTCATGCCTCACTCTTGCCAAAGTATCGTGGTCCTGATCCTATCGCAGAAGCAATTCTGCAGGGTGATAAGGAGACAGGGGTCTCAATTATGCTGCTCGATGCCGGAGTGGATACGGGCCCGATCTTATTAAAGCGCACCATTGCTCTTACCGAGGATGACACTACTGGGAGCCTCACCTTGAAATTGGCGGAGCTGGGAGTACAGGCCTTATTGGAAGCCCTGCCACTATGGGTGGCGAACAAGATTACACCAGTGCCGCAGGATGGACAACAGGCATCCCATACCCGCGTGCTCTCAAAGGAGAACGGGAAGATTTCTTGGGATCTGCCTGCAACTGTGCTGGCGCGTCAGGTGCGGGCCTATATGCCTTGGCCGGGCTCTTATACCTACTGGCGTGGCAAGCTGCTGAAAATTGTTACTGCCCATCCAATGAGTGTCGAACCACCTGTGCAAGGTGTGCCGGGGACGGTGTGTATACGCGAAGAGGCCGGGCACCAAGTGCTGGCAGTGATAACCGGGTCCGGTTTGCTGGTCGTCAAGCACTTGCAATTGGCTGGAAAAAGAGCGATGGGGGCAGAAGAGTTTCTACGCGGCTATTCACAAATTGTGGGCGAAGTGCTGGGGTGAACTGATTATGTGTCAAGTTATGTATCAAGCATCAAAAAACAACATTCAGTGACAGGAGCTGCAAAAGCTGTAGCTCCTGTTTCTTGATGCAGTACGAACCATTTGATCTATGTAAGGTTTTTCAAACTGTTATTGGCTGATAGGAGATGCGTCTCTTTTCTCCATAGCAGAAATCAGATAGTGATCAGCTTCATCACCAATAAGACCTTTGAGTTGTTCATGCAACACCCCCATACGCTCCATGCGAGCCGTGATAAACTGATGCTTTGAGTATCCCTGGGCTGGCCCGTACAGTGCAAGCTGTGCCGCTTCAGCCTCGGCATCAATTTGTTCTTTGAGTCGTGCTACATTACTCCTGCTATTCATCTTTCTTGCCCTTTTCTAGTAGTGTATTCAAGTACATCAATAAGAGAGCTTCCCTCTTCCTCATTCCAACCGCAATAGGCTACTTTACATCATGTTCTGCTTTATGAACATGTTCCGAACATCTTCTCGTGATAGAGAACATCATCGTATGTCTACGATATCTGTGGCGTAGTCGTTTCCAGTTTTCTTGTATATCCATCTTAAGTATCCATCTCTATGGGGAAAATATCATGGTCCCAAAGGGGGAATTTTTACCACGATAGTGCTATTAACACTTTCGTGGTAGAGCTTTATAACACTTTTATGAAAGGGGCCATGTGATGTCAAATGCTAGCAATTGTTATAGTAGGAGCCTCTGGACTGCAGGTGGTAGCTATATATGGGATGGGAAGGTTCTCTGAATAGAATAAATAAAGAACGCCTATTGTGCTGAGGATTTTGGACGTGTTACAAGCGCCCCTATAATGCATAAAACCGTCAGAGCTGCGAACAGAGCAACATGCTTCAGGTGCACACCTGTTGCAGGGGCTATAGCAAGAGGATGATTAATGCCGGGAATGGCATAGAATACCGCAAGTGCGGCGCAGATAATTGCAACGATGATTGAGCTGAAGAAAACTGATGAGTTATTTTTCATTCTTAGAGAACCTGCGGCACTGTTTGGATGAGGTGGTAGACTGACTGGTGTATCTTTTGTCGATGTCTGGCTGGCTTGTTGGAGAGCAGTAGCAAATGCCTGGACAGTAACGAAGCGCTCGTGAGGCTCCTTGGCCAGCGCTCTCATCACTACTGCTTCTACTTCTACCGATACGAATGTAGCCCTGTCACGTAATGACGGCACAGGCTCATGTGCATGTTGATACCCCAATTGGATAAAATCGCCCTCGCTAAATGGTAGGGTGCCGCTTAGCCACTGGTAGACCATCACTCCCAAGGCGTACTGATCGCTGGTCTTGTCTGGCTTACCCCTGAACATTTCCGGAGACATGTAGTAGGGAGTGCCAGCTATTCCGTAAGGGGCTTGCAGCGTTGTCCGTCCGGTTTGAGAGATCACTGCTATGCCGAAGTCGCTGAGCAACAATTCTCCGCGAGAGCCAATCAGTACATTGTCAGGTTTGATATCGCGGTGGATAATGTGTTTGTCATGAGCATATTGGAGGGCATCTGCAATCTGTGTAACGTACTGTACGATGGTTGCCAGCTGCACCTTTTCCCCATCTTAATCCAACCAAGACCTTGTAGAGATAGTTAGCACAGTAGCCTTGAGGCATTTGGCTTTGACGCCACAGCGGACAGTTTATTCCTGATTCAGGTAGTATTACCCTGAGAAAGTGTAGTGCCAGTAGAAACTCCATCGATCTATTGGTTAAAGAAGAGCAGCAGTCCTTCCCATCCTGTGATATGGCATAAGAAGGAGCACTGCTAAAAATGAGTCAGTACGCCTATTGTGCTGAGGATTTCGGACGTGTCACAAGCGCCCCTATAATACACAAAACCGTCAGAGCTGCGAACAGAGCAACGTGCTTCAGGTGCACGCCTGTTGCAGGGGCTGAAGCAAGAGGATGATTAATGCCGGGAATGGCATAGAATACTGCGAGTGCGATGCAAATGATCGCAATGACGATTGCGCCAAAGAAAACTGTTGAGTTATTTTTCATGTTGAGAAAACCCTTTCTGCTGGAATATCGAGTGCGTTCTGTGTGATTGTTGAGCTATCAGATTAGCAAGGAAACGCTTTAATAAAAGCTGTTTACCAAGTATACAAACGATGCTCATAAGGAGAACGTAACTACGACCAAGATCTTGGAGATGAGTTACAAACAAAGAAGCTCTAGGATAAATAAAGGTGCCTCCTGAAGCTTCTTCTAAAAATAAGGTTCCTAATTAGGCCTGAGCTTCTGGCTGAGCAGGTTCTGGCTGAGTGGCCTCTGACTTGGCTTTAGCAGCTATAACTGCGCCGACAATGCCAACAATGATGAGTACTACGCCGCCAGCAATTGCGCCGTATGGAAGCTTTGCGTGGCCTCCCATTTTGAGCAAAACAATACCAGCTGCGAGTGCAATGACACCAATAACGAGGATTCCGTAAGATACCACAGGATTCTTCATGATGAATACACCTCTCTCTATAAAAACGCTGACTTTGGGTTGCCCAAAGTACTTACATTCTATGAAACGACTAAGGGCCTGGAAATAACCCTTTACTCATAGAGCCTAGTCCGATATGGCTATGACTATGTGGTAGGTAGTTAATGTGTGTGTAGCACAAAAATAAATAGGAACAGCGAGATCAGGCCAGCAGCCCAGCAATAGTAGGCGAAGGGGTCTAGTCGTCCTTTTTCAAAGTACTTCGTCAGGAACTTGGTGCTAAAATATGCTGCCACTCCAGCTAGGACCATGCCTAGGAAAATCAGGCCGAGTGGAAACTGATTCTGGCTGAATAAATATGGTATCTCTATGATCGCTGCCCCAAAAATAACTGGCGTAGCTAGTAAGAAGGAGTAGCGGGCAGCATCCTCGTGTGTGAGGCGTAGGCCCAGCCCGGCTACCATGGTTGCGCCGGAGCGAGAGAAACCAGGAATGAGAGCCAGAGACTGTGCCAAGCCGACAACAATAGCCTCTTTCCAACTTAGGGAAGCTAGCGATCGGAAGTGTGCTTCACGTTCTTTGGGCGAGAGATTTTTTAGATTCGCCTCTGCACGACGGCGTAAGCTTTCACCTAGGAAGAGTAGTGAGCCATTGACAAATAGGAAGGTTGCAGTCAGCAGAGGATTGGCAAAAAGTGTCTTCAGTTCCGATTCCAGAAAGACACCCAGTACCGCTGCCGGAACGGTACCGATGATAATCAACCAACTGACCCATTCCTTTGAGTTACGGTGCACCTCACCCTCTTTGATGCTCACGACTAGTGTTTTGCCGACTTGGAGCCAGTCGCGCCAGAAGTAGGTTAGCAGGGCAACACAGGTACCCAGGTGGAGGGCGGTAATCATCGGCAAGAAACAGCTGGCCCCGTCACATGCCGTGTCGGTTGTAATATTTCCCCAACCAAAGAGCGCTGGAAAGATCACAGTATGGCCCAGGCTACTAATGGGGAATAGCTCTGTTACACCCTGTAACAGAGCTAGGAAAATGATTTGCCATAGATTCAACATTGATAAACTCTCTTCAAATTAGTTATTGAGAGGATGTTCACTCTCAAGCTGTAGAAACTCTGCGTTCGTCTTTGCAAAGTAGGTGTTGCCATCTTTCGATGCAAAGAAGTAAAGGTAGTCAGTTGATGGTGGGTTTGCCGTAGCCATGAGACTAGCAAGCCCCGGACTGCAGATAGGTGTTGGTGGTAACCCCTTATTAAGATAAGTGTTCCAAAGGCTGTCTGCAGCAATATTTTTGGGATCATCATTCAATGGTCCCCAATATGTCTGCGGTGGGTTCTGCGAGTCGCGTGCGTATTGGACTGTGGGATCGGCATTCAATAAGCCTGCAGTCTGGTTGTTTGCTTTAAACAGCCGATTCCAGTATACACTGGCAATATTGTTACGATTAACAGGTCTGCCCGTCTCTCGTTCAACGATTGAGGCCAGATTGATCAACTCATACACATTCTGATATTGATGTTGCTGCGCGAGGGTGTCGAGATGATTCTGCTGTATCGTATCTTCCATCTCCTTTAGTAGCTGATTGACAACATCGCGTGCAGTACTGCCAACTGGCACTTCATACGTGGATGGGAAGAGTAATCCTTCCATGCTATCGCCAGCCGGTACAAATTGCAGTATGGGGTAGTTCGCTCTGTCCGGGAAATGATTGATGTTCTTGACGTAATCAAGAAACTCGCTCTTTTTGAAATTGACCAGTTTGGGTGTTGCCTGATCAAAAGCGTTGGCAATTTGCTCCAAGCGGTAGCCTTCAGGTATAAGTATCGGGATTGCGTCAGGCTGTCCATTGAGCAATTGTTCGGTGATCTCATTGATGCTCATTTTAGGGGATAGGCCTTTGTACAGGCCTGCTTGCAGCTTGGTATCTAAGCCTTTAACACGCGCCCAGATGCGAAAGGCGAGCACGTTGCGAATGAGCCCCTTATTCTGCAAATCGTCTGCAATATCAGCAGTACTCTCACCTGGCTTGATTTCGAGGCTCATAGTTGCCTGCGAGTTGGTATTTACAGGCAAAAAGACATCGGTGGCGGTATTCCAGAGGTAGAGTGATGTGCCAAAAATGGCGAAGCCGAGCAACATTACCGATAGGATAGCTATTCCTGGGCCTGATCGTCTCATACCTTGTTTTTCCTTATTGTTAGATAATCCTGGAGGATGACGGTGGCGGCAAGTGCATCGATTTCATGGACATGTCGTCGCCGTTTCGACTGGATGCGTTGCTGACCCCCTTGTCTCTGACGCTTCCCTCCCTCATCCTGTCCGCGTTGCGCGAGGAGGCGTTGTGCCTCCACTGTTGAAAGGCGCTCATCCCACAAAGTGAGCGGGACAGAGATATGCTCTTGCAGGCGTTTGGCAAAGGATTGTATCCGTTGCCCTTGAGCATGCAGTTGTCCATCTAAGCTAATTGGCAATCCAACAACCAGCCCTTCGGCCTCGGTTTCATCTATGACTTTCTGGATTGCCTTCCAGGTTTGTTCTTCATCGCGCGAGATGTGCAAAGTAGTATAAGGGGAGGCCAGAACTCCTGTGGAGTCGCTTAGCGCTACACCAATTCTGGCCTCCCCTACATCTAGTGCCATCAGTCGAGCCATATAGTTGTACTTCCTTAATTTGCGGGTAGCGGACGCGATAAATCGGGTCCCTACCGATGGCGATAAATCGCGTTTGTTGTGAACATTCTTTTTTATTCATATCCTCCCGGTTTGATGAGGGGCTGTAGCAGGCTGGATGGTGACATCGATATGCCCATCCCAGAGAGTAATCCATGGCATGAAGTTTGGCGAGACGGTGATCTCCGCCGTTTTCACTCCATGAATATTGACCAGTGCCGATTTGGCGTCAGGTATCGGTTTTCCTGCCATGAGTTGCTGTACATATTCTTTGGTAATCAATCTAGAGCCTACCTTAGCTGTGGCTTTGAAGGTGAAGGTGATCGAGTTCGCATCCACAGTGGTCTGCTTTAATTGATTGATGGTGACTGCAGGATTGATATCTGTGAGGATGGTCTCTCCTGCATAGGACTTGTCATTTTTGATGGCGTTGTTGAGTTGCTTAAGGGCTTCCTTTTGTAAGTCAGCGGTGCGCACGAGTAATACGGTCGCGGTGACTTTAATGGTCGCCGAGAACGTGCCATTGGCTTCAATATCATTGATCTTGGGTGGGTTGATCAAGGTGTCGGTAATCTGTGGCGTGCCAACGGCCCCTGTGCTGGACAACTGTTGCTGCCAAGCATTGATCTTGCCCTGGAGCTGCTGACGCAGGTTATTTTTCACATTGGAAAGGTCCTGGTCTGTCACAGCTGGTGTCGGTCTGGCCCCTCCTCCTGTAGTGGAAGCCTCATTGAAGACCGAGAGTTTTAAGTCTGAGACAGCTATGGGAGGATTTTGTGCCTGAACAATACTATTGAGCGTATTATTAGGAGTAACTGTAATTGCACCTGCATCTACATTGCCATCTTTCCCTGGTTTTACTGCTTGAACACTAACTGGGAGTGAAGCATTAGGTGGTACGAGAACTTCTGCTGTGGTTGCAAATTCGATGGCATTGTCTCCACTAGTGGTAACGATACTCTGTGACGGGATGACAATCCCATGAGAGTTAGAGCCATTATAGGTGAATGTGACGGTACCTTGGGCAGAGTTGGTACCCACCAGCTGGCTACCTGTGGCCGTACCCGTCCCACTTGTCGAGAAATTCTTAGTAAAAATTTCTGCCTTGCTAAGCTGTTGTGCC
>Ga0193729_1001626_pt1 | contig 11422 bp, 7 predicted proteins | sample U1c2metaG_FD_143036 | JGI IMG/M metagenome (GOLD analysis project Ga0193729, IMG submission 143036) | Soil microbial communities from a riparian zone of the East river system, Colorado, United States - U1c2 | ecosystem: Environmental > Terrestrial > Soil > Riparian zone | place: USA: East River... | reverse complement strand
TCATCTGACAATCGATCCGGATCAATTTTTCCAAATGGCGCTCGTGAGCTTGTGTCTCAGCGCTCAGCTTCATTGTCCGGAATTTCCAGATAAAAAAATGCCTTCCGCCAAAGCCGATGCGTTCCTGCCGGTAGAAAATCGGGCCACGCGAGGCGATTCGCGTCACCAGCATGAGCAAAATCATCAGCGGCAGCCAGACCGGCAGCGAAAGCAGAATGCAGATAATATCGAGAGCGGATTTCCAGCCAAGCCTCAGAATGCTTTCGTTTGTGGTGCGGATCGACATGGTTGCCGACATAGAACTCGTCTCGCGCAGAGACGTTGCCGAGAATTCGCTCGTCGGGGCTACGATAGGGTTTTGTCTGATCAGACAATCATCCGCCGTCCCGATTGTGCGTTTTCATCCATCAAACCAGATTCCTGTCGAACTGAATCAGTCCCTTAGCTCCGAGCGATTCGTCCACACCTAATGTCCTGGCAAAGTGGTGGAGTTAGGTGTGGCCGTGGAGTTATTTCGCCGCGATTCGTGAGCCCTATGAAAGCAACGGCGGTGTCGCGAGAATCCTTTGCGCGCGCGCGCGAAGCGCCAGCTGAAGTATGGGGTCAACCGGCTCACGTCTTCTTTGGCGACGTTAAGATCGGCTCGGCGTGCGTCTACGGCAGCTTGGTTTAACTCCTGGTCGACGTCAGGCGCCTCTATTTCCAGGATGTTATTTTAGCAATTTCATTTGAGAAAACGCGTTGTTTCGTTGAAAAACACGGGGTTACTGATGGGTTCGCGCGTCTGACATTAATACCATGCGAACTCGAACCTTCCTTCCGCGACCGGAATATCCAAGGCCCGACCAGCAGCGCGGTTTCGTGCAAGGAGTCGACTGGCTGAATCTTAATGGCGCATGGGAATTTCGTTTTGATCCGGATCGGACCGGAATGACGAAGAAATGGTTTATCCCCGCAACTGAACAATGGTCGGATCAGATCATCGTTCCGTTTTGCTGGGAGTCATTGGCGGCCTGGGGCGAGGCCGACGCGGCAGGCAATGACAATTTTTTTTCCACGCGCGTTTATCGGAATCCGCTCGAGGTTACGCGCTCAAATTATCGCAGCGCCGCTCGTCACGAAGTAGGTTGGTACCGGCGCGCAATCCGCATACCTGACAATGAGTCGTGGCTGGGGCGTCGAATTATTCTTATTGTCGGCGCCGCCGATTTTTTTACTCAGGCGTGGTGTAACGGACGGGATCTCGGCAGGAACGAAGAGGGATTCACTCCATTTGAATTCGACATCACGGATGCGCTGGAGCGCGACAGCGCTGGACAAATGGTCGGCACGATCGTGCTGCGGGTTGAAGATCCAATGCGCAATCACGATCAACCAGTCGGCAAACAGTGGGGTTGGTACAGCAGTGCCAGCGGAATTTGGCAGACCGTTTTCGTCGAACCGCGCGCCAAGAACTACATCCAGCGCTTCGAAATCACGACTGACATCGAGAAATCGCAAGCGCGCTTTAGAGTGTTCGTTTCGGGTGGCAGCGCCCTCTTTCTTGAGATCACAAGTCCGGACGGTGAAAAATTCATGGAGTACGTGAGCGTTCACGACGGGGTAGCAAATCGAAAATGTTCGCTCGGTTCGGCCATTCTCTGGGATCCAAACTCGCCGCAGCTTTACCGTCTCAAATTAACGCTGCAGGATGGTGCTCATCCCGACGTAGTGCACAGCTATTTCGGGATGCGCAGTCTCGCTGCCGTGGCGGTGGAGGAATCTGGCTCGCCAGGGACGCTAAGTCTAAATGGCGAACCGATCTATCTGCGCGGCGCACTCTACCAATCGTATCACCCCGAAGGCGTTTACACGGCCGGCGATGTCGAATCGATTCACGATGACATCGCGTGCGCAAAACGCGCCGGCTTCGATCTCTTGCGCATTCATATCAAGGTCGATGATCCACTCGTTCTTTATTACGCCGATACCATGGGCATTCTTTTGATGTCGGATTTTCCAAACTTCGGCGAAGGCGGCGATACCGAAATTGGCCGACGGCGTTACGAAACGATGATGCGCCGAACGATCGAGCGCGACTTCAATCATCCTTCGATTGTCGCGTGGTGCTTGTTCAATGAAACGTGGGGCTTGGGTGGACAAAGCGAATTCGTGAAACTGATCAATCCGTCCCCACCAAACGCCGCAAGCTCCGACCCGCCGCCGCCTATCGGCAAAAAATTAAGCAACGAACAGGCTTACGCCTGGGTGCAATCAATGTGGCAGCTGGCAAAGTCGCTGGATCCGACCCGACTCGTGGAAGACATGAGCGTGGTTGCCTGGGATCACCTTGAATACTACGGACATGCCGACACGGACGTGAACTCGTGGCATTTTTACGCCGACGATTACGCGAAGGCGAGGCGGCATATCACCGACATTGTGGAAAAAACTTATGCCGGCTCGACTTACAATTACGTCGCGGGATTCCAACAAGGCGCGCAGCCCTTAATTAACAGCGAGTACGGCGGCGTCGGGGCCCTCGATGGCGACATCGACACGAGTTGGAGTTTCAAGTTTTTGACCAACGAGCTTCGTCTCCATGGCAAGCTCAGCGCTTATATATATACCGAGCTGCACGACGTGGAATGGGAACGCAACGGCTTCCTCAACTACGACCGCACCCCAAAAGAGTTCGGTTACGACCCGACCATCGTTAACCAAGGCGACGTTCTTCCGATCGACGCGGCGCCAATCAGTCGCTGCGCGCCCGGACAAAGTATCGATCTTGTCGTGTTCTCATCGCATTTTTCGCGCCGGAAACGCCAAGAGGTCACCTTGCACTGGCGCCTCAGCGGAATCGATTCACTCGGCTGGATGCACGACGATCTTTTGTCCGGTTCGGCGCCCATCGCCTTCACTCATTTGCGCGTCGAGCTGGCGAAACGTTTGCAACTGCGGATGCCACCACAAACAATGCTCTGCACATTCTGGGTGCGCGCGTTCGTACCGGACGGAACGCTCGTCGCGCGGAATTATGTGCAGTTTTATGTCGACGGCGGCGCCGCGGCGCGCGAAAAAATCGACAATCGCACGATCCTCCGCTTGGAACCCCACCAGTGGCATGCCGCTGAATGGAATCGAGAGGCGACCAGGCGCGAAGAAGCTGAAGCTATCGGCGTATGTTACGGGAGCAGCCGCGGATTTTTCGAATGGCGTTTTGCACTTGGTCCGAGCGAATTGCAGAACGCTTCGCGATTGACGCTGCTGATAGAAGCATCCGCTTTTCGCGAGGGCACGCCGCAAACGGATTCGTTCGCTCAGCCTACGGCATTATGCATCCGGCTCAACGGCGTGGCGATTTCCAGCGCGATTCTGCCGAACCATCCGCACGACGCGCGTGGCGCACTTAGTTATTTGCAAGGAAACCTTGGCGCATACGGCTATTTGAGTCACGCCACTGTCGAAGGAGCGTTGCTTGATGAAGTGAAAGCGGCGATGAAAGGCAATCGCCTCCGCCTGCGTTGCGCGGTGCCGCGCGACCAACAGCCGCAAGGCGGCCTGACGATTTACGGTTCGGCCTGCGGACGATATCCCATCGCTCCAACGATTGTAGTGCAGTAAAACAAACATGCCCGGGTTAGATCGATACGCTAGAGCGTACGCGCCTGGACGGGTGGAGCTGCTTGGCAACCACACTGACTACAATGAAGGTGTGGTCCTCGCCGCGGCGATCGATCGGGGTCTTACGGTCAGCGGTAACGCTCGGGAAGACGGCGTGATTTCGATAATGTCGACGACCATGGGTCTCGTCGAGATTGCGCGGGCGGAATTGCAACCTCGGACGGGCGAGCAACGCTGGGCTAATTACGTACTCGGAGTTGCCAACGAACTGAGCGCGCGCGGAATTCCGGTCAGCGGATTTTCGGCCGAGGTCGATGGAGATCTGCCCTCGGGAAATGGTCTCTCCAGTTCGGCGGCGCTTGCAGTCGCGACCGCTTTTTTTTTGCTGAAGCTTTATGAGCGCGAACTCCCGCGACTAGACATCGCTAAGATCTGCCGAATGGCCGAGCATCGGTTTGCCGGAGTGCAATCGGGCTTGCTTGATCAAGTGACGTCAATCTTCGGCAAGGCGGACTACGCCGTCTTCTTCGATGCGCGCACAGAAGAAGTGCGAACGATTCCGTTCCCGACAAACCTGTCGTTGCTTATCGCCGAGACCGGCGCGCAACGCGAGCTCGTTACCGGAAAATACAACGACCGTCGCGACGAAACGCGCGCCGCTGCGCAAACTCTGAATGTGCGTGCACTGCGCGATATTTCCTTAGCGCAGCTGACGGAACGCAGTGATCTAGCGCCGCTTCTGCGTCGCCGCGCGACACATGTCGTCGCCGAAAATGACAGAGTGTGGCGCGCGGCGGAACTGCTTGAGCGAGGCGACGGTTTCGGCTTTGGCAAACTAATGAACGAATCGCATGAGAGTTCGCGCACAAATTTTGAGAACAGTTCTCCTGCGCTCGATCTGCTTGTCGATCTTGCGCGCGGCTTTCCCGATGTTCTCGGCTCGCGTTTGACTGGCGGTGGTTTTGGTGGCGCGACGGTTACGCTGTGTGAGCGCGCGCAGACGAAAAACATCGCGCAAAAGCTGGGCGCTGCCTACGCCGAAAAGACTGGGATAAATCCACGCATATTCGTCTGCCAAGTTTCGAGCGGCGCTCGATAATGGCAAGTCCCTGTATCGGATCGGCGCGGGTGTAGTAGCCGCGCCTGCACGCGCGTCGCAGTTTAGTGCATGTGGCCGAATGCCTGTGCTTATAGGCAAAATTCCTACCACATAAGCGGAGAAAAGGTGAACGCCGCCGTCCTTCGCTAACGCGAATTATACGGCACACGCCATGAATAACAGGGACATGCAAGGGACAAACAATAAATCAGCCAGAAGGTCGGCATTTTCGGAAAACCCGGACTTCGCCTACCCAATCATTGTGCACTCACATCTTCGATGGGATTGGGTGTGGCAGCGTCCGCAACAATTTCTTTCACGGCTGTCGCACAACCATCGCATCCTTTTTATTGAAGCGCCGATACCGTCGCAACAGGTCGAGAAGACGCAAGTGACTCTGCGCGATGTGGCCGACTGCCCGAACATCATTATTCTGCAAACGGAGATGCCCGCCGCGCGCTGGCAGGATGGCGCCTGGATCGACAAAGAACGGCGTCGACTCGTGCAATCGGTTTTGGCCGGGCCCCTCGGACGGAGTTTCGAATCGCCGGTGCAATGGTTTTACGACCCAATGGCGGTTACTGCTTTTGCGGGTTACCTGGACGAGCGCGCGATTGTTTACGATTGCATGGATGAACTCTCACTTTTCCGCGGCGCCCCGCCGGAACTGATCCGGCGTGAGCGTGAACTACTCGTGATCGCGGATGTTGTCTTCGCCGGCGGCCCGAAAATATGGAAAGCGAAAAGTGCTACCAATGCCAACTGTTTTTGTTTCGGCTGTGGCGTCGACGCCAAACATTTTGGACGCGCGCGCGATGTCGATCTTGCCTGGCCAGCTGATGTCGCTCACCTGCCGAGACCGATTTATGGATACATTGGGGTGGTCGACGAGCGAATCGACTACGAGCTGCTCGTTGCTCTGGCCGACGGCGCCCGCGGCAGCGTCGTAATGGTCGGGCCGTGGACGAAAGTTAATCGAGCGACATTCCCGCAGCGCGAAAACCTGCATTGGCTCGGCGGACGCGACTACAGCGAGCTGCCGAATTACGCGAAAGCTTTTGATGTCTGCATGATGCCCTTCGCGCTAAACAAAGCGACTGAGTTCATCAACCCGACCAAAGCACTCGAATATATGGCGACGGGGCGACCGATCGTTTCGACGGCGGTCGAAGATGTCGTGCTGCAATTCAGTGAGGTTGTGGATATCGCACTTACGCCTGGCGAGTTCATCCATCAATGTGTGTGCCGCGCCGCGCGACAAGATCGACGAGCGATCGAGCGTGGTCTACAGCTGGTCGCGCGCAATTCGTGGGAATCAATCGTCCGCGAGCTGGAACGGCACGTGGATGACGCGCTCGCGCACAAGCAGGATTTGGAAACTGACGCCGCCTGATGCAGACGTACGATTACCTCATCGTCGGCGCCGGATTTGCCGGTAGCGTATTGGCCGAGCGGCTTGCGCGCGGGTCCGGCCAATCGGTGTTGATTTGCGACCGTCGCGGACACATTGGCGGAAACGCTTATGATCACACCGACGCCGCCGGATTGCTCGTCCACAAATATGGGCCGCACATCTTTCATACAAACTCGCGCGAGATATTTGAATACCTGTCGCGCTTCACCGCCTGGCGCGCTTACGAGCATCGCGTGCGCGCGAGCGTGGATGGCAAACTTTTTCCGGTGCCGATCAATCTCGATACGATCAACGGCGTTTACGATCGTAATTTGAGCGAAGCAAAGGCAGGCGAATTCTTGAAAACACTTGCGGAACCGTGCGCCACGTTGCGCACATCCGAGGATGTGGTCGTGAGTCAGGTCGGTCGGGCGCTCTACGAGAAGTTTTTCCGTGGATACACGCGCAAGCAGTGGGGAGTTGATCCTTCCGACCTCGACGCGCAGGTAACCGCACGCATTCCTGTGCGAACCAACCGCGATGACCGCTATTTCACCGACGAATTCCAGTGGATGCCCAGACATGGCTACACGAGCATGTTTGAAAACATGCTCGATCATTCAAAGATCGACATCCTCCTTAACGCGGATTATCGCGACGTTAAAAAACAGGTTCAGTATCGCGAGCTCATCTACACCGGGCCGATCGACGAGTACTTCGAGCTGCGCTACGGCAAGCTTCCTTACCGCTCGCTCGAGTTTAAACATACCACGCTCGACCAGGAATGGTTTCAGCCCGTCGCCGTCGTGAATTACCCGAACGAGTTCGAGTTCACACGAATCACCGAGTTCAAGCATCTGACTGGCCAACAACACGCCAGGACGAGCGTGGTGCATGAGTATCCCCGCGCGGAGGGCGATCCGTACTATCCGATTCCGCGGCCCGCTAATGCCGCCATTTATGCTAGGTACCGAGCACTCGCGCAGAATTCACCCGGCGTTCACTTCGTCGGGCGGCTGGCGACGTATCGCTATTACAACATGGACCAAGTCGTCGGTCAGGCATTAACGCTCTACAAAAAGCTAGCCCGAACGCACAATAAGACAGAGACAAGCAATGGATGTGACACAGAACCGGATGGAACTCTGGGGCGGCGTGGAATGCACCATCAACCGCGTAAGAGACCAATACTTCAACCAACTCGAGCTTAGCGGCCATTGGCATCGCGAGAAAGATCTGGAGCGGTTCGCGGAACTTGGTCTGCGCACGCTGCGTTTTCCCATTTTGTGGGAGAGCGTCGCGCTGAAGTCACTTGATGAAATCGATTGGTCGTGGCCGGATCGTCGTCTGTCGAAACTAAAAGCCCTCGGCATCCGTCCCATTGTTGGTTTGCTCCATCACGGCAGCGGTCCGCGTTACACCAGCCTCCTCGATCCTGAATTTCCGGAGAAGCTCGCCCGTTTCGCTGGAATGATCGCCCGCCGTTATCCGTGGATCGACATGTACACGCCGGTGAACGAGCCGCTTACGACCGCGCGTTTCAGCGGATTATACGGTCATTGGTATCCGCACGCGCGCGACAACGCGGTTTTCGCCCGCACAATGTTGAATCAATGCCGAGCGATCGTGTTCGCGATGGGTGCGATTCGAAGCATCAATCCGGGCGCTCTGCTGATTCAAACCGAAGACCTGGGAAGAACCTTCAGCACGCGTGCGATGCGGTATCAAGCGGACTTTGACAACGAACGACGATGGTTGACCTGGGATTTATTGCTCGGGCGAGTCAAACCAGGATGCCGAATGTGGGATTGGTTGTCTTGGGTGGGCGTGCCGGCCGTCGATCTCCATTTTTTCGCGGAGCCACGGTGTCGCATAGACGTTCTCGGGATTAACCACTATGTAACGAGTGACCGCTATCTCGATGAGAACGTCGACATGTACCCGGCGGAGCTGCGAGGCCATAACGACCGCCAAGTCTATGCGGACGACGCCGCAGTTCGATCTCGTTCCATGGTGACGGGTGGGGTCAGAACTGCCATCGCAGAAGCTCATAATCGATACAGATTACCAATCGCTCTTACGGAGGTACATTTGGGCTGCAGCGTGGATGAGCAAATGCGGTGGTTTTATGAAGCGTGGCAAGCGGCCGAAATAATGCGCGAGCGAGGCGTTGCCGTGTGGGCGGTGACGGCGTGGGCGCTATTAGGTTCCTTCAATTGGAATTCGCTGGTAACGCGCGACGGCGGACACTATGAATCCGGTGCTTTCGAGCTTCGTCATGGCCATCCCCATTCAACACTGCTCGCCGATATGCTAAGTGCGCTTGCGCGTGATAATTCCTTTTGCGCCGCCGTTTTGCAATCGAAGGGTTGGTGGCGTAAGCGATCTCGTCTGCGGCATCGCATCAAGGACGACCTCGCGGCATGACCGGTCGTTTCAGCCCGCGCGCGAAACCGCTTTTCGAACGAGTTCACATCGGCGAAGTCAAGCGCGACACCGATTACGATCGAGAGGATGATGACATAGACCCACAGGCTGGCCAACGTTGGCGAGAAGTCGGAACCGGTGAGCGCACCAGTTGCGAATATCTCTGCGGAGGTAACATGCGCCCGGCGTTTGTGTCGGTTTGTTGCTCCGAATATTTTCAAGGACCAGCCGAATGCCCGAGGACGACCCGCCATCCGACGCGCCACAGCAGCTAGCCGAAACTCCCGAAGTGCAGCAGCTGCGACAGCACCTCGCAGTCGCGGTGGAGCAGGCGGAAGCATCGCAGGAAGAGCTGAAAGCCTCGAATGAGGAACTCCAGGCGATGAACGAGGAGCTGCGCTCCGCGACGGCAAAACTCGAAACAGGCAAGGAGGAACTGCAATCGATCAAGGAAGAGCTGGTGTCGATGCGCCGCCTAGCGGACGCAATCGCACAGATCGTCTGGACAAACAGTATCGATGGAATCGCGAACTACTTTAACGGCCGCTGGTATGAGTATACCGGACTGAATTACGAACAATCGGCCGGCCGCGGCTGGCAGGCAGTCGTTCACCCCGACGACGCGCCGGCTTTAAAAGAGCGACGGCAGGGCGCGGTCGAGACTGGCGAAGTGTTTGATTGCGAATACCGGCTGCGCAATGCGGCCGGGGAATATCGCTGGTTCATCGGGCGGAATGTGCCGCTGCGAGATAACAATCGCATCATCGGCTGGTTCGGATCGGCGACCGATATACACGATCTGAAACAAGCCGAAGCGGGGCGGCGCGAAAGCGAAGAACGCTATCGATTAATGGTCGATGGCGCGCGCGATTACGCCATCTTCATGGTGACCCCAAGCAACGAGATCGTTTATTGGAGCGCCGGCGCGGAGCGCGTGTTCGGCTGGAGCGCGACCGAAGCTGTCGGCCAATCGGGCGAGATTGTGTTCACGCCGGAAGATCGCCAAAGAGAGCAGGAGGAGAAGGAGATCGAGACGGCGCTGCGAGAAGGCTCCGCAAGCGACCGGCGCTGGCACATGCGCAAAGACGGCACGCGTATCTGGGTGGATGGCGTGATGCGGCGGCTCGATGAGGAGAAAACGGGTGCGCTGCGCGGTTTCGCCAAAATCGCTCGCGACGCGACCCAAGAGCGCCAGGCGGAAGAGCAACTGCAGCGTGCGCATAAAGAGCTGGAGCGGCGCGTCCAGGAGCGCACGGCGGAACTGGAGCGCACGAATACGAAGTTGCGCCGGGCAATGGAACAGCGGCAGATATTGGAAAAACAAATTCTCCGCATTACAGAGCAGGAGCGGGCCCGTATCAGCCAGGATCTGCACGACACCCTTTGTCAGGAATTAGCGGCGACGGCGTTTCTCCTGAAGTCGCGCGCCCGAACGATCGAAGGCCAAAGCAGAGTGGCAGCCGATACTCTCGCCGAAGCCGCCGAGATAGTGAATGCCAACGCGGGGATGGCGCGCGACTTGGCGCGCGGGCTGCACCCGATGGAGCTCGGCGTGTCCGGATTACCCTCCGCTCTGCGCGAACTTTGCTCGCGCCTGAGTTATGATGTGAGTTGCCGCTGCGACAGCCCCCGCTCCCTGCGAATCGATGAGAACACGGGGGTCGACCTCTATCGCATCGCGCAGGAAGCGGTGACGAATTCAATGAAGCACGCCAAGGCGAGCGAGATCACGATCTCTTTGGAGCGCACCAAGGGCGCGATCGTGCTGACGGTGAGCGATGATGGTCAAGGCAAACGCCGGCGCGGGCACGGCCTAGGAACGCTCATCATGCAGTACCGCGCGCACGCCATCGGTGGGACGCTTAAGGTCGAATCGACGCAAAGCCGCGGCACAACGGTGACCTGCCGCGTCCCCCTTAAGCGCTATCCGAGATAGCCATTACTTTCGGCGACATTGCATTGTAACACTTTGCGCGTTTTAAGGGGTCCGCATGGCTCCATATCGAGTGCCCACGAGGGGAGAGGATCGGTTAAGTAGCCCGGAGCATCTTGACGAAGTCGCACGGCGTAATTTACCACAGCAGTAGAGGCCTAATTTCGAGGCGCTGATTGAAGGTGTAGCGCATGAGGGAAAACGCACCCGTAGCAAACGGTGTAGCACCTGGCATTCGACCATCATGGCCCTGTCGCTCCGTAGTCAGATGTCCGGCTCATCGCATCGGCAGCGCTTTTGATAGCGCCTGATGGTCGCGCTGTGACAACTCTGGTTAGAGGCACTGGCCCAACGTAATCTAAAGACACGAACTCGGCTTCGAGTCCTCAAATTGGTCCCATTCTCTCTCGGCTGTCCTCGGGGTCCAAAACCGTCCAATCAGATATCGCCGCGCAACGAGGTTTTCGCGTGCCTCAGAAGTCCGCAACAGAAAGCTGATTTGATGCTCAAGAGCATTTGCTCTTCGCCATAGGTGTTCAGCGGTCCCTGTTGTGGAGCATAGAGCGAACGATTCATCTAGAAAACGACGACCGTTGAACCAACCCGCGGCAAGGTTTAGGTTGTGGGAAAAGGACCCCGCGAAAAAAACATATTCCGAAGCGACGTAGGAACTCCTCGCGCTTCGCCAGTTGAGACGCTCAACCCTCCGCTCAGTCTTTGTCCGGCTGTTTTGTACGGCGATGACCGTCTTTTGAGATTAGAACAGATTACGTCAGAACACGAGCGCCGTGCCTTTACCTATGAAAACGCGCGTAAGGCTAAATGAGAACAATTGGGAGTACTTGCCAGGCAGATTTGGCAAGGAGGTGCTCTACCACTGAGCTACACCCGCAATTTTTAGGGGAAGCAATAATGTCCAGCGAGTCGCGTGGCGCAACTTTTTAATTGTTCTGCTTAATCTGAAGAT
>Ga0193729_1001624_pt1 | contig 11427 bp, 10 predicted proteins | sample U1c2metaG_FD_143036 | JGI IMG/M metagenome (GOLD analysis project Ga0193729, IMG submission 143036) | Soil microbial communities from a riparian zone of the East river system, Colorado, United States - U1c2 | ecosystem: Environmental > Terrestrial > Soil > Riparian zone | place: USA: East River... | reverse complement strand
CCCGGAATGACGCGCGTAGTCACAACCCCATCTGGCTCGCCAGATCCTTCATGATCTCTTCACTACCGCCGCCGATCGCATTGACCTTGACCTCTCGATAAATGCGCTCGACCCTGATGCCGCGCATGTAGCCGGCGCCGCCAAAGATCTGCACCGCTTCGGAGGCGCAGAACGCCATCGTCTGGTTCGCCTGGTTCTTCAGCATGCAGATCTCGGCGACCGGACTTTCGCCCTGATCGAGCCGCCACGCCAGCATTTCGAGCATCGCCTGCGAGGCCGCGACGCGCTGCGCCATATCGACCAGTTTGTGGCGGATCACCTGATGCTGCGCCAGCGGCTTGCCAAACGTGTGCCGCTCTTTGGCATATTCCATCGCGTCCTCAAGGCAGACCCGCGCCGCCGCGGTGCAGCCGGCCGCCATGGTCAGCCGCTCGCTGTTGAAATTGTGCATGATGATCTTGAAGCCCTTGCCCTCTTCGCCCAGCAGGTTTCCGACGGGCACGCGGCAATTGTCGAAATGCAGTGTCGCGGTGTCCGAGGCCCACCAGCCCATTTTCTTCAGGCTTGTGCGGGAAAGGCCCGGCGTATCCCCTTCGATAACCAAAAGGCTGACGCCGCCGGCACCGGGGCCGCCGGTGCGGACCGCCGTCGTGATGTAATCGGCCCGCATGCCGGAGGTGATAAAGGTCTTTTCGCCGTTCACCACATAGACATCGCCGTCGCGGCGCGCCGACGTGCGCAGGTTGGCGACGTCGGATCCGCCACTCGGCTCGGTGATCGCCAGCGCCGAGATTTTCTTGCCCGACAGAATTTCCGGCAGCACCCGAGCCTTGAATTCCGCACTTCCGGCGCGCGCGATCGGCGGCGCGCCGATCGAATTGCTTTTCAGGCTGGCGCTGACGCCGCCGGCGCCGGCCCGCGCCAATTCCTGCACCGCGACGATCCACATGAAATTATCAACTTCGGTGCCGCCATACTGTTCCGGAAAGCCCAGGCCGAGCAGCCCGATGGCGGCGGCCTTCTCATAAAGCACCCGCGGAAACCCGCCGGCCTCGTCCCATTCATGAGCGAAAGGTGCGATCTCCTTTTCGACAAAGCGGCGCACCACCTCGCGATAGGCCGCGTGTTCGGCAGTGTAGAACGGGCTTGCCATTCGCTTCGCTCCCTCAAGGCCTCGGCAGGATGGCCGGAATTCCTCGGGCCAACTTGCGTCGACTAGCTGGCAGACCGTCATTGCGAGAAGCCCCTCGCGACGAAGCAATCCATCGTCGCCACCAGAAAGAAAGCTGGATTGCTCCGTCGCAAGGGCTCCTCGCAAGGACGTCGCCCGATTGCAGACACGCATCAGCGCCCCGCGGCGCGGCGCGCCCGGGAGTTTGCCAGAAACGTTCCGCCCTTGAAACAGAGGGCGTGGGGAATGCCGGGTGCCGCTGCACCCGCAGCCCCCTGTGCAATATAGAAAGCACAGGGGTAGAAGCCACAGGTACACCGGAATCACCCGGCATTCCCGCACGCAATGGTTTTAACAGTCTATGTCGTGCTCTCCCCGGTGACCGGGCTCTTTTGCCACCGTCGTTTGCGGAGTAACGTTTTGTCTGCGCCCGGTTGGGCCGACAAAACCTCCGCGAACTTGACGCCAGCGTCGGGGCGTCAGGACCACACGATTTTGCTGTCCGCGATCAGCATCTCTCGTCAGCGTGCTGTTGATCGCTCACGGGATCATAAGAACCCGCCCTGCGATCCCATCGCGCGCAAAACGCTGCCGCGTCCACCGCATCCCGCCCCGCGTCCGTGACGATCGCGAGCCGCCCCTCGATGGGACGAGACAGCAGTGGGTATAGAAGTGATTTGGGGTAGTGGGGAACAGAATTATTTTTGCAAAAGAGACTCGACAGACCCCTTCAGCGGAAGCCCGTCGGGCAAATCACTTCCGATGAAGCCACTGGCGCAGGCCGGAGCCCGGGCTTTGATCGACACGCTTATCGTCGAGCAAATCAATTAACCAGTTCAGCGATTCCGAAGTTCGAATCATTTCGGTCCGTAGCGACCATTAACAACAATTGTCATTCCGGGGCGCGCTCTTGCGCGAGCCCGGAATCCTAACACCGTCAACGCCCCCGAAGATGGTGCCGGTGCTCGTATTGGTTACCTCGCCGTTTGCAGGAACATGCCTCCTCCCACCCCGGAAATGGACCCGGAGTTAATGACAGAGCCGGCGCCAATGACAGTAACGCCAGTACCGCCGGCGCCCGTCGCCGAAATAACACCGGCATTGTTCACGGTGCCGGTACCGCCAAGGAATGCCGCAGTCGAACGTGACCGCGCCCGCACCTGTAATGGTTCCGAAATTGTTGACGGTTCCGCTGTTGGAAAACCGCAACCCAATGCCCGTTCCCGCCACTGAGGCGCCGGAAAGAATATTATAGGTGTTGCCATTATCGGTGTTGGTGCCGTAGCCGGTGGTGCCGCTCGCATCGCTAATCGCGCCGGTGACGGTGGTGTTGTCCACCGGCGACGTCGCGTTGCAATTGTTTGCCGCCGGTGCGCGGTCGAGCGGTGCAAGCGGCAGGATCAGCATTGCCAGTCAAAGCAATAAATAGTTCGTACCCGGCGTTTTCATATCCGTCCTCAGTTTCTGCTGGCTCATTGATCTGCTTCGACGCACGCCTTGCGCTAGACGTCAGCGTCCTTTGGATCGGCGAACTTGCGACCCGGAAGCGGAACGAGCATGGCCGCGTGCTGGCGGTAGCGGCGATACTGGTTGCCGAACTGCTCGATCAGATCGTGCTCCTCCAGCTGAATGCCGATCAGGATGTAGGCGGTGATCACCACCGCAAACAGCAGATGACCAACGGTCATTGCAGACGTGGCCCAGATCGCGAGCAGGACGCCGAGATAGATCGGGTGACGGACACGCCGGTACAGCAACGGCGCGCGAAATTTCGCGTCCGGCAGTTGCTTGCCGAACAAGCGCGCGAACACCTGGCTGAGCCCGAACAGCTCGAAATGACTGAGCAGAAACGTGCTGGCCACCAGCACGACCCAGCCCAGCCAGAAGATGCCGTCGAGCACCGCCGCCGCGGCCCGGTTGTCCACGGTCCAGACCAGCGCCGGGATCGGCTGCCACTGCCAGTACAGGATCAGCAGCGCGAAACTGGCTGCCAGCACATAGGTGCTGCGCTCGACCGAAGGCGGCACGATCCGCGTCCACCAGCGCTTGAAGCCCCGGCGCGCCATCACGCTGTGCTGGATGGCGAACAGTCCGATCAGCATCGTATCGACGATCACGCTCTGGAGCAGCGGTCCAGCCGTCCCTGAATCGATCGACTTCGGAACGACGAGATTGCCGACGAAGCCGATCAGATAGAGCAGCGCAACGAGCGTGAAGCCGTAAGCGACGACGCCGTATAGGACGGCAACAAGACCTGCCATGAAGCTTCTCCTGGTTATTTCAAGATTTGTATTTGCGGTGCAAGGCTGGTGGACTGCGGGCGGTCACCCGGGATTTTGCGCGGTCACCATCCAGGAGCTCGAATTCATCATCACGCCTTCGGGGCGGGCGAATTTTTTCAACTCATCCTTCAGCGCCGCCACCAACGTGTCATGCTGGCGCTCTGCCAGCTCGCCGGCCTCACGATAGACCTCACCGGCGGGCCCGATCGCCAGCTGGAACGCGACCGCTTCGTCGAGGTCGCGACCGACCAGGACATCGGCATCGATCCGCTCGAACCGGATGCCGGCGTAGCCGGCGAGCCGCAGCTGCTGGGTCACAGCCTCGGTATCGGTCATCGAGAAAGGCCCGGGTCCGCAGGTCGCGGCGTCCTCTTTCACCGGAGGCAGGTAACGCAGCAGAACCTCTTTCGACAATGTGAGCCACGGATTGTCGGCCCGCGCCCGCCACACGATCATCGTCATCAATCCACCCGGCCTGAGGGCCAACCGCATGTTGCGCAAACCGGCTACCGGATTTTCGAAGAACTGGGTGCCGAAACGGGAAAAGCAGAAGTCGTGCACCGGCTTGAACGGATAGGCCTGAACATCCGCTTCGAGGAACGTCAGGTTGGTCAATCCCGCGGCCTTCGCATCGGCACGGCCGGCGTCGAGGAAGGCGCCACAGCAATCCAGACCAACGACCGAACCGGCCGGCCCGACCCGTCGCGCAAGTTCAATCGCGGTATCGCCCCAACCGCATCCGACATCCAGCACGCTGGCGCCGCTAAGGAGCGGCAGCGCAGGAAACACTTTTGCGCTATGCAAATGGAGACCTCCGGCGAGGATGTGCCGCCATTTGCTGAATTTCGGAACCAGTACGGCGTTCCAGAAATCAATGTACTGATTGCTGGTTTCGATGGCCTGCGCGGTGCTCATGATCAAACTGCCCGTCTTCTTGGAGTTATCTTCTTGAACGCCGTCGCGGCGTCAGCAGCTTGTCTGTCCGTCCCCACTTGCACGATTGTCCGTGGGCGGTTCCGCCGCCGCCTGGGTCAATCGTTGAGGCATTCGCCCACAACCGGTCACGAGTCCGCCCAAGAGTCTGCCTAAGAGTCTGCCTAAGAGTCTGCCTAAGCGGCCATTCAAGTGTGGAGCGACGACAGAGGCAGCGGTTGGTTGGCACATCCATGGGCGCCATATATAGAGCGAGCTGCGATTTGGACGAATGATCGCCAGACCGGATCACTTGACTGTTCGTCCAAATCTGAAGGTGGCCGCAAGTGATTGACCCGCTTTCGGAAGTGCTTCGCTCGGTTCGCCTGACGGGAGGCATCTTCCTTGACGCGCGCTTCACGGCGCCGTGGTGCGTGCATACGCAGATCCTCACCGAGGACTGCGGGTCGTTCCTGGTCAAGCCGCCGCTTTTGATCGCCTACCACTTCGTGATCGAGGGAAGATTCCTGCTCAGCACCGACGGTGAACCCACCATCGAGGTGCGGGCCGGCGAGATCGTGCTGTTGCCAAGGAATGACGTTCACACGCTGGCCAGCGCGTCCGGTCTCGTGCCAACTAGCGCACGTCATCTTATGCAACCGTCCGCGGACGGCGGACTGGCGCGAATTTCACATGGCGGTGGTGGCGAGACGACACATCTTGTATGCGGCTTTCTCGGCAGTGATGAATCCTACAATCCGCTGATCGCGACCCTGCCAAGAGTGCTGAAGCTTGGCGTCCGTGAGGGCGTGTCGCGTGACTGGGTCGAAGCCTCCGTGCGATATGCAGCCAGCGAGCTGACGGCAGGCAGATTTGCTTCATCAAACCTGACGTCACGGCTCTCCGAGCTGCTGTTCGTCGAGGCGATGCGCCAATATTCAGTGACGTTCACCGATCAGGATGCCGGATGGTTGAAGGGCGTCGCGGATCCGCAGATCGGCCGCGCCCTGGCCGCCATTCATCACAACATCAGTTCACCCTGGTCGGCCGATTCGCTTGCCAGGGAAGTCTCGATGTCGCGCAGCGCATTCGTGGACCGCTTCACGGCGCTCATCGGCATGCCGCCGATCCGGTATCTGACCATCTGGCGGCTTCAGGCAGCCAAGCTCGGCCTGCGAGAAACCCGCAAGCCGATTCAACAACTCGCCCAGGAGGCGGGTTACGGATCTGGCGAAGCATTCAGCCGGGCGTTCAAGCGGGAATTCGGGCTGTCACCCGCGCTGTGGCGAGACCAGCAGGCGGTGGAGTGATGCCGCGTGCTGCAAAACAAACCGCCCGTCTGCTTTCGCAAACGGGGCCGCTGTGGCCCAACCAGCCCCTGCTTGCCGGCGTCAATTTGAATGAGAGGGTCTTGACTGCCAGTCGCCGCGCGACCAATTCCATGCTATGTTCGGCGCAAAGCAGCATTGGAGCGCGCTTCATGGACATCATTACCTTGGTCGCGTTTATCATTTCGATCTATCTTGCCGGTCGAATGGCCGAGCGTCGAGGACGCCGCTTCAAAATCTGGGCGTGGATTGCCGCGTTTATCGGGCCGCTCGCGCTACCGCTGGTGTTCTTGTTCCCGAACTTGCATCGCAACAACGGCGAGCATGCTTAAGGGCCCTAAAGGTGAAAAGCGTCCGGCTGACGTTGTCAACGCCGCCGTGATGGTCGGCAGAACAGCGACCGGGGGCACACCGGACGCCTCCCGAGCGCTGTTGAATCGCTGCTACTGACCAGAGGCGTCATTTTCGCTCGGCGCTGGTCGGTGCGAATCTTTGCCAAAGGGCGTGCACGTCCTGATGATAACCGACGTCCACCGCTTCCACAAACGAGCGTCCGTCCAGGATCGCATTCATCATGCGGGCAAAGCCTGGCGCGTCGGAGTCGCGAAGGTAGGATACAAACATTCCGGCCTGTCGGTAGGCCATCACGATCTGATGTGACGGGGTTGCCCCCAGGGGCGCTCGCTCGAACCGGACGCCGGCCAGCAGCGTGCTCAGGCTCCCGGTGTCATCGATGGCGATGTGTTCACCGCGTTCGATTGCGGCGCGTGCTTCCTCTTCACTCACAAACTCCGCACCCCCGCCTCCCGACACCATGACGGCCAAGCCTTCCTTGAACCAATTCGGAAGTCGGACCCAAGCGTACGTCGATATCCACCCCTCGATGTGGGCGTGGGACAACTCGTGCGTCAGGATAGCAGGAAGGCGCCGATGTTGCGGCCGGTCGAGCGCAGGCGACAGGTTCACGCGACCGAAGGCTGCGGTGCCGACCGGCTGCATGGAGCCAACACCATTTGCAGCCGCATACGCCTGCGGCGTCGCGTACGCCCCCACGGTCACCGGATGGGCGAAGGGGCGACCATGCGCGGCCTCGATCCGAGCGATGGCCGCTGGCAGCAGAGCCGAGACGTCATGCGCAAAGTCTTCGGCGCCAGGCTCAAAATGAACCTGGCTGTTCTCGGCGACTGACGGCAAGCGATCCGGCAAGTTCCACAAGCCCGAGACGATGTGGCGCGCCGCTGGAAATGCAGCGGCCGTGCCTGCGGCGACAGTGATCAATGCCAGCGGCACCCCGACCAATATCATCGAGAAGATGCGACGACGCATGGTGCACATGCTCCGGCAATTTCAAGACAGCTTACGTCTAGCACGTCGCGCTTGCGGGAGCTAATTCGGTTTATAGCACTTTTCGGATTTGCCGACCCTCTGGCGAACGTCGGCCATCAGGGGAAAAGCGGAAGTAAGTCTGACATCGCCAAATCGACGCGATTGACCCTTGCGGACCTCGGCCCGATTCAGAACAATTCAGTCCGCCCCAAGGACTTGCCGGCCCGCCGGTTGCAGTTTGAGCTGCGGTGAAACGACCAGGGGCGGACGGTTGAAGGAAATACCATGCTCGACATGAGACGACGCGAGTTCATCACGTTGCTGGGAGGCACAGCGGCGACGTGGCCACTCGCGGCGCGTGCGCAGCAGTCGGCGAAGCTACCGACCATCGGGTTCTTGGGCGGGACCACTGCTTCGACCATGAGGCAATGGACCGACGCCTTCGTGCAGCGGCTGCGCGAGCTCGGTTGGGTCGAGGGCCGCACCGTCGCGATCGAGTTTCGCTGGGCAGAGGGACGCAGCGAGCGCTATGCCGAGATCGCGGCCGAGTTCGTCCACCTCAAGGTTCATATCATTGTCACGGTGGGTGCCGCGGTCGTGGCGGCAAAACAGGCGACTTCAGTTATCCCGATCGTCTTCGCGGTGGCCAACGACCCAGTCGGCATCGGCCTTGTCGCGTCCTTAGCGCGACCGGGCGGTAACGTCACCGGCCTGTCGAACCAGACGGCCGATCTTGCTGGCAAGCGACACGAACTCCTGGGCGAGGTTGTCCCTGGTCTGCGCAGACTGGCGATCATGGCCAACTTTGGCTATCCCGCCTCGGTTCTGGAAATGCGCGAGGTTGAGGCAATGGCCCGCACTCTCGGCCTCGAAGTTATCACGCCGGAAATCCGGCGAGCGGATGATATTGCGCCCGCGTTCGAAGGGCTCAAGGGCCGAGCAGAGGCGCTTAGTGTTATTACCGATCCGCTGATGGCCGCGAATCGGCTTCATATCAACGCCCTGGCACAGGGCGCGCGACTGCCGACAATTTATCCTGCCAGGGAGTACGTGGAATCGGGTGGTCTGATCTCCTATGGAGCAGACTATCCGGACCTCTTCCGCCGCGCCGCCGAATTCGTCGACAAGATTCTGCGTGGAGCGAAGCCATCCGACCTCCCAATCGAACAGCCCACCAAATTCGATCTCGTCATCAATCTCAAGACGGCCAAGGCGCTTGGCCTCGCCATCCCAGGAACAGTGCTCGCCCGCGCCGACGAGGTGATCGAATAAGGCTTTGTTTGCTGCGGTGCATGAGTCCGTTTGTGGCACTTTTCGACTAGCCAACCCCTCTGACGAACGTCAGGGGCGGAAAGTAAGCCTGACATCGCCAAATCGACGCGATTGAACCCGGGCGGCCCCCGTAGTCCGGGAGTGCCTTAGTTTCATCTACTTGGCCATCATTCTGGCTCGGCCCAAAGTTGGTGTTATTCCGATCTAGTGACACCTTCGTCCCCTGACGAAATGCAAAGCCAATGAACCCGACGAGGGCGATTAGACAGATAAGTGGGACAAGCCAGTTCGGCATATTTTAGTCTTCCAGTAAGGACGCCTCAGTTGGCGGCAGGCGGAGAAGTGCCCAAAGGCGGTCATCGCGGTTTCAGGGCTTCGTCACAAGTCTCACTCAATTTTTGGCTATGGACCGCAGCGGTTACGGTATCATCGCAACGGTCGATTTCAACGCGAAACCCGCTTGAGTTCGCCAGCTTTCGCCGAGGAAAACTTGCTGTAATATTACGATTTGTGCCTCTACTGTTCTGCGCGCGAGAGCTCGCGAGTGGTGCGATTAGCCCCTCCGCAGGCCTGCGATAGTTTCGGCCAGTTCCACGGCGAAAAGGGACAGCATGAGGCCCACCATCGGCACTGCGGGAACCAGATATCGCCAGACGTCGAGGGTGTGGGCGCCGGCGGCGGTCACGATCGAAGCCGCCCACATCACGATCACGATACCTGCGCACGTCAAGAACCCGGGGCGCCGAGGCCGCACAGCGGTCACCGTCCAAAATATGACGGCGATCACGAAGGCGGTGGACAATGCCCTGAACAGATAGGCGGAGATGCCTGGAAGATCGGACAATAGGCCGATCCGAACGGGTCCGCCTTGCAGATCGATCGGCTGAGCCGCCCGGCCGTGCCGCGTCATGATGTCGGACACGTGCGGCACGTCGTCGGTCGACACCGGTATGACAGGCTCGAGTCCGTAGGGCGGCCATGCGACCGAGGCCCCATAGGCCATCTGACGGACGAACTTGCCCGCGTAGGCCAGCGGCCGGTCACGTACGGCGGCCAGGAAGATGCGCCGATAGGCTGCGGCCGCGCCGACGGCATTCCCGGTACCGTCGGCGACGTCTCGATCCAGTGTGGTGTCGAAGAGGCACGCGTCGCCGAAGAAGCCGAGCACGGGCCAGCGACCCGGCTCCGCGGCGAAGTCGGCGGCAAGCCGCGCCATCGTGGCGTCCGCGCGGTCGCCGGCCGCCGACACGATCTCGCGTCGCGCGGCATCGCTTGCAAGCACGATGTTCAGGTGATTGCAGAACAGTGTCTTGGGGACGAACACGACCGAGGCCTGGTCGGAATAGGAAGCCCCGAACCGGGAACCGGCGGCGAGGAACGCCAGCGCCGCCGTGACGGACACGGCAATCACGGCAAGGCGCGCGAACGTGTCTGGCCGGGCGAGGCGGGCGCCCACCACGACGGCGGCGATCGGGACCAGGATTCCCTGCGATCTGAAGCACGCCGCGAGCGCCGCGCATAGGACAGAGGCCGCGACCACGTAGCACCGCGCTGCTTTGCCGACGCAGGTGGCAACGAGCAATCCAGCCACTGCCAGATTGAGGAAGACCACAAAGAGAAGCTCTGCGGTGAGGACGTTCCTGAACAGCAGCAGGCCCGGATACGTCGCCACCAGGATGACCGGCACCGCCCACCCGCCACGGTCGGTCTTCCCGCCTCGAGCGTGAGAAGCGCAGATTCCACGAAGGACGGCGTGTCGCCCCAGATGACCGGGATCGCCGGCCTGAACGACACGACGATCGCCACCAGCAGCGCGGCCCACGCCAGCACGGCCCATCGCGACGGGGACCCGACGCCGCCCAGGGAGGCGGCTCCGCCCGTTGTACGCGCTGGAGCTTCGCGGTCGCACCGCACGATCGCCGTCCACACGGCAAGTTCGAATGCCGCCCCGGCTTCATGCTAGACCAAAACGCTCTGCAAGACCATCGGAGGGCACGGCGTGGTCCCGGCTCCCTCGCCTTTCCGTCAATACGCGCGTCTCAGACGCCGCCGAATCGACAGTGCTCCGTCTTCAACAGCGTGCGGCGACGGAGATCGTGCCGGCCGTCGTCCGATGTGGTCGATCCCCAGCCAGAAAATCGAAAGACACCCTGGCGACCGACATTCGGATGCCGCCAACGGCGTTCGGCTATCGCTCCACTGGCCCAGCAGGGGTGCAGGTGCCCGCATGTGTCTTATCTGCCGCACTGCAGACCTAATCCCTCGAACGTGTTCTGTCTGCCGCACTGTAGACGTATTCCGACGTTCATGCTCGCAGCGTCTCTGAGGGGAACGGTCAGCGGGCTACTGCCTTGTTTCTTCTAACCTGGAGGAGAAGTACTGTGATGAAAATTGTGATTATAGCGGGTGCAACGCTTGCCCTGGTGACTGCCGCTGGCGCCGCCGACCTCCCGCACCCACAGCCCGTCTATCAGACGGCTCAAGTCGGCAAGATGCCGATTGGCAAGGCCCCGATCGGGAAGACCCCAATCGGCAAGGCGCCCGTCGGGGCGCGGGCCTACTGATACGCGGTATTGACTGAAGGTCTCGTTGGATCCGACCTTTGTCGTCGACGGTTAAAGGGCGAAGCGTGGCAAACAGGCCGACGAGATCAGGACTATGCTTGCTTGCGGGAATCACGCTCGCTGTCTTGCTCCAGTGCAAAATCCAATCAGCTGCTGCGCGCGAGATTGACACTCGCGCCGGTTCGGAACGTTTCATTTCCCAGAGACGGGAGGTCCAGAAGCGCACCGCCGACGCGAATGCGCTTGTTTCCAGTGCGGCGCCCATTGAATCGAAACCGGCGCCGCGGTCGACTCGAAAGCCGGGGTCGGGATCAGCAAAGGGCCCGTACTACGTTGATTTCAGAGCCAGAACGGCGGCGAGCTGGGGACACGCTTTCGTCTGGTTCGGCAAGACAAGCGAGCGAGAAGTTGAGGTCGCGGGCCTTACCCCTGCGGGAGACACCGTAGCTTATGTACTTGGTCATGTGACGTGGGTGCCGTCCGAGACCGGGGCAAGCTATGGCGATCTTGATCCGCAGTACTTGACCGCCAGTTACCGAGTTTACTTGAATGAGCCGGACGCAAAAAGGGTT
>Ga0193729_1001623_pt1 | contig 11431 bp, 11 predicted proteins | sample U1c2metaG_FD_143036 | JGI IMG/M metagenome (GOLD analysis project Ga0193729, IMG submission 143036) | Soil microbial communities from a riparian zone of the East river system, Colorado, United States - U1c2 | ecosystem: Environmental > Terrestrial > Soil > Riparian zone | place: USA: East River... | reverse complement strand
GTGATCATCGAACCGGGCCGCTCCATGGTGGGCGACGCGGGCGTGATCCAGAGCGAGGTCGTGCTGGTCTCGCGCAAGTCGGCCAACGACCGCAAGCGCTGGGTCTATCTCGACATCGGCAAGTTCTCAGGGCTCGCCGAGACCATGGGCGAGAGCATCAAGTACCGCCTGCGCACCGGCCGCGACGGCACGCGCGTCGGCCCGGTCGTGCTTGCCGGCCCGACCTGCGACTCGGCCGACATCCTCTACGAGAAGACCGAGTACAAGCTGCCGCTGTCACTGAAGCCCGGCGACAAGGTCGAGATCCTCTCGACCGGCGCCTACACGACGACCTATTCGTCGGTCGCCTTCAACGGCTTCGCGCCGCTCAAGGCGATCTGCATCTAAGCCCTCGTTTCCATCGCGGAACGAACCGACGGGGCCTTGAGAAAGGCCCCGTCGCCATTTATCGACCACCTTCAAGCAGAGCGGGGACGCTGAAATGGCGAAGAAAGTCGCGCGCAAGTCGAAGAAGGCTTCCAAGAAGCTGATCTCTTTTTCCGGCCGCATGGTCATGATCGGCTTCGGCTCGATCGGCCAGGGCGTGCTGCCGCTGATCTTCCGGCACATCGACATCAAGCCGGAACAGATCACGGTCATCTCCGCCGAGGACCGCGGCGGCCTGAAGGAGCTGAAGAAGTTCGGCGTCACCTTCATCAAGAAGCGCCTGACGCGCGAGAACCTGCGCCAGACCCTGGAGCGCCGCCTCGCCAAGGGCGACCTCGTGGTCAACCTGTCGGTGGAAGTCGCCTCGACGGCGCTGGTCGAGCTTTGCCAGGAGAAGGGCGCTCTTTACATCGACACCTGCGTCGAGCCGTGGCCGGGCGGCTACACCGATCCCAACCTGTCGGTGTCGCTGCGCTCCAACTACGCGCTGCGCGAGAACATGCTGAAGCTGGTGCCCCAGTACCGCGGCGGGCCGACGGCGGTGATCGCCCACGGTGCCAATCCGGGCCTGGTCTCGCACTTCGTGAAGAAGGCGCTGGTCAACCTCGCCAAGGACACCGGCATGGGCGTCGTGAAGCCCACGACCCGCGAGGGCTGGGGCGAGCTGGCGCGCGACCTCGGCGTCAAGGTGATCCACATCGCCGAGCGCGACACCCAGGTCTCGAAGAAGCCCAAGAAGGTCGGCGAGTTCGTCAACACCTGGTCGATCGACGGCTTCGTGTCGGAAGGCAGCCAGCCTGCCGAGATGGGCTGGGGCACCCATGAAAAGGACCTGCCGCCGGACGGCGCCCGGCATGAATTCGGCAGTGGCGCGGCGATCTATCTCAATCGCCCGGGCCTGGTGACGCGCGTGCGCACCTGGACGCCGCTCGAGGGGCCGTTCCACGGCTTCATCATCACCCACAATGAATCGATCTCGATGGCCGACTACTTCACGTTGCGCCAAGGCGACGACGTCGCCTACCGGCCGACCGTGCACTACGCCTACCATCCATGCGACCAGGCGATCATGTCCATGCACGAATGCGCCGGCAAGAATCTGCACCAGCAGAAGAATCAACGCCTGATCGTCGATGAGATCACCTCGGGCCGCGACGAGCTCGGCGTGCTGCTGATGGGCCACAAGAAGGGCGCCTACTGGTACGGCTCGCAGCTCGACATCGACGAGGCGCGGGAGCTTGCGCCCTACAACAACGCGACCTCGATCCAGGTCTGCGCGCCGGTGCTGTCAGGCATCATCTGGGCGCTCGAGAATCCCGACCGCGGCATCGTCGAGGCCGACGAGATGGATTTCGCGCGCAACCTCGAGATTTGCATGCCCTATCTCGGGCCGGTGGTCGGCAAGTACAGTGACTGGACGCCGCTTCAGGACCGCGTCGGACTGTTCCCGGAGGACGTCGACAAGTCCGATCCCTGGCAGTTCAAGAATTTCCGCGTGGTTTAACGAAGACGCCTATCCGCGTTGAGGCTCGACCGACAACGGGTCTTCAATGTCGGCGCGGACATATTCACTTTGCCCAGGCGTGATGGTCAGCAGGGTCACGCCGTCTGGATAGTGAAAGCGATGCCATACCCCTTTCGGAACAATGGCGAGCATTCCGGCGCTGACCGCAAAAGATCGTGATTCGCCTTCGCTCGCGATTTGCAGGGTCGCTGCGCCGTCGATGACGTGCACCAGCTCGTCGCCGTCGGGGTGCCGTTCCCAGGCGCCTTTGCCGGCTGACTTGCTCGCAAAAATGGTGGCATCGCGATAGGGCGCTAAACGCGAAGACGATCCCTCTCGCTCCGCCCTCGTCGATGTTGGAGTGCGTTCACGAAACATCTTCAGCTTCGCGAGCTCCGTATTGAGATCGATGAGAGTTGTCATGCCGTCTCCAATCATTGGGACTTCGTTGAGTTCGCGTCCAAGTTCCGGGGAGCCGATAATCATCATGAACTCATTCGAGTGTTACATTCTCAAGACGGGCGCCGATCCCTCACTCGATCCCCTCGTCGGCACCGCAGGTCGAGATATCCCGGTTCATTTCAGGTACGCCACCAGCGCATCCCCGCCCTTCTCGATTCCGACCTTTGCCGCGGCGAGCGACCCCATGCTGGCCCCGATGTTCAGCGCGTTTGGATATTGCTTGGTGACGAAGGCACTGAGCAGCCGGTCGGTCGCGGCATCGTAGATCTCGGTGACATAGATCACCGAGCCCGTCAGCATGCCTTCACCACCGCGCACCGCCTGCACGCCATTGTAGAGACCGCCCGCGAGATCGAAGCGGGATAGGGTGGCCAGGACCGGCGTGTTCGTCGCCGCACCTGTCAGCGTCAGCTTCACGCGCAGAGTGTCGGGAGCCGGCTCGTTCGCGAGGGCAAAGCGGTTGCGCAGTTTTTCGGCGAACTGAATGTACATGTAGTTGGCGAGGGCTTTCTTGTCCTCCTGGGACATGTCCCCGAACTGGTTGTCCGAACCGCGGTATATCGCGACCGGGTCGACGATGACCTTGCTGTAGGTCCGCCACTCCACCGGCGTCGAGTAGCGATACGGCACACGCTGGGCATCATCTTGCGCGTTGGCAGCCATCTGGGATGACGACGCGATCCCCGAATAGGCGACGGGGTCCGGGCTTCCGCACGCCACCAAAGCTGCGCAAAGCGCGGCGCACAGCAGTCGTTTGCTCATCTGCATTTCAGTCTCCTCTCGAGGGGAGCACTACCACCCGAAGATGGAGAAGTAAACCGACCGGTCGGTTTTTTTATAGATCGACCAAATGGCCCTCTTGCAGGTGCAGTCGTGTGTGGGACCTGGCTAGGCCGAGGGCTGACGCCGGCGGACCCTGGAGCGCGCTCCGGGCGGCGCCGGCCTGCGGACACGGTGGGTGTCGTCGCCGCTTGCCGCATCGCCGCCAGGAGCGGACCATCGGCGGCCGTCGAGCAGGCGATCGAACAGCCGGCTGCGTTCCTTCTCGGGAATCGGGCAGATGCCGAGCATCGCCGTCAGCGCCAATCCGTAAGCCGAAAGCCAGCGCAGGGTCGCCAATTCCGGATCGGCCGCCTCCGCCTTGATGGCCTTCAGCGTCGAAGCGTCGACCTCCTTCGTGATGGAGAGAAGACCGGGTTCCTGGGCCACGGCTCCCAGGATGGCGAGGAAGATGGCGCGTTGGTCGGTGAGGGTTTCGCGCAAGGTCGCTATCTGTGCCGCCAGATGCGGCTGTGGCGCCGAGCCATTCTCGGCCAGGTATCTTTTGGAGAAGTCGCCGAAATGCTGGATCTGATGTTCCAGCAGCGCCTTTATCACCGCCTCCTTGTTGCGAAACTGATGCATCAGGCCGCCTTTGCTGATGCCGCTTTCGCGCGCGATGGCGTCCAGTGTCAGCCGGCCCGGGCCGTCGCGCGCGATGATGGCGAGCGCCGCCTGAATAACGGCGTTTCGGGTTTTTTCCGATCGCGAGGGATTGTCCATATCTCTATCTGTAAGACGCTTGGAGAAGGGGAATACGCGCGCACAGGTATCAGATGAGAGAGCTGATAAACAATCCAATTAGTCTGTTTCACCCGCGAGATAGGCGGGTGTCGCAAAGGTGGCAGATGAGCCGGCGCGGGCTGCTGCAGGCGTCGCTGCTGGGCAGCGGCGTGTTGGCGGGCTGTTCGACGGCGCCAGGCGGATCGTCCTTCGAGGCCGGCCCGCCGCTCGTGCCGATCCGAGCGCGGACCGACCGCATCTTCGACATCGCCGTCTGCCTGCGCCCGTTTCGGCCCGCCGGGCCGAGAGTGGACGTCGAGCGCCTGGGCGACACCCTGGTCGTGCACAATTACGGCCATGGCGGCAGCGGCTGGTCGCTCTCCTGGGGCTCCAGCGCCCGGGCGGTGCGCCTGGCCATGCAAGCCAGTCCCGGCGAGGTGGCGGTGATCGGCTGCGGCGTGCTGGGGCTCACCTCGGCGATCCTCGCGCAGCGTGCTGGCGCGCGGGTGACGATCTACGCCCGCGAGCAGTTGCCGCTCTCGACATCGGCCCGGGCCACCGGCGAATGGACGCCCGACTCGCGCATCGCGCTGGCCAATGCCGCAGGACCGGACTTCGCGGCGGTGTGGGAGGAGATGGCGCGCACGGCCTTCAAGGCGCACCGCGACTATCTGGGCCTGCCGGGCACGCCGGTGGAATGGATCGACCAATACTCGATTGCCGACGAGACCCCGCAAAGGGACAAGGCCAGCGGCCAAAGGAGTGGCCAGAGTAGCGATATGGGCGCGCCGCCCGCCCTGGACTTCGCCGTTTACCGCCACCGCATCGACGATCTCGTGCCGAAATGGCGGCGGGTGCCGGCCGACGCAACGCCGTTCAAGGCGGCGTCCGTCGCGCGCAGCGAGATCATGATCTTCAACATCGCCGACTACGGCCATACCTTGCTGAACGACTTCTTCATCGCCGGCGGCCAGTTCCGGCGCGCCGAGTTCCAGGCCCCCGGGCAGATCGCCGCCCTGGGCAAGAAGGTGGTCATCAACTGCACCGGCTACGGCGCGCGGGCGCTGTGGAGGGACGAGACGCTCACCCCCGTACGCGGGCAGATCGCGCGGCTGATCCCGCAGCCCGACGTGCGCTATGGGCTGGTCTATCGCCAAGTCATCGCCGTGCCGCGCCGCGACGGCATCGTCGTCCAGTCCTTCGAAGGCGGCGACATGAAGGGCTACGGCGACACAAACGAGACGCCCGACCGCGCCGAGGCGGAGCAAGCGGTGAAGACTCTGGCTGAGCTGTTCTCGCCTGCGCACTTGCGATGGACTGCGTCGCGATCTGCATGTTTATCTCGTCGTCACCAGAAGAGGAGGAGGGAATGTCATCCATCGCCACCGTCGCCACGCAATTCTTTGACGCCTGCGAAAAGGGCAAGGGTTGGGAGGCGTGCAAGTCCTACTGCAAGCCCGACGCCACGTTTTCCGCTCAAGCCGAGCCGCTGGCGGAGATTCGCACGCTCCAGCAGTACGCCGACTGGATGCAGGGATTGATGAAAATCATGCCCGACGGCCGCTACGACCTCAGGTCGTTCGCCACCGATGCCGAAAGAAATAACGTGACGGCATATGCCGTGTTCTCAGGCACCCATACCGGAGAGGGCGGCCCGCCGCCGACCGGCAAGAGCACCCGATCGGACTACGTCTATTCGATGGAGTTCGACGGCGACAAGATCCGGCACATGACCAAGATCTGGAACTCCGGCTGGGCGCTGAAGGAACTGGGCTGGTAATGTGATCAACCTCTCACGGGCGCGTGAGAGGGTTTGACCGTCCTTTTCGCTGTTTGCTCCGACAAGGGGCAAACAGCGGGGAGACGAATGACGGCCTTCATCGACAGCTGGCGGGCGCGGCTCGACGCTTTTCCGCAGCCGCTGCTCCAACTCCTGATGCGCTTCAGCATCTTCTGGGTATTCTGGCGATCGGGAAATCTCAAGGCCGACAACCTCGAACAGGCGATTGTGCTGTTCCGCGAGGAATACAGGTTGCCGTTCCTGTCGCCGGAGATCGCGGCTTGCCTGGCGACCGCAGTCGAGCTGTGTGCGCCCTGCCTGATCCTGGTCGGCCTGTTCGCACGGCTCGCCACCCTGCCGCTGATGGCCATGACCGTCACCATCCAGTTCCTGGTCTACTGGACCGAATATCCCTCGCACTTGCTGTGGCTCGCCATCCTGGTGTTCATCCTGGTGCGCGGTCCGGGACCGCTCTCGCTCGACGCGCTGATCTTCAGGAAGCGCGCCTGAGGCGCGTCGCCGTGAACAGCACGGCCAGCACAGCGGCCCCGGCAAGATTCACGACGGCGGAGCCGACGTAGAGCCACAGCGCCAGATAGGCCGACGACATCGCGAGCGTCAGTCCCGCGACCCGCGATCCGAAGGCGGTGAACTCGTTGAACGAGATGCGCTTGCCGTCTTTTTCGGCAAGGCCGGTGACCGTGACGTTGGCCGAGGCGCCGATCAGGGTGCCGTTGCCGCCCAGGCATGCACCGAGCGCCAGGGCCCACCACAGCACCTCGCCGTCCGGACCGGCGTCGAGCTGGCCGAGCAGGCTCGCCACCAGCGGGATGGTGACCGCCGTGTAGGGAATGTTGTCGATCACCGCCGACAGGAAGCCGGAGACCCACAGGATGATCAGCGCCGCCACGAGGAGCGTCGCTCGCGGCGAGAGGTCCAGGCCGCCGGAGATCCCGTCGATGATCCAGCCCAGGCCGTGCGCCAGGCTCTCGATCAGGCCAGTCGCCACCGCGGCGCCCACCAGCACGAACAGGAAGATGAAGAAAGCCAGGGTCGGCCACTCGATGTCCCTGTCGAGAATGGCCAGCACGCCGTGCTGGCGTTCCTCCGCCGTCGGCTTGTGCTCCTTGAGGTAGTAGTAGTCCTGCGCCAGCAGGATGGCGGCGATGCCGATCACCGCCGGCACCGCCACCGGCATGTGGGTCAGCGTATGGGTCATGAAGCCCACGAAGATCAGCGCCGTGATCCAGCAGGTCGCCCGCAGCAGCGGCACGTTCTGCAGCACCGCGCCGACCGGCCGGGCGGCGCCGGCGTGGTCGGCATCGGCAGCGCGGCCGATATCAGCGGGATAGAAGCGCCGGCTGTACCAGACCAGCACGAACATCATGAACGTGCAGGGCACCGTGAGATTGTAGATGAACGCCATGAAGGAGAGGCCGGTGCGCGGGTCGGCGCCGATCAGCACGTTGGGCGGATCTCCGATCAAGGTGGCGGTGCCGCCGATATTGGCCGCCATCACCATCGGCAGGAAAAAGGCCGAGCCATTGATCTTGAGGCGCCGGGCCATCTCCGACGCCATCGGGTAGGTGAAGATGACGGTCGTGACGTTGTCCAGGATGGCGGACAGGATGCCGGTAAACCAGATGATCAGCCGTGCGGCGCGGCTCGGATTGCCGCGCGATCGCTCGAGCAGGCGGTCGACCGCCCACGGGAAGACGTTGGTGGTCTTGAGCACGCCGACCAGCGCCATCATGGCGAACAGCAGCAGGATAACGTTGAGATCGATCGCCCGCTGAGCGGCTTCGAACGAAATCAGCTTGAACGGCGAGAAATACGAGATCAGCCAGACCAGCGCCACGGCGCCGATCGGGATCAGCACGCGGTGCACGCGGTCGGCGGCCAGCAGGGCGAACACGCCGACCAGGATCGCCGCGACGATGCTTTGGGAGACGAAGTCGCGGGTGGAGTCGAAGCCGCTCATCGCAAGTCACCTCCCCTGCGAAGCGCTATCGCATTCATGCGTCGCGTCAGAGGCCCTCTCCGCCCGCGTCATCGCGGAGGAGAGGGAGGGGACCCGCGCGTGCGCGGGGAGGGACTCTGAGCGAGATGTGTGACTCCAACAGCGGGTGCGGGTCGACATCGACACTATGCGAGATACGTCGCCGACACGCCGCCATCGACCGTGAGCGTGTGGCCGTTGACGTAGGAGGCGGCCGGCGAGGCGAGGAAGACCGCGGCGCCGGCGATCTCCCACGGCTCGGCCCAGCGCTTGGCCGGGCAGCGCTCGCGCAGTCGCTCGCCGGCCGGCGTGGCGGTCATGGGCGCATTGGTCTCGGTGGCGAAGAAGCCGGGCGACAGCGCATTGGAGGTGATGCCCGTGGCCCCGAGTTCGGCCGCGAGCGCGCGCGCCAGTGCCGACAGGCCGCCCTTGGCCGCGATATAGGACGAGGCGCCCGGCACGGCGAGATTGCCCACGATCGAGGTCACCAGGATCAGGCGCCCCCAGCCGCGTTCGATCATGCCGGGCACCACCAGCCGCACCAGGGCGTGGGCGGCCGTGAGGTCGACGTCGATCAGGCGGGCGAAGGCGTCGGGCTCGATCTCGGCGAACGGCCGGCGATCGCGCTCGCCGACATTGTGCACCAGGATGTCGATCGGTCCCGCCTCGGCCACTTCCACCTGCATCGCCGCCCGGTCGGCCATGTCGAAGCAGAGCGTGTCGGCGGCATGGCCGGCGGCGGTAAGCTCGCCGAGACGCGGCGCCAGCCGTTCGTGCGACCGGCCGTGAAGCAGCACTTTGGCGCCGGCTTCGGCCAGGCCCTTGGCCATCTCCCAGCCCAGGCCGCGGCCGGAGCCCGTGATCAGGGCGGAGCGGCCATCGAGCCTGAATCGGTCGGGAAAAGTCGACATGGGGTGGGTCATTCGTCTATTGCGGCAGCCCGAGTTAGCTTTGTAATGGCAAATGCTGCAACTGCCGAAAGTCATTGGTCATCGCGGGGCGGCCGCCTATGCCCCGGAAAACACGCTGGCCTCCTTCCGCGAGGCCCGCCGGCGCGGCGCCACCTGGGTCGAGACCGACATCGTGCTGACCGCCGACGACGTGCCCATCGTGATGCATGACGACTCCCTGAAGCGCACCACGGGCATCGACCGGCTGGTGGCCGAGACCCGGCGCGCCGATTTGCCAACCGACGTGCCGACCTTCGAGGAGGCGATCGCCTGCTGGGGCGAATTGGGGCTGGGCTGCAACGTCGAGATCAAGCCCACCAAGGGCCGCGAGGCCGAGACCGCGCGCGCGGTGGTCGAGACCCTGCGGCGCTGCTGGCCAAGTCATCTGCCACAGCCCTTGCTGTCAAGCTTCCAGGACGCCTCGCTCGCCGCCGCCTACGCCGCCGCGCCGGAGTTCGCCCGCGCCCTGTTGATCGAGGAGCTGGCCGACGACTGGCGCCAGCGCGCCGAGGCGGTGGCAGCGGCAGGGATCAATACCGACGGCAAGCGTCTCACTGCCGTCCGCGCCGTCGAAATCCGCAAGGCGGGCTACGCGCTCGGCGTCTACACCATCAACGATGGCGACGTGGCCAAAACCCTGGTCGGCATGGGGGTGCAGTGCGTCATCACCGACGCGCCCGACGTGATCCTGGCGGCGCTCGGCTGATTTGCCGCCAAATTGAGGGGTTGCGTTCTCTACACAGGCTTGGTGGACTGTCATCAGACCGCAATAAAAGAGACATATCGCAGTCTTGCGGCCCGTCGATACATCGGCGGGGGATTTCAGGGAGGTTTTTGGCAATGACTCGGATTCTTCTATCGTCCGTCGCGGCGGCGGCGGCGGTGCTCGCCAGCGCGTCCGGCGCTTTGGCGCAGACCGAAATCCAATTGTGGCACGCCATGGGTGGCAAACTCGGTGAGACGGTCAATGAGATCGCCGAGGGGTTCAACAAGACCCAGACGGACTACAAGCTCGTACCGGTCTACAAGGGCTCCTACACCGATACCATGACCGCCGTGATCGCCGCCTTCCGCGCGAAGCAGGCGCCGCACATCGTGCAGGTCTTCGAGGTCGGTACTGCCAGCATGATGGCGGCGAAGGGCGCGGTCTATCCGGTCTATCAGCTGATGGCCGATGAAAAGGAGCCGTTCGATCCGAAGGCGTTCATCGGTCCGATCTACGGTTACTATTCGACGACTGACGGCAAGCTTCTGTCGATGCCGTTCAACTCCTCGACGCCGGTTTTCTATTGGAACAAGGAAATGTTCCAGAAGGCAGGGCTCGATCCGAACACCCCGCCCAAGACCTGGACCGAAGTGGGCGACTTCGCCAAGAAGCTGGTCGCCTCGGGCGCCAAATGCGGCCTGACGGCCGAATGGCAGACCTGGATCCTGCTCGAGAACTACGGCGCCTGGCATAACCTGCCATTCGCCACCGAGCAGAATGGCTTCGGCGGCCTGGGCACCGAGCTCAAGTTCAACGACGAGCCCCGGATCAAGCTGATTGGGATGCTCGCTGACTGGACCAAGGACAAGCGCTTCGTCTATGGCGGCCGGGAGGGCAAGCCGACGGGGCTGATGACGTCGGGCGAGTGCGGTATGGAACTCGCCTCGTCGGGCACGGCTTCGCAGCTCTTCGCGTCGCTCAGCCCTGAGAAGGTCGGCATCGCGATGATGCCCTATTCGCCCGAAGTGAAAGCCCAGCCGCAGAACTCGATCATCGGCGGCGCCACGCTGTGGGCGCTGCAAGGCCGGCCGAAGGCGGAATACAAAGGCGTCGCCAAGTTCCTGAGCTACATTTCGAGCCCGGCCGTGCAGGCCAAGTGGCACCAGGAGACCGGATACGTGCCGACGACCTTGGCCGCTGCGAAGCTCACCGAGGACTCGGGCTTCTACAAGACGCATCCGGGCCGCGACGTCGCGGTGAAGGAGCTCACGCTCAACCCGCCGACCGACAACTCCAAGGGCTTGCGGCTCGGCAACTTCGTGCAGATCCGCGACATCGAGGACCAGGAGCTCGAAGCGGTGTGGTCCGGCAAGAAGGACGCCAAGACCGCCCTCGACGACGCGGTCAAGCGCGGCAACGAGCTGCTGCGCAAGTTCGAAGCCGCCAACCAGTAGGCTGCTGCTTTGTCACCCCATCCCGCGAACACGCCCTCTCCGCCCGCGTCATCGCGGGGGGAGAGGGAGGGGACCCGCGCGCCAGCGCGGGGAGGGTGAGGTGGGTCATGCGCTCGTCCGACCCACATCACCTTTTGACCGGCCACCACCTCACCCTCCCATTGCTTCGCAATGGGCCCCTCCCTCTCCCCCGCTGCGCGGCGGAGAGGGCGGCTGAGCGAGCCAGCGCATAAACAGCCATGGAAAAGCGCGTCACTTTCAACGAGCGGTGGCTGCCCTACCTTCTGGTAGCGCCGCAGATCGTCATCACCCTGGTCTTCTTCTTCTGGCCGTCGGGCCAGGCGATCTGGCAGTCGCTGCTGGTCGAGGACGCCTTCGGTGGCAACTCGAAGTTCGTCTGGTTCGATAACTTCCTGCAGCTCTTCGGCGACCCGGCCTACTACGCCTCGGTACGGGTGACCGTGGTGTTCAGCGCGCTCGTCGCCTCGATCGGGCTTGCGCTCTCGTTGCTGCTGGCGGTGATGGCCGACCGCGTCATCCGCGGCGCCACCGTCTACAAGACCTTCCTGATCTGGCCCTATGCCGTGGCGCCGGCGGTCGCGGGCGTG
>Ga0193729_1001622_pt1 | contig 11433 bp, 9 predicted proteins | sample U1c2metaG_FD_143036 | JGI IMG/M metagenome (GOLD analysis project Ga0193729, IMG submission 143036) | Soil microbial communities from a riparian zone of the East river system, Colorado, United States - U1c2 | ecosystem: Environmental > Terrestrial > Soil > Riparian zone | place: USA: East River... | reverse complement strand
AAGATCCTTCATGCCGAACAAAGCGATCCGAACGCCGCGCAACGTTTCCGTCGAGAAGCTAAAGCTGCAGCTCGTCTCAAACATCCAAACGCGGTAGACATCTATGACTTTGGCGTAACCGATGGCGGATTGCAGTACCTGGTTATGGAGTTCGTTGAGGGGGAGAGTCTCCGAAAGATAATAAAAGAGCGAGGTCCATATACATGCTCTGCTGCTGCGCCAATCATCGCCAAGGTGTGCGACGCTTTGGAGGAAGCGCATCGACACAATATCGTTCATCGCGATATCAAGCCCGACAACATCATAATCAACTCCCTAAACGGTCGCTCGACGGTGAAGGTGCTGGATTTTGGAATCGCCAAATTGCGCGATGACTCGTCTAGCACTCTAACGCAAACCGGCAACGTCCTTGGTACTCCACACTACATGTCACCAGAGCAATGCTTGGGTGAGGAACTCGACAGTAGGTCAGACATCTACAGCCTCGGCATCGTTTTGTACGAGATGCTTTCTGGGCGAGTGCCATTTAATTCCCCGGTCTCAACTGCGGTTGTAATTCAGCACGTCAACCAGATGCCCGCTCTCTTAAGGACCTTAAATCCGAGCATTCCTCCTGCGGTTGAGATCGTCGTGTTGCGCGCCCTAGAGAAAACACGCGAAGCGCGTCCACAGTCAGCTGCTGAACTCTCAAACCATTTCGAAATGGCGGTTCGCAATGGGCATGCTACTACTTTTGCACCTGAATTACTTCCATCAAGCTCCGCGGATCAGGCCTCGCGTTCGATGCCAACCACGACATTGTTAGAAGTAGCGTCTAAGAGCTTCGAACAGGCCGGGCAGTCTCAGTCAAGTAAGAAGCTCAAGATTGGGCTTGTAACGAGCGTCATGGCACTTCTTGTTTTAGGAGCACTCGCTTTTTACGCAGCTCGTCGGCGATCGAACCAAGCTCTTAATAACATAGCGACCGTAAGCAATAACGGTGCAGTTGATCCATCCTTCGCCGTGATCACCTTCACTAAGAACCTCACTGGCCTGGCGGCCGGAAAATTCAAAATGATGATGAGGCTCCAGCGCAATGGAAAGGAACTATCTGGTACATATTTCTATGAACCGACGAATGACACGATGTCGCATGGAAATTTTACGAGAGAGCCTGAACATTGGGCTGACAAGGACATTCGGTCATCCAGAATCGACGCGAAGGTTAAAGGTACTATCGACGAACAACAGAACTTTTCTCTGGACGAATTCGACCAGAAGGGCGCGACGGTAGGAACTTTTAAGGGTCGATTCATCTCGGATAGCGAGATTGAGGGTCAGTGGTCGAAGCCGAACGGCAAGAACGTCACATCATTTTTGCTCAAGGACGAAGGAGCAACGTCCAGTGGTGGTAACTATTTGATTACGTCGAAAGTCTTCGTCAAGAAGTCCGGAGGTGTCAAAAGCCGCATCGCCTATCCGCAGCTCGAAGCTTTCTCAGACGAGCGGACACAAAGCGATTTTAATGAACGCGTGCGTGCCCTACTAAATAAAGACGTAGCTAGCTCCCTCAATACCGAAGGTGAGACCCATGATGGGGGTTTTTCCGTTGATTACCGATCTTCAGATCTTCTAAGCGTGGTGTTCGACGTCGATCAGGATTGGACCGGCTCGGCGCATCCGATGCACTATAGCCTCTCTTTCAACTACGATCTAAAGCACGGACAACCTTTGGAACTGCGGGATCTATTCGTCGCTGGTGCCAATTATTTGACCGTGGTTTCAAGACTATGTGCCAAAGACATTGCGGAGCAAAAACGAAAGAACGGGTTCAACGACATTTACGAAGATGGTGAAAAGGCAGCCTTCGATTCATTAAAACAAAAGGCGACTTTTTATCCCACGACGCAGGGTTTGCTTTTTATTTTTGACCCATATCAGGTCGGGTCGTATGCAGAAGGATTCTATGTTGTGTCGATTCCTTATTCGCAGCTAACGAGCATAATAAACTCGCAAGGACCATTAGCTCCGTTCGCTCACTGAGGAATCGTGATCGTGCCTGAAGAATAGTCTGTGCGACACATGAAGTATTGCCCCACATGCAACCGCCGTTACGACGAAGAAACGCTCCGGTTTTGCCTGGACGACGGAACGCTGTTGCTGAACACGTACGATTCAGAAGCAACGCGGGTAATCCCGCCGCAACAGGTCTTCACTCTACCGGCGACACAAGTATGGCAGTCTTCACCAAGTACGGCTCAACCTCCAACGACCACACGTAATCCGGCCATTGCTTATGCTGTGATCGCAGTGATTGTACTGTTAGCTGTAGTTGCGGGCGGCGCGGTCATGTGGCTCCTGATGTCTGCTAATAAGAATGTGAATCAAACAATCAATTCCACTGGAAACCGCAATACTCAGCAGTCTCAGCGCGTCGTGCAAGCTTCGCCACAAGTGGTTGACCCGGGCGCTACTACGCCTTTGACGATTCGTGCTTCCGCATCTTCGGTTCGGTTGCCGATTCAGACGAATACGTACAATGCTGCAAACGCCGCAGATGGAAAGCCGAATACCGCATGGGTTGAGGGCGTGTATGGCCCAGGTATTGGTGAATGGATTCGCTTTGACTTTGATAGTGATATTGCGATTGAGCGTATTCTAGTCCAGCCGGGTTATTTCAAAAGTCCGACGATATGGTCCGAAAACAATCGGATCGCCAGTGTGCGCGCTGAATTCTCGAACGGCAGCTCCCGCAACCTAACCTTTACTGATGAGATGAAAACTCAATCAATCGAGATGGGCGGCATCCGCACGAGTTGGGTTCGCCTCACTATCGAAAGTATTTATAGGGGTACGGTTCCTGGAAAGTACGATGACACCGCTTTGTCTGAAGTTACATTTGAGTGGCAACGGTGAACAGGAAGTAAGAGACCGATGACGCGAGTAAGAACTTAGGGCGTCCTATCAACTCTGAGGAATAGAGAAAAATGAAATTTCGAAGAGAGCGAACGCGACGCGGATCGCAAGAGGGGAAAAACAACATTCGTCGCTGGCTCATTCTCACAATGACGATGCTATGGATGATCGCGTTGCCCGCGATCGCGCACGCGCAATGCGACGACATAACAACCGCAAGGGATTTCGCATCTTCTTTGCCGAATGTGAGAGCCGATCAACATAAACTCGTGCATTTCACCGTGAGGGAGTTGGGTCAGCATTCTGGCAAGTTTCAGGTGACCTACGCTGTCGGTAATAAACAGCTACTTCAAAAGAATATCTCCGATAGAGACGAGATGGGCGGTGGTTTGTTTACGATCGTGGCGACGACCATAAATGGCAACGCCACGCTCGGCTTTGTGTACGGATTTGGCGCAGCTGGTCACATAGGCTGTGTAATCGAAGTGCGGTCTTTACTTGCCGCCGGACAGGCAAGATGAGGAGCCAGATCTCCGGACTACGATCGAGATCATTGGCTCTCCGTTCACTCACGAAAGTCGCGGCGTCACCACAAGGCTTAGGCCTAGGTAACTCACCCGCTCTCAGGAGGCCAATGATGCTTTGTAAGTCCTGCAATACAACCAACGCCGAAGGCGCCAGGTTTTGCAATGACTGTGGCGTGGAACTCGTCCAGTCAAGCGTTTCACCGTCAAAAACAGGTGACGAGCAAGCCGCGGCTGCGGTCGCATCACGTTTGGTGCACGATGACGAAGTGACGCAAGTGCGCTCGGTGATTTCAAAGAGCGAACGTGCTATTGCCGCGCCAAGCTCTGTCCCGACTTCGATCTCTCAGCCGCCAACGAACACAAGCGATGCATTATTTGGACGAACAATAGAAGGCAAGTATAGGATCGACGCAAAGCTAGGCGCGGGCGGAATGGGCGCCGTCTATCGCGCACATCGATTGCTGATTGGCGACGAAGTCGCAGTCAAGATCCTACATCCACAGCACGTTTCGGAGCCACAGGCTACGGAACGATTCCGCCGTGAAGCTCAGGCTGCCGTGAGGCTAAGACACCCCAATGCGGTTTCAATTTATGATTTCGGCGTAACTAGCGACGGACTTGTCTACTTGGTCATGGAGTTGGTTGAAGGGCAAGGCTTACGAGAAATTATCAAACGGCAGGGGCCACTCACTCCGTCTGCTGCAGCCGAAGTGATCAATCAGGTCTGTGCCGCACTTGATGAAGCACACCGTCAGCAAATAGTTCATCGCGATCTAAAGCCAGATAATATTGTCGTGAAGCCCATGCTGAACGGCCTTCGCGTCAAGGTTCTTGATTTTGGGATTGCGAAACTTCGCGATTTGACTGCCGGCAATTTGACGCAAACAGGAAGCGTCATGGGCACGCCTCATTACATGTCGCCGGAGCAGTGTCTGGGGGAAGAACTCGATTCTCGGTCGGACATCTACAGTCTTGGCGTCGTTTTGTATGAAATGTTGATCGGCGTCGTTCCATTCAATTCGCCGACGTCCACTGCGGTCGTAGTTCAACACGTCAATCAGGCACCACCGTCATTACGCACGATGAATCTCAGTATTTCGCCAGCGGTTGAAGCCGTCGTACTTCATGCGCTGGCGAAGAAACGCGAAGACCGGCCACAAAGTGCAGCCGCGTTAGCAAGCGAAATGAATGCGGCCGTATCCTCGGTTTCATCAGCGTCACCGTTTGCTTTCACTCAGACTGGCTCGCCCTCTTTTGCGCCGACGCAAAGTCCATCATTCTCAACCAATCAATTCTCCGCGCAGGGAATGACTCCGACGGTTGTCCTTAGGACGCCTGTATCGGGAAACACAGCAACCTATCCGGGACAGACCTCTCCAATTCAACCCGCTTATGCGACACAGGGACAGCCCACAGCTGCAACCAAAAGGCCGACCGCGATTTTTGCGGTGATCGGTGGCGTGGTCGTTATAGGAATTGCTATCGCTTTGTACTTTGCGTTTTTCTCTTTCTCAGCCAAAAAAGCGATCATCGATGAGGTTAAGAAAGGAAATCTGGTCAAGCCGCAAGGTAATAGCGCCTACGATCTATTTCTCAAATACAAGAATGGCGATTTGAAATCGGGTGACACCGATGAGATTGCTCGCGAAGCAGTAGTACCGATGGAAAAGCGCGGCGACGAAATTGTTTCGAACGTTAAGAAGGACCCGCAAATCGAATCCGAAGATGATTGGTCTGAGTCGGTAAGACTCTATACGTGGCTGAACGAATTGCGCGCGAACAAAGTCTATGAAGGAAAGAGATATTGTTCAGAAGGACGGCTGGCTCTACTCAAAAAGGACTATGACGGCGCAATGTCCAGTTTTCAACGTTCTTTGGAGCGAGATCCATCCTCGGCTCTGACTTTGAATTCAATTGGCCGCGTCTATTACTTAGGCAGGAAAGATAAAACGACAGCGCAAGAATACTACCGCAGGGCAACCGTCGCCGAGCCAAACTGGATTGCCCCTTGGGTGAATCTCGGCGCGCTATGTATTGAAACCAAAGACTACGCAACTGGCGAGTCAGCCTTGAAGCAAGCCATCCAACTGAACAACCAGAAGGCCTCACCACACAATCTGCTGGGACAGATTTTAGAGAATGAATCCAGGCTGTGTGAGGCGGTTTCTGAGTACCAGATAGCTCTTGATAGCGCCACGGCGAATCCGACGGCCACAGTAAACGTGGACAGCGTGAGAAGAAAGATTGCCGCTTTGAACTCGAAGGGGTTGATATGCGGAGACTGAACGGGCGCTCCCACGCGCGCCGCCGCTGGCTCGTAGCCTCCTTAGTTCTTTTTGTCCTCGCCGCCGGCGTAGGAGTGGCTGGCTATGTCGTCTTTGCTCCTTATCGCGACCTAGACATCCTCATTATCAATGGCAGCGTGATTGATGGAAGCGGCAGCGCTCCCCAGCTTGTCAGTGTGGGCATCCGCGATCACAAGATTGTGGGTCTCAGTCGATGGCACTTTTTCTTCTCAAAAGCCAAGTTCACAATCGACGCTCATGACCGAATCGTGTCTCCCGGATTTATCGACGTGCATACGCACGTTGAACCTAACATTCCCGCTTCGGCGGCCTTTCATGCAGACAACTTCCTGCGTCAAGGAGTTACAACCTTAATCACGGGCAACTGCGGGAGATCTCGGACGGACATTGGCTCGTTGTTACGTGGCTTAGACCGCAACGGAACTTACATTAATGTCGCATCACTTGTGGGGCACAATAGCGTTCGTCAAGAAATAATGAATATGGCGTCTCGTCCACCAACCTCCCAAGAACTAGAAGGGATGCGAAATCTCGTTGATCGAGCCATGAAAGACGGGGCGGTGGGGTTCTCGACAGGACTTGAGTATGTGCCAGGACGCTTCGCGGAAACGTCCGAAGTCGTTGCCTTGGCAAAGGTCGCGGCTAGAGACGGCGGATTGTACGCGTCGCATATAAGAGATGAAGGTCAGAAGGGAGTCGAAGCAATTCGCGAGGCGCTCGAAGTCGGAAAACAAGCGCAAATACCAACTCAGATATCTCACTTCAAGAGTACTGGCCCTCGTCAATGGCACACTATTCTTCAAAGATTGGACTTGCTTGATGAAGCGCGAGCTAATGGGCAGACGGTCACGATAGATGTTTATCCATACACCAGCTCCAGCACCACAACAGATGTTTTGTTGCCGGATTGGGCGCTCAAGGACAACCGATCGGGACTGCGCCAAGCCGCTGAGTCCGCAGAGATCAGACAAAAGTTACATATTGACATTGCCACACGATTGATGACGGAAGGGTGGAACGACCTTTCGTTTGTGCGGCTCGCGGCAGGCCGGCCTGAATGGATTGGTAAAATGCTGACTCAGGTTCCGAAAGTAGCATTGGATTTCAACGAACAGATCGAAAACCTCATTGACATCTCCATGCGCGGAGGCGCGCAGGCGGTTTACGCCAGTATGAACGAGCAAGATGTGGCGCAAGTTGTGAGTTATCCGTACTGCGTCTTTGGTTCTGACAGCGCAGTACGAGATCCTACTGCTCAGTACTTACCGCATCCGCGCGGCTCAGGCACGTTTCCTCGTGTCTTTAAGCAATACGTTCGTGAACAGAATTTGATTACGATCGCCGGGGCTGTTCACAAGGCGACTGGCCAAGCTGCAGCGATCTTTCAGCTCGGTCAAAGAGGCCTCTTAACGCCGGGGTATTGGGCAGACATAGTCGTGTTCAATCCCAATACCATTGAGGACAAGGCCAGCTATGATAAGCCGTTTGCCGAACCCGATGGTTTGGACTACGTGATCGTAAATGGGGTTGTAGCGGTCGATCACGGTGCGCTTACAAGTGGGAAGCCCGCCGGTATGAGTGTAAGAAGGGCCAGTAATTGATCAGAACACGATTGCTGTATTTGCAAACCCGGAAACGGCTATTTGGTTAGCGAAATTGTCGCTTCTAGCTGTTGAGCCTGATTCTCACCGCCCGCTAGTTTGAGATAGATCCTCCTAGTGATGCTCTAAAGTTCGAAACAACCTTAGGAACAACTAAGGTACAACTGGGTGCGGAATGTGCGGGTGGTGCGGACGGTACGGAAGGTAAGATATGCGAATTTCCTTAGAAAATGAGAAATCCGCTGCAAAACAACCAAAAACAGTGTATTGCTCAGAGTCCCCCCTTCGGCATATCAATCTTGTACTCATCCTGCTGTAGTCTCGCCTCCCAGCAAGGTAAGCACCCATTGCCTCCTCCTTCTTCGGTTCTGTACCGGTACGCAAATCAAACAAGTATCTGTCACCTATCCGAACGCTTAGTGCGACTCGAAACCGGCAAAACGCCGCACCGTTCTCGCCGTTGCAATGAGAGTGCCGCGTAACACGCTCGATTCACTCGAAAGTTCTTACGATTGTGCGCGACAGTGGCCTACCGGCGTGCTCGGCCACCAGGGCTGCTCCAATGTGATTGTAGGGGCAGCACTCGCCTTCATCCTCTCAAGTCATTCAGAATCCTTTCTTTGATTCTGTTTGGAAGAGAGTCTGTTTCTTTATGATCTCAGCACAGATATCACTGTAGTAGTCCAACTTTGACGAGACACACTCGCACGGAAACAGCGGTTCGTTGACTCCATTGTTAAGATCGTTCCTTCCAGAAGAAAATTGATGCTCTGAAAATACACACTTTCTTAACATCTCTCGCTCGCTCGCGTATTTACAATTTCATTTTTAGGGCATAAGTTAATAGCGTTCCGCAAAGAACTCTTCCCCAAAGAAGCCCCCTCTTCTCAGACTCAGGTACATCCCCCACGAAGACGTTTGGCGTCGTGATGTTGGGCCAGGCGCCGACGGTAGCGCACAACCTGCAAATTGTTCTGATTGATTTTGTGTTGCTCTGGGTTTGTCGATCTCAATCGTTACTCGGTGGACGGTTTATTCGAGCGGAGACCAGCGGCCGGCTCCACAAACGGGTTGGCTTTTCCAGTGCTTACGGGAGGGGAGCGTATGTTTCTAAAAGGGCTCAGAGTTTTGTGTCTGTGCCTCATGCTCGGAGCGGTAGTTTATCCGTTGGCTGGTAATAGCTTCCCTGGATCGGGAGCCTTCGCGAATAATCTTGCTGCGCAGCGATACATGCTCGACGCGTCGCCGAGCAAGTTCACAGCTCATGGTCTTCCGGGCGGCTTACTCTGGTTCAAAGGTCATGAACATCTTGTGGCAGTGCGCGAATTCACCGGCGAAGCGCAGTTGAACGCTGACTCAATCACAGCTTCCTCGCTATTAATAACAGCCAGGACGGCGTCGATGGAAGAGACCAGCAGCGTCTTTACGGACGCGCAAAAGAAGATCATCAATAAAGAGTTGCGGGAGATTGTCCTTTTGCCCGACCAATATCCCGATATTGTTTTCAAAAGCACGAACGTCAGTGGCAAAGCCAGCGGCGCAAACCAATATGACTTGAAGATCAACGGTGATCTAACCCTGCACGGTGTAACGCGCCAAATTACAATTCCGACCAAGGTGACGGTGATGGGAAACGATCTGCGAGCACAAGGCGAGTTCAGCATCAACCGAGACGATTTCAAGGTGAAAGCAACTTCGGCGGCGCATGGATTGGTACGCGTGCGCAATAAGATCAAGTTCACCTTTGACATCGTGGGCCACGCGGCTTGAGCGAAGTCGGTTTTCACCTGGTAATCATGCTTGAGAATATTCACATCACGAGCGAGGTAGATCGGCGTAATGCGAATATCTGCCGATTTACTACAACTCGGACGCTGTATGTCGGGACGAAAACGATAGACAGCAAGGACGAAGCCAAAGGAGTCTCGCTCGCCGAGCAACTGATGTGTTTGCCGGGCATTGAGAGGATTCAACTGATCGGTCATCTGTTGGTGGTTACTCAAAACGAGGATCGCGATTGGTCTGAACTTGGTAGCGAAATTGAGTCAGTCCTCACTTCTTATCTGATCTCAGGCGAGGCTTTAAGTCCTGATGATGTACACGATCAGATGATGCTGCTCGGGAGAAACACGAAGGAAAAGATTCAGTATCTAATTGATGCGCAAATCAATCCCGGTGTCGCGGAGCATGGCGGTTCGGTGCAAATTGTAGAGGTGAAGGACGACAGCGTTTACTTAAGACTTCATGGCGGATGTCAGGGATGCAGCGCGGCTGACTTTACTCTCAAACAGGGGATTGAAGTGATCGTAAAACGCGCGGTGCCAGAGATTCAGCAAATTATCGATCTTACGAATCATAATGCTGGTTTGAATCCTTATTATCGAGGGCCGAACCTGCAACAGATCACGCATTAGTGGAAGTAGTGCTCTGATGAGTAATTGGTGGGACAAGCAAATTCAAAGAGCTGATCAGTTGGCGCCAAAGGCCAACGGGTCGAAAGAACTGCTGGCGTTTTACGCGCAGCTCCTCCGTGCGCAGAAAGACATCTACGAGTATCTGTGCAGCCGCGAAGGTTGGTTTCCTTCCGGTGATCTTGAGAGCGATTGGCCGGTGCTTAGTGAAGCATTTCCTGGGTTCCTAAAAGTCGTTCAAAAATATGGCCCCGCAACGCTCGCCGCTGAGGCCAGTGATTTATCGGCTACAAGTGATGAGGTCGCCGCTGAAAGGCTAATGACTTATTGGCGAAGTGCCTCGGACATTCAGTTCTTCGAAAAAGCATTCTTACAACCGTACCTCAAATGGTTGGCTGTTTCGGGTGGCAAACCAGCCAGGCGAGAGGTGTCAACAAGTGAACGCTACTGTCCGTTCTGCGGCGGTAATCCGCAGGTCAGTTTCCTCCAAAACAAAGAGACGACGGCCGAGAGCGGCAACCGTGATCTGATCTGCGCGAGCTGTCTCTCATCGTGGGAGTTTCGTCGCGTGGTTTGCGCGAACTGCGGCGAGGAACGACCGGCAAAATTGGGATACTTTCATTCGCCAGAGTTCGATCATGTGCGGATTGAAGCCTGTGACACCTGTAAGCGCTACATCAAAGGTGTCGATCTCACTCGCCTTGGATTCGCCGCGCCGATCGTCGATGAAATCGACGCCGCCCCTTTGGATCTGTGGGCACGCGAACACGGCTATACAAAGATCGAACTGAATCTCGTTGGCGTCTGAGCATTAAGTTCTCTGTAGTTCCCCTCGTTTGGTTCCCCGCTTAACAAGCTAGTTTGAAGGAGTGTGTCGTTATGGACGTCTCCAGACGGACTTTCATCAAGACTACTTTGATCGGCGGCGCCGGCGTGACGGTCTTTGGCTTCAGCCTGGCCCCGGTCTACGCGCAAACGCAGGGACTCAAGATCGCGCGTACCACTGAGACGCGGAGCACTTGTCCGTACTGTTCAGTGAGTTGCGGCGTGATCATTCATACGCTCGGCGACAAAGCCAAGAATGCGATTCCGCAGGTCGTGCATGTCGAAGGCGATCCCGATCATCCGATCAATCGCGGCACGCTCTGTCCGAAGGGCGCATCGCTCGAACAGGACATTGTTAACGAGCGGCGACTGTTGAAACCGCAGGTGAGAAGACCGGGTGCGACTGACTGGGAAGACATCTCCTGGGACAAAGCAATCGACGAGATTGCTCGCTGGACCAAGAAAACGCGCGATGCCACGTTTATCGACAAGGACAAAGACGGCCACACCGTTAATCGCCTGGAAACGATCGGCTGGATCGGAGGATGCACCGACACCAATGAACTAAATTTTCTCGCGGTCAAGACGATGCGCAGCTTGGGGGTCTGCTATTTCGAAACGCAGGCCCGTGTTTGACACGGTCCGACGGTCTCCAGTTTGGGGCCCACCTTCGGACGCGGCGCAATGACCAACGGCTGGATCGACATCAAGAACACCGACATGATGTTGATCATGGGTGGCAATCCGGCTGAGAACCATCCGTGCGGGTTCAAGTGGCCGGTGGAAGCGAAGCTACATCGCAACGCCAAAATGATCGTTGTGGATCCGCGCTTCACGCGCACAGCGACGCAAGCCGATCTCTTCCTCC
>Ga0193729_1001621_pt1 | contig 11436 bp, 13 predicted proteins | sample U1c2metaG_FD_143036 | JGI IMG/M metagenome (GOLD analysis project Ga0193729, IMG submission 143036) | Soil microbial communities from a riparian zone of the East river system, Colorado, United States - U1c2 | ecosystem: Environmental > Terrestrial > Soil > Riparian zone | place: USA: East River... | reverse complement strand
GCCCGAACCTACCCAGGCCGGTTCCAATCCCAATAATTTCTACGCTTTTCAGGGCAATCTCTATTTCAGCGCGAACGATGGCATCGCCGGCAACGAGCTGTGGAAATCGGACGGCACCTCGGCAGGTACCATGCTGGCGGCCGACTTGGTGCCAGGCGTCGGCGATTCCGCTCCGACCACGCTGTTTGCCGCGAACAATGCGCTGATGATGTTTGCGTACAACTCTCAGGTCGCAACTAAATACCTGTGGCGCTACGACCCTGTAACGGGTGTGGCGTCCAATTTCCCGACTGTCAGCACGCCCTACACCTGTCTCGGCGCGACAGCACCCACGACGGTAGGAAGCATCACTTATTTCGCGGCATTCGGCGCGGCCGTGGACCTCTGGCGAACCGACGGCACGGTCCCCAATACGCTGGAGATCCCACCCACCGCCGGCGGCTACACATTCTCTCAGCCCTGCAATATCATCACTCTCGGCAATGCGGTTTACTTCCTCGCGCGGGATGCCGCTGGCTACGGCTTGTGGACGAGTGATGGCACGACGGCAGGGACGTCGAAAGTGGCATCGCTCGGCGTGTTTGGAACGGCACCTGCACCGCTTTTTTTGACCTCCTTTGCGGGGAAACTCTTTTTTCTCGCGGCAGACACCAACAACCAACTCGCGATGTATGGATCCGACGGTACTTCCAGCCATACCTCGATAGTCTCCGCACTGCCTGCGTTTCTCGATGCGCAGCTCGGTATCGTCAACAATCGACTGGTCTTCGGTTCATCGGGCTATGTCGGCAACGTCGGCTTGTGGGCGTTCGATGCAAAGACGACAGCATTCACTGCCATCGCAGGTGTGCGCTTCGTCTCCTCAGGCACAGTGGCCGAGAACGGCGCCCTGGCGTTCTTCACTGGCAGTGATGCCTCGCACCCGGGGGGTGCCTGGGTGACGGATGGCACAGCCACCGGCACCAAAGCGCTCGTAGATCCCAGCGGCAAGTACCCGAACCCGGTGTCGTGGCTGGGTGATTTCCATAGCAACGCGATCTACACCGATATCGATCCTAGCAATGGCGTGGGCCGCTATTGGAAATCAGACGGAACGGTTGCGGGCACGGCGGTGATCGCCGCGATGAGTGCCGGCCAATCTGTTTCATCCACTAACCCCGCGGGCGCAACAGCGGGAAATAGGTTTTATTTCGCGGTCTCCGATCCCATCATCGGCAGCGAACTCTACGCACTTGCGCAGGACACGATAGCTACCGCGACGACTTTGACAATAACGCCCGCTTCCGCCGCCGTCGGCACGCCGATCCTGATGATGGCTGCGGTCTCGCAGACCTCGGACAGTGCAGTCCCAACAGGATCGGTCAGCTTTATGGAGGGCAATAGCACACTCGGCATTGCAACCTTGAATGCTAACGGAGCAGCCACGCTGACGACGTCGACATTGCCCATCGGTCAGCATGCATTCACCGCCATCTACAGCGGCGATTCGGCGAACTCGTCTTCCATATCACCGGTCGCACAGGTCACCGTGGTCAATGCACCCGGTGTTTCGCTCAGTGTCACGCCGTCGACGATTACACTCGGCCAGTCCGCCACATTGGCTTGGTCGACCACCAACGCGACCCAGTGTACGGCCAGCAATGGCTGGGCCGGCAATCAACCGACCAGCGGCTCGACGGTTGTCACCCCCGCATCGGCGGGCACTGTCAGCTATGTCCTGAGCTGCACCAACGCGGGAGTGAGCGGCAACGCCACTGCGACGCTCACCGTCAACGCGGCCGCTGTAGCCCCTTCCTCTGGCCACGGCGGCGGAGGCCAATTAACACTCGCAGAACTTCTGACCTTACTCGTGCTCGTAATTTCGAGCCGATTCGGGCTCTCGCCGGTCACGCAAGAATCCCGCACCGTCGCACCAGTTCGTCCTTAATGGACTTTGTTGTGAGTATTTTCGCTTATTCGACAGCCTAAATTTCGACCTCAACATTGCCTGGACAAAGGTTAACCAGACTAACTGACGTCCGCGCGCCAAATTTGGTTGTCGCCTTGTCCCGCAGTTCTCCCGCACCCACGGGCGTGTTTAATCACGGCCACAATGCTACTTGTACAATTGTACCAATATGCTAGGATCAGGGAATGGAGATAGTCATCGACACGTCGGCAATACTGGCTGTCGTGGGCCTTGAGCCCGAAAGAGCTGAGCTGATTCGCGTTACTAAGGGCGCAACGCTGGTGGCTCCATCGTCGGTGCACTGGGAAGTCGGTAACGCGATGTCCGCGATGTTCAAGCGTCGGGCGATCGAGTTGGATGATGCGCTAAGGATGGTCGACGCATACGCAGGCATTCCCATTCGCCTAATGGATATGACGTTGGCTCAGGCCGTGGAACTTTCGCACAGACTTAACGTTTATGCGTATGACGCATATGTCATAGGGTGCGCCATAAACCAGCGCGCGCCAATCCTGAGCCTCGACGGCGTGCTTAAAGAACGAGCCAGAAGCCTCAACGTTGAGGTAATTGAGGTCAAAGTCAAATGAAAGCTTATACATATTCAGAGGCGCGAGAAAATTTTGCGACGGTGCTGGAAGAGGCGGAGCGAGACGGCGCCGTCGAAATCCGGAGGCGAGACGGCGCGGTATTTCGATTATCGCCCGCACCCAAGTCTAGCTCATCGCCTTTGGACGTCCCGGGCGTGAAGCTTAGCGTTAAGACGCAAGACCTGGTCGCGGCGGTGCGCGAGGGACGAGAACGTCCGCGCCGTTAAGGGTATTGAAGGAGCGAGCATGAGCGCATTGATCATACGCCTACCGGTGGAGAAACGGACGCGTCTTAAGCTGGTTGCGAAGTCACTCACGCAAGGCGTTTCCAAACTCATTGAAGAGATGGCAACCATACTGTTGGCGGACTTCGATGCCGAAACGCGTTTTGAATTGCGAGCGGCGCGCGGACGCGGTCGAGTCGCGGAAGGACTCGCGCTTCTGGACGAAGCTGTGAGGAAACGAGCGCGCGCGAAGCACAAGTGAAATTTGGTTGGTAGATAGGGACTCACCCCCCATCCCCTCCGATTTTCGCTTAGTTGCCCTGGTTCAGTACATAGAGAATGTTTTGATGATTCGATTTTTCGGGTCGCACGAGGAATACGACAAGATCGATGCGGAGACAGTGCGATGAAAACGACGCTGATTGTTATTCAAAATGAAGCAGACCACGCTGACGCTAAACGGTTGGTCGAAAAGCTAATGGGATCGAGTGATCCTCAAGATGGCGCACGGATGGTAGCTCAGGCCCGCCTGGTCGAAGCTTACGAGCGCGCACAGTGGCCGCGTACCGCGCCAGCACTTCCTATGCTTCTCAGCTACTTAATGGATCAGCATAGCCTGTCGCGCGCCGATCTTGTGCCATTACTTGGAACGCCCAGCCGCGTGAGCGAGGTTTTGAACGGCAAACGAGACTTGAGCATGACGATGGTGCGAAGACTCCGTGAGCGATTCAACGTCTCGGCAGACTTGCTGGTTTCGCGAGGGCGCGCGCGAAGCAGAGCGGCGGCTTAGTCCGACGCTCGCCCGTATCACTGCAAGGGGTCAACCTCGGCATTGTGACCGCAAAGATTGGCATACTTTTCTACAGCTGCCGGGTTTGCCCAGCTCGCACTGATTCGATGTAATTCTCGCGCACTGTTTTCGGCCGCGCCTCTCGATTGTGCCGTTATTACAGTTGTGGTAACATGTCAATCAGGCATAGTTATTGCGCCGCCCAGCTTCTGACGGCGCAATTCGGGTCACGAGGTGCGATATGGTGGCGCTCAAGGTGCGTAAAGTTGGGAATTCACTCGGGCTCGTGCTTCCCAAGGAGGTGGTCAATCGCCTTCGTACCAGCGAGGGGGAAGAAGTCTTCCTTATCGAGGGTCCCAATAATACCTACCGCCTGACGCCCTTCGATCCGGCTTTCCAAAAGAAGATGGAGAAAGCCGAGGAGATTATGTCGCGCTATCGGAACACGCTCAACGTTTTATCGAAATGAGCAAGCCGATCTGGATCGAGGCCGAGCTCGTGCTCGCGATCCACGATCGACAGCTAGTCGAACACGGGGGCGCTGCGGGTCTACGTGACGAAGCTCTACTCCACTCCGCACTCGGCCGGCCGATGAACCAATTCGCCTACGAGAGCGCCGATGTTGTCGAGCTTGCGGCTAAGTACACGGCCGGTATTGTGCAGAACCACCCTTTCGTCGATGGCAATAAGCGTACAGGTTTTGTTGTCGGCATACTTTTTCTCGAACTCAATGGCTATCGCTTCACGGCGAGTGAGGAAGCGGCGGCGCAGGCCATCCTTGAACTCGCTGCCGGCACGATGGACGAGAAGGCTTTCTGCGAATTTGTGCGCGCCAACTCGAAGCGTGCGAGAGCGTATCGCTGAAGGCGCCATCAAGGTGTCATCGCTGGGGTCGAATGCGTAGAGCTCCCTGCGCCGCAGCGTAATTCGCATGGGCAACTAAGGCATCTTCAGGCAGCTCGCCCTTGTACAGTCGCTGTACGACAGCTAGCCGGAGTTGTTCAACCGTGAGACGGCTCGACAGGGAGGATTGAGTGGCCGCGCGCGCGGCAGACTAGCTGCATAGTCCCGCACGCGTTCCGCATCGGGTGAAGGGGGCGACGATAAAACGATAGTTGATTGACTCTTTAAGGGTTTGGATAGGGAATGAAAGCCTAAATCTCGGCATTGCCACGGTTCAGATCGGCGCTTGGGTCAAGGCCTTGTGGGTTCTTGACCATCTCGATGACCTGAACGGCGTGTTGGCCGAAGGTGAGCCTCCTCGAGCAGGCGCGCGCGCAATACTCGCATCAGACAGCGCGCCTCGAGACGAGCTTGATCAAGCATACTTTTGTCTGGGTGCGACGCCCGGAGGGGGCGATCCGCCTGGTCGGGGAGCTGGCCCCGACCATGAATAGTGGCGGCCAGACGGCAAATCGTCGTGACTGCCAAGATTGGAAGCGCTGCTAACGGGGCTGCCGAGTTAGAGGAGCTCCTCGAGACGATCGGCCGCGGCACGGCCAAAGCGGCGTGTAACAGCGCGGAGCAGATCGAGATCTACTGATTCCCTGGGATCTTGCGTTCGCTCAAGACACCTCCGAGTGCCGCACATTCGCGTGCCGCATTTATGCGGCGGGTAATTTTACGCGAATAGCCCATAAATACAAGACCAATTGGTCAACTGGCAGGTGCCGCAGTTCTGCGTGCCGCTAAAGTGCGGCTTATTTCTCCTCACCCGTAGGGGCTCAGGGGTGGCGCGTTCCGGGGAGCCTAATACCTAATACGAGGCGTCACCAACACGATGGTGACAGAGCAGCTTAAGGTTACGGCTCTCAAGGATCGTGATCATGTTTGCGGGAAATCGTTAATCGTTACCGATGTGCTCGGTAAGGACCCATTGATTTTGGTGGTGAGAGAGGGACTCGAACCCTCGACCTCGGCAATTATGCCTGCCGGGGTCGAATGCGTAGAGTTCCCTTCGCCGCGATGTAATTTGCGTGTGCAACTAAGGCCTCTTCAGGCAGCTCGCCCTTGTACAGTCGCTGTACGACAGCTAGCCGGAGTTGTTCAACCGTGAGACTGCTCGGCAGGGAGGATTGAATGATTGCGCGCGCAGTCTCAAATAAAGAAGACGCCGCCAGCCAGCGCTCGGCTGGGGTCATCGAGCGATAACGTTCCGAAACGACCTTGGAAAATGCGTCAGAAGTATCGTTCATTGCAGCAACTCATCGAGCAAACCCGTGACACCCAATTGTTGCGCCCATTTGCGAATATAGTCGCGATCGATAGACCCGACGAGAAGTTGCCGAATATCACGGCGCTGCAACTCAGAGTTGGATTGAAGAGCCCACACGAGCTTCGATAGGATGAGTCCCGCGCTGGGCACTACTTGACCGCGAGGCTCTTCGCCGCCTTCTCGATGAGATCGGCGACCGCTTTTGGCTGCGAAACATAGATCGCGTGGCTGCCTTTCACCTCGACCACACTCGAACCTGCACGCTTTGACATCAAACGTTGGGCGGCGGGCGGGATCATTCGATCGTCAGTGGCAACCATGTACCAGCTCGGCTTGGCTTTCCAAGCGGGTTCGGTGATCGCGCCGCTGAGCGCGGCGACACCCCAAGGGACTTGGGAGTTAGCCATGAAATCAGCCTTCTCCGGCGCCACATCGGCCGCAAAGCTGGCAGCAAATTGGGTTTTATCGAGGGCCAAGAAACCATCCGTTGGCGGAAGGATCGGGGGAACCGGTGCGCCCGCCGGCGGATCCTTGATCAGCGAGGCGACCGATTCACCACGGTCTGGGGCAAACGCGGTGATGTACACGAGGCCTGTGACTCTCGGGTCATTGCCGGCCTCGGTGATGACCGCTCCACCGTACGAATGTCCCACCAGAATGACCGGCCCCTTCTGCTCGGCGATGACGCGCTTGGTTACCGCCACATCGTCTGCGAGCGAAGTGGTCGGATTTTGCACAATGCTGACGCGGTAGCCGTCTTTCTTCAGGATCCGATAGACGTCTTCCCAACCCGAACCGTCGACGAATCCGCCGTGCACCAGAACAATCGATCCGAGAGCCGAATTTGCGTTAGTAGCCATGACGAGTGTCCTTATATATGTGGTATTTCTTTGCGATCGGGCGGAATCCGTCGGAGTCCATGGGTAACTTTTTACTCACCTTGATTCTCTACGGGCGCAAAGCGCGCTGCAGCGCTCGAGTTTCCTCACTGGCTTGAGCGATGAGGCTTTTACAGGCCTCAACTGTCAGGTCAAGCCGTGCGAAAGCTCCGCCCGCGTTGAGGCTCGCGGTGTCGTAGCTGTTTTGCATTCGCGTTGCGAGGCGAATACTCGCGATCAAAACGTCAGTCAGTGTCGGGGGGCCCGCTCGTACGATGTGCACGTCCGCTTGCGCGCCGACCGCTTCGCAAACCGCCTCATCCATCTGCCAGTTTTTGAGCACGGCCTTGGCAATTGCCGGATGCCATGCCTCGATAAGCGCAGCGCTTAATAGAACTTGCGGGCGCGACGTACCCTGGCTCGCACTTTGCGCCAAAATGTAGAAGCGTCCTATGCCGTGCAGCAGACCTGCCGCAAAGGCGCCTGGAAACGGGAGCGACCTTCGCTTGGCGACCGCTTCGGAAAAATGAGCGACCGTGACGCATTCGGACCATAGCTCGTCCAGCCTGGGGGCGATGGATCGCAGTGATTGATTCTGCCGGATATACCCTATGGCATGCCCGAGAACGACACTGTAGACCTTCTGAGCGCCCAGGCGATTGATGGCGACACCCAGGTCGATAATCACCCTCCCCGTCGCGTTGAAGGCAGTCGAGTTAGCCATCTGGAGCAGCCGGTCGGCGAGCGTACGCTCGGTCGATATGACGCGCGCAATCTTCTGCGGCGTATAGTCCGGGTCCTTGAAGGCCTCTTGCACTTTGATCACGACCTGCGGAAAGGCGGGCAGAGCCACGGTCCCGGCCGCCAAACCGTCCATCATGCTGCTCAAGAATTCGAGGGATGAGAGGTCTGCGACTGTCACGTCCGACAAGCTCTCCTGCGACAGGTGACGAGTTCCTGCATTGAGGACGTCAGTATAGCCAAATGCTCGCAAACGATGCCCGGCGATCGTCCCGCGCCGTTGCCGGTGGTTGCATTTTCAACGACTTACCGCGTGGCGCCCGACGAACAGGCGAAGTGTTGCACGCAGCGTAAATCTGGGACGCGCAAGCCAGGCCTCGACCTGGAAGCTTCGAGCCGTCCCGTGCAGACACCATTCGCAGAAGTGCTCACAGTTATTGGTCAACAGCCGATAGCGGTTCTCCCCCACTCGGGATCGAGCTCGGCGGACGACCTCTCGAACGCCGAAATCGGATGGCGCGTCCGATCTCACCCAGATGCGCTGCGCGCGCGCGAAATGAGCGAAAGAAACTTCTTCCACCGGTCCTCTGCGCAGACCGTGCGCGAGCCCGGAATAGTGAACGACCTTGCGAGCACCGACGTAGATGCCGTGATGCAGATAACCACGCCGAGGCGTGACAAGGTGCGAACCCAACGGCGGTTCTTGGTCCCCGACCAGAAGCCAGTCGCCTCTGAGTTGCCGGCCGAATGGCACACGCTCACACCCTGAGAAACAAACGTCATGGTTGTCACCTCGCTTGAACAGACGCATGGCGGCGGCCTCACCGCGGCCTAAGTGGACGCGCTCATAGCGCGCTCCCGACCGGGGCGTAGGCTGCGCGCTCGCGCACGCTGTGATAGAGAGCTTGTGTCTTGGCGTTGGGCGGTATGCCGAGGAAGCGCGTCAGCAACTCGCGACAACGCCTGTACGCCTGCAGCGCCTCGCCGAGATCTCCGAGCTCTCGGTGGCAGAGCATCAAGCCCCGATACAGACCCTCGTTGAGCGAGTCGAGCTCGATCCCGGATCGATACAAGTTCGCAGCATCCTCCCAACGGCGTGCGCCTTCGCACTCACGCGCGGCATCGCGGATGGCGCGCAGCAAACGATCACGCAACTCCTGGCGCGCCTTCAAGACCCAGGGCTTTTCGGTCTCGTGCTGGAGAAAATGTCCTTGATAGAGGCGCTGCAGACGGCCGATCCTCTCGAGACCATTGGCCTCGGGATCGTGTGGAGGCTGCAACTCCTCCTCGAACTCCCACATGTCGACCCACAACTGATCCCGGTTCAGGCTGACCTTGCCGCCCTCCATGAGTACCGCGTCGCGTGCACCGAGCAGGTGGCGCAGTCGATATAGGGCGCTTTCGAGCGCGTGATACGCGGCATCGCCCTCAGAATCCGGCCACAGCGCATCGATCAGCACGCCCGCGTTCACTTCCGTTCCACCAAACGCGATCAGGGCCTGCAGCAGCTCCTGCGGCTTGCGTAAGCGTGGCGGGATGGTGATAGGGATATCCCCCTTTGTTAAGCGAAAGCGCCCCAGCACACGCACCCTGAATCGTTCGGGAAATTCGTTTGCAGTTGCGCTTGTCATACTTGAGGCCCTGTTCGCTGGTTGCTAACGCTTGTCGTCTTGGAGTGCATCGTGGAACCAGTTGCCACCACCGCGCAGCCCCAATTCGAGTGGTGCTGCGGCCATTTCGGAATGACTGACGGCCTCTGTTGAGCCGCGAATGGGCTTCTTTGGGGCCAAGGAATACCCACTTAAGGGTGTGGGAACTCACTCATCTAAGGAGGCGAGTCGTGGCTCTTTCGATCGCGAATCTCGAGTCGCCTCCAACCAAACAGGCGTGCATCGATAGACCACGCGCCCGGCCCGATCAGTGCCAGGGCGGCACCCAGGGTTGCCAGCATGATCCAGCGCCACGGATGTCCGGACGAGAAGACATTCCACAGCGCCTCGGCCGCCACCAGCGTTCCCACCACCGGCGTCCATAGCCCCGCGAGCAGGAGTACCCCTAAACCGATCGAGAGCGTCTGAAATACGACTGCTCCCAGCGGTGGCCCGGCCAGCAGCGCCGAGGCCCCTTGAACGGCCATCGCCATTGCGGCCGATAGGCGCATGAGCAAGAGTCCGACGCCGGGCGGGCCGTGGGCAAAGGTGGAGAATAGTCGACGCACCCTACGAGGTTATGGGCTAACCGCTCCACGCAGAGACCCCCAAAAGGGTGATTCCAAAGACTCTTTCGAGCGATCAGAACTCGATGATCCCACGCTTGAGTCCGATCATGGCGGCGTGGGTTCGGTCCTTGGCGCCCAGTTTGGACAGGATGTTCCGGACTTGGCCCTTCACCGTGTCCTCGCTGGTCGAGAGCTGCGCCGCGATCGCTTTGTTGGCATTCCCCTCGGCAATGAGACGCAAGACGCGGATCTCCGTTTTGGTCAGCGCATCGTCGGTGGCATGTTCGGCGAGCTGGAAGGAGACCTCGGCGGACATGGATTTTTTACCGGCGTGCACGGCCCGAATGGTAGCGAGGAGTTCCTTGTGCAAACTGTCCTTGAGCAGATACGCCCGCGCTCCGGCTTTAAGCGCCCGCAGCGCTTGCACGTCCCCGGCATAGGTGGTCAAAACGATGATCCGAGCCTCGGGAAACTCGCCGCGAATCGCAATGATCGCATCGAGTCCGTTCATCTCCGGCATCTGTAAATCCATCAGCGTGATATCCGGACGATGCCGATGAAACTGCTGGATGGCGTCACGCCCATTCGCGGCTTCCGCGATCAGATTCATATCGGCTTGAGTTGCGAGGAGGCCCGCGACACCTTGGCGGATGAGGGGATGATCATCGACCGATAGAATCCGAATCGGCTCAGGGTTGCTGCTCAAGACTTGCTCCGCACGCTTTTCCGGGAAAACTTCTCAGCAAACCACGAACGGCGTGGAGATGCGGCGTTAGCGTAGGCGGCCGGAATGATGAGCTCGATCTCCGTACCGGATCCCGCCGCAGTCCAGACGGTCAACTTGCCGCCCATCAACTTGGCGCGCTCGCGCATGCCATGGAGGCCGAAGTGCCCCGCACGCCCCTCAGCCGTCAGGAACGTCGCGTCGATGCCCTTGCCATCGTCTCGGACCCGCAATCGAAGCTGTCGCTCATCATAGCGGAATTCCACTTCGATCTGTTTCGCCTGGGCGTGTCGAAATGCATTGCGCAGGGCCTCGCTCACGACCCGGTAGATCTCGTCACGCACGATCGGGTGCAGGTTCCACGGCGTGCCTTCCACCTCCACAGACATTCCGACCGAAGTGGCACTTGCCCCGGCCGCGAGTTGTTCTCCCAGAGTCGTGATGGCCTGGGCCAGGTCATTGCTCTCGACCGCCGAGGCCCGCAACCCCTGCACGGCCTCCCGTCCCTCCGTGATGGCCTGCGCTGTCTGATCAATCGAGTTCCCAAGGACATCCTTGGCGTCGGCCGGGCGCGTATCGAATAGCGCATAAGCCGTCTGGAATCGCAGCAGTAGACCTTGAAAACTTTGCAGCAGCGTGTCGTGCAGCTCCCGGGCCACCCGCCCGCGCTCGGCAAGCCGTTCCTCGAAGCGGGCATTCAGCAATCGCGTCAATTGGCGCATTCGTATGAGATATGCCGCTAGAGCTACGAGCCCAACGCACAGCACCAACGCCGATCGAAACCACCAGGTTTGGGAGAGCGTCGGCTCAACTTCAAATCCGATCGCAGCTTCTGGCCCGTTCCACAGCCCCTCGCTGTTGCTGGCGACCAGCCGGAATCGATAGGAGCCGGCCCCAAGGTTGGTGTAAACGGCTTCTCGCGCTGCAACCGGCTGGCTCCAGCTGCTGTCGAAACCTTCGAGAAGATATCGAAAGCGAACCCGGCCGGGCACCGCGAGGCTCAAGCCCGTGTACTCAAACGTGATTCGCCTGGGAGATGGAGGAATTCGAACGGAGGCGGCAAGGTTTGCGGTGTTATTGTCGGCGGTGATCGCCTCGATGAGGCAGCGCG
>Ga0193729_1001620_pt1 | contig 11437 bp, 9 predicted proteins | sample U1c2metaG_FD_143036 | JGI IMG/M metagenome (GOLD analysis project Ga0193729, IMG submission 143036) | Soil microbial communities from a riparian zone of the East river system, Colorado, United States - U1c2 | ecosystem: Environmental > Terrestrial > Soil > Riparian zone | place: USA: East River... | reverse complement strand
CTTGCGTGTGCCGTCGGGGTTCAAGACCCATTTGTTGAATAGACCGACGAAGAGTTCACCGCTGGCGACGGTGAGAAGCCACAACGCCATGACTGAGCTCTTCATCGTATTAGGCGCCTGAGTGTATGAAAACTCGAGTCCGGTGATTGAGACCATCGCTTCACCGAGCGTCAGGATGACGTAAGCAAGGAGTTGCCAATTTATGCTGGGCCTCAGTCCCGAATCGATTTGCCCTTGGATCCAAACAATAACAACAAAGGACAAGCCGGTGAGGAAAAGGCCGATGCCGATTTTGCGCAGTGGCGTGAGGGGAAAGAAGCGATCGATCGCCGGGTAAATGAGATAATTTACCAACGGAATAAAAATCAGGATCAAAATGGGGTTTGCTGTTTGCACCTGCGCCGCGATCAAATTCATTCCGAGCCAGTGCAGGTCCATCTTCTCCGCCTGCAACGTCCATTCCACGCCGTTGCTCATTCCCCACAAAGCCCAGAAGACCAGGATAAACACGTAAACCATCGCGATCCTGGCGAGCGTGAGAAGACCGTCGCGGCTGAATGTTTCTCGCAAATAACCAAGTCCGGCTGGGGGCACGTGCACCATTTTCTTGCGACCGCCCCAGAAAAACAAAGTGGCGATCAACATCGCTATTCCTGGAATTCCGAACGCCCAGCCTGGCCCCCACTTCGGATTCGCGAGGAGCCATGGGCAGAGAATGGAGGAGATAAAAGAACCAGCGTTAATCGAGAAATAGAACCAGCCAAACATTTTCGAAAGCAGATGCCTATTCGATTCGCCAAACTGATCCCCCACGTTGGCTGAAACGCAGGGTTTGATGCCGCCCGCACCCAAACAAATTAAAAGCAGTCCTATCGCCAACATCGTTCGCTGCCCGATTGCAACCCCCCAGGAAGTGGCCATGCATGCGAGAGTGAGATTGCCAAAGCAGTAGACGATTGAGAGCGATAAGATTGTCCAATACTTGCCAAGAAAACCGTCGGCGATGATCGCGCCGAGAATCGGAAGGAAATACACGCCGAAAACAAAATAATGCGTGTACATGTACGCCTCGTTCGGACTCATCGGCGCCAGCACACCCGACTGATTCAAGATGTAATGCGCCATGAAGACGGTCAGCACCGACTTCATCCCGTAATAAGAGAAGCGCTCGGCGGCTTCGTTGCCGATGATGTACGGCACGCCCGGCGGCATACCGGTGAGGTTGGGTGGCGAAGTTAGGTATTTGTGATTAGCCATGTGATCTCTTTTGCCTAACGAGCTTCGTGCGGGACTTCGGCCGGTGCCGGAGAAGTCGAAGATTCGTCAGAACGTTTCTTTGCGTCCGACCAGACCTTTGCTGGATCGGGCTGTTCGCGCTGGACTTCCGGCATCTGACCAATCGGATGCTTTTCGCAGGATACGCAAAGCAGGAGCATGCCGAGCAAAACAGCAATGACGCCTTGGCGGAAGAAAAAACCCATACTGCGCTGGCACAGTTATCAGTCTCTGGTGCTGGGTGCAAGAATGAAAGCGCCCGAGTTGTAGGGCGTTTGTGTCAAACGCCATCCGTTCCTGTCGCACAAGCGCCGCTACAACGAGATTGAAAGACGCGGGCATGGAGTTACTATCAGACGCGGTGGCCCGCACAGACAAACAGAGCGCTTGGAGCGAAGTCTTCGCTCTCATTCTGCTTTTTGTCGGCACGTTGTTGTTTTTTGCGCTGATTTCATACACGCCAAAAGACGTACCGTCCTGGGTTTGGTTTAGCCATATCTCGCCGTCGAACCATCCTGCGCAAAATTTCATTGGGCCGGTTGGCGCGATTGTGGCGGGAATTTGTTATCAATGCATCGGTGTTTTCGCTTCGCTGTTGTTGGCAGCAGTTCTACTCGGTTTCGGTGCGGCGAAATTGTTTCATCCTCGCTTGCGTGTAACGCCCCGAATCCCATGGATCGTTTTGTTCATTTTATCTGGCGCATGCCTTGACCAGTTATGGGACATCAGCCACCTCATTGGGTTGAAGGTGCCGGTAGACATTCAGGGATCCGGCGGCCTGATCGGCTATCGCTTGGCTGATGAACATCGCGGCCTGCTCCGCGCCGCCCTCGGGCCTGTCGGCTCGCTACTTCTCGTGCTGGGAATTTATGCGACCACGCTGATTTTGGTTACCGGGCTGCGCCCGATTCATCTTGTTCGTGAGACAGTCGGCGCGACGCGGCGCGTCGGAACCAGACTGCACGAATGGCAATTGCAGCGAAAGCTTGGCAAGTTGAATCTCAAGGAAAAACTGGAAATCAGCGAGAGGCAGCTCGCCAAACAAAGGCGATCGCTCGAAAAGCAGCTCAAGAAAAAGGGCATGCCCGTGCCGGAGCCGGTAGGCGCGACAATCTCGGCGGAAGAACTTGCAAATCGACCCACCCCGAAAGTTGTCGATACAACTGCCTTCCCGGATGAGCAGGGGACACCCATTGGCAGAAAACCGTCTCTTGCAGAAGTGCGCGCGCGCGCTGAAAAACCAAAGCTGGATTCCAGCGTAGAAAGCACTACTTCGAGCTGGGAGGATTATGTATTGCCAGCCTTCGATCTGCTCGAGGAACGCAGTTTTGAAGCCCGGGCGGCAGTTGATCCCTCTGAGCTCCAAGAGGTGCAACAAGTCCTGATCGACACTCTCGCACAGTTTGGTATCGCAGTCGCGCCTGGCGACATCACCAAAGGGCCCACGATTACGCGGTACGAAGTGTACCCAGCTAAAGGCGTGCGTGTAGACAAAATTGTGAGTCTGGAACGGGACCTTGCCCGGGCGACCCGCGCGGAGCGAATCAACATTTTGGCACCCATTCCTGGAAAAGACACTGTCGGCATAGAACTGGCGAACACGCGAAAGGTAACAGTAACGCTGCGCGAAATGTTGCAGTCGGCCGATTGGGAAGAGGCGAAAGCGCGCGCGAAAATTCCGTTGGCGCTCGGCAAAGATGTTTACGGCAAGGCGATCATAGCAGATTTGGCACAAATGCCGCATTTACTGGTCGCCGGCACCACCGGCAGCGGCAAGAGCGTCTGTATCAATGCGCTGATTGCCAGCATGCTATTTCGTTTTACGCCGGATGAACTGAGTTTTGTGATTATTGATCCCAAGGTGGTCGAGTTACAGGCGTACCAATCGCTGCCACATCTTGCCTTCCCCATCGTCACGGATCCGAAAAAAGTGCTGCTCGCCCTGCGGTGGGTGATCGACAAGATGGAAGGCCGCTACAAAATGTTTGCCCGTGTAGGCGCACGGAACATCGTCGGTTTCAATGCACGTCCGCCGAAAAAGAAAGACGCTGTAGCCGGGATCGATGATCCCGCTCGCCAAGACGAAGCTGCCGCGCGTGGGCCGGCATCACCAATGCCGCCTACAGAAGAGCAAATTCCCGATAAGCTCCCCTACGTGATTGTCATCATCGACGAGCTGGCTGATCTGATGCAGACCGCGCCGGCGGACGTTGAGACAGCGATCGCGCGCATCACGCAGATGGCACGTGCGGCAGGTATCCATGTCATCGTCGCAACGCAAACTCCCCGCGCGGACGTGATCACCGGCGTAATCAAGGCGAACATTCCTTCTCGAATCGCATTCCAGGTCGCCTCGAAGATCGACAGCCGCGTTATCCTCGATGAGAACGGAGCGGATCGTTTGCTCGGGCAGGGCGACATGTTGTATCTGCCGCCCAGCGCTTCGCGTCTTATTCGCGCGCAAGGCGTGCTCGTAACGGACGATGAAATTCATCGCTTGGTGGAATTCGTTTCGGCACAGAGCCCTCCCGCTTTTGACACGGAAATGCATGAGAAACTTCAATCCACAGCCGCACCGGAAGAAGAGGTGACAAGCGAAGATGAAGAGCTCGTCGAGAAGTGCCTTGAGATCATTCGGCAGGAAAAACGCGCCTCCACTTCGTTGCTGCAGCGCCGGTTGCGACTTGGCTATACGCGCGCTGCGCGCATCGTTGATATTCTGGAGCAGCGCGGTATTTTAGGTCCCGGCGAAGGCGCCAAACCACGCGAGATTCTGGTCGATCTCGATGCTGCCGTTTAGCCGACATTTCGCGTCATGACGATAGAAGGGCTCGGTAAAAAATTTCAGGAAGCGAGGCAGGCGAGAAATCTTACGCTCGACGAAGCAGCGCGGATGACAAAAATTCGTCCGACCCGGCTCGCGGAAATTGAGGCAGATGATTTTTCGCAGTTTCCGAGCCTTGCGTACGCAAAAGGGTTCCTGCTCATCTATGGAAAATTTTTGGACGTCGATGTCACTCCATATCTTGACGCGTTCGAAGATTCGGAGCGCGTGACGGTCGATGGTTACTCATATCTTCAAGAAAATCGCCCTGAGAAGCCAGTCAGTGCACCAGCTGTACCTCGCCGTCCCGCTACCGCCGGTCGCGCCGGTCGCGACCGCATCTCGCCGATGCCACTTATTTTTGGGATCGTGGTGTTGGTGATTGGGTTTTCTGTGATGAAATTGCTCCTGAATGTGCAGCGACTCGCGCCGGGGAAGGGGGAATCTACTGCGCAGACATCACCCAGCGCATCGCCTGTGACAGGGTCTAAACCGGTTCCACCTGGACCTGCCGCCAGCGCGCCAAGTAATGTTGCGTCCGCCCCCTCTGTTGCGTCAACAGTCTCGCCTGCATCGACGCTCGCGCCGACAACGATTGCGGCGGCAGCGCCAGGTGAACCGGAGGTTCGTAAGGCGAAACCGGTGACTCGGGAGGACCTAACCAAGCCACAAGAGGCACAGAATTCATCGCCGGCAGAATCAGGCGAACAGAATCGGGTCGCCATTCGCCCGCTCAAAAGAACCTACGTTAGGGTGACTGTGGGTGACGCGAAAGGGAAGCCCGCGTTCGAGCGGTGGGTTTCGCCGACTGACGGCCCCGTTGAGTTTAGCGGTAAGCATGTCTCGATTCGTGTTCTCGATCCTGACGCCGTTAAGATCACGAAGAATGGCAAGGCGCTGGAAGCAGGCGACGAAGACGTAACGGTGAACTGATTCCGCCATGAACTCGCCACCTGTAGTGGCAGCCGTGTCGGCTGCAAATTATCAGAGGAACGGCAAGGAGCAGGCGACACGCCTACCGCTACAGCGCACAAAGGTCGGCATGATCAGCCTCGGCTGCGCCAAAAATCTTGTCGACGCAGAGATCATGCTGGGAAGCGTTTTACAACGCGGGATGGAAATCGCATCGTGCCCCGAGGACGCTGACGTGCTTGTGGTTAACACGTGCGCGTTCATTGATTCAGCCAAGGAAGAATCAATCGGAGCGATTCTGGAAGCGCATCAGCAACGGGGTTTGAGCAGAAGACCGCATCAAAAACTGATCGTAAGCGGGTGCATGTCGCAGCGATTCGCGAAAGAACTGCGGCAGGAGATGCCGGAGGTGGATGCGTTTATTGGGCTGGATCAAGTGAGCGAACTTGGGGCGATTGTGGAGCGCGTTGTAGCCGGGATCGGTGATCCCGGCCGTCGCGAGGACGATATAAGCGGAACCGGCATCACCGATGCCGGCTACAACTTCGTCACACCTCGCCCACGCTACATTCCCGATTATGATACGCCGCGTTTCAGGCTTACGCCGTCGCATTTCGCTTACGTAAAAATTGCCGAAGGCTGCAATCACCCGTGCAGTTTTTGCGTAATTCCTCAGATGCGCGGCAAGCATCGCAGCCGATTTCCGAAATCTGTTCTCACCGAAATTCGCGCTTTGGTGCGCGAAGGCGTCCGCGAAATCAACTTGATCAGCCAGGATACGACCTATTACGGGATGGATTTGTGGCCGAGCAAGGCAGGGCCGCGCCAGCCGATTGATTCGGCTCGTGGGCCGACGCTCGCAGCGCTGCTTCGGGAAATTCAAGAAATCGAAGGCGAATTCTGGGTGCGGCTGCTTTACACGCATCCGGCGCATTGGAGCGATGAACTGATTGAAACAATCGCGCAATGCGACAAGGTCGCGCGCTACATTGATATTCCTCTACAACATATCGACGATTCAGTGCTCCAAAGGATGCGACGCGAAACATCACGCGCGCACATCGAAAATTTGATTCAAAAACTGCGCGCCGGAATTCCCGGCGTCGCGTTGCGGACTACTTTTATCGTTGGATTTCCAGGTGAAACGGGTGCGGAATTCGAAAGCCTTCTCGATTTCATTCGCCGCATGCGATTCGACCGGCTGGGAATATTCAAATATTCCCAGGAAATAGGCTCCCGCGCGGCGAAAATGCCAGGACAAATTGCTGCAAAAATCAAGAACGCACGTTATCGCGACGCGATGCTGGTTCAACAAAAGATCGCTCATGAAATTGCCTGCGAGAAAGTTGGACGCGACCTGAAATTACTGGTTGATCAGCCGCATATCGCCCGAAGCGAAAGCGATGCTCCGGACGTCGATGCGCGCGTGGTATTATCCAAGCCTGCGTCGGTCGGCGAGTTCACTTGGCGCAGAATCGCTGGCAGCCGCGGTTACGATTTGCTGGCATAGCATTCCGCTTGACGGCAAGTTCACTAGTGACAAGCAAGCGATTTCTGATCAATTAACTCCGCGACTGATTTGTTTCCCTCCATGGCCGGCCTAAACGAACCAAATAACGAGACCGTTCGCGTTGATGTGCCGTTTCCGGCTCCAGGAAAATCGCCAGACCCAAACATAAAATCGCGCGAAACAGTGCGTATCCAGTTGCCGGTTCGCGAGCCCATGGGCAAGTTGCCACTTCACAATCCGACGGAACTCGCGCCTCCCGCAGGATCTGCTGTTCAGGATCTGCCCCCGAGCCAATTTTCGCCGCCGTTATCCGCCTCGGTGATGCCTGCGCCAGAGTCGCCGAATTCTGGACTGAAAAAGGAGACATTACGCGTGCCGTTTGTATCCGAGCCACCTGTTTCCCAGGAGCGGATGAAAAATCCGCTTATGCCCATGCCACACGTTGTTCCGCAGAGTTCCTTAATCGCTGCCGCGTCGCGAGAGAAAAACTCAATGCTGCTATGGTGGATACTCCTCGCCGTTTCGGCCCTCATTTTGATTATTCAGATTTGGACTTATCTTTCTTAAAGCCATGGACAATTCCCATATTATCAATCTCAATGAATCCAATTTTGACCGCGAAGTGACGAAACACGACAAGCCGGTGATCGTCGATTTTTGGGCCGAATGGTGTGGCCCCTGCAAAATGATCGCGCCGCTGCTGGATGAGGTTGCTCGCGAAAAATTGGACGCCGTCAAAGTAGCGAAAGTTAACGTGGACGAAAATCAGAGTCTCTCGTTCAAATACAACATCCGCGCCATCCCAGCCCTGCTCTTTTTCAAGAACGGCCAACTGCGCGACCAAGTCACTGGCGTCACGAGCAAAAAGGATCTGCTCAACCGAATCGAAGCGCTGGGCTAAAGGAAATTTTTGCGAGCGCGAAAATTTCTGTAAGAAGTGCGCCCGGCGGGGGTCGAACCCACAACCTTTGGCTCCGGAGGCCAACGCTCTATCCAGTTGAGCTACGAGCGCACGTGAAACCCGAAAATAAACCCAATTCAGCCATTTAGCGATTTAGTGATTTGACGATTTTGATCGCTGAATCTCTACGTCGTTAAATAGTTAAGTTACGCCTTCCGTTTGCAAATTGCCCTTGGCTATTCGACAGTGTGCGCCCGCATTCGCGTGGTCCGCACAGGCTTATGAATCGAATCATCGACATCATCGACAAAGAACAGCAGAAAGCCGATCTGACGCCGTTTTCCGTGGGTGATAGCGTACGTGTTCACACGCGCGTCGTGGAAGGAGACAAAGAACGAATCCAGATATTTACCGGCGTAGTGATTGGCCGTAAAGGACGTGGACTCAACCAAACGTTCACCGTTCGGCGCATCTCTTATGGTGAGGGCGTCGAGAGAGTTTTCCCGTTGCATTCGCCGCGGATCGCAAAGGTAGAAGTGGAGCAAAAAGGCCGCGCTCGTCGCGCCAAATTAAATTATCTCCGCACTCGCAAAGGCAAGGAAGCAACGGCGGTCAGAGAGTGATCAGTGTTTTGGTAGGGACGGCACTCCTGTGCCGTCCACTCGGCGCGCACGGAGTGACGCGCCCTACCGGCTTCTTGTTCTGGTCGTCACATGTCACTTGTGACTTCGCGCAAATCTGCCAATGATTTGTGCGGATGTACCGGCGCTGCGGATTTCGTTACGAGAAAAAACTCCGTGCCATCGGAGTTGCGCGCATTGCGGGGATTGATGAAGCCGGCCGCGGTGCGTTGGCGGGTCCAGTCGCCGCGGCCGCAGTGGTTCTCCCCGAAAAATTCCGTCATCGCCGCCTGAACGATTCCAAACAGCTCGCGCCGGAATTGCGCGAAGAGATTTATTGCGACCTGATCTCTAATCCCGAAGTCAGATGGACTGTCGGTATTGTTGATTCCGTCGAGATCGATCGGATCAACATTTTGCGCGCGAGCCACCGCGCCATGCGCCTGGCGATCGAAGCGCTGATCGAACGACCCGACCACGTTTTAATCGACGGTTTGCCTGTGATACCTTTTCCACTTCCGCAGACGGCGGTTGTCGACGGTGATTGCATCAGCTTGAGCATCGCTGCCGCCAGCGTCATCGCCAAGGTCACGCGCGACCGGTTGATGCGTGACTTTTGCGCTCAATTCCCCCAGTATTGCTTCGGCCAGCACAAAGGCTACGGAACTGAACTGCATCTGCTGAAGCTCCATGAATTCGGTCCTTGCCCGATCCATCGCCGGTCTTTCGAGCCGGTGGCGCAACCACTTCTCGCGTTGGACGAGCTTGTCCAAATCCGGTCATCTCCGCCGCGGCGCGCGCGGCGAGAAGTTAGCGTGTCGATTCCTGAAGCATAGCGGTTACAAAATCCTGTTGCGCAACTTTCGCGGGCGCACTGGCGGTGAAATTGACGTGGTTTGCCGTGATAACGACACGCTAGTGTTCGTCGAAGTAAAAACACGCGCACGCGAAGATTTCGGCCGTCCCATTTCGGCCGTTGATCGAGAAAAACAGAAACGAATCTCGCGCGGCGCACTGGCGTGGCTGCGAATGCTCGATAATCCCGACATTCTTTTTCGATTCGATGTTGTGGAAGTCATCATCGTCGACGACGCCAAGCCACGGATGGAATTAATTAAAAACGCATTTCCACTTTCGAAACCGTATCTCTACTGAGCCGAAGGTTGTTGCCTTGAAGTCAGCCAGCCTGGCTGACTCGGCCGCCCGGCTGCTAGCCTGGCGAGTTTGCCCAGAGCGGGCTGGCAGCCCGCTCGCCGAGTCAGGCTGGCAGCCTGACTTCCTGTTGTACATCGCCCCAACAGTACACGTCTGCTCAGCGCTGGACAATCCCACTGCCGTTGGCAAAATCATAACTGGCTACTATGGCCGAACCGATTCTCATCGCTCAATTTAAGGAACAAATCTTCTTGCTGCCGAAAATGGCGAACCGGCACGGGTTAATTGCTGGTGCGACCGGCACGGGAAAAACAGTTACGCTGCAGACGCTCGCAGAGAATTTCAGCGCACGAGGCGTGCCCGTGTTCATGGCGGATGTGAAAGGCGACCTCGCGGGCCTCAGTCAGCCGGGCGGAAACAATCCGAATGTGGTCGAACGGGCGAAGGAGCTTAAGATCGACGGTTTCAAAGGCGAAGCTTGCCCGGTCGTGTTTTGGGATGTGTTCGGTGAGCAGGGGCACCCTGTGCGCGCGACTGTGTCCGAGATGGGTCCGCTGTTGCTTGGGCGCTTACTCGAATTGAACGACACGCAGGAAGGCGTGCTCAACATGGTCTTCAAAATCGCCGATGAAAACGGCCTGCTCCTTCTCGATCTTAAGGATCTGCGCTCGATGTTGCAGTACGTCGCCGACAATGCCGATCAATTCAAAACGCAATACGGCAATGTCTCCGCCGCCAGCGCCGGAGCGATCCAGCGCAGTCTCCTCTCGCTCGAATCGCAGGGCGCCGACAAATTTTTCGGCGAGCCCGCGCTCAATCTCGATGATCTGATGCAAACGCAGAGCGGCAAAGGCGTGATCAACATCCTTGCTGCCGACAAGTTGATGCAAAAGTCGCCGAAGGTTTACGCGACATTCCTGCTTTGGATGCTTTCGGAATTGTTCGAGAATCTTCCTGAAATTGGCGATCCGGAAAAACCGAAGCTCGTTTTCTTCTTCGACGAAGCGCATTTGCTCTTCACCGACATCGCGCCGGCGGTCGAACAAAAGATCGAGCAAATGGTGCGACTGATTCGATCGAAGGGCGTCGGCGTTTATTTCGTCAGCCAGAATCCCCTCGATATTCCCGAAGTCGTTCTCGGTCAGCTCGGGAATCGTGTGCAACACGCTTTGCGCGCATTTACGCCGCGCGATCAAAAAGCGGTGAAAGCCGCCGCTGAAACCTTTCGGCAAAATCCAAAGCTAAAAGTCGAGACGGTGCTTACTGAGCTCGCCGTCGGCGAAGCGCTTGTATCAATGCTGGATGAAAATGGCAGCCCGCAAATTGTCGAGCGCGCAAAGATTGTTCCGCCGCGCAGTCAAGTCGGTGCGATCACACCCGATCAGCGAAAACAGATTATAGGTTCCTCGGTGCTTGCCGGTCATTATGAAAACGCGGTCGACCGCGAATCAGCTTACGAAAAATTGCAGGCGAGGGCAGGGGAGAAAGCACAAACCGCCAACGCGCCATCAGTAGCTGCCAGCGCCGCAGCTCCCGAAGAAGGAAAGGGTTCGTTATTGGCTGAAGCTTTTGGAACTGTCACGGCAGCTTTCCAGCCAACTATCGGTCCGCGCGGCGCGATCCATGATTCGCTCGCCACTTCAATGACCAAGAGCGCGATGCGCGCTGCCAGCAGCCAAATTGGCCGACAACTCGTTCGCGGAATCCTGGGAGGAATTCTCGGCGGCAGCGGGCGCCGAAGGTAGTTGTAGCCACGGCCCTGCGGGCCGTGTGGGCACGTCACACAGCGACGTGGCTACAACAAAATCGCCGGATACGCTTCGCGCGATCCGGCGATTTAAGTCGTTCTTCGTTTATTGCTTCGGCGAAGCGGCTGGCTTGGCTGCTTCTTTCTTCCCGCCCTTGCCTGCCTTCACTTCGATCTCTGTAGCTGACATTGTGTAGGTGACGTGAACTTTATCGCCAACTTTGACGTCTCCAGTGACTTTGGTGTTGGCGTCACGATTGATTTCCCAGCGGTCTTTTCCCTTCTGGATCGCAATCATCGAGTCATTCACTTCCAGCACTGGTCCCGTCGCCTCGTAGGTTTTTGCGCCCGCGGCAAAAGCTGCGCTGCTCAGCGCGAGACTCGCTGCGGCCAATAAACTGAGTGGTAATTTTGTTTTCATGTGCCGATTAGACTGCTTCGAGCTGGCTCTATTCAAGATTTTTGCGCGGGAGGTGATTCCAAGGAGCGGCGG
>Ga0193729_1001619_pt1 | contig 11438 bp, 9 predicted proteins | sample U1c2metaG_FD_143036 | JGI IMG/M metagenome (GOLD analysis project Ga0193729, IMG submission 143036) | Soil microbial communities from a riparian zone of the East river system, Colorado, United States - U1c2 | ecosystem: Environmental > Terrestrial > Soil > Riparian zone | place: USA: East River... | reverse complement strand
TGGGCTGCTGTACGGCGTGGATGGGAGCGGGAATGTCGGGGCATCGGTTTTGTGCAGCGTGCCGCATGGGCATGATGATTAGGTTGAAGGAGTCGCCAAGGCGTATTCAGAAGAAAGAAGAAACGAAGATGAACGCAAAAAGTGGAACGGCGGCGCGGCTTGTCCTCGGGGCGGCTATGGCTGGGAATTTGTTGGACCTGCCGCTCGCCAGTCAGGCGGCAACGTATTCTTTCACTGATTTGAATCCCACCGGATTTACAGGGTCTGCCAGTTACGGCATTTCCGGCAGCCAACAAGTTGGATTTGGATATGCCGAATTTGGAGGTTATCACGCCCTCCTGTGGTCCGGCACGACCAGCAGCGTCGTGGACCTAAATCCCAGCGGATTTACATACTCGATCGGTCAGGGCATTTGGGGCAGTCAGCAAGTTGGAGTGGGAGGAGTTCGCTCAACCGGAAATGCTCACGCCCTCCTGTGGTCCGGCACGGCCAGCAGCGTCGCGGACCTGAATCCGAGCGGATTTTATGGCTCTACGGCTCTCGGGATTTCCGACAGTCAGCAAGTTGGGTTTGGATGGGGTCCTGCGGCCGGATACGCTGAGCACGCCCTCCTATGGTCCGGCACGGCCAGCAGTGTCGTGGACTTGAATCCCAGCGGATTTACGTCCTCTTGGGGTTATGGCATTTGCGGCGGCCAGCAAGTTGGATTTGGTTCTGGTTCCACAAGCGGAAACAATTATCACGCACTCCTATGGTCCGGCACGGCTAGCAGCGTCGTGGACCTCAATCCCATCGGATTTGCAGGGTCTATCGCTCGCGGCATTTCCGGCAGTCAGCAGGTTGGAATTGGTCATGGTTTTACAACCGGACACCAGCACGCCCTCCTGTGGTCAGGGTGGGCCGGCAGCGTCGTGGACCTGAATCCCAGCGGATTTACATACTCTGAAGCTCTCGGCACTTCCGGCAATCACCAGCATGCCCTCCTGTGGTCCGGGACGGCCAGCAGTGTTGTGGACCTTGGTAGTCTCCTTTCATCTGACTACGGCTACTCTGTTGCCCAAGGCATTGACTCACATGGGAACATTGTTGGATCAGCATACTATATTCCCACGGGTCAGGAACACGCAATGCTTTGGACGGTTCTTCCCGAGTCAATCGTCATCTGCAACGATCCCGGCCAGTGCGGCGCGGTCGCGACCTACTCGACCGGCGCGAGCGTCACGTGCAGCCCGGCCTCCGGCTCGTTCTTTCCGGTCGGCACCAATACGGTGATCTGCACGAGCACTAATCCGCTGGGCATTTACACATTCACTATAACAGTCAAGGACTGCGAGCCGCCGGTCGTCTCCTGCCGGGCGGTGAGCAAACCCTCCAGCAAAGAGAGTTCAAAAGCGGACAAAGATTCCGAGCGCGAGGAAGATGCAGATGGTTTGTTCCAACTATTGGGCCACGACAACTGCGATTCGAGTCCCCGGCTTTACATTCAGGATTCGGTTTCTGGTTCCCTGGCCGGCCCGTTTGCCAATGGTGACATTGTGAAGGTCGCGAAAACGCATGGCCGGCAGGATTCGGACGATGCAAAGGATTCGAAGAATGGCCGCAACCCAATTGTCGCGCACATCGGTCTCGAAGGGAATGGGCTGCTGTACGGCGTGGATGCGAGCGGGAATGTCGGAGCCTCGGTTCTTTGCAGCGTGCGGCCTGGGCGGGGTGATTAGGTTGAAGAAGTGGCAAGCGGGGCGAAGGCGCGGCTGAGATGAGGAAGATTCGCCCGAAGGAATGCGACAGGAAAATTGAAGACAAGAAAATGAGAGAACAAGAGGAAGGAGGTCCAGGCAGGGACGCGAAGACACAGGAACTGGAATTACCGCGAGAGGGCGCAGCGCGGCAAAGCCGCAAAGGGCAAAAAACACAAAGCTTGATAACCGCGGAATGCGAAGGAACCGGATTTTGACCACGGATGGGCACGGATTCCACGGATGGGAGATAAGTGGGAGGTGAAGACGCGGAAACCGCGAATGGACACGAACGGACACTAATTCGAAAGAAACGCAAAGACTGATAACCGCGGGATACGCGGAAATTGCGGAAGGAACCCGCAGCTTTGAAGTCGGGACGGGCCCATCCGGCGACGGTATCCAAATTAGGTATCCCCTTGCGGCGAACGCTCGGCGCATCTTTCAAAGAGAAGGAGAAACGAAGCCAAACCTTATTGGAAACCCATGTGCATGCAGCCCCTCACCCTTGATCCCTTTCCATGAACCGGCGGGAGACCCCTCACCCTTGATCCCTCTCCCCATCGGATGAGGAATAAAGATTTTGGGAACGTTTACCCAGGGCGGCGCTCTCAGACTCGCTGTGCCCTGGGCTATTTTCAGGTCATCCCTACGGGATTTCAAGAGGAGACGGAGAAGACGCTTGAGTTCCATCGGTTCATGGTCCCACTGCGCGGTCGATAATCGTGGAGGCTTTCGATGAACCCCAGAACATGGCGCTCCGTCCGGAGCTTGCGCCGCGGACCTGTGGTGGCGGCGTCAAGATGCGCCGGCGAACGCGCGAACGCTGCGATCGCCGAATTAGAATTGCCTTTCGGGTTCGGATCTGTATGCTGCTGCGATGGCCGCTGGCCGCTTTTGTTTTTGCGCGACGTTGCTTTTCTTCAGCCTGCTTTCCAGCCCGGGCGGCACCCTGGCACAGTTTCGTACGACCGTTGGCGATTTGGAGGTCGAACTCTACGACGCCGACAAGCCCATCACCGTGCAGAATTTCCTTCATTACGTTCAAGGCGGGCTTTACACGAACATGTTCATGCATCGCGTGGTGACGAATTTCATCATCCAGGGCGGCGGGATCTTTACCACAAACCGGGGAACCACGAATTGGGCTTTGTACTACATCCCAACCTTCCCGCCGATCACGAATGAATTCAAGGTGGGAAAATTCTACAGCAATGTTTACGGCACCATCGCGATGGCCAAGACGAGCGACCCGAATTCGGCCACGTCGGAGTTCTTTTTCAACCTGACAAACAACGCCAGTTCACTCGACAACACGAACAACAGCGGCGGGTTCACCGTCTTTGGACACGTCATCGCCGGCACGAACATCCTGAACCGATTTAAAGTGGGTGCGACCAACAGGGTAGTTAAGGAAGTTAATTTGGGCGGGGTCCTGGCCGAAACACCGGTAATCTATGCGGCCACCAACATCATCCACGACAGCGATTTCATCTACGTTGACATCTCCCTGCTCCAGGTGGCCGTCAAGACACTGCCAGGCAGCAGCCGCGAGATTTCGTGGAATAGCGCGACCGGCTTGACCAACGTGGTCGAGTTCACGACGAATTTCCCGCCAGTCTGGAGCACGCTGGCCCTCACCAACGGAACGGGCGCTCGAATGGCGATTGTGGACGGTTCGAGCACACCGCAGCGGTTCTACCGTGTCCGTGTCCAGTACTGAATCCCCTGCGGAGCAGGATTTTCTCGCTCGGATGAGGGTAGCTGGAAATGAGCCCGTCTTCCCGGAACCCAAAATGTAACTTTCCCGCAACCCAGCCGCCATGCGAGGCCGGCAGACTTGGCCAATGGATAATTCAATTGCCCGAAAAGCGGAATTCCAGTTGCTAAAGCACCGGTTGCTGTTGCGTCAGTTAGATGAAATGCCGGAGGTGGAATCCCACGCGCTCGTCATCTATGAAGCCGAGGCCGCAGCGTCCCTGGCCAGCCTGACCCCATATCCCTTCCTGATCTTCCCGTGCCTCTTTGAAGAACGGGCTCGCGCGGCTGCGCTGGAAACCCATCACTGGGGCTTGCTGCTGCCCTCCTCCAACCGCTCGCGCACGAAATCAATCGAACCTCGGAGTCCGTAGAATTGGTCGGCAAAAGAGGCCGGCACTTTCATTCGGCTCACTCCTTTCTCGATCTCATCCAATCGCGCGAGCAATTCCGCGCGCTTCGGCGGCGTCAACGGTCCCAGGAGGTCGTGCTCCAGCAGCAGCAATGCCCTATACCAGCGGTAGAAATGCAGTTTGATCCGCCATTGAAATAACGAGGGGATGAATTTGAAGGCGGGAATCAAGACCACAAACATCGGCACGAAGACAACCAGCACACGATTCACCAGGCTCGCCAGCCAGAAGGGCAACGAACGATACAGAAAGCTTTTGCCCGATTTATAATAGCGGACAGCCTCCGAACTGATCGGGAATTCATTCTCGAGCGGGGCCGGAAACTCCCCTTTGCGTTTCAGCAGGCTGGCGCCTCCGTGCACTTCCCGCGCCGCCTCCAGCAACAAATCGCACAGCGCCGGATGAAAATCCTTCCGCGCCAGGATCTCCACCGTCGGCCCGAACAGATGCACGTCCTGAGGTGGAATGTTCTTGCCGAAATCCAGTGCCCCCTTAGGCAGCACGAGTTTATTCAAGTAACTGATCCGCCGGGTATAAGCGTCTGCTTGTGAGAAATCCAAAATATGAATTTCCGGATTGAGCAGGAGCTGTTTCATCAGCGCCGGCGGAGCCGAGTCTCCCATCAGAAATACCCCGTCCACCTCGCCCTCGAGCAGCGCCTTGCCGGCCTCTCCAGCCTCTACATCCACCAGCGTCGTCCCGCCGTTGGTTGCCATGCCGCTCAGCCCGAGCAAAGTCATAGCGAACGTGTGCGTGCCGCTGCCCACTGGTCCAATCGCCAATCGCTTGCCTTTCAAATCCGAAAGCAGCGATACGGGCCTATCTCCGCGATAAAACACCAGCAGCGGTTCATACGAGACGCTGCCCAGGGAAACCAGTTTGATGCTGTTGGGCCCGTTGGTCACCCCGCCTTGAACGAATCCGATGTCCACGTGGAACGACGTATCATACAGCCGCTGCAGGTTCTCCAGAGAGCCGTGCGAAGGCAGAATCTTCAAGTTCACTCCATTGCGGGCCAGGATCGTGCGGTACCTCTCGGCGAAGGTCTGAAACGAGCTTCCGTCGGTACCACTCGTGATCGTTATCGTCTTGGGCGGAGCCAAATGAAAAAACCAGAAAACCGCGAAGACTAATATCAACCCGATCAACGCCACCGTGCCCACCGCCACGGGGCGGGTCAGCCCAAACAGGTCAGTGAAAGGCGCCAACAACCGGGCGAAACCGGTTTTTCGGCTCTTCTCTACTTCTGATGGCGGCTGTGGCATGGGCCGAATCTGATATAATCTCAAGCCTCGTCTTCGGCCAGCAATTTTGCAGCCTCGATTTAGCGGCGGGGTAGGGTAAAGGGGTTTACAGCTAACCGGCTGGCGCCCGAGCCTAAGGATTGGCAAAATCCTCGGGGTCGGATGACGAAATTTATTATGGATATAAGATCAGCAATTCCAAAGGATAAATCCGAGTGGGTGCGGTTGCGGCACGCGCTTTGGCCGGATTGCAGCCCGGAGCGGCACGCCTTGGAGATGGCACAACTTACGGCGCCCGAAAGCGGCGGAGTCGTGTTGGTTGCCGTGCGAACGAACGGTTCTCTGGGTGGTTTTGCTGAGGTATCAATACGCCGCGATCATGTGGACGGCGCAGCTTCGGTTCCGATTGCCTACCTCGAGGGTTGGTACGTCGATCCCGACGCGCGAGGCCGCGGCATCGGCCGAGAACTGCTCGCTGCGGCGGAACAATGGGCCGTGGCACGGTCCTTCACGGAGCTGGCCAGCGATGCCGAGTTGGTCAACCAGGAAAGCATTCGTACTCATCTTGCTTGCGGTTTCACCGAAACCTGCCGGGCTGTTCACTTTGTCAAGAAACTCAAAATCAATTCTCGCTAACGCCAACTTCGAACCGTAGCATATCAGTTCAGGAATGTCCGTATCTTGGCAATCCGTTTTCGCGTCGGCTCTGGTGTTCGGGGCCGGGTGCGTCTCCCCGCCCGCCAAATCCCCAACTGATTCCGCGACCGTGCCCCAGAAGCTTCCTGCCCCCGCCACTCCCGCCCGGCCGTCGCCGAAGGAGATTCTGAAGGCGGCTGCCGCCCAACCCTCGGCGCCCTTTGAGGGCGAAGCTTGGGTGCCGCTGTTCGATGGAAGGACCCTGACGGGCTGGCATGAAACTGATTTCGCCGGCCATGGCGACGTCGAATGCCTCTTCGGCCTGCTGGTCCTGAACATGGGCGACCCCTTTACCGGCGTTAACTGGACGAACCATATTCCGGCGATGAGTTACGAAGTCGCGATGGACGCCATGCGAGTTACGGGTTCCGATTTCTTCTGCGGCCTGACCGTGCCGGTCGGCGATTCCTTCTGCAGTTTGATTGTCGGCGGCTGGGGCGGTTCGCTGGTTGGAATCTCCAGCCTGGATCATAGCGATGCCTCGGAAAATGAAACCACCAAGTTCGTCAACTTCGAGCAGGCACGATGGTATCGCATTCGCCTGCGCGTGACTCCGGATCGAATCGAAGGCTGGATTGATAAGGACAAACTCGTGGACGTGGTCACCACCGGCAAGAGAATCTCGCTTCGCCCCGGAGACATCGAACTGTCCAAACCTTTCGGACTCGCCGCATGGCAAAGCACTGCGGCGTTGCGGGAAATTAAAATGCGCCGCGTGAGCGACCCGGCCGATCCTCCGAAGAAATATTAAGGAACCAAGTGTTCAGTCGTGCTGCACCTTCGCATATGAATTCTTTTGACTCCTTTTTCGTCTTTAGCAATGGTTACGGGAACGTAAGGCGACTATTATTATTCATACTATGAAACAGATTGTTTTGATTTTGTGCGCGGGCGCGGCCCTGGCGTTGTCACTTCCAAACATCCAGGGTGCCGAGAAGAAAGCGGCGGGGCCGGTGGACGTCAGCAAATTGCCACCGGTTTCGGATCAAAAGGACGTGACGTATGCAAAAGATATCAAGCCGATCTTCGAGAAATCCTGCACCAAGTGTCACGGGGCGGAACGGCAGAAGGGGAAGCTTCGATTGGATAGCCTCGAAGCAGCACTCAAGGGCGGGGCGGATGGAAAAGTGATCGAGCCGGGCAAGAGCGCGGAAAGCATTTTGGTCCATAACGTGGCCCATCTGGGCGATGAAGATGAGTTCATGCCGCCGCCGGATAATAAGGACAAGATCCCGCCGTTAACGAAAGAGCAGATCGGGTTGATTCGGGCGTGGATTGATCAGGGGGCGAAGTAGGCTCTTCGGGGCTTGGCGGTTTTCAATCTACCCGGCATTGAGGGTGACGGCGCGCACGGAGTGACGCGCCCTACCGTCAATTGATTTGGGCAATCAAACCGTGGTTTCGGCGAGTTCGAGCAAGCGCTCGAATTGGGGCTGTGTAACGGGCGAGACGGAGAGCCTGCCTTGCTTCACCAACCGCATGTCCTTCAGTTTTTGGTCGTGCTTGATTACGTCGAGCGGCACTGCCTTCTTTAAAGGTTTCACAGGGACGAGATCGACGCACGACCAATCGTCTTCCGTCGCGGTCGGATCCGGATACGCTTCGCGCGCGACTTTGGCCAGACCCACGATCTGCTTTTCGGTGACGCTGTGGTAATAGAAAACCAGGTCGCCTTTTTTCATCTCGCGCAAGTTGTTCCGCGCCGTGAAATTGCGAACTCCGGTCCAGGCGGTTTTGCCGTCTTTGACGAGCGCGTCCCACGAGTAGGCTTCCGGCTCTACTTTCACCAGCCAGTATTGCATGGGCGAATGGTGAACGGTGAGGGTTAAATAGTCACGCCACTATTCACTATTCACGAAACGGGGTCCACGATAGTTTGCGGCCATGGACCTGGCCGCGAACCTAACCGCTGTTCAACAACGCATCGCCGCCGCTTGCGAACGGGCGGGACGGACGCCCGATTCCGTCACGCTGCTGGCCGTCACCAAAACCCATCCGCCTGAAGTCGTTGCCGAGGCGGCCAAACTGGGACTGGCCATTTTCGGGGAGAGCAAGGTGCAGGAGGCCAAAGCAAAGATTCCGGTGTGTCCGGGCCGATTGCGCTGGCACATGATCGGCCATCTGCAAAGCAACAAATGCCGGGATGCGGTCGAGCTTTTCCAAATGATCCAAAGCGTTGACAGCGCCGAACTCGCCGAGGAAATCAATAAGCGAGCCGAGCAAGCCGCGAAGCGGATGCCGATTCTGCTGGAAGTGAACTCGGCGGGCGAGGCCAGCAAATTCGGCTTTCGCGCGGAACAACTGCTGGCGGACTTGCCGCGAATCAATGCGCTGCCACGGTTGGAAGTCCAGGGCCTGATGACTGTTCCTCCGTGGTCTCCCACGGCGGAAAAGGCACGGCGGTTGTTTCAGCAATTGCGCGAGTTCAAAGAGCGGTGTGAACAGGTCCTCGGCGCTCCCCTGCCCCACCTGAGCATGGGAATGACCGGAGATTTCGAGGTGGCGATTGAGGAAGGGGCAACGATTGTGAGGATTGGGACGGCGTTGTTTGGGTCGCGGGGGAGCAAAAGGGGAAGTTAATTGGGTTAAATAAGTTAACTCAGTTAAATGAGGAAGGGGCCAGCGGCTTGCTTGCGCTCCTGGCCGGCAGGGATGCCGGCGCTGCCAGTCGGCGGAGCAATGGAGCAAATCATTTTTGTCGGCGCAACACCTACAAAAAGTCCTCCCCGGAAGCTGACAGGATTACTAGACGTGCGCCGATTTAGCAATCGATCCATAAGAGCCATGGTAGCAGCACTATGCGAAAAGCTATTAGTGTTGTTACAGGTCTCTTGTTGAGCGCGGCGGTGCATATCTGCCACGCAACCGAGACCACGGCAGAATTCTCTGTCCAGGCCAGCGCGACCGTTCAGGAAGCGCCAGCCCGCATTACGTTGCATTGGCAGCAGGATTCCTGTTCTCACCCCAAGGCATACACCATTTACCGGAAAGCCCCCGGCGCCAATTCCTGGGGCAAAGGCACGGCGCTCCCGGGCACAGCGACCGAGTTCGTGGATAAGGACGTCGTTCCCGGGATTGCATACGAGTACCAACTCGTGAAGGCCACGCCACAATATACCGGCTATGGATACGTCTATTCCGGCATCAACGTCCCGCTGACGGAGAGTCGCGGCAAACTGTTGCTGGTCGTGGATACGACTTACGCAGCGGAACTCAGCAACGAACTAGCGCGCTTGCAGCAGGACCTCGTGGGCGACGGCTGGACGGTGACGCGCATCGATGCGGGCCGCCATGAATCGGCCGCCACCGTCAAAGACCGGATTAAAGCGCAATACAACAGCGACCCGACAAACGTGAAAGCGGTATTTCTCTTTGGCCATGTGCCGGTCGCGTATTCGGGCGATATCGTGCCGGACGGGCACGCCCCGGATCACCAGGGCGCCTGGCCATGTGACGGTTTCTATGGCGACATGGACGGAGTTTGGACGGACAATTCGGTCAAGAATGTGCGCGCCTCGGACGTTCGCAACCGCAACGTGCCCGGCGACGGCAAATATGATCAGTCCACGTTTCCCGCGCCGCTGAAGCTGGCGGTCGGTCGGGTGGATCTGGCGAACATGCCCGGGCGGCTGTCCCTGGGCGGCGCTCCGACCTTTCCGAGCGAACTTGAACTGCTGCGCAATTACCTAAATAAAGATCATAGCTTCCGGCAGAAGGACTTCGATCTCCCGCGCCGCGGCCTGGTAGGCGATTATTTTGGCGTGCGCGACGGCGAGGCATTCGCCGCCAGCGGCTGGCGCAACCTCGCTTCGTTCTTCGACGCGGAGCACGTAACGACGCTGGCCGACCAGGGCACCTGGATTGCGACTTTGAGCACCAACGCCTATCTATGGGCTTATGGCTGCGGGCCGGGAAGTTTTACCAGCATTGGCGGGCTGGGCAATTCCGACAGCTATCACGACGGCGTTACAACCGAGATGTACCACAGCGACCTGAAAGCGGCTTTCACGCTGCTGTTTGGAAGCTGGCTGGGCGATTGGGATTCGGAAGACAATCTGCAACGAGCTGTGCTTGCGATGCCGAGTTACGGGTTGACCTGCGCGTGCTCGGGCCGGCCGCACTGGTTCTTACAGCATATGGCGCTGGGCGAAACGATCGGCTACAGCACGCGGCTTACGCAGAACAACCGCACGGACGGGCTGTATCAGAACCAACAGAATAATTGCGCGAGCCAGGTCCATATCGCTTTGATGGGCGACCCCACGCTCCGCATGCATGTCGTCGCGCCGCCGGCGAATGTTACAGCGGTGAACGATGGCAGCAGCCTCACCTTGAAGTGGATGCCTTCGAGGGATTCAATCCTCGGGTATCACATCTATCGCGCCGCGAACCCGAACGGACCGTTTGCGCGTTTAACCAAGTCGCTCGTTAACGGCACCAGCTTTACCGATACCAGCGCTTCCGCCGCAGGCTCAAGCTACATGGTGAGGGCGGTCAAATTGGAAACCTCAGCCAGCGGCACCTACTACAATGCCAGCCAGGGAGCCTTCACGGCGCCAGCCGAAACCGCGCCCGCATCGATTGCCAACGCGAATACAGCGGCCAATAAAGCCAGCCGCACCCTCTCCGGCGGCAGCACCAAAACGGACGACGAGCGCTCCATCAACCCTCCGACCCCCACGGGTCCGACGACCAACATTTTACGCGCACTGACGCCCACGGGCGCCAGCGCCATCACGAACGTGGTTATTTGGGTGGATGATTCCCTGCCCGCCGGCGCGGTCGGCGGAGCCGACGGTGGCGACTGGTGGAACTGGGTCAGCAGCAGCCCGAGCCCTTTTTCCGGGACAGTGTCGAGCCAATCGAGCATCGGCGCGGGATTTCACCAGCATTATTTTGCCTGGGCGACAAAGACCCTGACGGTAAACCCGGGCGAGACGCTCATTGCTTATGTCTATATTGACCCGGCGAATCCTCCCAGCGAGTTAATGCTTCACTGGTGGGACGGGACCTGGGAACACCGGGCGTATTGGGGCGCCAACAACATGCTGTTCGGCACTGACGGTTCCGCCAGCCGCCGCTACATGGGTCCCCTGCCGGCCACCGGCCAATGGGTGCGGCTGGAAGTGCCCGCCAGCCAAGTCGGTTTGGAAGGCAGCACGTTGAGCGGGATGTCCTTCAGCCAGTTCGATGGCCGCGCAACCTGGGATTATGCGGGTAAAGCAACGCTGGTTATTACCAACACCGGATCGGGCACCACCACAAATGCCGTCGGGACAAACGTTGTTTGGGTGGATGATTCCCTGCCTGCAGGCGCAATCGCTCACAGTGATGGTGGCGATTCGTGGAATTGGGTCAGCAGCAATCCGACGCCGTTCTCCGGAAGCCTGGCCAGCCAATCGAACATCGGCGCGGGACTTCACCAACATTATTTCTACTATGCGGCGAACACTCTGCCGGTCAACACGGGCGAAAAGCTGTTCGCCTACGTCTATCTTGATCCGGCCAATCTTCCGAGCGAAGTGATGCTTCAGTGGCTCGACGGCACCTGGGAACATCGCGCGTATTGGGGCGCCAACAAGGTGCTTCTC
>Ga0193729_1001617_pt1 | contig 11444 bp, 7 predicted proteins | sample U1c2metaG_FD_143036 | JGI IMG/M metagenome (GOLD analysis project Ga0193729, IMG submission 143036) | Soil microbial communities from a riparian zone of the East river system, Colorado, United States - U1c2 | ecosystem: Environmental > Terrestrial > Soil > Riparian zone | place: USA: East River... | reverse complement strand
CTACGATACTCAATGCTCATCCAATGGAGCAATACAGACAACACGTACATTGTTACTGTCCCTGAACTTCCAGGATGCAAAGCCCACGGTGACACCTACGAGGAAGCTTCAAAGCATGGCAGAGAAGTCTTAGAGCAGCTCCTGGAGGGCAGCGAGAAGCTTGAAATGCCATTGCCTGAACCAAGGCTTTACGAGGAAGAGCAGGTAGAAAAACCTACTACTAGGCAAGATGTATTTAATGTATCTCAGGCTAATTCTTGCTCTTTTTGCGAAAATATCCAGGAACAGGCGCAGCAACTTACAGCAGGACCTGGCAACGTCAATATCTGTAATGATTGCGTTGACGTATGCCGTAAATTGATGGAGAGTGGAATACACAATTTTGACGATGTGCGTATAGAACTTGCGAAGAGGAGTCCTAGAAAAGAGAAAGTTGAAGAAGTGCAAAAGCACATTGAGAAAATGAAAGAGATCCGGCAACGGTGGTAAATTGCTAGCAATTCCCACTGTATTGTTACTAATGCAACAATATTTATCAACTCGAGCATGGGAAAACCCCTGGCCTTTAGCCATGGGGATGAGAGTGCCGTTCCTTTTTTGGGAGCTGGGGCACAGGGGCACTCATTGTATGACAAAGTGTTCATTCTACACTTCCAATTTGATGAACATTTGTATATTGACACCTATGCTATACTGTCTCTAGTACACAAACAACAGAATAGTGTTTACGGGTTCCGAGGTAAATCGTTCCCTCGGGTAAAAGCACTAACGTATCAAACGTTTGGTGTACCAATCGATGACGTAGGTCTAGAGCCCACAAGCCGCCTACCGAGATTGAACTGACCGTAGGCTCGGACGGAGCCTTCGCCAAACTGCCGCTAGCGGGTATGTTCCGTTCGGCTCTTGCGAGAAGCCCCTGGATTTCTCCATGGGGAGTCGTCACGTGATCTAGCCCCTAGCCACTGAGCAGATAGTAATGGTATGCTACTCCTAACACTATGAAATTCCTGATGTATAGATAGAATAATACTAGGAGAATGCTCATGCTTAAAAACGAATTCAATCGTCCTGTTGCTAGAGACTCAGTCCCACATGGAAGTGTGTGTGAGTGGTGTGACAAGCCAGCAGAACAACACCTGACAGCTATCGGCGGAGCCCGCCATGATACGGAAGGCGTCTTTTGTCGCTCGTGCGGTGAGCAGTTTTTGCAAACGATCATTCAACCACCACCAGCAATGATGCAACCATATGCATGCTGAAGCGCCATTGCTTCACTGATACCACAAAGCTAGGTCCTCGTGTAGTTTATCATCACCCGCTTCAGTGCTGCAGCAAAGAAAGATCACCGACTCGTAATGAAATCAAATCGGTGCTCTTTCTTCTCGGACGGGGGTGAGATACTGACACTGGACTATTCTCTTTATGGTCAGAGAAAACGGTGATAAACCAAGGAGTATCACAGCCTACACGACAATCCTGTCAATATCAGGGATGTGACACCTGCCCTCGTCTTTAGACGAGGGCTTCCTACCCTCACAAATAGGCATTCCTGTTTCATTGGGAGTTGCGCACAAGTCATGGACTTGGGTGTCTTACACCGCCTCCACAGGCCTCAATTCCCCTGAGCCCCAGGGTACAAGTCTGCTGACTGAGAGCAGCCAACTTTACGACCCACAGAGTATAGCTGATCTCTTGAAATTGGGAAAGAGGAATAGGCGAAAGGTACTCCTATGCCCAAGCCCCAAAAAAGGAACGCCTCTTGTCTCCCCATGGCTCAAGCTAGGGGTTTTATGAGGCGGAGGTGATAACTATTGCGCCACTTACGCTACTTGAGTGCAAATACTTTCCGCTTCCATACCCTACTATATAGCCGCTGCCATAGATTCGGCGACTGTAACCCTAGCGAAGGGCCAAATTGCCCACGCTGGCTTATTGGCAACTGCGGAGGTGGGGGCTGGTTGAATTGACCAAAGTGGACATTTTGTATGTATTGCCCTGAGTTTTGCGGAAAATTCGGCACGTTTTGTGAGGATTGTCCAGGGCTGGATGGGAAACTTGGCAGTTCTTGGTTGGATGGCGATGGAGGTGGTATTTGCTGAGGAAACTGCGGATATGGTCCAACTGTCCTTGGCTGCAAATACAGATTATTAGGATCTTTTAGATCACACGATGGATTATTCATAAGAGTCCTTTCTTATACCAGATAGATATCCATGCATATAAAGCTGCATAAGTATCAAACGAGATCTCACGGCCAGATATAGCAATTCAAGAGGCTACTTGATCAGCTTCCACTCGTCGAGTAGATTGCGCAAATCTGCAACCAGATCCGGCTTCAGCTCAATCACCACTCCCTGACCAGCAAAATCCACAACCTTGTCTATGAAGACTTGCATATCCATTCCCTGCATACCGACCAGATGCGCTGGTGGTGGACCAGGCACCACCCAGATCTTACCAGTCTGGGCAAAGAGTGAGAGCTGATCGATGTAGCGCTCCACCTTGAAGGCCAAGTGAAACACGCTACGAGTTGGCCTGCGCATATCTACACGCAAGCCGATGATCATGTTTCTCTTGCCAGGATTGGCATAGAGCCAAGTACAGATGCAGTGCCCATCTTCCTGCTCAAGGCGATCTGCAAGTACTGCTAGATCCGGTCGCTCTTGGATATCTACCCAGACAATGGCTAGGCCATCAGTTGGACCAAGGATCAATTGGTCGATATCGTCGATGGGAAGCGCTGATCTCAGTGCAAGAGCTAGGTCTTCCATAAACAATCCTCGTAAATATCAGGCCCCTTTCTAGCCTGATCAGATTTTTATGCTCCTACAGTGGTCCTGGAAAAAGCTTAGACCTAGTTATCTTATCAGGGTGTGAGGCAATCAGCTAAGCCTGCCTATCAAAAATGGGATTCACGCTCAAGAATCTCTGTCTAGATAAGCAAGATTTGAGTTTTCCTAACACCCTGCTTATAGCTTTTCAAGAGTCAGTATAGAAGAAATCTGCTTGTTCTTCCAGAGAGAAGGAGGGACAATTTTGAGGAAGGATAGAAGAAACAGGTTGAGAAAGAGTCTACAAGTCATCCAATGGAAATCTGGCATCCACCATCCTCCTTTGTGAATATTTCCGCTTACTTCTATTACGGCTTACCTCTTCTTTGTAGATGCATCTCACTGGGAACAGCGGGTAATATAGGCGGACTGTCCCTGTTTCCCCCTGGAAGAAGACGCAAACTTCTCCTACAATGCTCTCAAGCGGCATATATCAGATACCTGCGTAAGTAGAGAAGACGCTCTCTTTACCAGAAAGCGCAAGATGAGTGAGGAATAGTTATGGAAATGCAGACTTCCAATCATGCTCTCATCGAGCAATTGACAGCAACACTTGGAATTAGGCCCAAGTATGCAGAATACAATGAGCAAGGAGATGTCATCGAACTAGACTTCTCTCAGTCATATATGACTCAGCTTCCCGAAGAATTGAAGGGGTTAACGCACCTGCAGCGTCTAAACCTGAGTAACAACCAGTTGACACAGATCCCTCCTGAAGAGCTGGCACAGCTAACCAACCTGCAGCGCCTGGACTTGCATAAGAACCAACTGACGCATATTCCTCCTGAACTAGCACAACTAACCAATTTACACCACTTGGACTTGCATACGAACCAACTGACGCACATTCCTCCCGAACTGGCACAATTAACCAACTTGCAGAACTTGGACCTGTATGAAAACCAGTTGACACAGATCCCTCCTGAACTGGGACAGTTAACCAACTTGCAGAACTTGGACCTGAGTGGCAACCAATTGACACAGATCCCTCCTGAACTGGGACAGTTAACTAACTTGCAGAACCTACAACTGCATAAGAACCAGTTGACACAGATCCCACCCAAACTGGGGCAGTTAACCAACTTGCAGTATATGTCCTTGAGTAAGAATCCACTTTTGACGCCACCTTCCGAAGTGGTAACTCAAGGAACAGAAGCTGTTCTGTCCTTTTTACAAGAACTTTCCCGTGAGCATGTTTTTAGGTACGAAGCCAAAATCATCCTTGTCGGTGAAGCGAGCATGGGGAAGTCCTCCCTCCTGCGTGCCCTTCATGACAAAGCATTTGATGCTCCTCTGGAAACTACACATGGCATTGAGGTCGATACTTTGACGTTGCCTCATCCCTCTTTGCCCGACCAATCTCTTCTGCTCAACGTCTGGGACTTTGGAGGTCAGGAGATTTACCGCGCAACTCACCAATTCTTTCTCACCAAACGAAGTCTGTACCTCGTCGTTTGGAATGCCCGTCTCGAAGGAGAGCAGGGCCACCTCGACTACTGGCTCAACACGATTCGTATGCTAGCTCCCAATGCACCTGTCCTACTTGTTGCGACATATAGTGATGAGATGTCAGATTTGAAGGTCGCGCACTATCAAGCTGACTACCCACAAATTGTGCAAGTGGTGCAGGTAAGTAGTAAGACAGGTGCGGGTATTGATAAACTAAAACAGGTTGTGGCAAAGTATGCGGCAAAGCTCCCACTGATAGGACAACCCTGGCCGACCTCCTGGATTGAGGTGGAGCAAGAATTATTAGCTAACTCTGAACATTATATCAGCACAGATACTTATATAGATCTATGCACAGCAAAGGGTATTCGTGCCGCACTTGCGCACGGCACCCTGGGAAGCTATCTGCATGATCTCGGCAAGATCTTCTATTTCCGCGATGACCCTACCCTGAACGATATTGTAATCCTCAAGCCTAACTGGGTAGCCAAGGCGATTAGCCTTGTCCTGGAAGACAAAGGCATCCGGGACCGATCTGGCATTTTAGTGGAAACTGACCTTTCCCGCATCTGGGCCGTCGATGAGCATGGGCAGCCGTATGATCCAGCCTTGCACCCTCTCTTTCTACGACTGATGGAACGCTTTGATCTGTGCTACCCGATCGATTCACAAGTCGAGACCTACCATTTCATTCCTCAGCTCCTGCCGCCTCATCCACCATCATCCCTGCCGAACTGGACTGCTAAGGAGATGAAAGCTGGGAAAGTGCATGTAGAGATAACCTACCACCTCGATTTTGTTCCTACTGGCATTATGAACTGGTTCATTGTTCGTACGCACCAATATACTTGCAGCATGCATTGGCGCGATGGTGTCGTGCTCTCCTATCAGGACCATCTCGCACGGGTCGAATTGTTTCCCAAGCGCAAGGAACTACACATGGAAGTCTGGGGTGCTGAACCTTATACATTCTTCATCCTACTCAAAGAGACAATGGACTTGATTTTGTCTCGCTTTGAAGGACTACATGTCAGGCAAGAAGTCCCTTGTATCTGTCATCGACAAACGGGTGAAGCACGACCTTGCTCAGAAGTTTACCGCTATGAACAAGATCTCGTCAAACGGCTCAATCAAAGTGTGGAGACCATCCAGTGCCGGGAGAGTTTTTGCGACATATCGGTCCGTGAATTGCTCTATGGTCATCATATGAATATAACTCTTCATGAGCAGAAAGCTGTTTTCAATGAAATTAAAGACATTATAGAGCAATTAGACATTATTACTGAGCAGCAGAATAAGCTCCGGTCGGATGTTCTTTCCGAGCAAAAGAACATTTTACAAAAATTGCATGTCATCAGTGAACGACAGACCTTGAGAGAATCTACACCTCAGCGACGATCCGATGGTCAGCAATATAATGCGACTCAATCCAAAGCAAAGTCGAAGTACAAAGAAGATCCGCCCGAATCTTCTGATCCTCCAAACCTATTAAAGCAAGCGTGGGATTGGTATAGGCGACAACAGCCACCAAAGAAAAAAAAGCCACTAAGCAAATTCAAGATTGGCTGTATCGCAATTATTATAGGCTTCTTTTTATGCGCCTTACTCAGTAGGATGCTCCCTGGCGGCAACGGGCCATCGCCCACTACACCCAATTCGCCCAATATACCCGGTGGGCCACCATCGAGGTACAATCAAAGCAACCACACAAAGCTTGCTCTGAATGTGCCACTCCACCCCCCCACGGACGCGCTGAAGCGGGTCCGTACGTTCTCTCGGGCTAAAGCCCTTTGCGTTTGCAAGCCGTGATATGGAGCGCTTTAGCGCCTGAAAGGGTACGGACCCGCTTTAGCGCGTCCGTCATGCGGCCAGCACGCTCCTAGAGTGCATTTTGCATACGCTGGAGCGCAGTAGCAATGCGCTCTTCAGGTGCTGCAATCGAGATACGGACGTAACCTTCGCCAGCTGGACCAAAGTTTGTACCAGGCGTCAGCAAAACACCTATCTCATCGAAAAGCCAGCTCACAAACTCACGCGAAGTAGTAAAACGAGCTGGAATATGGGCCCATACATAAAGGCTAGCTTGCGGTGTCTGGGTATGCATCCCCAAAGCACGACATCCCTCTACAAGTAGATTACGGCGATGTTTATAGATAGCGTTGCGCTGCTCCAGCCAGGATAGCGGCAACTGGAGTGCCTCAATAGCTGCATATTGGATGGGACGGAACATCCCACTATCGATATTACTTTTTAAACGTCCAACTGCATCAACCAGCTCAGCATTACCCACAAGCATTCCAGCCCTAAAACCTGCCATATTATAGGTTTTGCTTAATGAATGCAATTCTATCGCGGCATCATATGCACCAGGGATCTGCAATATACTCATCGGGCGAAAATCGTCGAAATAGACCTCACCATAGGCCAGATCATGAATAACCACCAGATTATGCCACTGGGCAAAAGCCACCACGCGCTCAAAAAATTCGGGGCCTGCACAGGCAGCCGTGGGATTATTGGGATAATTGAGCCAGAGCAGCCGAGTCTTGGCTAGCACATCCCCCGGAATATTTTCCAGATTGGGCAGATAGTTGTTCTCTTCTAGCAATGGCAAGAAATACGGCTGAGCGCCAATGCTTGTACAGCCGGTAACATAGACTGGATAATAGGGATCTGGCACAAGTGCGACATCGCCAGCATTGAGCACTGCCGTGGCCGTATAGACCAGACCTTCCTTCGAGCCAAGCACAGGTAAAATATCCCGTTCAGGAGTTAGGCTCACCCCAAAACGACCCTCAAACCAGACCGCAATGGCCTCATGAAGAGCACGCATACCACGATATTCAGGATAATGATGATTTTCCGTGACCTGCATCTCAGCACACAGGCGATCAACGACAGCCTGGGGAGCAGGAAGATCGGGATCTCCCAGAGAGAGTGAAATAACATCAACTCCCACAGCCTGACGATCAGCTATTTTCTTATTTGCGTCAGCAAAGTGATAAGGTGGGAGAGTGTTCACTAGATTTGATAATTGCATAAACTCTACTCATTTCTATACTATTCTCGGAGGATATCAGGAGCGTTAAAAAGACCCAGGCTCTTTTGACACTTCTTCACGTGGACTTCTTCAAAACATGAAAAAACCAACCTATCACATTTCGTAACAGGTTGAACCTGCAACAACTCCGTTAAGACAAAACCGGACTAATGCCTGTTCCTCCACATCCCACTCTATTCAGCCCAGCGTTACATGCAATAGAGCTGGCCCTTGGGTGTGACGTACAGTTATCTCGACATCTTCGTTAAGAGCAGTAAGAAAATCTGCAAGCTGATCGATGGTAAAATCTGTGAGCCGACCAGTGACAACTAATGAGACTTCCTCTGGTCGTTGCATACCTAAGATTTCCGCCGCTTCTTCCCGGGTGAGTCCACGTTCTTCTATCACCGTTGCTATACGACCAGCCAGCTTTGCTTTAACTAAGGCTCGTTGAGGATGCGGATGTCCCATATCTGCAAAAACATTGCCGCTACTTGGAGTGATTTGTGGATGCATGGCTGCTAGTCCTTTCCTACCACGTCCATCACCCGCTCAGGGAACTTCTTCAGGTCTTGATGACTGCTACCAACCCAGTAGAGAGGCCTATACTCATTCTCCATATCCTCTAGTATATCACAATCGGTATTCCTTCCCCAACCAAGGACGCGCCAAGCTAGCGAGTAGGCCACCCTTTGTCCCTCAATCCTCCTTGACTCGAGTAGAGCCACCACGCTATGCTATCTACCAATAGATATGTTTACCGATGGAAATAGAGTACTACCTATTCAAGCATTTCTCTCTTTATCAGGGTGTCCGTTAACCCATCCATCTGAAATGAGATTCGCGCTCAAGATCTCAGTTTAGATGAGCAAGATTCCCAGTTTCCTTGACACCCTGTTTATGATGAAGCAAAATAGGAAAAGACAAGAAAGGAAACCTTATGCCACCAGAAAGACGCATAGAAAAACAAAAAGTAAGCACATTTACTCAAAAGAAGATCCATGATGAGCTTCGCCAATTGCTAAAGGAGCGAGAAGAGAAGTCAACACAGGAACCAGTGACAGACCACCAGAAGAACCTTGCAAAGTTGGCCGATGAACTAACTCGGTCAGGGCCAGTGACACGGTTGCAAGAACGCAAGCAGACGGAACTCTTACAGCAGGTTGTCAAGGAAAGGGACCGTTTCCATCCCTACCGACGGCAAATCTCGCAAAAGGAACTCATGGATATTTTAAGGCAGGAGGCGGCTCGGTCTGTCAGAGGGGAAAATACATCCCAGACTACAATAGAACAACAGGAAGTAGAACAAAACGTTGCACTGCCATCTACTCCTCCTAAAGTGCCACAAATTACTATACGACCACCTACTCCTGAAGTGCCACAAATTATTATACGACCATCCACTCCTGAGCAGAGGCAAGCTGATGCTCACGAACAAGTTACGAAACTAAGAATGGCCAAGCCAGATCAAGGCAAGTCTTACACCTCGGATGAGGTCCAACAGATGCAAATTGAGGCTACCAAGCAAGTTGAGGAGTTGAAACCTATCTTGCATGCCAAATTGAAAGAAATCTCCGAACAATACCCTGCCTTGCGCAACATCCCTCCCATCGACGAAATCTGGCGTCTAGGCATCGGTGGGAAATACCACGACAAGGGACCATTCTGCTTCGAAAATGAACCTTTCTATGTGCCTAGTACGATGCGAGGATTTAGCACCATGCTCGGTGGGCTAGGAAAAAAGTTGAATGCGGAGTCTTTTGAGCAGTTACATGATGCATGTATGAAGGATACAGTTGTCTTAAAAACGTTGATCAAGAAGAGGTATCCATCTGTACTTGGGTATAGAAAAAAAGATACGCAACTGAGGATAAAAATGAGAGAATGGAGTGAGGATGGATACAAGGAATTGAAGAGAAAGTATGACTGTCGGAAAGATGGTGCAGAACGTGACCCCCGTTATGGGAATGAGGGCCATCCTGTAGGAAACGTTTGCTACGACGACCCATATAAGATGAAGGATAAGTACCAACACTATAGAGTCCGCGAATTAGCACCAGACGAATGTCGAGAGATTGCCACTCGTATCATTGACCAATACTACAAAGATATCGAGCAAAGTCGCAATGATGAAGAAAAACTCACTGCCATCGGCGACTGCTGTCAGAGTTTGTACCAAGTACAGCTTTTTACAGATGGAAATACTCGTACCTGTTACCTCACCCTTAATAAACTACTGATCGAAAACGGTTTCTCGCTAACCAATTTGCGTAATCTTAACGTCTTGAAAGCTCACAGTAATGCCGAAGTCAAAGTTGAAATCCGTGCAGGGCAAGAACCTTTGAACGCTCTCTTAACAAAGCCAGCAGCATAAGCTATTTTAGAGGTCAACATATCACGCTTTGTGATACGTTGACCTCTAAAATAGCTCATACCATTGGTTCAGCCGCATACCAATTTCTCCCCACCTTCATATCAACCTTAATTGGCACCTTCAACCTCTGGTCAACATGCTCCATCATAGTTTTGATCAGCTTCTTCGCGCGGTCAAGCTCTTCAACAGGTACCTCAAAGACCAGTTCATCATGCACTTGCAGAATCATGCGTGTCTTCATACGATTTTCTTTCAGAGCATGCTGAAGTTGCAACATGGCACGTTTAATCAGGTCAGCATTGGAGCCCTGAATCGGCATATTAGTCGCTTCACGCTCTAAAGCTTGGCGCTCAGTACGCGAGAGAGCCTGCATGTCAGGGAAGAAGCGCTTGCGACCGTACACAGTATTGACATAGCCCTGTGTGCAGGCTTGTTGCAATGTGCTATCAACATAGACCTTAATATTTGGGAAGGTTTCGTGATAGCGCTTGATAAACTCGGCGGACTCCGCATTAGTCATACCAGTTACCTGGGAGAGACCAAATGCGGATTGTCCATAGAGCACTGCATAGACCACCGTTTTGGCTAGACGACGTTGATCTTTCGTCACCTCTTCTACCGGGACCCCGAAGAGCGAAGAGGCCGTGATCATGTGGATATCCTCGTCTTCGTTGAAAGCTTCGACCAAGCGTGGCTCGTGAGTAATCCCTGATAGGATACGCAACTCAAACTGCGAGTAATCGGCGGTCAGCAACACATAGCTTGGATCGGCAATAAAGGCACGGCGTATCTGGCGACCAAGCTCGGTACGCACCGGGATATTCTGCAAATTCGGATTGCTCGACGACAGGCGACCGCTGGAGGCAATCGTCTGATTAAACGAGGTATAAACCCGCCCAGTCGTGGAATCCATCAGTTCCAGCAAGCCATCGATATAGGTTGACTTGAGTTTATTCAGTTGGCGGTATTCCAACAGATGATCGACGACAGCATGTTTGCCACGCAGACTTTCGATCACATCGACATTGACCGAATAGCCAGTCTTGGTCTTCTTGCCAGTTGGCAATTTCAACTCAACGAAAAGCACCTCCGCAAGCTGCTTGGTCGAATTAATATTAAAGCGATGACCAACGGCGTTATAAATCTCTTGTTCAAGAGTATGCAATTGATCTTTAAGTGTTTCACCAAACTGACGTAAGAAATCCGCATCGAGAGCCACACCATACAGTTCCATCTGCATAAGCACAGGGATCAACGGCAGTTCAATATTAGTATACAGGTCCATTAAACCATGTTGCTGCAACTCGGCTCTGATAGGTTCGACCAGACGCAGGGTCATATCCGCATCGGCACCAGCATAATTGGCAGCTTTGCGTACCAGCACTTGGGCCATGCTAATCATCTTGCTACCAGAGCCAATCAGTTCACTAATTGGTGTCATGACATGGCCGAGACGCTGAAACGCTTGATCCTTGAGACCAAGTCCACGTCTGCCAGGATCTGTCAAATAGGCACCGAGCATGGTATCGAATGCAAGACCCTGCACATTCATGCCATAACGCGCAAAAATTGCCAGATCATATTTGGCATTATGCATATACTTGTGGACGGTCTTATCCTCCAGCACTGGCTTGAGATTCTCTAACACATAGGGCAGAGGTAATTGTGGACCGGGTTCCTGCCCATCGAGTGCCGTGGTATGTCCAACCGGTATATAGTATGCCTCACCCGGCGCCATGGCCAAAGAGCA
>Ga0193729_1001615_pt1 | contig 11445 bp, 3 predicted proteins | sample U1c2metaG_FD_143036 | JGI IMG/M metagenome (GOLD analysis project Ga0193729, IMG submission 143036) | Soil microbial communities from a riparian zone of the East river system, Colorado, United States - U1c2 | ecosystem: Environmental > Terrestrial > Soil > Riparian zone | place: USA: East River... | reverse complement strand
TTGCAAGAGAACGACGTGAACACGTTCAGATCTTTCTGGATCCCGCTGACTGCCGTCAACCCGTTGTCGCCGGTCACCCCGTAGATCACCGACAGCGTATTCGAGCCTTCGGTCAACAGTACCTCGAACTCCGCTTGCGCGGGACCCGGGGGGCTGTTGAAGTAGTTGGCCTTCCACCTGATGATGAACTGCCGGTTGGGCGCACTTCCCACCGTTTGGGTAAAGATACCGCAGTTTGGGCAGGGACCCACACTTTCATCGGTAACTAGATCGGCATAGTTAGGGAACAAGGTATTCAGGAACGGATCCTGTCCAGTCCCCGGATCCACCGGCACGCACCCCATCCACCAGAACAGTTTGTTGTAAGGCCCGGGGAAGTGTATGTCGCCGTCCGACCCGACAGCCACCGCTGTAACCGGCGGATTGCCGTATACGCTTACCGGGAAGGGTAGAGTGATGTCCGTGGTGCAGTCGTCGCAGTGGTTGCCGATATCGGTGCCGCCCGCGGTTATGGTGCCAGTGGTAGTGGCTGTCGTATAGGTTACCTGGCAAGTGGCGGTAGGTGTTGCTGTAGGTGTTGCAGTTGGGGTTGCTGTGGGCGTGTGAGTAGCTGTTGGTGTTGGTGTCGGTGTGTGAGTAGCAGTAGGTGTTGGGCTTGGCGTCCCCGTTGGCGTCGGAGTGGGACTTCCACCGCCACCCAGGTTGAACGCGCCGATTCGCAATCGCCACCCAATCGAGCTGGTGGTCGGAACGTACTCGCTGACGACCCAGAAGGTCTGGTCATCGGCCGGATCGATATCAATTGACGAATAATCGCCCCAACGCTGGCTGCCCGTCTGCGAACCAGTCCCGTTGATGATGGATCCTTCGCCAAGCGTCATCTGGCCCGGTGGATCACCCGCGTGCCGGGCCGTGTAAAACACACTTGGAAACACGGATGGGTTAGTGCCATTGGAAGCGCTGAAGCTGAGGGCTATGTCGCCAAGTGAATTCATGGCGATGCTGCCCATCCAGCGATGAATCCCGTCCGTAAGCCCAGGTGCATAAGTGCCCTGCTGGAAGATAACCGGACTACTGTTGGGACTGCGCAGTTCGTACCAGCGAATGCCTGCCACTTCGCCGTTTGGCCCTGTGCCGGCAGACACCGATTGGTTCGTCACCAGCGACTCGTGAGTGCCAAAGTTGCGATAGGCAAGCCGAAACAGCGGCCGCTGCCGTTGCAAAAAATCGATTCGATTGGCGGTACCTGGCTGGGGAATGCAGTTACGGCCGCCACCGCATAGAGCAAAGATCGAGTTGAAAGGATCCGTAGGCAGCGTGTTAGTTAACGTGAAAGTCGAATTGCCGGGAGTCATTGGATCGTAATGGAACTTATAAATGTTCAACGCATCTTGTGGCGCGCCGGCATTGTTATCCTGTGAACCTACAAAATAGTTGGGACTTCCGACTGGCGGCGGTGTCATCCCGTCTAGATCGCTCGGCAACAGACCGTCTCCGACTACATAGGGCGGATTTGGTGGCACCAGAAACCCAACCATTGTCGGATTAGGATTACCAGCCAAAGCCTGCGCGCGATCCAGTGCATAAGCGCCAACGCCCACAAATGGCCCGCCTGGACCACCTTGAAACTCGCGCGTGCTAAAGTAATAGGCGTCGGGCCACATACTACCTTTCGGGTAGTCGGGAAAGTTATTTCCACTAGGACCGGTGGCGATGGCCCAACGGTAATAGGATCCCAGGGGATCATTTGTCTGTGAAAGCGCTACACACTCGAAGAACGGCGGACTGCCGGCAGTGAATTGCGTTAGCATCCAGCGGTCGGCCAATTGATCATAAATGACAACAGGGTCGCCGGCGTTCTGGGTCTGGCAGGATCCACCAAATCCAGACCACAGTGTATTGTTCGCCGCCGGACCGAATTGTGACACCCCGGACTTGTTAAAGATCTGGAAATGCAGGTTGGACATGGTCACAACGTGATTGGGACCGACCGCTCCGTTCGGGTCAGGCGGAGAGCAGCCGCACAGGTTACTGTTTCCGTCGAAGGTGATAATCGGATTTGGTATTCCAATCTTGCCCAGTGCCCGCTGCACAGCCGTATCGGGCACAACCGGACCAAGCGGTGCAGCGAGAATCGGCCCCTGCTCCTCGTTCTCGCGCAGCGTACATTCGTTCCAAGGCAGTGGCTTCATGCTGCGCAGCGGCGGCGAGACGTCGAACTTCACCACCTGCATGACGCCGCGATATTGAGCCTGCACAATCGGCTGCGTATTGCCGGATTGCCCCCCGGGCGTTCGAGGCTGGGCAAGCAGGACAATGGTGACTGCTCCAAAACACAGCAGAACGCCGAGCAAAAGGCGAAGTTTAAAAAACCCACCTTCGCCTTGGCTACGGCGGGCAGGTGCGGATTGGGAAGCGGATTTCTTTTTCATTGGATGGAGTTTAGGCTGACTGGTGCTTTTCGTTGAAACGCCCAAGGCGGTTCAACACGTTTTTTCTTTTCCCGTCCTTTAATTCCCTCTGTTTGAGAAGTGGAGTGCCGTTTTTACCAGAATCCGCGACAGTGTGTCAATCTCATTTTTGCTTTTTTTTAACCGCGGATTCGGCAAGCCCCGCGTGATTGATTGAAGCGTCGAGAGGCCTTCCTTTTTGTCCGGTAGCTGCCGGACCTTCGGACTGCGTGCGCGTCCTCGCGCCGCTTTCGGGATTTGCTCCACGATTGAAAGCGATGCGATGACGCATCGCACTTCCAACTCCGAAGGTCTTCGCGAGTAAAAAGCACTTTCCCGCACACGGCGGGCAGGCAGTGCGAAGATCCCGAGGCGCGTGCGCCCCCGGAACCGCTCAGGGCGGTGCCACAGTGATCACCCGCCTCGCCCAAGGCCAACGCCAGGGCGAGGCAGGCTTCAAAATCGGGCCTACGGACGAGGAGGCGGCGTCGGCCGCGGTCGCGGCGTCGGAGTAGACCTCGGCGGAACGCTAGGAGTTCCAGTTGGCGAAGCTGTGGGTGTATGCGTAGCTGTTGGCGTCGCTGTCGGCGTATGCGTAGCTGTTGCTGTCGCAGTTGGTGTTGCTGTCGGCGTATGCGTAGCTGTTGCTGTCGCAGTAGGCGTAGCTGTCGGTGTATGCGTAGCTGTTGCTGTGGCTGTTGGCGTCGCTGTCGGTGTATGCGTAGCTGTCGCTGTCGCAGTTGGCGTCGCTGTCGGCGTGTGAGTTGCCGTTGCTGTCGCGGTCGGCGTTGGCGTGGGAGTCCCCTGTGCGCACATGAAGATTTCCATCGAGGACAGCGGTGTAAGACCGTCGCTGGCATAACCGCCTCCTAGCCAAATCTTGGTCGTACCGTTGGTATCGGTCGGGAAGTTGCGCCGCGCCGTCGTAAATGGCAGGTCCGTTGACCAGGTGTTAGTGCCCGGATTATAGACGTCCACCTCGGTAGAGGGGTTGGGCGCAACTCTGCCGCCACCCATGACATACATCTTCCCATTGAAGGTCAGCCCACGCGTCTCACCTGTCGCCCTCGGTATCGCTGCGATGGACCCGATGGTGTTGGCGACAGGGTCAAAGCTGAACGAGGTGGTCGTGTCCACCACCAAGCCTCCCTGGTAGTCCGATGCTCCTCCCACGTAGATGATGCCACCTATGGCGGCTGTCGGTGCATACATGATCCCTACCGGCGTGTTTACCCTTTGTAGCCACTTGGCGCCTACCGCAGCAGTAGGATCAAACTGCCATATCTGGTTCGTGGAGGCTACGTTGATCTGGAACCCGCCCAGTATGTACAGCTTGTTGTTACCCACGGCAAAGCCACCTGGCAGGATGTTGCCTACGGCGTCGCCAGGCCAGTTGTCCGCGCCGGTAAGCGTGGTCACCGTATCGGTGACCGGGTTATAGAAGAACACGCGCGCTGTGGCTGTGGTCTGCCCAGCTGCGGAGCCGCCCACGCAGTAGATATAAGAAGTTCCTGAGACGGTGAGCACACCGCAGGCCATATTGTTCATCTGATTGTCCGGCAACGTCACGCCCATCTGTGACCAGGTGTTGGTAGAGGGTGTGTAACGGAGCACGTGCTGGAAATCAGAGCCTGCTGTATCCGCCGTGCGGCCACCCATGGTGTAAAAGTTGCCGTCAGTAGGAAAGTAAACGCCAACCGCTCTGACTAGCACTGTAGGCAGGTCCGGACCGGCTGACCAACTGCAGCCAGCCGCAGTCGCTGTCGGCGTAGCCGTCGGCGTCGGGGTTCCCGGCCCGCATGAAGAAGGCGTACCTGTTGCTGTTGCCGTAGGAGACGGCGAAGGAGTTGGCGACGGCGTCCCTACAGCGGCGGCGATATCGACCCGGCCCCACCCATACACGTTGTTTGGCGGTCCCGCCGCGCCGCACAGGGTGGAAGAGATATGAACAGCCGCGTTATTTAAGGCATCGCGACTCGCGGTAATCTGGTGCCGCAGGCCTGGCAGCGCGCACCATAGCAACCCCATTGCACCAGCAATATGCGGAGTGGCCATCGACGTGCCGCTGGCAGTGGTATAACAAGTATCGCTGCTGTTGCAGGCTGAGCGAGTGCCCGTGCCCGGAGCCGTGATGTCCGGCTTGGTGCGGCCGCTGCCGTCCCTGGTGACGGGACCCCGGCTGCTAAAGCCAGCAATCGTATCGGTGCCGGTACTCAACGCTCCAGCCGTGTAAGACGCCGCATAAAAGGACGGCGGATCCGACGCGGTGGAACAACCTGGCCCTGAGTTACCTGCTGCAACCACCATCTGGATACCAGCAGCAGCTTGAGCTTCAACAGCCAATCGCAATTCGTCGCCTGTAGTGCAACCCTCCGAGGCCGGGCAGCCCCACGAGTTAATCGTAATATCGGGTGCCTTGGTCGGGTCGCCCTGGGCTGGCGTGCAGTTCAGCGGATAAGGCGCAAGGAAAAATTCCATGCATTCAATGTACCTGGCCGGTGTACCATTGCCGACGTCCATGTTACGGCACCCGATCCACTTCGCGCCGGGCGCCATCCCGATCTGGTTGCCCATGCCGTCATCCCCGATCGCTGTGCCAGTGGTGTGCGTTCCGTGGAAGAAGTCATCGCAAGGGAATGGCGAATCGTTACCGCACGGATTGCCGCTGCTGTTGTGAATAGAGTCGTGCCAGTTGTAGTTGTGATTGGCGTTCACGCCGTCCCAGCCGCGATAATGAGGCTTAAGTGCGTTGTGGGTCCAGCGCTGGCCGGTGTCGGCGCTGGCAATAACGATATTTTGGCCGGTGAATCCCAGCGCCCACACCTGTGGCGCGTGGGTGTAACTGATTCCTGGTTCGATCGTGGCCGGGACGTGAGGTCCCGATTCTTCCACAGGGCCAGGTTGAGGCAGGTCGTTGTGGATAAGCGGATTGCCTTCTATTCGCGCCACGTCGGGACGCGCTGCCAACGCATCGGCAATCTCGCGGTTACCCTTCACCAAAATTGCGTTAACGATGTAGAAGGATTGATGTTCGATGGCGCGGCCCCGCAACCACTGCAGAATTCGTTCTTGCGTCGCCTGGCTCTTGCTCAACAGAGTCTCATACACGAAGCGTGCCTTCTCATTCTTGGTCTGCAAATTGGCCGCGCCGCTCAGGTCGGCTTGATCGGCGAGCACGACGATAAATTCGGCCTGCTGCCCGTTTGCTGTGTGTTCCATCACCCACGGCGCGATCTTGGTCGCAGCAGACGGCGGACTGGAGACCGCCGCTCCTTGCTGGTTGCCGACAGCGCGCGAGGAAGCGATGGCTCCGACGGCAGCGATCGCAGCTGCGCCGAAGAACAGTGAACAAAAAATACGGCGCCATCTCGACGCCGTAAACGTGGGTGTGGGATTTGAGTTTGTGATCATGGAAGTTGCCGGTGTGTTTGGATTATTCGATTGGCCCGTGGAGCGGAAGCCAGAACCCCCGCTTGTAGACAAAGCGCAGGCGTATGTCAAACCTTTTCTGGAAAATTTTACATTTGAAGCACGAACCCGGCGGCTGCTGGACAAAAGAGAAGAGGTGTCTGCGATTAATTTCGCACTGCCTGCCCGCCGTGTACGGAAAGTGCTGGACTCGCGAACGCTTTCGGAGTTGGGAGTGCGATTCGTCTTCGCATCGCTTTCGGCCGGATTGGTGCCGGTGGCCAATCAATATGCGTGGTGCTCCGCTGCCTACATTAATATCCTCTGTTAAGAGGCAAGCCTACGCGGAGTGTGGAGTGGCGGGCGCCTCGCCTGCCCGGAGCGCACACGCCCATGTTACCCGGACGTGTGTGCGGAGCGGGAGCACGGGCAGGCGTTTTCCCGAGTGGTGCGAGGCTATTAACGTAGGCGGCATTCCCTGTCACCTTTCACGCCGGAGCCAAGCGAGGCGCATGGCCCTACCCGGCGCAGCCTCGCGCCGCTCGGGAGCGGCTCCGCCGCTAGCGCCTGGTTTTGAAAGCAATGCGGAATCGGGGTTTGTGAAATCGGTGGATTCATTCAAGATCGATCGGATCAAAGCGCCTGACGATTTCTGAGCGGGGAAGGATAACTCGCCAGGATCGAAAAAAGCGATGCGGGGACGCATCGCACTCCTAAAGCACTCGCGTGCGAAATGACTGAACACCACCGCAGGCGAAATAAAATGCTGTAGGGGAAGCTGTCAGCTTCCCCTACAACTTTCACTCGTTACTTCTCACTTCCGCTGTCAAAACTCTTTTCGTAACAGTTTTTTACCGCGGGTTAAGGCGTTGTAGCCGGGATCGGCGATCCCGGCCGGCGTCACCCCGACGTGTCGGGGCTACAGATGCAAGTCACGCGGATGGCACGGATTTCTCGATGAGCAGTCGCCGCTGCGACCATGGCAGGACAAAAAATCAACAGAAGTAAACGAAGGTAACGAAGGGCTGGTTTTTGAGGCGCAAATCGCATCAAAGTGCCTGACGATTTCTGAGCGGGGAAGGATAACTCGCCAGGATCGAAAAAAGCGATGCGGGGACGCATCGCACTCCTAAAGCACTCGCATGCGAAATGACGGAACACCACCGCAGGCGGCGAACTCGCGAAGTCTCTTTCGCGAGTTTCCCGCCTTAAGAGGTTTATCCGTTAGCCTACCGACTATGGGCGAGGCGGCGGTGTCGGATATGGCCTTGGTGTCGGGCTTGGTCTCGGCGGGACCGTAGGCGTCGACGTAGGCGTAGCTGTCGGCGTATGCGTAGCTGTTGCTGTGGCCGTTGCCGTAGCTGTCGGTGTATGCGTAGCTGTCGCTGTTGCAGTAGGCGTAGCTGTCGGCGTATGCGTAGCTGTCGCTGTCGCAGTAGGCGTAGCTGTCGGTGTATGCGTAGCCGTTGCTGTCGCAGTTGCCGTAGCTGTCGGTGTATGCGTAGCTGTCGCTGTCGCCGTAGGCGTAGCTGTCGGTGTGTGCGTAGCGGTTGCTGTGGCTGTTGGCGTCGCAGTCGGTGTGCCGCATGAAGCGCCGGGAACCAACACCGCTTGCGACAGGTAGTGGGCATCAGGTGCAGGCGCCAGCGGCGTATAGCTATTTGCCACGGGGTCGTAACGCAGCGTCTCTGTGTGCACGCTACTGCCATCATAGCCGCCGCCGATATAAACAAACGTTCCGTCGCTGACCGCAAACGGCCCGCGCGCGGCATAAGGCACCGGAGCCTTTATCGCCCAAGTGCCAGTCAGCTGTTCGTTGTCATTGATCGGGATGCCAGGCGTCTGGTCCCCGCCAGGGGCGACGATGCTCGTGTTATCTATTGCACCTCCGTAGAACCACAGCCGGTTCACATTCATGTTCGGCCCGCTGCTCCAGCTGTTCGCAACCGGGTCGTAAATTTGCGTGATGGTCTGCGTGGTCGGGAACCCGCCGCCGAAGAGGTAGAGTTTCCCTTGGTACACGGTGCTGCCCGGCCCTGTTACTGGCGTTGGCACAACCGGGCCGGTTGTCCAACTGTTGGCGGCAATATCGTAAATGTACAGCGTGTTCAATTCGGTCGAGCCGTTGTTACCGCTGGCAATATACAATTTGCCGTTGATAATCCCAAACCCAGGCAGGAAGAGGGCTTGCGGCAACGGCGCGCCGGTAGTCCAGCTATTGGTGCCGATGTCGTAGATCCGGAGCGTGTTTATCGGGCCGGTCCCATTGTAGCCGCCTGCTATGTAAATCTTCCCATTGGCATAGGCGGTAGCATGATCGCTTAACCCGGCCGGCTCTGGTATCGGCGCTCCCGTAGTCCAACTGTTAGCGGCGATGTCGTAGATCCGGGTCGTAGTAGTTTGGATACCAAGGCCAAAGCCGGCGATGTTATAGATCTTGGACCCGCTTGGTGTGCAGGTCGGGCTTCCTGTCGGAGTCGCTGTAGCTGTCGCCGTCGGAGTCGGACTTCCTCCCTGGCAATTAGCCAGCCAGTTCCCGGCATTGACGATAACTCGTCCCCAATGTCCGCTTTGGGTCGCAGCGGCGCCGACATATGCTGTGACACCCACAGTGGTGTGCCCGCCGCTCACCGGACGGTACGCCACGAGTGAGTTGCCGAGGTTATTCGCCGCTACCTCTGTCGCTCCAGCAGCAAGCGTTACGATATTCGCAAAGTTGCTGTTAAGGGTGGTCACACCGGCCATCAGTGGATGCCCCGCGTTAAAGGTGCCCAGCGAGAATGCATTGCCTTGCAGGTTCGTCGAGTAGTTGTACGGGTTGTAGTTGCCGCTTACCCATCGGCCATTAACTCCGTACGGTTGGGCGGGCCCATAGTGGCTGAAGCCGTACTGCACAACAATCCCGCCGCCATCCACGTAGTCTGCCAGGTTATTACCAAGCGTATCGCCATCCAGGAACGGCGAATTGCTGAAAGGCACAACGATCTGGTATGGCTGAAGCTGAGCCAGAGTGGGCGTGCCGGCAGCGGCGTCGAACAGGTCAACCGAGATCACATTGGGTTCGGCCTGAATTTCTGATTGCAATTGAGTAGGCAGTCCTGTGCTGTCGGCATAGACGATAAGCACGTGGAATTGACAACCTCCCGGGGTTCCTGTGGCTGTGGCCGTAGCTGTTGGCGTCGGACTAGCTGTAGGTGTTGGCGTCGGAGTGCCTCCGCCGCAGGGGACAACGCTACAAGGGATGACCGAAACCTGCACGGCGTCGTAATAGGTCGTGTTGTCCACGCCTCCCTGCACCATCGCCTTGCCGCCTGCCAACCCGCCTGACGGTCCTGCCGCCTTGTTTACCACCGGGTTGCCATAGCTCCAAGTGTTGGCGGCGATCTCATAGACTTCCACCGATACCGCCAGCGGCACCCCGGTGAAGAACGTCGCGTCGCCACCCATCACGGCAAAAAGCGCGGTCTTATCCGGAGAGGTCATCAGCTCCTCACTAGTGCGTGCTGTTTGGAGCGGGGCCATCGTTGCCCAGGTGTTCGCCGCAAAGTCGTAGCGATAAAGCGTGTTTGTTGTCGTTACCCCGTTAGCGATGCCACCCGCGTAATACGCATATTGGCACGCCACCGTTGCGCGACCATACGTGATGGTAATAGGCATCGGCGCGCCGGTAGACCAAGTGTTGGTGGCGATGTCGTAGATCGTGACGGTGCTCTGTGGTCCGGGATTACCACCGAAATTGTAGATTTTGTTATTGAAGGCCACTTGCTGTCCCGACTGTGCTGCTGGCAGAGGTGCGCCGGTCGTCCACATATTGGTCGCGATATCGTAGATGGCGTTCTCGGTAATATGAGAGCCGATATAGCCGCCAGGAACATATATTTTGCCGTTCCAGTAGGCACCCTGGATGTTGGACTTGCCAGTCGGCATGTTAGCCAGCTGTGTCCAAGTCTGCGTTGCCGGATTCCAGCGCCAAAGGTCATTGAGGTACTGCGCGGAGGCGTTGGAGCCACCGTAGACATAGACGTAGGTGCCGTCGGTGGTGCCGCCGGCGCGGTAGCGGGTGGCTGGGCCGGTCGTAGAGGTGCTCCAGGTTCCAGGAACGCAGGCAGTACCACCGGGAACCATCGGCTTCAGCAGATTCTTGACCATGGCAGCGCCGGTTGCGTCAACGGCGCCGCTCGCGGGCATGGCCGCCCCGCGCGCAGGAACGCTCGAAAGCTGTCCCTCGATCACTCCAGCAGGGGCAAAGTCCGGATTGGCCGGAACGGCATGGGTCGTGGAAATGGTCGAGCTTAGCGAAGTCAAATTTGGGAGGACCGTTGGTTTGATCACGCCTGGCTTGGTAGTGCCGCGACTGCGCGACTGCGCCAGCGCAAATGGAATTGCGCAGACGGCCAGAAGCAGAAGCAGGTAAAATGCGCCTCGGATAAGATGCGCTTTGATGGTGGGATCAATTTGCTTTTTCATTTTCGGGTTGTCCTTGGTTGAATCCTGATTTCCTCAGTTGCAAGAATTACATTTTCGAGCGGGACACTCTTTTTGCCCAGAAACGCGGAGAAATGTCAAGACTTTTTTCGTAACAGTTCTTTTACCGCGGGTAAAGCCGTTGTAGCCGGGATCGGCGATCCCGGCCGGCGGCACCGCCGCCGGCTACAGATGCAAGTCACGCGGATGACACGGATTTCTCGATGAGCAGTCGCCGCTGCGACCTACCGCAGGACAAAAATTAATAGAAGTAAACGAAGGGCTGGTTTTTGAGGCGTAAATCGAACCTTTGTTTTCTTAGCTTGCTCGCGAAAGCGTTCGGAGTTGTCTTCTGTAAGGGTTTTTCTTCGTGCATCCAGCATATGGGAAAGTGAACCACTTCAGCGGCGAGGTCATTGGAGCAACCAGAAGGGCTGTAGCATCGCCACCTCGGACGCTTTGTTTCCTTTGTCGCCTTCTGTAAACTCTGTGCGGCTGGCTCGCTTCAACCCTTCAACGCTTTAACGCCTTCAACAACGCAACGCGTCACCAGCGCTGAGCGTTTCCTGATCAAGTACAGCGATTGCGCGCTCGTAGAGGGCCTTGGCTTCGTCACGCGAGTTACCTACTGCGGTCAGCCCTGTTCTTCCCAATTCACCGAGAGCGCTCATCATGTGAAACACGACGCCTGTCTGACGCGTTTGACCGAAGTGCAGGTTGTGCCGCACGACAATGTCGAAAAGGTCGTCCGGCGTCAGTGCGCGGTATGCTGGCGACTCGACGTGGTCGCTGGCGACAAAGAACTTCTGCCGCCCATTTGGGGCCGTGAAGATCGCAGTTTCAGGGTCGTACTTTCCGTCGGTAAGAAATTGCAGGGTCAAAAACGGATGAGTGGTCCCGCCTTTTCTCAAGTTAATCTCGATGGCGTACGGCTCCCATTTTCCATTTGAGCGTACTACCACAAAATCCAAAGCGAAACGCCCTATCACTCCTTCCTTCGCGAGACGCCTGCCTACCTTGGCAGCTTCGCGAGTGATGAGCGGGGCGTAACCCTTGTCGGCCGGGAACACGCAGCCGAGATAGCTTTGGCCCGACGGACCACCGAGAAGCTGATCATGTGTGG
>Ga0193729_1001614_pt1 | contig 11453 bp, 7 predicted proteins | sample U1c2metaG_FD_143036 | JGI IMG/M metagenome (GOLD analysis project Ga0193729, IMG submission 143036) | Soil microbial communities from a riparian zone of the East river system, Colorado, United States - U1c2 | ecosystem: Environmental > Terrestrial > Soil > Riparian zone | place: USA: East River... | reverse complement strand
AGCAAGCCAAGACGCTTATCAAGGAGTTTCAGTACCCTCGACTCGGGCCAGGCATGTTGTGGTCGCGGATGAAAGAAATCGTGGAACGACGAGGAGTGCCGGTAATTCTGAACGCTCCGGTGGAAAGCGTTCAGCGCCAGCAAGGAAAAGTCGTTTCCGTGCAAGCCGGAGGCAAGACTTATCACGGAACGCATTTCATCAGTAGCGTTCCGATTCGGGAGCTGATTGAGAGACTGCATCCCGCCGCGTCACCGTCGCTTAGGGCGGCAGCAAAGAAATTCCACTATCGCGACTTCCTGACCGTAGCGTTGATGGTGCGAGGCCGAAACCTGTTTCCGGACAATTGGATTTACGTGCACGATCCGACAGTGAGCGCCGGTCGCGTGCAGAACTATGGGAATTGGAGTCCAGAGATGACGCCCGACCCTGATTTGACTTGTTTGGGCGTGGAATATTTTTGCAGCATCACCGACGCAATCTGGAGCGCGCCGGATGCGGACCTGATCGCATTGGCGAAGCGAGAGATGGTCCAACTCGGACTGGTGCGTGAGCATGACGTGATCGACGGCGCGGTGGTGCGAATGCCCAAGGCCTATCCGGTCTACGACCGCGGTTATCAAGGGGGCCTTGCGACCGTGCGCGAATTTCTTGCAACCGTGCCCAATTTGCAGCTCGTCGGAAGAAATGGAATGCATCGCTATAACAATCAGGACCACTCGATGTTGACCGCCATTTTAGCGGCGCGAAACGTTGCGGGCGCGCAATTCGACCTGTGGAACTTGAGTGTCGATCGAGACTATTTAGAAGCGGGACCGCAAATCAGCAATGAAGAAATAGCTGCTCTTGAGCGCACCCAGCCGCTAGTGCCAACCGCAATATGACCAAAGCTCGCCTCCTTGCGCTGCTGATGCTTGCCCTTTTTCTGGCAACTTCTTTCCGCAAAGGGTGGACCCGGGACGAAACCGATTTTCCAAACTACTACACCGCCGCGGTTTCGGTGACACACCGCGCGCCGTTGCGCGACTACTACGATTGGACGTGGTTTCAACGACAGATGAATTACGCTGGCATCGAACACCAACTGGGGGTGTATCTTCCCCAGACGCCATTGACCATGCTTCCAATCGTGCCCTTGGCTGGATTTCCGGTGCGCACCGCCAAACAGATATGGCTGGCGCTGAACCTGCTATTTTTGGCGGCCACCTTATGGATGCTTTCAAAAGCTACTCAGATCCGGATTGAGTACATCGCGATACTGATGTTTCTGGGATACGGTTCGCTACAATCCAATTTCCGCTTGGGTCAATACTACGTGTTTTTGTTATTTCTATTGACGCTCGCATTTTACTGTTTGGACCGGGGCAAATCAGCGGCGAGTGGGTTTCTTTGCGGTGTGGCGTTCGGACTCAAGTTGTATGGCGGCCCTTTTCTCTTATATTTCGCAGTAAAGCGCAATTGGAAGGCGGTTGGGGGAATGTTGGCCGCAACCGCGATAGCCGTCGCCACCGCAATTGTACTTTTTGGATGGCGAGACGTTCATTTCTACGCTTCACAAATCCTGCCGCGATCTCTTGAGGGCGAGGTCATAGATCCGTACTCCAGTGGCATTGGGACGCTTACGGCCTTTCTGCGGCACTCACTCGTCATGGAAATGGATCTGAATCCGCAGCCGCTTTGGAATGCACCAGGCGTTTTCTTTTTCTTGCGGCCGTTTACAGCAGTGCTCATTCTTGCGTTCACATTGTTCGGCGTGGCATCCGAGGGTAAAGAGTTTCATCGCCGCGGATTTGCCTGGTTCACAATAGCGATCGTGCTGCTCTCGTCGAATGCGGGCTCATATACGTACATCCTGTTGTTGTTACCGGTGGTGTTGTTGCTGGAACACGCGACACCTCGGGAAAAACTTTTCCTGATTGTTTCCTACGTCGCGCTGAACTTCTTTGTAATGCCTGAGTGGCTGCGCTTTTTTCCGAAGTTGTGGCTGTTGGCTGCGCTTTTCTTTGTGGAAGGGCGTGAATTTTGGCGGTCGCTTAGTCCCAAACTTGCGGCTGCAGCACTGGTGGCGGCAATTCTTATTGCCGCCGTGGATGCGCGGAGGCACGCGGTAGACTACATGCTAGAACCCGGCCGGCGTTTCGAGCGCATCGCTCTAGACCGAGGCACCTATCTTTCTACCTATCCGACGGTGTCCAGCGCCGGACTTTTTTATGAGGCGATGGTTCGAAGCGGATATGTGCTTCGCTGGTTGCACGATGGGCAGGTGGAAGAATTCTCATTCCAGGGCCAAGTGTTTCACCCCGTTGCGCCATCGTTCTGCGGGCCACTCTACCTTGAACTCGTGAAGAATGGCGCATCAACAACAATGACATTTGATCCGACAACCAGGGGTGTAATGCCCGCTACTTCCATGGCCACAGCGCCGACTGAGGATTCGGTAGTATCGCCTGACGGAAAGTGGAAGGCTTTTGAGTCAACGCAGGCTGGCCCTAAACAAATTTGGCTGCGAGATACGGTGAGTGGAAAGCTACAACTCGTGACCGGTGGAAACTGCAATAACTCCTCACCTGCGTGGGAAGGCGATTCGCACACCTTAATTTTCGCCAGCGATTGTGGGCGAGGCATCGGGATGCCAGTGTTATATCGCGCGAACTTACCGTCGCAGACGCATACCAACGTAGGATCCGGCGTATTCACTGCAGCTAACTCGTCCGCCCTAACGACTGTGGCGCAGGCGCGGCACTAACTACCGCGCCTGCGCACCCCAAGTGGTTTGTATGTAAGAGTCAGCCGCTAGCAAAGCAGCAACCTTGCTCTGTTGAATTATCTGTCGTCGGAATCGTCTCCTTCATGAACAGGAGTCAAGAAATTATCGACGACAAAATCGGCCACCTCACGGCCCATGCGATGACCGCTGGTGAGGTCAGTGCGGAAATGAACGCCAGCGAAAATTCTGCTCAAGGTCGCTTCTTCACTAGCAGCAGAGAAATTGGTGAATGAGCGAGTTACTCCCGCGAGAACTTCAGAGGTAACCGCGAAGTTGAAGTCTTTCTTTCCGAAGAAGGAATTCAGCACGGATGCCCCGGCTGCGCTGATAACCGCATGCGCGCCCGGATAAGATGGATCCGGCGTCGTATTGGTGACCTCCGGGAGCCAGTTGGGGTCAGCTAACGTTCCAGGGTTCCCGTCTGTTGAAGCGGCCCGAATGGCCGTGACTGGTCGCCAGAAGTTGTAGGTGTATTTGGTGTCATAGAAAGCGATCACGCCATCGGCAAAACTTAGATTCAGTAACGCAAACAGACGAGCGCTGCGCGCAGTGCTTAAGTTATGTCCAAGTGCTGCGGTTTGAGTGATCTCGTTCCAGTAATTTTGGATGGCCCCATTCCAAAAACGCCCAGTCAAGGCCTGGTCGGCGGTCGCTGTGATGCTGTTGACGATCCCCAATGACTTCACTTCATTGAATGCATCCGTGTAAGCATCGCTGGCCAATGCAGGGGGAGGCCCAAGGCGGAACTGACTTGCGCTCTCGAGGGCGAAGGGCGTGACGTGGGACCAACTCGTGAATTGGGCCGCAGGGAAATTCGGTGGCGTCGACTGGAAATCTCCAGGTGCGCTGCCGAAGACAAAGGCCACCGGTTGAGCATTGGATCCGTCGTTGCTTCTGACTGCGAGAATCTGGTCGGCCACGTTCTTTCCGATGGTAATGCCTTCGGTCTTGTCTGGCCCGTCAGGAATCAACGCCAAAGACTGCTTAAGTTGGGTATCGAGCGTTGCTTGAAAGCTCGGGTATAACGCTGCAAGAACTTCGTGCGCGGCTGAATCTGCAGCTGCGTCTTGAGAAGCGGAACGGGAAACACCTCTCAGCCGAACCAGGTAAGGTTCGTGGGTTCTGTCGATGGAATTCACGGCGTCGTAGATCGCGGCGTGCATGATTGCGAAGCTGCGGGTAGGGTGTACGGTTTTCGGCTGGGCGCCAGGGGTGCGGAGGATAGTGAGAAGCGTTGCATTCCAGCTCACCACCGGGTTGATCGCGTTAGCCGTGGAGCTCTGACCTGCCTCATCCCGGGAAGTTCCGTAGGTACTGGTTCCGAATATCAAGATACTCACGCAAAACAGCATCAGACTCATCAAATTCTTTGCCATAAGGGTTATATTCCGCTCCAGTTCTTTATTAAATTGGAGGGCCGATGGGCGCTGAAAACACCACGCCTGTAAGGCCCGTCAACCTCTAGACCTCGACACAGAAGCGAATATTCCCGAGATTCAATTAGAAATTTGGATTGCTGCTCTTTAGGTGTCGATTTGGCTTGTGACACAAATATTGTTTGCTGATCTTCGTGGGATCCCGCTGTCACGCAATTTTAACAATTCAATTTGGAATAGAACTCCACGCTTGCAGGTCTAACACATCGGTTTGGCTGACTTCTCGATGAAGTGCGAGGACCGTTAGCCGACGAATCGAAACTTGTAGGAGGCTCACCAGGGCGAAGCCGAGCAGGTGGAAAGGCGCTTCGACCGGTTGTCTCCGAAAGAGAAACAACAATTGCGTACTTTTCTTAATTCGCTGTAGTTGCCGAGTGGCGACGACTCTGACCTATATGTTTTCGAAAGGGCAGGATAGAGGTTATCTGCGTCGGATCTCTGACACTAGACGCAGAAAAATACAACTACCCGGCGATCAACTGCCGGAGTTGCTCAAGATCGGCGGGATCGGCATTCGAAACGGTGCAGAACTCCAGTTGGCCTTGGCGCCAGTCGATCCACTGATAGCCCTGCCGAGAACCCGCGTGCGGCGAAGCGTCTGATTCCGGTGTGGGCCAGACAAATACATTGATTAGATTTCCTCGGCGAGCATATACAAGTGCCGCGACGGGGCGGCCCTCGATAATATCGAGTCGACCGCCCTGTAGAGCAAATCCGTCGTTAGCAAAATCGCGGACCGGTAAAACAAATTTAATCTTACCGTCGAACCATTGCTTCACCACGCGTTCATCATTGGAAGCGATGCCAGTGATGTGCCCGGGCTGCAGGGAGCGCATATGCGCGTCCACAATTTCCTCGGCGAATTCCGCTTGATAGTTATCGCTGCGAAACTCAGGGCTGATTTTCCATGCCAGGAGCGCGACTAGCAGAAGCGCGACGGCCGCAGCGAGCCCATGCCAAAACATGGGCTTTGATACGGTTGTGGTGGGCACGACGTGTTTGAGCTGCGCGCCAATCTTCCTGCGAAGCGAAGCGGGTGCGGCCTCATAGAGTTGAGCCACCTGCAATCTACCTCTTAAAAAATCCTGGACCATAAGCTCAGCGCTGCAGTCAGCGCAATGGAGCAAGTGCCGTTCGAATTCCACGGCGCGAAACGTGCTCAACTCACCGTCGAGATAGCTGTGAAGGAACGCGTCAGTAAAGTCACATTTCATAGTTAACGTTCTCGCCTCCGCCCAAAACTTCACCCCCTAGGGTCACAGGCTCAACAATAAGGACCGCTGGAAGCTCGATTTTATTCTCATCGCGGTCGCGTCCATCAAAGATCGATGAATCATCCTACGCACCAGCCACCTGGGAAATTCAACCCCACAGCGGGCTACCGGGCGACACGCGTCCAATGAGACAGGATGTGCCTGTCACCAATAAGCACCGCGTTCAGCATCTGTTGGATTGATTTTGGTCTTCCTGACGGCGACATGGATGGCGACGATAAGTAAGTCCGCTCGATTGAAAAAAATCGCAGGCATCAAAAAAGTGCGTTTTATTTTTTTATAAGAACGCTACATCTCATTCTCCTTCCTGTAACACGGAAAGACCTATCCTCGAGGCCGCTTCGCGGTCACACCAAAAAATCGAAAGTTGAAAGACCTGCCGCAACTGACATCGCGCGTCAATCCGAGCCGCGATTCTGCCGGTGGGTATTAGACGCACCGAAATTATTCACAAAGCAATCAAGGAGAGAGATCAATGAGATGTAACCGATGGGCAGCAACGGCAGCGATGGCTTTGCTTGCAGGCTTGATCCTGACCGGAAACGCCAAAGGCCAGGACCATGAGAGTTTTGCGGGGAAAAAGGATATCCGCCACGTGCTGCTGATCAGCGTTGACGGCATGCACGCTGTGGATTTTCTGAATTGTTCCAAAGGGCTGGCTGGCGTAAATGGTGGCCAACCGTATTGCCCGAATCTGGCGGAGCTTGGCGAAACGGGCGTCAATTACCTGGAGACGTCTACATCAAAGCCATCGGATTCATTCCCAGGATTAACGGCCATCGTGAGCGGCGGATCGGCTCGCACTGAGGGGGTTTTCTATGATGTCGCCTACGATCGTTCGCTGAACCCACCCGCTGCTACCACCGGCAATGGTGTTTCCGCCGGCCCCTGCACCGCTGGTGCAACGCCTATCGGTACGAGGACTGAGTACGAAGAAGGAATTAGTTTCGATCAGACCTTCCTCAACGGCATTGGTCCCAGCGGCCCCGATGGCGGGCGCGCATCCATAAACCCAGCTCGCTTGCCGCGCGACAAGAATTGCAATCCGGTCTTCCCGTGGAACTTTGTGCGCACCAACACTATCTTCGGCGTCATTCACGCTGCTGGTGGATATACCGCCTGGTCCGACAAACATCCTTCCTATCTATCGGTTTCCGGCCCAGGCAACGGAAATAACGTTGACGATTTCTATGCCCCGGAAGTCAACTCAGCGGTAGTTGCGCTACCGGTAAGCACTCCCGAAGGAGTTTCCTGCTCGCCTATCGCCGATCCTCTGCAAGTCGGCGCGTACACGGATAGTTTCACCAACATCAAGTGTTACGACACGCTCAAAGTTCACGCCATTCTTAACGAGATCGATGGAAAAACTCACAACGGTAAATCGCCGGCGCCGGTGCCGAATATTTTCGGCATGAATTTCCAGGCGGTCAGCGTGGGCCAGAAACTCATCGAATACAACGACACCCTGGGCACCATCGTCGCCACTGGAGGATATGTTGATGCCATGGGCACGCCCAGCGAACCTTTGCTTGGTGAATTCAAATTCGTGGATGACAGCATCGGCGAGATGGTCACACATCTGAAAAACCATGGACTCCTGCAATCCACGCTGATCATTATCACCGCCAAACACGGGCAGTCGCCCATCGATCCGAAGCGCTTTTTCCCGATTCCCGGACACTCCGGAGCAAACGGCCAGTCGCCCTCGAGTATCATCGCTGCATTTCTGCCGGACTCGGAAATCAATCAAATTGGTGCGACGGAAGATGACATCTCATTGCTCTGGTTGAAGGACAAAAGCCAAACGGCCAGTGCCGTTTCGCTGCTGGAGACTACCTCGCCTCCGGACAAAAACGTCGGCGGCATCGGCCAAATCTTCTGGGGCCCATCGCTGGCCACCATGTTCAACCCACCGAGTCAGGATCCGCGCACTCCGGACATTATCGTGACGCCCAACGTTGGGGTCATTTACACCGGCAGCAAGCGAAAGCAGGAAGAACACGGAGGTTTTGCCCACGACGACACCAACGTGATCATGCTTCTCTCCAATCCCACATTCAAGGCCAAAACCGTTACCGGGCCGGTAGAAACTACGCAAGTTGCCCCGACCGTGCTTAGAGTCTTGGGACTCGACCCCAACGCCTTACAAGCGGTCAAAATAGACGGGACACAGGTGTTACCCGAGGTCAATCTCGATCTAGACGACCCGCAATAGCCTTTCGCGGCACGTGAAACGTTAAAGCGGACGGCGATTTGCCGTCCGCTTTCTTTTTCAACAGAACCAAGGCGGATACGGGCTGCAAAACAATTACGTTCCTCTGTAACGATGTAACGGTTTCTAAAGTATTTCCGCAAACAATTAGCTGGAGATTCAAGTTCGTAGCGGTCGTGCCGATGTACTTTGTGACGCCCATTTCTGTCGGCGTCACGGGGCTGAAATGGCGAACGGGCAAAACTCTGCCCGCTACAGCTGTGTCTCTTCGGGACACATTCCCTTGTTGGCGCAAATATTCGCTGGCTATCTTACGGTAAGCCCAATTATTTCAATCCCATTTTACTAACATCTTTGGTAGTGAACTCGCAGAGACAAAGTTGCGCGCAGACCGGCAAAATTGTCCCGTCGATTTGTCCGTAAGACTCTCAGTGAATTCTTTTAACGCTGTTGGTGGAGGGATCTCCATGGCTGCTGCTGGTGCGCAAATTTATCTGCCGGTTCGAAACCGCGTGCTGATCGCCAGCGCCGATCCTCTGTTTCGACTGCGCGTGATGAAGAAGGCTGTATTCGCACAGTCCGATTGTGAGCAAGCCGTTGGGGGCGCGCACGCACTGGCCAAGCTTAAACAAATCACATGCACTAACGTGCTGCTGGATCGCTATCTGCCTGATTTGGATTCCGAGGAACTCGCCAAACTGATTCAAAAGCGCTACCGGAAGATTACTGTCGGCTTCCTGGATTCGAAGACGGCCGATCAATCCGAACCTTACGAACGAGACGCTAGTGTTACTCCGCGAGTAGCCGCGACTCAAGAGGATCGACCACCCTCAAACGAGAGTTCTTTCTCCTATGCCGCCAGCGCCACGGCCCCAGCCCCGGGAGGAACCGCTGGAAGGGATGATCGGATCCAGCCCCGTAATGCAGCAGGTTTACAGGCTGGCGCGCATGGTCGCTAGGCGCGATACCGCCGTGCTGATTACCGGTGAGACCGGCACCGGAAAAGAATTCCGATTCCTTGTGCGTTAGTCAACAGGTCGTCCGCGTTCGGCAGCACAGTCTTCTGCGGCCTTCCCGCCGCGGTTTTCCTGCAGTCCTAGACTGCAAGCGGATGGCCCAAAGCATCGCTGCCTTAAAGTGGAAACTGCGAATATGGCAGCCCGATACTGAGCCTCGTGTTTCATTTTGGAGCGGCTACCATCCCACCCTAACGTTAACCCTTCCGCTAGCATCGAATAGTCGCGTCGCAATACACACGAAACCACGGGAAACGATGAAACTATTCAACCCACTGAAAATCCGCGAAATCGAACTGAAGAACCGCATCGTTGTTTCGCCCATGTGCCAATATTCCGCCAAGGACGGCCATCCTCAGACTTGGCACCTGGTTCATTTGGGAAGCCGGGCAGTAGGAGGTGCAAGCCTGGTATTCACCGAGGCTACCGCCGTTCAAGAACACGGAAGAATTTCTCTTGCTGACACTGGAATTTACAACGATGCGCACGTTGCGTCGTGGAGACCCATCGCCGAATTCATTCGCAGTTCCGGCGCACTCGCTGGAATGCAGTTAGCCCACGCCGGGCGTAAAGCCAGCACTGCGCTGCCTTGGCAAGGCGGCAAACCTGTAGCCATCGGCGAAGGCGGTTGGCAGATTGTCGCTCCCAGCGCTCTGCCTTTTGATAACGGTTATCAGACCCCGCGCGCGTTATCCCAGGCAGAAATTGATGATGTCATTGCCGCATTTCGTCGTGCCGCGGAACGCGCCCTGGCCGCCGGGTTCGAAGTAATCGAAATTCATGGTGCTCATGGTTACCTGTTGCATGAATTTCTCTCGCCCTTTTCCAATATTCGAACGGATGAATTTGGCGGTTCACTCGAAAATAGAATGCGCCTCGCTCTCCGCGTTACGCAGGCAGTGCGCGAAGTATGGCCCGCACGCAATCCCTTATTCTTCCGCGTCTCCGCCACCGACTGGCAGGAAGGCGGCTGGAACCTCGATCAATCGATCGAATTGGCGCGTCGCCTTAAATCTCTTGGCGTGGACGTAATCGACGTGTCGAGCGGCGGCAATCTCCCAAATGCGACAATTCCCGCTGGGCCCGGCTACCAAGTTCCATTCGCAGCTGCCATTCGAAAAGAAGCCGGAATCCCCACCACCGCGTTGGGCATGATTACCGAGCCCGTGCAGGCCGAAACCATTCTGTCAACCGAGCAAGCCGACTTGGTGGTTCTCGCGCGCGAACTTCTGCGCGACCCATACTGGCCCCGGCGCGCCGCCCAGCAAATGAATTTCAAATTAACGCCGCCGATGCAATACCAGCGAGCCTGGTAGGCTAATCGAGTGCTCGAAATTACGGAATATCCAGCCGCCGCCACGGTCATTTTCGCCGTGCGCGTACAACCTCGCGCCAGCAAAACCGAAATCGCCGGAGAAATCGCCGGCGCCTTAAAAATTCGCCTACAAGCTCCCGCCCTGGAAGGCCATGCCAACGAAGCGCTCATAGAATTCCTGTCCGAGCTTTTGAAAACCCCCAAGGGCGCTGTTAGAATCCTCAGCGGTGAGCGAAGCCGCATAAAACGCCTAGAAATACGCGGCGTAACTAAACAGCAGATCGAACGGCTGGTTATGAACGACGCCTAAGACTCAAAGCGACGTCTTGAGTAAAAGCGGAATTCAACAATGAGCATCGACATTCAAGCAATGCAGACTGACTTACTCGCCGCCCGCGTTGACGGCTGGCTCTTCTACGATTTTCGCGGCCGCGACCCCATTGCGCATCGCATCTTGAAATTGCCTGAAGCCATGCGTACTCGCCGCTGGTTTTATTTCGTCCCCGCCAAGGGCACTCCCAGAAAACTGGTGCACAAAATCGAAGCCCAGGCTCTCGAAAGCCTTCCTGGAGAAACTTTTTATTATGCGGGTCTGAAAGAACTGGAAAAAGGCCTGAGCGCGATTCTCGGTCGTGCCAAAAGCGTCGCCATGCAATATTCCCCAAAAAACGCCATTCCCTATATATCCATGGTGGATGCCGGCACCATCGAAATGGTGCGTGGCATGGGCGCCAAAGTCGTCAGCTCCGCCGACCTGGTGCAGAAGTATGAAGCCTGCTGGACCGACGAGCAGCTTCGCTCTCACGAAGAGGCCGGCCGAGCCATCGATATCATCGTCCGCGGCGCCTTCCAACACGCCGCAAAGTGCGTTCGTGAAGGCACCCCTCTAACCGAGTTCGAACTAAAGCAATGGATTCAGGGCGGTTTCGAAGCCGCAGGACTGCATGCTGAAGAGGGTCCCGACGTGGCGGTCGGCGCGCACGCCAGCGATCCGCACTACGGCCCCACGCCAGAAACGGCGGCCCGCATTCGCAAAGATGATCTTCTGCTGCTCGATGTTTGGGGCAAATTAAAAACACCCGGCAGCGTGTATTACGACATCACTTGGATAGGCTACCTCGGCAAAAAAGTCCCGGGAAAATACGCCAAAGTTTTTCGCGCCGTCAAAGACGCTCGCGACAAAGCAGTGGAGTTGATTTGCTCCAGCGCTGCTGCAGGAGATCTCTTGCAAGGCTGGCAAGTCGATAAAGCCGCGCGTACCGTGATCGAAAAAGCCGGCTACGGAAAATATTTTTTCCATCGCACCGGCCACAACATTGGGGAAACGGTGCACGGAAACGGGGCGAACATGGACGGCCTGGAAACGCACGATGTGCGCCGCCTCATTCCGCGCACCTGTACTTCCGTCGAGCCCGGCATCTATCTCCCGGAATTCG
>Ga0193729_1001613_pt1 | contig 11457 bp, 12 predicted proteins | sample U1c2metaG_FD_143036 | JGI IMG/M metagenome (GOLD analysis project Ga0193729, IMG submission 143036) | Soil microbial communities from a riparian zone of the East river system, Colorado, United States - U1c2 | ecosystem: Environmental > Terrestrial > Soil > Riparian zone | place: USA: East River... | reverse complement strand
ACGGCGGCGGTGTTGAAGAGATATGAGAGGATGAGTTTTTGACAGAAGCGGCGGAAGGGGAAGACGAGCACGGGGACGCGAACGGATCGAGCAAATGGCCTCCTCTCCCCGGCCCAGTGACTTGCTCGCGCCGGCTCGCTCGGCCCGTAGCGGGCGCAAGCGGCTCAAGTCCTCCAGAAAGGGAGGAGAGGGGGATAAGATTTTGGGAACGTTACCCAGGGCAGCGCGCTGTCCGAGTCGTACTGGCCCCTCGCGCTGCTGGCCATTTCGACGATGGCATCGGGCGTCTGACACGCCGGAACGGGTGGCGTGTTTACTTTTACGGGACGGCTGCGACCACATTCCATTGGCCGCGGACCAGTTTCCGCACCATGGGCGTCAACGGCGGAAGCTTGGTGAAATTCAGGAAGTTCTGGTCAAAGGCCCATTGCCGGTTCGGCGCATTGTAATACGTGCCCGGACCAATCCAGAATTGCGTCGCAGATTGACTGGCGAAGAGCACGACCATGGAGCCGTTATAGGTGAGCGTCTTGCCGCTCCAATCCTCGAGGAAACGGGGAAAATTCTCGACGCCGCCGCTATAGTGTTTGACGCCGTTGCTGTTGGTGGTCTGGACGATGCCGGCCAGGAAAGCCGCATTGACCGTGGTATCGAGAGCGGGGCGCTGGCTCATGGTTTTGCGTGCGTTGGTATAATCCGACCAGTTCACGGACAAGACCGTAATTGCGTCGCCGACCAGCGAGGAGGGTTTGCTCGTGGTGGTGTTGGTCGAACCGGGGATTGTGATGGGAGCGTTAAAATTGCCCTGGACATAGATGGGAAGCTGGGTGGCCACGGTCAAACCGTTGGGCGGGAGGGTTTGCCCATTGGAGACGCGCACGACGGTGAGCTTGCTGGCGTTGGCGCGCCGGTCATCCACGTAGATGGAGTTTAAGCGATGTCCATTGCGCGCGAGAGCCAGGGTGTTCAAACCGGCGCCGGCGTTGGTCATCCATTTGCCCAGCGCGGCGATATCAACGTCGGTCACAAACGTATTTTTGCCTTCGCGAGCGTCGTAGAAACTGGCGTTTGTTTTGACGAAGGAGTATCCGGGCGAAGCGTCCGGCACGACGGCTGCGAAACTGTACCAATTCCCTGCCGCGACCGTTACGTTGGTGGAGGTGGTGGTGATCACCAAATCACATTGATTGTAATAGCGCGCTTTGCCCAATGGAGACAGGGGGCTTTCGCTGGAAGGCGGCACCTGGATTATCTTGGCGACCTCGGCGGGATTGTTGTTTGTCCCGATGGGCAGCGTCAGCGTGCTTACGCCTTCGATTGGGGATTTCGGCGGCGCATCGTAAACTGGCGCGACTTTGGCCGTAATGGTCGGGTCATCAGGATGCCGGTTGTTATATACATGTTCCACGGCCGTCACGGTGTCCATATATTCCAACCCGGCGACCGGGGCGGTATAGATATTGGCGTTGCTGTGCACCTTGCCGGTTATCTTCATGACTGGCCCGGGGTTGATTTCAAGATCCATCCCGTAAAAAATGGCGAACTGGAAGACGGGGATGCTGGCCAATTGGATATCCTGCGCGACGCCCGCGGCCATGAGATAGGGCGTCCCGAGCGGTTTGGCGTTCGACTGCACGCGGCAGGCATAAACCATCCCGTACAAGCCGGGAAATTCGGAGTCAATGTTTGTCACTTGCAACGAAGTAGTGCTCGAGACATAGGTCCGGTTCACCGCGCCCAGGCCATCGCTGAATTCATAATGGGCCGCCCAATCGTTGGTCGGAACCAGGACGGTGTACTGACCCAGCCGGTTGGGATCGTAACTCTGATTGAAAAAATCGCGGGTCATGTAGGCCAGCACCTGTTCCGAGGCTCCTTCGGCGGCCGCGACCGAGGCGTTATAAGTATTGTTCCGATCGTTCACGATCGCGCTGCCGGAAGTCCATCTGGCCGCGCCGGAATAAAGGAGGATGCTGACGCTGGCCATGACCAAAACCATCAGGAGCGCGTAAGCTTTTTGTGATTTTTTTCTGCGGATGTGCTGGGTGTTCATAATCTGCCTGGTTGAGCGGGATTGTTATTCGATAGCGCGACGGGTAATTTTGGTTTGCAACCGGTAATAGTCGTAGTAACCGCCGAGGCCGACCTGGGCTGCAGGATATTCCCACTGAAAAATCTCCAGCGTCATCCTGACGACCCGGCTGTTCTGATCGTTGGTCAGCACGGTGCCGCGAAAATCTTCGGCCTGGAAAACGAGGCGGTTGGTAATGTAACTGGCAATCGTTTCGACCGAGTTGGTGCCGCTGACCTTCCGCATGAGCGTTTGGTTGGCGGTGTCGAGATAATATCGGACCCAGACGTTGGTATCTGTGGTGGGACAAACCTGGAGGGCGTTTCCCTGGCGCGGAAGGCTTGCGGCGATGTTAGTAAATCCGCCGCTGCCCCCGTTTCCAATGGTAAGAATCTTGCTGGAGCGGATCTCATCGCGGACATGGTTTAGCGTTGCCCGGGCGGCCCGGCTGGCGCTCAGCTTGGTGCCGGTAATGTTAAACATCCGGATGCCGAACAAGTGCGAGCTGATCAGGCCAATTACCACGAGCGAAAAGAGGCTTGCGACCACCATGATTTCGGTGAGGGTAAACCCTCCGGCCGCCTTTGGCTTCCTCGGCATAGCGAGGTGCAAATGGGGTGAAAGCTTCATTGATCCGCGGTTCGAAGAGTGACGACCGTGTTGGTGAAAGGACCCCTGGTCTTGGAGCCCCGATTGCCCAAAACCCAGACACAATCGGTCCGCAACTGCCTCAATTGGGGATTGACCGAAATTTGGGTTACGCTGATGTAATTGGTGGCCCAGACAGGTTGGCCCGATACCGGGACGTCCAGGTCTTCGATCTGGGTAAAATTTGTGACTCCCAGGTCATCGATGGCTGGCCAGTGCTTGGGGTCCCATTTGGCCGCGCGGACCTGTTCGACCCCCTGCATGGCCAGGGACTGGGCGGCCAGGGAATAGGAACTCCACTCGGCCTGGTCGGCCGTCATTACGTAGCCATAAATCACTCCACTAAACACGAGAGCCGAGACAGCAATCGAAATAACCACTTCCATTAGGGAGAAGGCTGGGTTTCGCTGCGGCGGGCAAACGGCTCGGAGACAAAGGCCAGTTTTCATACAACAAACTGCATCAAGTACCTTAGCAGTCTGAATGCCATCAACTCGTTCGGCCTTGAAAGCACGGTAGGTAGGCAATAACCGTCCCCAACCCGTTGTGCGGGGCCGGTTCTTGTCTTCAAAATGGGCACCGGACGGGCGGGTGATTCGTCGGCAAGCGCTTTTCTTAAACCATCGTAGGCGGTGCGGCTTTGACAAAGGCCGTTTCCCGCAAATAGATAGGTTCCAGCTTGTCGCCAGCCACAAAATCGCGCCGCGCAAGCGCCAGTTGCCCCAAAGCCGCGGCCCTGGGAACCAGATCCCGGCCACCTGGAAACCATTTGGTGATCTGCGGCCCTGCGAGGCCACCGCCCGCTTGTTCGAGAGCCTGCACTTCGGCCAGGCTGGCCAGGCGCAAGGGCGCGATTTGAGACCAGTCGCCGGGACCGACTTCATAAGCGGCGAGATAAAACTCCTGTCGTTGGGCATCAATGACCAGGCTGACGCGGCCCGTGAGGCCTTCGGCCTGAGCCTGGGAGGCAAGACATTCGACGCTGCTAATGCCAAGCAACTTAATATCCCGGGCGAGCTGCCAGCCCTGAACCAGGGCCAAGGCCGACGGCAATGCATTCGATTTGCTCCCGTTCGAGTTGGGCAAGCCGCAGGGCCTCTTCGATCATGCCCAGCGCGCGGGTTTCCCGGCCGCCACGCTCGACGACCTCCGCACGGTCCAGACCCGCGCCCGATCCTTGGACGATCGCGACGCTGCGTTCCGGCGAGGAAAATTCAAGCGCCAAAATCTTCATAGGTGATCTCGCGCTCCGTTTCGCTCAAGACTTCAATCCGAACCCAACGCAAACGCATGGCCAGGCATTTCCCTTCTGACTTCTGACTTCCGACTTCTGACATGGGACTTTTAACTTCCGGCTTCGGGCCAAACCATCGTTCCGCCCACTCGATGACCGTCACGCCCTCGGGGCTGAAATACTGTTCCAACCCGGCGTCGGCAACTTGTTCGCGAGTGTCGAGCCGATACAGATCGAGATGAAATAACTTCAGGCGTCCGCCGTCGTATTCGTTCACCAGGGAAAACGTGGGCGAGTGCACGCGCGCCTGGATGCCGAGGCCGCGAGCCAGCCCTTTGACCAGTTGCGTTTTACCCGCGCCGAGATCGCCCGAAAGCCCAAGCACAAGACCGCTTTCGGCTGCGCGCCCCCAGGTCTCTCCGAGCGTTTCGGTTTCGGCCACGCTATGCGAAATGTATGTAGCCATGGGCTGTGAGTGGCCGCGCTCCGTCCTTATCCCGGAGCGTGATGCCCTCGCCCGCGATGATTTTGCCGATGCACGTCAGCGCAAGCGTTGGGAACTGTTTCTTCCACGCGTCCAAGACCGGCACGGCATCGCGGGCGGCGACGGTAAAGAGCAATTCGAAATCCTCGCCGTCGGTCAAAGCGGCGAGCAGCGGAGGTTTCTCGGAAGAGTCGGCCTTCGCCGAACGGCGCGCATCGCGGCTGATCGGAATCGCGGCTGAGAGCAACTCCGCGCCCTTGCGGCTGGCGGTCAAAATGTGCCGCAGGTCGCCGGCCAGGCCGTCGCTGAGGTCCAGCATCGCGTGAACGGAAAAATGTTGCGCCAGCCAGCGCGCTTCCTCGAGGCGGGGCTCAAATTCAAGATGCTTTCCGGTTAGTGAGCCGCCGAGTTCGCCCGTGACAAAAATGGCGTCGCCCGCTTCCGCACCCGAGCGCAAGGCGGCTTTGCCTCGCGGCACCGAGCCGAGCACGGCGATTGAAAGAAGCATGCGTTCCGGATTGGTGGTGGTCTCCCCTCCGACAATCGCGACTTCATGCCGTCGCGCCAGGGCGTTCATTCCGGCATAAAGCGCCTCGATGAAAGCAGGCTCGAAATTGGCGTGCAAAGCGAGTGTAACCAGGGCCGCAATGGGCGTCCCGGCCATGGCGGCGATGTCGCTCAGGCAGCGTCCCAATGCCTTGTGGCCGATTTTGTCCGGGGGCGTATCGCTGCGGAAATGGATTCCTTCCACCACCGCGTCCGTCTTAAATAAGAGCAGGCGGTCCGCCAGGCCCACATCCAGCACGGCGCAATCGTCCCCCGCCCCCGCAACGACGGACTTATTGGTGGGCAGCGACCGGATAAGCCGGTTGATCAATTCAAATTCATTCATTCCAGGGTCTGACCGATCCAACTCCGCAACCGGCGCAGCAATTCGAATGGTTCAGCTCATCTGCTGTTCAGCCAGGTAAAGGGCCGCGAAATTTACGGCGTTGAAGACGGAATGGGCGGCGATGGGCGCGAGCAGATTATCGGTTTTTTCGTACAGGAACGTCAAAATGATCGCCAGGAGCAAAAGCGGCAGGAACGTGGGTAAGTTCGTGTGGATGGCCGCAAAAAGGAGCGAGGTCACCCACAGCGCCGTCTTCGGGAAACCCGCCTGCTTAATCGCTGGATAAATAATCCCTCGAAACAAAGTCTCTTCCGCCACCGGCGCCAGCAGAATGGTTACGATGCCCAACACCAGGCGATCAATCCAGGAAGAGGCCAGGCGCAGCGTTACCACGGCTTGTTGCTCCGGCGGCTTTATTTGAATGTGCTCCATGATCTGGCTGGAAAATTTCTGCAACGTCCATCCGACGGGTAAAAAAAGAGAGACCGAAATAACGCCGAACAGCGCCGCCTTTTGCCAATGATGTGAATAGCCGAACCCGTCCGCCCAGCTCATGTGTTGTTGCCGCAAGAAGAGGCCAACGAGCACAAGGGCCGCGGCCTGAAAACTCAGCATCCCGACAATCATCTGTCCGATCTTCGTCCCGCCGTGCCCGGCCCCGGCGATTTGTTCCGCCCAAAACGCCAGGAGGATTCCCGCATAAAAGCAAACCAGGGTCGCCGCGACCCATCGGGCGAGATTCGTGAGTGTCCATCGCTTCTGCAGCAACACCAGAGTCAGGGCCAGAAAGACGAACGCGACCAACGCGAGCAGCGCAAACTTGATCCTGGTTTTCCCGCCGGGTCCGCTGTAGAACAAAGCGGTCGCCACCAGAGGACCCGTGCACATGCAGATGAAAACACTCAATAGCAAGCGCACGATACCCTCAAGCTTCCAGGGCTTTTCAGATAACACAAAAACAAGCTAGCGCACACGATCGCGAGTGACGATTGAAAACTGGAAATCCTTTCCCCTTTGCGCTTGCCAAGGGAGGGGACTATGGTGGACTGGATGAATCGGTCCGCCGCCCTGCTCGCGCTGCTGTGCTTTGCGGCCAGGGTAGTGTTCGGTCAGGAAGCAGGCCAAACCAAACCGAAAGACGCAGTGACAACCAAACCCGCCGCGACTCACGCGCACACCAACCGCTTGGCGCGCGAAAAATCGCCGTACCTGCTGCAACACCAATACAACCCGGTGGATTGGTATGCGTGGGGCCAGGAGGCATTCGCCAAAGCGCGCCAGGAGAACAAGCCCATCTTCCTGAGCATTGGCTACTCGACCTGTCATTGGTGCCACGTCATGGAACGCGAATCCTTCGAGAGCGAAGAAGTCGCCAAGTATCTGAACGAGCATTTTGTAAGTATTAAAGTGGACCGCGAAGAACGGCCGGATGTGGACAAGATCTACATGACTTTTGTGCAGGCGACCACGGGCCAGGGCGGCTGGCCATTGAATAGTTTTCTTACGCCGGAGCTGAAACCGTTCTTCGGCGGCACCTACTTTCCGCCGGACGATCGCCAGGGCCGGCCGAGTTTCCTGCGGGTGCTGCAGCACATCAACCAGCTTTGGCAAACACGCCACGGCGATCTCACCGATTCAGCAGCGCAGATTCATGAGCGGCTGCAGGAAGCCACCGCCAGCGCTTCCGCCACCAATCTGCTGCTCACCGCCAGCGTTATCCGCGAAGCTGCCGCGCGCTTCAAAGGTTCCTACGACGCCCGCAACGGCGGGTTTGGCGGCTCTCCTAAATTTCCGCAGCCAAGCCAGCCGCAGTTTTTGCTGCGCTCCGCCAGGCGCTTCAAGGACGACGAGGCCATCCGCATGGTGCTGCACACCTGCGACCGCATGGCCGCCGGCGGCATTCACGATCAACTCGGCGGTGGTTTCGCCCGCTACTCAGTGGATGCCGAGTGGCTGGTGCCCCATTTCGAAAAGATGCTCTACGACAACGCCCAGTTAGTTCAATTGTACCTGGACGCACATCTCCTCAGCCCTGATTCGGGACGCTATGCCGAGGTCGCGCGCGATATTCTGGACTACGTTCTGCGCGACATGACCCATCCTGAAGGTGGGTTCTACTCGGCGGAGGACGCTGATAGCGAAGGCCAGGAGGGCAAGTTCTATTGCTGGACCCGCGAAGAGATCTTGAAGCTGCTGACACCTCAGGAATCCAAGGTCGCGCTCCGGTACTTTGGCATCACCGAAAAGGGCAATTTCGTGGACCATAGTCATCCGACTCCACTGGGAGGCCAGAACGTTTTGAGCATCATTGAGCCGGCTCTTTCCGAATCCGAGCGCGCTTTGCTCGCGTCGGCGAAAAAGAAAATGTTGGAGACCCGCTCACGGCGAGTTCGTCCCCATTTGGACGACAAAGTGCTGGCTTCGTGGAACGGGCTGATGCTTGGCGCCATCGCGCGCGCCGCGGTTGTGTTAGGCGACGAAACCTACCTTGCCGCCGCGGAAAAGAACATTGCGTTTCTGCAATCCAAGCTGTGGGACGACAAAACCAAAACTCTTTATCACCGGTGGCGGGAGGGCGAGCGGGACAACGTCCAATTGCTGGAGGGCTATTCGTTCCTGCTTTCGGGCGTCATTGAGCTTTATGAGGCCACGCTGGACTCCGGCCACCTTGAGTTTGCGAACGCTCTGGCGGAAACCATGCTGGCCAAATTCTACGATTCGGAGAACGGCGGTTTCTGGCAGAGCGCGGCCGAGGCCAAAGACCTCATTTTGCGCGTCAAAGAGGATTACGACGGCGCTGAACCCTCCGGAAATTCCGTCGCGATCCTGGCTCTGCTTAAGCTCGGGCACATCACCGGCCGCAAAGAATTTACCGCCGCCGCGGAAAAGAGCCTGCTGCTCTTTGGAAATCGTCTTCACCAGGTCCCGGAAGCCGTGCCGTACATGCTTTCGGCGCTGGACTTTTCGCTGGATGAACCCAAACGCGCCGTGGTGGCCGGCGGCGCCGCCAAAGCCAAAGGGCGCGCCTTGCTGCGCGCCATTCACTCCGTCTATCAACCGAACAAAGTCGTCCTCGGCAACTCGGGCCCGGTGGAGCCTTTCGCGAAAACCCTCCCGGCCAAGGATGGCCCCTTGGTTTATCTCTGCACCGGTACCGCCTGCCAGGCCCCAACCAGCGAACCCGCGAAGATCAAAGAACTGCTGAAGTAATCGGCGGAGAGGTACGGACTCAGCCGTCAGGGAGGAAATTACCGTTAGAGCAACCCGGCCGTCTCCACGAACCCGCACATGATGTTCATGCTTTGGACGGCCTGGCCGCTGGCTCCCTTCACGAGATTGTCCTCGGCGCTCATCACGATAAGCCGGCCAGTCCGCGGATCGAGCCGCCAGGCGAGTTCAAGCACGTTGGTGCCCGCCACGTTCTTCGTGTCGGGCAGGGCCTTGGCTTCGAGGAGGCGAACAAAAGGTTCCTGGCCATAGGCCTGACGGTAACAAGCTGAAATTTTTTCACCTAGTTCGGCCATGCCTTTGGCGTTCTCGAAATGATTCGTGGGAGCGAGGTAGAGCGTGGTCAGGATTCCCCGATTTATCGGAATCAAATGTGGCGTGAATTGGATAGTGATCTGTTCACCCGCCGCGGAGGACAATTCCTGCTCAATTTCCGACAGATGGCGGTGTTTGGGCACGCCGTACGGCCGCGCGCTTTCGTTGCATTCGACGAACAGAAAATCGGCTTCGACTTTGCGGCCTGCCCCGCTAACGCCGCTCAGCGAATCGGCAATAATCCCCGTCGGCTTGACCAGGCCCGCCTTCAACAATGGAATCGCCGGCAGCAGGATGCTAGTCGGATAACAACCGGGCGAAGCAACCAGCGAAGCTTGTTTGATGGCGGCACGGTAAATTTCGGGCAAGCCATACACCGACTGAGCCAGCAATTCGGGGGCGGGATGTTCGTGCCCGTAAAACTCCTTATAGGTGGCCGCGCTTTTTAAGCGGAAATCGGCGCTCAAATCAATCACGTGGCTGCCTCCCTGGAGGAGCGGCACCGCAAATTCCGCGGCGACGCCGTGTGGCAAAGCCAGAAACACAATTTCGGCCTGTGTGGCGAGGAGTTCTGCCCTTGGCTCGCTGAAGCGCAGTTCCCTCGCGCGCGGATGATTGGCAAATTTCGGAAATACCTGGCCCACCGTCTGCCCGGCATATTGGCGCGAAGTGACGGCCGTGAGGTCCGCCTGTGGATGAGACAGCAGCAGCCGCACCAGTTCCTCGCCCGAATAACCGGAGGCGCCGACAATGGCTACTTTCTTCATAAGATTCGAAAACAAAAAACCCCGCCGGATTGAACCAGCGGGGCTTTGAAAATTCCAGTCCAATTACCGTTTGCTATATTGGAAGCGTTTGCGTGCGCCCGGCTGGCCGTATTTTTTGCGCTCGCGCATGCGCGAATCGCGGGTCAGCAGCCCTTCCGCCTTCAGCGCCGGGCGCAGGTTGGCGTCCACCGTTAACAAAGCGCGGGCGAGACCATGCCGCACCGCGCCAGCCTGCCCGTTGGGGCCGCCCCCGCTCACCGTGATTTGCGCGTCGAACTTGTCTCCCATACCCGTCAAGGTCAGCGGCTGGGCTACCACCATGCGCAAAGATTCGGTCGGGAAATAGTTTTCAAAGGTCCGGCCATTGACCACGATTTTGCCAGTGCCGGTGGCCAGGCGCACCCGAGCTACGGCGGTCTTGCGCCGGCCGGTGCCCAGGTGTTGAGGGACTTTGCTTTGGGTAGCTTTGATTTCGACCATGGAGGAGGCTTCTTAGTTGAGAGTTGAGAGTCGGAGTTGTGGAGAAAATTACTTTGCCACGGCCAGGGTTTGCGGTTGTTGGGCGGCGTGGGGGTGCTTATCGCCTTTGAACACTTTCAATTTGGTCATCAGGACTCGTCCCAGCCGGTTCTTGGGGACCATGCCCCGAACGGCGTGCGTGATCAGTTTTTCCGGCTGCCGCGCGCGTACTTGCGCGACCGAAGTGTACTTCTCGCCGCCTTTCCAGCCGGAATAACTCATAAACTTTTTGTCCGTCTCTTTCTTGCCGCTCAGCACCACCTTCTCAGCGTTGATGACGACCACGAAATCACCGGCATCGAGGTGCGGTGTGTAAATCGGCTTGTTTTTACCGCGCAGAACGTCGGCGACTTGTGCCGCCAAGCGGCCAAGCACCGCGCCATTGGCATCAATGATGTGCCACTTCCGTTGGTCCAGGTTGATTTTGGGCAAATGCGTTTTCATCTCAAATCCTAATCAAAAGAGGTGTGAAACTACCAAAGAACCGCGCCAAGTCAATAGAGTTTTCATTTGTATTTTGCGGCTACTCCGCTTATATGAGCGCCCATCGCTGGCATGAATGCTTTGAATATCGCCATTAGAACGCCCAATCGCCGAATCGCGGTGATCGCGCTCCTGGTGGTGGGGCTGGATCAATTGACCAAGCAGATCGTGCTCAGCTTCCTTGGTTATACGCAGGAAAAAGTGGTGCTGGAGGGTTTTTTCAAGTTTGTTCACTGGGGGAACACCGGGGCGGCCTGGAGTCTTTTCCGGGGGAATAATTTAACGCTGGCGGTAATCGCGATACTTGCGCTCGTCGTGCTGTTTTTCAGCCGTCATCATTTCGACACCCGCAGCCTTTTGGCCCAGTTGGCCTTTGGCCTCATTTGCGGCGGCATCGTGGGTAACCTGATTGACCGCTTGCGCGTGGGCCATGTAATCGACTTCCTTTACTTTTACCTTCAGCAACGCGGCGGCAACGAAATCGGGTTCCCCGCCTTCAACGTGGCCGATAGCGCCATCTGCACTGGCGTGGCGCTGGTTTTCCTGCTGACCTGGAAAAGCGACCGGAGCCCCAAGCCGGCATGATCGTTGATTTCGCTGCTTATGGCGGAGCCTCTCCTTGACCCTGGCTTCGCCCTGGTCCCCGGCATCTTCCCCAAATCGGAAGTCTCGCGTTTGCTCGAAATTCTGGGTCCGGTCGCCGGAGCGGGACGGCGCGGACTCCTGGCTCTTCCCGCAGCCTCACAACTTGCTCGCTCCGCCAGAATTCTCGAGCTGGTTCGTTTCCGCCTGCGCGCGGAGCCGCGGGCGGTGCGC
>Ga0193729_1001612_pt1 | contig 11462 bp, 5 predicted proteins | sample U1c2metaG_FD_143036 | JGI IMG/M metagenome (GOLD analysis project Ga0193729, IMG submission 143036) | Soil microbial communities from a riparian zone of the East river system, Colorado, United States - U1c2 | ecosystem: Environmental > Terrestrial > Soil > Riparian zone | place: USA: East River... | reverse complement strand
GCAACTTGGCATTTCCGTCGACGTGAGCGAGTGCGCGCTGTTGATTCGTTTCGCCGGATCGGCGCGGGCCGTGGTGACGGAAACGGCGAGCGCGTTGAAGAAGCTCCGCGAGCAAAACATTCACTGCGTTACTCATGACGAAGATGACGAGCTTTGGCGTGGCGTGAGCAAAGCCGCGACGCGCGCTGTAAACGATCTCAGTTGGCGCGTGCTGATTCGTCCGGGCGATCTAAGTTTCTTTATCGAGGATGTTGTATCGCTCGAAGAGGATGACGCGGCGCACGTTGAGCTTCAATGGCAGGCGGGGCTTGGTGATGGCCGGTTGCGGGCGATGGCCCGTGTGCCCGTCTATCATCGCGAAGCCGTGCGCGCGCTTGAGCGATTGCGGCAAAGAGCAGAAAATCTCGGCGGCGGTCTGATTATCGAAAGAGCGCCGGCGGAGATCAAGAATGAGATCGATAGCTGGGGAAGTTTCGGCTCGGCGACGGATTTGATGAAGCGAGTCAAGCAACAACTCGATCCGGAGAATATGCTGTCGCCGGGAAGGTTCTTTGCGTAGTTATTTAAAGGCGGGTTGGGTAATCGAACGATGGCGGCGGTAGCCCGCCTCTAAACTTCATTGATTTATTGCAGCGGCGGTTCTATAAACATTTCGCTCCTGACGGGGCGACGATTACGAAAACTGCGCGCGGAGATGTGACATGAAGCAATCAAATCGAACAATCATTCGGACTTGCACCACGGCTTCGTTAATAATTTGCTTTTCGTTAACGCTCACCTTTCAGCCGGCACGCATCGCAGACAACTTTACGGTCGCGGCCGCTTCGCGCGAACCGGTCCGCGCGCGTCACGGCGTGGTCGCTTCGACAAATGAAGTTGCTTCGCGCGTCGGCGTCGATGTCATGAAGCGCGGCGGCAACGCGGTTGATGCGGCGATTGCCGTCGCGTTCGCGCTCGCGGTCACGCACCCGGCGGCGGGGAATCTGGGCGGCGGCGGCTTCATGATGATTCGTTTGAAGGATGGGCGCACGACGGCCATTGACTATCGTGAAATGGCTCCGGCGGCCGCGACCCGAAACATCTATCTGGATAAGAACGGCAATGTGATTGATGGCGAAGGTGGATCGATTGAGGGTTATCGCGCCGCGGGCGTGCCCGGCACCGTGCGCGGGATGGAATTAGCCCTCAAGAAATACGGATCGCATCGTCTGACTTGGGCGCAACTGATCGAGCCGGCGCGGCGACTGGCGGCAAACGGATTCGCGGTAACTAATTCGCTGGCACGCGGACTGCGCGGCAATCGCGAATATCTTTCGAAGTATGCAGAGACAAAACGGATCTATCTCAACAACGGCAAGTTCTATAACGAAGGCGATCTGTTTGTGCAGCCGGATCTCGCCGCTACCTTCGCGCGTCTGCAACAGCGCGGGCCGAACGAGTTTTACGAGGGTCAGACGGCGCGGCTAATCGTTGACGATCTGAAACGTCACAACGGCCTGATGACCTTGGAAGACATGCGCGGCTATGTCGCGAAAGAGCGCGAGACATTACGTGGCAACTATCGTGGCTATGAGATCATTTCGATGCCGCCACCATCGTCGGGCGGCGCCGTGCTGCTCGAGATGCTGAACATCCTGGAAGGCTACGATCTAAAGAAAATGGATTCAGCTTCGTCCGAACGTTATCACTTGATGACTGAAGCAATGCGCCGCGCCTTTGCTGATCGGGCCGAGTACATGGGCGACACCGACTTTGTGAAGGTGCCCGTGGCGGGTTTGATAGATAAAAAGTATGCGGCCCAATTGCGCAATACGATCAGTCTGAATCGCGCGTCTTCGAGCGAGCAAGTCAAAGCCGGAAAGCCTCTGGGTTATGAGTCAGAAGAGACAACCCACTTCACCGTCGTGGATGCAGAAGGAAACGCCGTCTCGAACACCTACACGCTGAACAACTCGTTCGGATCGGCAGTCGTCGCCAAAGGCACGGGGCTAATCATGAACGACGAGATGGATGACTTTGCCGCCAAGCCCGGCACCCCAAATCTCTATGGTTTGATCCAGGGCGAGCGCAACTCAGTCGCGCCACATAAACGCCCGCTCTCGGCGATGACGCCAACATTCGTGCTGCGCAAAGACGGTTCACTTTGGTTTACGGTTGGCAGTCCGGGTGGCCCAACGATTATCAATACGGTGCTCGATGTAATCACCGATGTGATCGATTACAACATGAACATCCAGCAGGCGATCGATGCGCCGCGTATTCATCATCAATGGCTGCCGGATGAGTTGGTGTACGAGCCGTACGGATTGTCGGGCGACACCCAGCAGGCCCTGCGCGCGCGCGGCCATAAGCTGGTCGACAAGCCGCGCTACCTCGGTGACTGCGAAGGGATCATGATTGAAGAGAAGACGGGAATGCGTTTGGGTGCGACTGATCCAAGAAGGAGTGATGGGGTGGCGATTGGGTATTAACTCAACGAGCCAGCGAAGCTGGCGGCAGAATTTAGCCCAGGGCAAGCTTAGCGGAACGAAGTGAAGCGAAGCGCCGCCCTGGGTGCCCGTTCCCGAAATTCTCCTGAGCCCGCTTTAGGGGGCGACAGAATCTTTCGCCCGCTAAAGCGGGCTCATTAATTCATTAGGGACCTAACCCAGGGTTCCGCTCGCTGCGCTCGCTTCACCCTGGGCTAAACTCTGGCCGCCAGCTACGCTGGCTCGTTGACTGGTTTCGCCTTGCTGGAATCTGCTCTATCTTAACTTCTTGCTATAATCCGGGGTCGCTAATAAATAAAAACGGATTCATCTTGCAAGACATATCGGTTAATTCATCACTCAACTCAATCCTCGCGCGCGAAGAAGAAAAACTCCTCGCCTGCGTTCACTGCGGGCTGTGTCTGGAAGCCTGCCCGACTTACGTAGCGACTGGCGATGAGAATGACAGCCCGCGCGGCCGCATCTATCTCATGCGTGCCGTGAAGGAAGAGCGACTGCCTGTCACCTCGCTGACTTTTGAAAACCATATCGATCGCTGCCTCGGTTGTCGCGCCTGCGAGTCTGCGTGTCCGGCGGGAGTTGAATATGGACAATTATTGGAAGCTGCGCGCGCGGAGATTACCCGCGGTCAAACGAAACCGACGGGCACGTATCGTCTGCTGTATTTTGTTCTAAGGCACGTCTGGTCCAGGCCAAAGCGATTGCGCGCCGCATTCACGCTGGCTCGATGGTTTCGCGACTTGGGATTGGCAAACATTTTGCTCCGAACCGGAATGGCCCGGGAGATTTCATCCAGGTTCGAGTTTGCTTTGGCGCTGCTTGACGGATCGTCTGTGGCCAAAGAATCCGCAGGCAGGATGCCTGCGAACCGCCTGCAGGATGCAGGCGCTTCGACTGGCGTTCCAGTTCTGCTCTTCAAAGGTTGCGTGATGGAAGGACTCTTCAAACGAGTCAATGAAGCGACGGTCCGGGTGCTGGAAGTTAACCGATGCAAAGTTCAAGCTCCCGACGCCCAGGTGTGTTGCGGTGCGTTGCATGCGCACGCCGGCGATATCGAAGGCGCGCGCGCCCTGGCGCGACAAAACATCGATGCTTTCGAAGGCAACGAAGCGCCAATCATTACCAATGCCGGCGGCTGCGGTGCAATGCTGGCTTCTTATGCGCATTTGCTTGAGCACGACGCGAAGTATGCCGAGCCGGCCCGCGAATTCAGTTCGCGCATCCGCGACGTGGGCCAACATCTGCAGGCAATCGGGTTTCGCAACGGCGAGAGCCTCGGCTTCGCGCGGACCACTTACGATGCGTCTTGTCATTTGCTGCACGGTCAGCACGCCGCGGATGCTTCGCTGCAAATGCTCTGGGCAATTCCGAATCTGAACTTTGCCTTACTAAGCGGAAGCGACGTGTGTTGCGGCGGTGCCGGTGTCTACAATTTGTTGGAGCCGGAATTGTCTGAGCAAGTGTTGGATGAAAAGCTCAGGAACGTCGAGCAATCAGGCGCCACTGTTTTGGCGACTGGCAATCCCGGCTGTCACATGCAAATTGCGGCGGGTGCTCGTCTGGCGGGAAATCCTCTACAGGTTTGCCATCCGGTGGAATTGCTGGACGAATCTTATGCCCGGGCCGGGTACTACGATGGTAAATCCTGAAAGGCTATCTGGCCGTCGATGATCGTCAGACGCACCCGGCGCTCGTCATCAAGCGCCACGAGGTCTGCGCGCTTGCCTGCCTCAATCGAACCGCACTCGTGATCCAATTTAAGTAAACGCGCGGGATTCAATGCCGCCATTTGTGCGACTTCGCTCTCTGAAAAACCAAGTGAGAGCATCATACGCACGGCGTCGATCATCGTGATCACTGAACCGGCGATGCTGCCGTGAGAGTTCCGGGTGCGGCCGTTCTCGACCACAATTGTCTCGCCCCAAATTTGATATTCGCCGTCGCCCAGTCCCGCCGCGGCAATCGCATCGCTGATCAGCGTAACTCGTTTTGAGGTTTTGTTTCGCAGGATTAGTTTTACTATCGACGGATCGAGATGAACTCCATCGGCGATCAGATCGCACGTTACCTGATCGTTCATTAGTCCCCAACCGACCGGACCCGGCGCACGATGATGCAGCGGCGTCATGGCGTTCATGAAATGTGTCATGTGGCGCGCGCCAGCCTCCAAAGCCTGATCGAGAACATCTACAGTTGCTCGTGTATGCCCGATCGAAACGACCCAGTTTCGTTTGCTTAGTTCATTGATTAGCGCGATGCCGCCATCAATCTCGGGGGCCAGGGTCATCAGGTGAATTACTTCGGAATGTGACAGTGTGGGAAGAGAATCAACATCGCTAATTTGTTTGAAAGTCCGAAAATATTCGCGATGCAGCGCCCCGCATTGTTCGTTGTTAACGAACGGCCCTTCGTAATGAACCCCGAGGACCCGCGCGCCAGTTGGCGCGAAAGCTTGCTGCTGGACGATGGCGCTCTCAACCGCGGTCATTGCTCGCTGGTATTGATCCAGCGGCGCCGGCACCAATGTTGGCAGCCATGCTGTCACTCCGTTTCTGGAAAGAAATGAAGCGAGCTTCAGCAGATCGTCTGTTGACGCCTGCATCGTATCGACGCCGGCTGCGCCGTGAGTATGAATATCGATGAATCCGGGAAAGAGTGTCAGGCCGTTGAGATCAATTACGGGAGAGGACGGCGGAGCGGCTTCGGATGAGTCGAAGACGCGCGCAATGCGTCCATCCTCAATCAGCACGCTGGTGGGTTCAGTTGTGCTATCAGCTAAGACTATGCGAGCGTTGCGAAGTAACACGGCGTCTCTCATGAATGCGAATGCCCGCGACAATCGCCGCGGGCATTCCTGTATAGCATTAATTGTTACGCGAAACTAGAAGAACAGCTTTATCCCTAACTGAATCGTCCGGGGATCGCGCACGGCGCTTATCTGGCCAAATACGCCGGAAGTTACGTTCGTGCTGGCGATCGTCTGAAAATTCGTATGGTTAAAGATATTGAAGGCCTCAGCACGCAATTGCACACGCACCGATTCACGGAGAGCGATGTTCTTGAAGAGCGAGAAATCGAACCGCTTGGTCGATGGGCCAGTAATTCCGCCGCGCGGAGCATTGCCGACCACATTGGTCACTCCGGTGGTCGTCACTGTCGGGTTTAGCGTGAAGCATTGCGTGTTGAAGAACTGCAGGAAAGTATGCGGAGCTCCAGAGTTGGGATCGCAGAGCATGTTAGGACGATTCCCGGCGATAAGAGCAGGAACGTTACCCAGACCGCCCGCGTCGAAGCTCGAAGTGGTGGCCGTAAAGGGCAGGCCCGATTGAAAAGTTGCGATTCCGGAAATTTCCCACCCGCCGAGCGTTTTGCCGGCGAAGCCGTGTTGTGATTTGAAGAACGGCAAGTCATAAATGTAGTTCGCCGTAAAGATGTGCCGGCGGTCGAGTGTCGCCAATCCGCGGTCCGTTCGAATGTTGTAAGAATTCTCGGGAGCATTCGAGCGATCGTTCTGATTGTCGGTGATATTCTTCGACCACGTGTAAGCGACGTTCAACTGCGAAGCACCGGTCAGGCGTTTTGAACCGAAGACCTGCAGACTGTTGTAATTCGAGTTGAACTGCGGCGTAATTATATTAATTGAGCGATAGCCTCGGAAGGGGCGAATTTGATCAAGAATCGCTGAGTTGGCAGTCGACGTAAAGGCCATCCCGGGATTTTGGCACGGGATAGTCGTTACGCCGGCAGTTTGCAAGGTGTTTGTACCTGTCGCGCATTTGGAAGCGAGAGCAACTCCCGGGGCAAGTTCATTCAATTCGAACGCACCCATCAGGTGGGTTCCTTTTGATCCGAAGTAACTCCAAAGACCAGTGCTGCATATACGGATCCTTCCAATCGGGCTGGATCGCTCGAACACTGAGCGAGGTCAGAGATGCAGCTGCCGTCACACTGGTCCCGGTGGGCACCGGCTGACTAAGAGAAGTCAGAGTGGTCGAGAAAGTAGCCTGGTACGGCGGATTCTGGCCGATGTTTTGTTCATACGTTCCGTTCAATACCTGATCATAATAAATTCCGTAACCAGTCCTGATCGAGGTCTTGCCCTTTTTGAACGGATCCCAAGCCAGACCAAATCGTGGAGCAAAGTCGCCCTTGGGCGCTTTGACAACGGCTTGTCCAAACGGGGACACCGTGGGGACGCAGCCGTTGGCGGCGGTTTGAACGTTCTGGCTATTGACGATCATCCCGTCGCAGAAGTTGCCGGTGCCGGCGACTCGGTTTCCTGCACCGGTAACCTGCGGAGCGGTCGCGTTGCTGAAAAGCGCGGGATCGAAATTGGACAAGCGTCCGTTTTTATCAATCGGGGCGCCGAAATACGAATAGCGGACGCCGAAGTAGATTGAAAGATTCGGACGGAATTTGAATTCATCTTGTCCGTAGGCCTCAAGAGCCTTTTGGCGCAGATCCGCTGTGTAGTCGAACTGGGCCTGGCTGAAAGAAACGTTGGTGCCCATCAAGAAGTTTGCGAACAGTTGCAAGTTGTTCTTGGCCGCCGTAGAAAGGTTGGTCGCCTGTGTCGCGGCACCTGGGGCCGCAACGCTGGCCTGTTGAGCACTGGTAAGCGTCGTGTCCAGGAAGCCGCTGAACACCCCCTGGTTGCTGCCCGCCAAAGCGTTCTCGTTCTTTCGGTAGTAAGAGTATTGTCCGCCGAACTTGAGAGTATGCTTCGAGCGGGTCCAGGTCAGGTCGCCGGCGAAATTATGCTTGTACGAAAAGTTATTGTAGTTTCCAAAAGCGGCCAGCGCGCTAAAGCCATTTCCACTTACTGTCGGCACCAGGTCGCGCGTATTTGGATAAGCGAGTGGCGGAGTAATCGGGGAATTGGCGAGGGCCAGGCTCCCAATGTCATTGCTAAGTATGGCTCCGTAACCATAATTCCAGCGTCCCACGATTACCAGGTTCGGCCGAACAATGTCGGTGAATTGAACGGTATGGGTTCTGCCCGGTGAATTCGTTGCACTGGTCGAAACGCCCGGCAGTCCGGAGCCTGAAGAGAAAATCGAATTCACGTCGATCGTGGGAATCTTGTCGTTCTCGAAGCGATAGTAAACGGAAGCCTTATCTCCAAATTGATGATCGAGCCTGATGATCTCCTGACGAAAGTCGGCGACCCCGCGAGTAGGAAACAGCAATCCGAAGTTTGGTTGGTTGGGTGCGGGTAATTTGTTGTATACGTTGGACAGATATGCTTGCGCCACAGAATTGATTGGCACCCGCGATGACAATGGCGTGCCGGCCGGAAGCACGCTGGTGCACGGAATGGCGCCAGTCGTGGCAGCAGTCGAGGCACTCAAGCAGATGTCGACCGGGAAAATTCCCTGCCTCGCATTAAAATCGGGAGCGGTTGAACTGAGCGTAGGATAGCGCCGATCTCTTCTCGCTTCTTCTGAGAAAAAGAAGTAAGTCCTGGCAACCCGCTTGGTCGCTCTGCCCCCTTCGCCAAATCTTGGAAGAATTACCGGGCCGCCTATGGTTCCGCCAAAATCGTTATAGCGAAACGGCGCGCGGATCGCTTTGCCGTTTGAATCGATACCGAGCGGCGCGTTGCGATTGGTAATGAAGTCGTTCGCATTAAGTTTTTGATTGCGGACAAATTCAAATCCTGAGCCGTGGAAGCGATCGCCGCCACTGCGCGTGACGACATTAATTTGTCCGCCACCGCTGCGCCCTGTTTCAGCCGGGTAAAGGCTCCGGTCCACTTTGAACTCGGCGATTGAATCGACACTTGGGTAAGCTTGAATCGTAATGTTCGAGCCGCGGTCGGTGACATCGGCGCCGTCAATAGTGTAAGTGTTTTGCGAACTGCGCGCGCCATTCACCGAGATGTTCATCGTGTTCGCCTGGCCCGACGGATTCGTGGTGCCCACGTAAACCTGATCGCTCAGATTGTTAGAGACACCCGGCGCCAGCGTGATCAGTTGCACCCAGTTGCGGTTGTTCAAAGAAAGCTCGCGAGCCTGATCCCCATTAATAATCGTTGCGACCGCGGGCGTTGAAAGTTCAACCGCGACCGGATTGGAAGCAACGGTCACCACCTCAGAAACATTTCCTACTTCAAGAGTGATATTCAGTGTTCGAGGAGCTCCAACGTTGAGCTGCACCTTACCCTCGATGTGCTTCTTAAATCCGCTGGCCTCGACCGTAACATCGTACATGCCTACATGTAGGTCGCGCGCAGAATAGCCGCCATCCTCGTTGGTAGTGGCTGTGCGTACTACGAGTTTCTTTTCAGTATCCGTTACGGTAATCGTAGCGCCTTTTACTGCCGCGCCGTTGGCATCCCTGACAACGCCTTCGATCGAACCGTTAATCTCTTGCGACATGGCCACTCCGCTGAAGGCAAACAGAACGGCGATGACCGCGAATAAACAAACTGCGAACCTGGGGTGATGTCTCATGATTTGTTCCTCTTTACTGGATGATTAGAACCACTGTTGGACTGCGGCCAACGGTCTAACGCTGAACTTTTCCGCGGGAAGGCCGCAATTCTATTAGGGTCAGACTCACAAGCAAAACTAAAAGATTTTATCAGTCCGATAAACAAATGTAATGGGGGTAAGCCGCTGCTGAACCAAAAACTTCTCGCCGAAAAAATTTCATATTAATGGATAGAACTTCCAAATTTTTGGAGCGATCGAGGTGACGATAGAACAATGGTCTTTGCGAACTCTCTATCGTTTCAGTGATCAATCGCGCTTTTCTCAGTCTTTCCTGCATACGCGTACCAATAGCAAGAAATCGATCTCCGCGCGTCGTAGTTCAATCTTATTACGTGCAAGTCTTGTGCAACTAATCAAAATCAAATGAGTTCCTGATCTGTCTTCCTATTGGTTGCCGGCAATCTTCGTTGCGATCAAGCGCTTCAGTTTTGATTGACCCATGACGCGCCTGTCGGGCGAACCGGTTTTCGTGATGACAGCCGCAATAGGGACGTCATGCGAAAAACAGGATGAACGTCCAAAAAAGTAAAAATAAACCTTGACGGGTTCGCCAGTGACTATATACTGGCGCGGTCTTTTCATTGTTACTATACGCGCCCTGCCTCGGGCGAGGTTCAGTCTGATAATCGTAATTTTCTAGCAGCTCGTTAACGTCTCAAAATTTGGTTCGCACCCGGCCGGGCGCAGCGTTGGTTCCTTCCGACATTGCTTCCCGGCGCCGCTCTTTTTCTTTCTCAGAAGGAGGACTCAAATGAAAAGGCTCTCAATCTTTCTCGGATTGGCGGTTTGCGTGGGAGTTTTGTGCACCGTGTTGGCAAGCTCCGCGCACGCACAGACAGCTTCATCAGGCAGCATCACCGGTCTCGTCGCAGACCCTCAGGGCTCCTCAGTGCCAGGGGCGGATGTGACTTTGACTGACATGGCCACTAACGGCAAACAAACTACGTCGACAAACGATTCCGGGCGCTACAACTTCCCGGTCGTTTCGCCTGGCAACTACGACATCACCGTCACTAAGACCGGTTTCAAGACCGCGAAGCTTGCGCAACAGAAGGTGAGCATCGGCCTGGTATTGACCGTGAACGTGACTATGGAGGTTGGTTCTCTCTCTGAGACCGTAATCGTCACCACCTCACCGTTAGGGTCAGAGCTGCAGACGGCAAACGCGACGATTGGAAATACGATCAACCTCAAGCAACTTGAGCTGCTGCCGAATCTCGGGCGTGACGCAACCTCATTGCTGGGACTGCAGCCCGGAGTAACGCCCAGAGGCGATATCTCTGGAAGTTACATGGATCAAAACACCTTTACCGTGGACGGTGGCAATAACACCGACGACATGGCCGGTAACACCATCGGGTACATAAATAATTTCACTGGCCAAGCGGGTACCCAGACAAATGGCATGGCCTCTGGAGTGGTCGCGACTCCGATCGAGAGTGTGGAGGAATTTAAGGTCAGCACCTTTGGCCAGACTTCTGACTTCAACGCTTCCAGCGGCGCCCAGGTTCAGATGGTCACCAGACGCGGCACCGATCAATGGCATGGTTCGACCTACGGTTACTATTACGCAACGAACCTTGGCGCCGCCAATTCCTGGACGAATAACCACACGGCGTTTAATAAAGGCATCGTGCCCCCCAGCAGGCCCGCATGCGCCGCCGGATCCACCTATAACACTGGCGACAATAATTGCGTGTTGCCTTACACGCCGTTGATTCCGAATCATCGCAGCCGTTTTGGTTTTAGTGTTGGCGGCGCGGTGATTCCCAAAAAGATACTTGGTGGGAAGACCTATCTATTCTTCAATTATGAGGGCTTTCGTTTTCCGGGCGCCGGAATATTCGAAAGAAACTATCCCACACCTGCGTTGCGCGCCGGAGTCATTCAAGTGCCCGACAGCGCCGGTGTGTATCAACCATACAATTTGAATCCGTTTCCGGTGACTGTCGTTGTAGGCAGCGCCGCAACAGGCACCTCGCGCACCGTGACTCTGGCGGCGGCCGGTACCGCCTGCGGAGCAACAACTGGTTGCGATCCGCGTGGCATTGGCATGAGTTCAGCAATCAATAATCTGTGGACGAAGTTCCTGCCGATACCGAACGATCCTCTATCCGGCGATCAATACAACACGCAGGGATATCTTTCGACGCTGCGTCTGCCGCTGACGTCAAACAACTATGTCGGGAGAATAGACCACGACTTTAATTCGAAGAACCGCTTCTTTACGTCATTCCGCGCTTTCAAGTTGCTGAACGTTACCAACAACCAGGTTGATATTGGCGGCCTTCTGGGTGGAACTTTTGGGCAATACGCCGCCACGGCTCCACGTCCTCAGCTCGGCGAGCTTTGGGTAATCGGTTTGACCAGTAACGTAACGTCGCGACTAACTAATGACCTGCGGTTGAGCTACTTATGGAACTGGTGGCAATGGTCCACGGCCGGCGATCCGCCGCAATTCGCAGGTCTCGGAGGC
>Ga0193729_1001611_pt1 | contig 11468 bp, 13 predicted proteins | sample U1c2metaG_FD_143036 | JGI IMG/M metagenome (GOLD analysis project Ga0193729, IMG submission 143036) | Soil microbial communities from a riparian zone of the East river system, Colorado, United States - U1c2 | ecosystem: Environmental > Terrestrial > Soil > Riparian zone | place: USA: East River... | reverse complement strand
AACAAACAATCAGAAGGCTATTGCGTTTCAGACGAGTAGCTCAACCGGATGTTCAACTGGGGCAATGACCGGGAACAAATTCCAGAACAATATTCTTATTAGCGGTGGCGGTGGCGGTGGATATCAGACCATCAGTGGTTCTCCGTTGAATGCGCCGACAATATCTAACAACTCATATTTCAATTATGCCGGGTCTGCGATCAGCTCTGGCGGGAGTTATTCCGACTCTAATCCGACAACACAAAACCCGCAGCTTAACTGCTGGGTTTATACAATAGCTGGCGGCAGCCCGGTTTTCAACTCGCCAGTGCTTTTCCCTGGTCTTCCATCTAGTTGGGGACCACCAGGCTTTGCGGTGACTCAAACTGGTAGTGTACCGTCCAGCCCACATGCATGTTAAGGAGTTTTTATGCCAGGACAGGTTACGGTAGCATGTAAATTACCGCATGGTCTTATTTTGCAGCTCTGCAAGGAAGTTGAAAAGGCCGAGGCTCAGAGGGATGGTACTCACAAGCTGGTCAAGGAGTGGATCCGTTTTCCAGAGAAGGTGAAGATCAACGGCTATCTGGCGAAGTACCGGGTGGACTTGCCACCCGCGGCGCAGGATAGCAGCTACGCTCTTACGCATGGTGTTGATAAGGATTTCTGGGACCAGTGGCTGGCTCAAAATCGCGAACTCGATATGGTGAAAGCCAAACTTATTTTTGCATCTGACAAGCAGGATACTGTCAAAAAGGCAACGGAAGATTATGCCGGCACCAAGTGTGGATTGGAGCCTGTCGATCCGAGTAAACTGCCTAGAAATATCTCGACCTTCAGGAAAGAAGCTGCATCATAATGGGCGTCCAGGTTGTATTTGATTATCTTACCTGGTCGGATACATATGCAGCACAATTCAGCAATCTGACTCAAGCGCAAGTTGTGAATACGGCTCTGCCTATTGCGGAGCAATATTGCCGTAATGACGGCGGCGGTCCGGTAACGACAGCAGCAATGCAGACCAATCTCTTAAACCTGATGGTTGCACACATCTGCCAGTTACTGTTTGGAATTAACGGCCAGCCGCCGTCACCTCTTGTTGGCCGGATAGCCAATGCACACGAAGGCACTGTGTCTGTCCAGGTTGATTTTCCTATGACACCATCCAATGCGTGGTTTGAGCAGACACAGTTCGGATCCATGTTTTTCCAGCTATGCGCGTCGTATCGTACAATGCGTTATGTGGCGCCGCAGCGTAGGCTGTTCTCGCCTTGGTTGAATCAATGAGGAGCCAGGAGGAGTCAGGGATTTTTGCTGTAATATTGGCGGCCGATATATGGATGTGTGATCCACACGGAATTTGTGCCCAAACACACGACTATGTCGGCGTAGGCGACAAGCCGTGGCCAGAGACGAAGGCGCTGCATCGCCATTACCCAGGCTGGTGGGGTCATGAGAAAGCCAAGAACGAACCCACGCACAAGCCGTGCAAGCTCGGCGACCCGCACTGGAAAAGCGATTGTAGATAGGGAGGAGCTTGAAATGTCGGCTCTTCCCTCTTCTACGCTGGACCCCAGAAGCGCAAATTATCAAGATCCGACCGCACTTACAGATAAGGCGATTGAACGGCAAAACCTAGCCTTCGACGCCAAAATCTTAGCTGGGCGAGAGCTTTTTGCGAGTCAGATTGACGGCATCCGGGATGCCATCAATGCCCGCATTGAATGGATGGAGAAACATAGGGAAGAGCGGGCGGATGCTGGCTTCCGGTATGTCGACACCGCAGTTGAGGATCTAAGGACAATTATCCAAACCCGCATGGAGGGGATGGATATCGCGATGAAGCTCTTTCAAGAACGGTCAGCCGAGCAAATCACGCAGCTAAAACATCTGCATCAGGAAAAGTTCGATTCCATCGCGGTTCAATTCGCCGAGCGTGATACGCGTACCGAGCAAACGGCGGCCGGCGTGAAGATCGCCGTGGACGCTGCGCTGCAAGCCGCCAAGGAAGCGGTTGCCGAGCAGAACCGATCGTTTGCGTTAGCGACTGGTAAGAGCGAAACGGCTATGACGAAACAAATGGACGCTCTGGGATTGGCAATTCAAACTGCCAACAAAGGGTTGGATGACAAAATTGGCGACTTGAAGGATCGTCTGACGCGCATCGAGGGCATGGATCTGGGGGCTTCACGGCGTGAGGGGAAAGATCGTGGTGATAAAAGCTCAGATATTGTCGCGGCGGCGCTTGAGCTACAAAGAACCCAGACCGCGCATGGCGGTACGGCGAATGTTCTGACTGTGGCGGTTGGCATTGTCGCGGTCTTGGGGTTGCTTCTGTCAGCCTTTGTCGCGATACGCCAGCCGTCACTCCCGTCGCAAATTATTATGGGGCCGCCAAAGACTGGCGGTCTATCGTCTGAACATTTTCCTCTTACGCGGGTTATGAAACGGCCATGGAAATGGAAAATAGGATTGTAAAATGATTGGCACATTAATTGGCATCATCCTCCTATGCATCATTCTTGGAGTTGTATGGTGGGCTATCCAGCAGTTCCTGCCGCTCATCCCGATGGGCGAGCCATTCTCTACGATCGTGCGCGTTCTGGTCGTGGTTATCATGGTCCTGATCGTAGTCTGGGTTATTGTCACACTATTAGGTGTGGCGGGTGTGCCTGTTAATACCTTTGGTGTTGGAGGAGCCCATAGTGGCAACGCTATCGGGCGGTGATAAATTCGTCAGGATTATTGCTGACATCACCAAGAACGTTGAGGGATCCGGGAAAACTCTGTCTGTCGGCTTTCTAGATGGTTCGACATATCCTGACGGCACGTCGACTCCGCTTGTCGCAGCCGTGCAGGAATTTGGATCTCCCTCCCGTAATATCCCGCCACGTCCATTCTTCCGCAACATGATTGCGCGCAAGCACAACGAATGGCCATCAGCCGTCGCTGAGCTTCTCAAGGCGAATAATTATAATGTCACCAAGGCGTTAATGCAGACTGGCGAGGGTATCAAGGGCCAACTGCAGCAATCCATCAAGGATACGAATACTCCCCCACTCGCGCCAGCTACAATCAAGCGCAAGGGGTTTTCGACTCCACTTATCGATACAGGCCATATGATCAATTCGATTGATTACAAGGTAGAATAGGAGACGCTATGCCAGTGCAGCTTTGGACGTCCAATAGGGGGGATGTCCTCTCTAATAATTTGCCGAATGATACGGCTATCAGTTTTGGTGCCGGGAGCGCTGATGCTCCAGCATCAGGAAATATTACCAAGCAGGTGTCGCAACCAGGAGTTAGTCCTGGTGCAACTGCGGCTGATAATGTTCTTGCCGTTTATTCGATACCGGCTAGCTCATTTGATGTTGCAGGACGTGGCATCAACATTCTTGCTATGGGCGCATTTGCGGCAACCGGCAACAACAAAACGGTCAAGATCATATTCAACGCCACCACTGCCGTAGTTGGGTCCACGGTTACTGGTGGCACTACGATTGCGACAACCGGCGTATCGGCTGGCAATAACGTGGCTTTCAGGCTTGAATCCAACGTATTCAAGTATGGAGCTGCTGGAGCAAACACCCAGCTAGGCTTGAATGTGGTGTCGCAAGTCGGGGCTACTATTGCCGCACCGGCAGTTCCGGCTGCACTTACGGCTACCGAAAGTGGGGCTATCTTGATTGCCATTACTGGCAACGCTGCGACGGCTACGACTGATATCCTGCTGAACCTGCTTGTAATCAACGCGATGAATTAATCACGTCTGTATGATCTTTATAAATATTGTTTAACTCAAGGAGTTTTCTAATATGGCTGGACTAACTGACTTCGCCAGTGCGGAGTATCTCAACTATGTAACTGGGCAGTTGGTTACACCAGCATTGCCCGCAATTTGGATGGGTTTGTTCACGACCGCGCCAACGTCGGATTCTGGCGTTACGGGTGCTGTCGAGGTTTCTGGCGGTGCCTATGCTCGTGTTCAGATCGCCGGTACCGCAACCACGAACGGCACTACCGCTTCCGGCAACCCGACGCTTCATTTTGCATCGACTCCTACTTGGATTGTCGCTGGCATGTCGATTCGCGATGTAACGACAGCGGCATCTATTTCAGCAGCTACCACGGTTCTTTCTACGACTGGCACGACTGTTACGATGTCGGCAAACGCAGCCGGCGCTGGTGTTGGCGGCACTGACGTAATTTGCTTCAGCGCATTCGCACCTCCGATTGCTTCGTCCGGTGCTGAACCTGCGACCATCTCTGGATTCTCGCAGAACACAAATACGTCCTTCAGCTTCGTGCAATCGACCGCCTCTTGGGGCACTGTCGTGGCTTTCGGTCTTTTTGATGCCGTCACTTCTGGCAATCTGCGCTGGTGGGATTTCCTTGGCAATTTCGCATGGAAGCCGTTTTCTTGTTCGTCTGCGTCTCCCGGCACTCTGACCGCGCCTGCTCATGGATATTCGAACGGCGACCCGGTTGTTGTGACTGCTAAATTTGACGGTACCACGCTTCCGACGACTGGTGGCTCCTGGGCTGGCGCTCTTACAGTTGCTGGCGTTTCGGCCGATACCTTCACGGCTGGTGTCAATACGACTTCGGTTGGTAGCGGGATGGTACGCAAGATCCTGCAGCAGTCTGTGCCTATCAATATTACCGTCACGTTCGGCACATCAAGCCTGACTCTCAGCCTCGCGTAATTATCGAAGGGCCGGCCTCTAAGGCTTGCTGGGGATTGGCTTCCCATCGGAGGTCCGCAAGCAACTTAGGGTGACGGCATGGCGATTACTTTTGTAAGTGGCGTTTACACGCCATTTACGTCAAGCACGTCTTGTGTTGCGGCGGTTCCAAGCGGTGTTGCAAACGGGAATCTGATTCTTGCTTGGGCTCTTTGGACCGTATCTGTTACTCCGCCTGCCGGATGGACATTAATCAATTCGGTAATTGGCGGCAAGAATTTAGACTTATACGGTCGCATAGCCAGCAGTGAGCCTGCGACTTATACGTGGACCACTGGCGCCAATGGGTATCCGCAGGTGCTTATGCGGGCTTATGGTGGTGTTACTGCTAATACAGTTGCAGCGGCTATTAATGGGTCAGCCGTAGCGGCTCAATCTGGCGCAACTGTAGCTATTCCGCAGATTACAGAATCATTTTCTTCTGGAGAATGGTATGTCGCGGGGTATCTCGCAGACCAAGCGACATTTGCAACACCAACGCCGCTAACTCTTGGACATACGGTCAATTCGTCATCAACGAACAGCAATTGCAATTCTGGTGACGCAAGTGGTTTCGGCAGCACACCAGGCATTGAAACATCTACTATAACTGGGACTAATGCTGCCGGTATTGCCGCAACAATTTCCTCATCTGCTTTCGGCGCATTAGGAAGGTCGGTTGCTCGTGCAATTGCGTTGCCGAAAGGCAATATGCTGTTTTCTGGAAGGTCAGAGGGGCAGGCGGATTCTACAGGAACATTCTTTAATGCTATAAAAAGCAACTTCAATCTACTTTCTGGTAATGCGGTCAATGTCTTTGAGCAATCAGCCGGATTCGCCGCGCTAGCAGTTTCATCAGTGCGCGCCATGGGGCGCGTGATTGTTGCTGGAACCACCAAGCCGACTGGAACTGCTCGAGCATCTGCGCGGGCCATTCTTGGGGCGGTAGGCTCCAAGGCATTAACTGCCATAAGCCATGCTGTTGCTAATGCAAAGGCAATAGTCGGCGGCTCGATACAGCCACCAGCATGTCAGCTTGCATTTATTTCGAGTAGTACGGCTAGCTCCAATACGACATCCGTCGTTGTTCCAGTGCCGGCAGGAGTCATTGGCGCTTTTGATGACAATGACGACAGCACTCTTATCATGTTCGTTATTGCATCGTCTTCGTTGGGCACCGTGGACGTCACGACTCCAGCGGGTTGGAGCCTGATCTCGAAGGTTCTGAACTACAATTCTGGCGGTTCGAACAGGACTCTAGCGGTTTATTATCGTATCGCGTCAAGTGAGCCTGCGTCTTACACCGTCACAGGGACGTCATCAACTGCCGTTGCTGGATTTAGCGCTGCAATGTTGGCGTATGATGAGACGTTGCAGGTCTCACCAATCGATACGTCTGCCAATGCTGGTACATCAGGTGCTGGTTCAACGACGCTGACAGTGCCGGCTTTCGGTAGTGATCAATTAGGCCTCGCGAATGGTACTGATACGCTTGCCCTAGTCAATGGAACTGATGAACTTGGAGTGCTGTCTTTCGCTTTGGGTGAATGGGCTGTCTATTGTTTTACGACTGCGCAAAATACTCAATCGATAATATCTGTTACGCCGGCTACAATGACCCAGCGCGTGGATTACGCGCCAGGCGACTCTTTCACTTGTGCAATTGCCGTATTGGATTTTATACCAAATGCCCCGATTGCAGCACAGACTGGAACATGGGCGACTTCGACGAATCTTGGCGGTATCGGATTACTTCTCAAGCCATGCACTAGCGCCGCTTCTATCATTACTGGCGCAGCCAGGGTAGTTGCGCGTGCAGCTGCGGCTTTTTCAGTCAATGTTTCCATATCGGTAGCATCGGCAGCAAGGTCTGTAGCATTTATCCGGGCTGCAATTTCTGGTGTGACCAAGCTAAGCTCTGTCGGCAGGTCGATGGGGCAGGCAAGAGGGGTTTCTCTCCCAGCCTTACGCCTATCTGCGGCTACGCATTCTATAGCGCGCATGACGGCTTCTTTTTCCGGCAGGTTCTCGGCTTTGGCTGTGGCCCGGTCGGTGGCTCGTGCGATCTACGCCTTGAAAGGCATTTCGTTATTTTCTGCAACGGGGAGATCGGTTCCTGCTGGCAAGGCTTCCTCAAAACTTGTGGCGGTCGTTAATGGCACGGCGAGAGCTGTAGCGCGTGGCATTGCGGCGCTTGCGGCAGGAAATATAGCGGTTTCCGCTCTGGCAAGGTCTGTGAGTCGCGCAGCGTATGCATTTACTGGCGGTCTCACGCTCGTGGGGACAGGCAGGAGTTCCGCGCGGGCCGTAGTGGCCTTTAAGGGTTTTGCGGCTGTGAGTGGCACCGCAAGGGCCGTAGCAAGGATGGCTACCTCCGTTTTTGTTAATGGACCAGTGGCCGTGTTGGCAATCAGCCATGCTGTCGCTCGTGCTGCCTCGGGCTTGGCTGGGCGCGTGGCGCTTACGGGGCAAGGCCGTGCTCATGGTTCCGCTTTCGGGGTCGTGTCCCCTAGTTTTTTTGCATCGTCGCTGGCGCGTTCTGTTTCTGCAGCAAGGGCTATTTCTTCTCTTACAGCATTGTTTACAGCACATGGTACGTCGATTGCCCGGACTGTCGTGGCATTCTCTGGAATTTCCAAAATAGCTGCATTGGGTAGGTCGTCAGTCAATATTCTGGCTGCGCTTATAGGCCGCGCGAATATCTTTGCTGTAGCACGCGCTAAGGCGTCATCAACTGCGGCAACTTTTCTAGGGGTTGGACTGACTGGCATATCTTATGCTGTTGCATTGATGCGTGCTCAAGTTCCTACCGCTGGTCTTTTGATATCAGGGAAATCTCAGGCGGTTTCCCGTGCAGTGGCGAATACAGCATCATCTGTCTTGTTACGTGCGACTGCACGTGGGGCAAGCGCAGGCAGAATCATTATAAGCAATTTACAGGTTTCTCTGGCTGCAACCAGCCGTGTAATTGCTATTGTACGTGCCAATGTTGCGTATATTGTAATTAATCCGATAATTTCCGCGCGTAGTATGGCTGTTTCTTCGGCCATGGGAATTAGCAGCCTATTTACAGCTATTGCCGGCCGTTCATCCGCGACCGCGGAGTCAAGAGTAATATCAATCACACATGTTCCTTCGCCTGTAAGAATTGTCAGATTGCCAGGCATTCTGGTTCAAATTGTAACTCTTCACAGGAGATAGGGCTGTATGAGGCCTGTCTTTAGAGATTCAGTGCTTTTGTCCGGTCGAGCGGTTGGTGGCACCTTCTATCGAGAGAACGCATCAGAGCCATATGTTACGATCCCGCCAGCTTTGATCATTACGGATTCAAACGGAGCGACATGGACATTGGGCCATGCTGGCTACATTGAAGTGTTCAATGGACGATGGCCTGATTGGTTTTGGCCCGTTCTTCGGAATGATGTTCCTACAGGGGAACATGCCAAGAAAATAGAATATCGGCGTGGAAAGATTCGTATTTGGACTCGAAATGGTTGGAGAGTCTGGACTGAGCATAAACCAGGCAGCATGATATTGGCGCCAGGACATTTCATTTAAGAGGTAATTCACGATGTCATTGCGAGAATTTACGGTTGGGACCAAGGCGGCTACTCTTGCAGGCGCTACTACGCTAGTTGCGATCAGGCCTGCCGCAGCTGTTTCTGCCAACATTGGTCTGTTGAGGCATTGGGCTGGGCAGTATGCCAACGTTACTTCGGCAAACTGGTCAATCAATTTTGGTACCCAGGCGGCTACCCTTCCAACATTGGTGTCCGCAACGCCAGCCAAGGTCAACTTCCAGGACGCGGTATCTGTTATCACGGGCGGCACTGCAGCTGCGGCAGGCACGTGTGGAGTTAATGCTTCGGCGGAAGGCGGCGGTACAGTTACTGATATCTGGGATGATGTGATGAATTCGGTAAATGGTTACCTTCGGGTAAATACGCCTAGTGAAGTAGAAGTGCTAGCCGCTGGCATGGCCAGCTGTTCCAGATTTGGATTTACGGTTGCTCCAAGCTCTTTGACTCTTTGGAATTTTGGTGAGGCTTTTGTCGAGCTATAGGGCTGGTTTGGGAGGACGCTTAAATGGCGGCGCTTACAATTCGTGGTTTTGCTGTGCTTAACGGCGTTGATGCTTCTGGCGGCGATAAATGGTTTGGCGGAGTTGGGACTGTAGTCCCGGCTGAAGGTGATAGGGTATTGTTGGCACTAGACCCAGTTACTATGAATGATTATTCCGCCCAATTTGAGCTTGCCAAGAGCGTCCCTGGTGGTAATTTTTGGTTACACCAGCTCCAACTAATCGATTTATCTACCACTAAATTATTGTTTATTATTGGGCAATAGGGTGTACCATAATGGGCGTCCAAACATGGAAGGCTGGCGTAGCTTGGACGGCGGCCTTTGGCACAGAAGTCAATAGCATTGTTACAGGCAATGCTATTCTTAGCACCGTCGCCCTAACTAACACGCCCGAAGATACATTTTGTGATGTGTCCGTTTCAATGGGCTCGACTGTTGTACCGGTTGGAGCTCCATACCTTGGCATTTATATTCATCCATTGAATCAAGACGGCACTACCTACGGAGATGGTCGCTTTGGCTCGAGTGTTGCCGGCCCCCCAGGCAATACATATTTTGCTGGGAATATTTCCTATATTTCAAATGTTACTCAGGTCCAGACTGGAACTGTACGTGGAATCATCCTGCCATTCGGTGGATTCAAATTTGTTCTTTACAATTTAACTGGCATAACACTTGCCGCCAGTGCCAATACCATAAAGTATCAGACCTACAACCTGATTTCCTGATATGGGCAGGATCCTCAAGCCATATTCGGGTGGCCTGGTCACCAGCAAGCTGCTGGTGCCAGCGTCAACTGGCAAGATTCAGATCGACCCGACCCATCCACTTGCTGTCGGTCTGACATCGGCATTCCTGCCAGGAATGACGCAGGGCTACGATCATGTCAACAGCTTCAGAACTCTAGACTATTTTGATGTCGAGGCTGGGCTGGTATCGACGGGGGCCGTTGTCGGTACGCCTGATGGTCTGTCCATGCAGACCACTACAGCTGGCCGGTACATGCTCAGCAATGCGAATGCCATAACTCCAAAATCTGTCCAGGCTTGGACAGGTGAAGCCTCGTTCTATCTCAGGTTCTTCCAGAATGGTTCGGCAGCCGGCACGAACGCCATGATGTTCGTGACAGATGGCGCCCAGGTTGCAATGGGCTTTGGGCCAGGATCAGCTTCAAATATCAATAGTATGTATTATGCAGGGTTTTCTTCTATAGGACCTGGTGCGGCCCTGGCCGTCAACAAGATGCACGGCGTTCTTGGCGTCTACAAGACTGGCGGCCTGACATCCACTCTCTACCAGGACGGTGTATCAGCCGCTACCAGTACAGCCGTCACCAATCCTGCCATGACTGCAGCAACTACGCATCTGGTTCTAGGTTCCAATACAGATATAAAGATTACAGCCTTCTATACCTGGAGAAGAGCGCTCAATGTATCTGAAGCGCAGATGCTCGAGCTTGATCCATACGGAATCTTCCAATCACCAGCTACCAACCTGTGGTTCGCGGCCTCAGATGTAATTCCATTCGGCTTGGCCAAAAGTCCGGATATTCAAGAAGCTGTTTATTCTTCGTGGATACCGCCTGATCCACAGCCAATCACGTCTAGAAAACTGTCTGTACAAACACCGGCGCCATTTCCTTCCGGTCTGGCTCAAAGTCAGTATGCTCAAGAGGTTATTTATTCTTCGTGGATACCACAAGCCCCGCAGCCAATCGTGCCAGGGGAGAAGTTTCTTCCGCCTGTATCTGTACCAGAGGCAGTTCCGTTTGCTCTGGCTCAAAGCCCGGACATGCAAGAAGCGGTTTATGCTTCCTGGATACCACAAGCACTACGGGCAATTGTACCAGGGCAGCCTCTTCCTCCGCCTGAGCCAGTACCGCCTGATACATTTTCGGCAACGCCTCCCTCGAACCCGAGGATGATAGGTTGGTTTAAATTAGATTCGTAGGGGTGGTGGATGCCGACTGTCGTCTATCTCACTACGGCATCGAGTTCACCATGGACTGTTCCCGGCGACTGGAACAATGCAAATAATACAATTGAAGTTATCGGTGGCGGTGGGGGCGGTAGCAGTTCGGTAGCTAGTGGCGCAACTGGTGCTGGCGGTGGTGGCGCTGCCTATTCATTTGTTACAAATCAAACCCTTAGCGGTACAGTCAGCTTCACGGTCGGGACAGGTGGTGGCACTGCCACGACGGGCGGTGACTCATGGTTCAACGGCGCCTCTCTCGCCGCATCATCCGTGGGAGCAAAGGGCGGCGGTGGCGCATCTGGAGCTACCTTTGGTGCTGGCGGTCTTGCGTCAGCATCTATAGGAACAGCTACTAATGGCGGTTCCGGTGGCGTCGAAACGAGTTCTCTTAACGGTGCTTCTGGTGGCGGTGGCGCTGCTGGCCCTGGTGGCGTTGGTGCTGCTGGCGGTCCTTCTGGTGGCAATTCGCACGGTTATAGTGAAGATGCTGGCGGCGGTGGTGGCGGCAATGGCGGTGGCGTAGTTGGTCTGGTCCCGTCAAGTGTTACCACAGGTGGCAATGGTGGCGCAGCAGACGACGCGACTGCTGGCGGTGCTGGCGGAGGTGCAAATACCGCTGGCAGTGCTGGCTCGAACGGTTCAGGTGGCGGGGGTGGCGGCTCGACCGCAACAGCGTCGGCTGCCGGTGCTGGCGGCATAGGAAGCAAC
>Ga0193729_1001609_pt1 | contig 11488 bp, 4 predicted proteins | sample U1c2metaG_FD_143036 | JGI IMG/M metagenome (GOLD analysis project Ga0193729, IMG submission 143036) | Soil microbial communities from a riparian zone of the East river system, Colorado, United States - U1c2 | ecosystem: Environmental > Terrestrial > Soil > Riparian zone | place: USA: East River... | reverse complement strand
CACGTACATCGAGAATGCGCTCGCTCTCCTTTGTGATGCGGAATCGGCCACTAGCGTCAACAATTGCGCAGCCGCGTTGGTGTTAATCGTTCAGCACTTCACGAGAACCAAACTGGAAATCATCATTTCACGCGGCGAAATGATCCAAATCGGCGGCGGTTTTCGCATTGGTGAAATTATCGAAGCGGCGGGCGCGAAATTGCGCGAAATCGGCGCCACGAATAAAACCACACTGGATGATTACGAGGGAGCCATTGGACCAAACACCGCTCTGATTCTCAAGGTTCATCGCAGCAATTTCTTCATGAGCGGTTTTGTTGAGTCGCCTGCTTCGAGGCACATCGTGGCGCTTGCGCGAAAAAAACGCATCCCGTTCGTGGAAGATTTGGGAAGCGGCGCGATTGTTGCGACAGAGCAATTCGGATTAGCCGAGCACGAGCCAACTCCAGCCGAAGCGTTGAAAGATGGAGCCGATCTCGTCTGCTTCAGCGGCGACAAATTGTTCGGCGGCCCGCAAGCGGGAATCATCGCCGGGAAAAAACGACTTGTCAGCGCGTTGAAACGCGAACCGCTATTTCGGGCGCTGCGCTGCGACAAACTGGCCTTCGCGGCGTTGCAGGCGACTGTCGATCTTCATCTCAATCAATCGATCCCGAAAATCCCGGCACTCGCACTGTTGGGAATTTCCAATGATGAATTGCGCATTCGCGCCGAAGCGATTGCTGCTCGACTGCGAGAATTGCCCGTGCAAATCGCGATTGGGCGCGGCACAGTTAAGGCCGGTGGCGGCACTTTGCCAAAATCAGGGATGCCGTCTGTCACGATCGACATTCTACCGGGCAACTGTTCTGTTGCCGAGTTCGCGGCAAGCCTGCGCGTCTCCACCCCCCCGGTCATCGGCTACATCACAAATGAGCTTTTCAAACTCGATCTGCGCACGATTTTTCCGGAGCAGGATGGCCTCCTAGTCGACGCGATGCGCACCGCCTGTGCAAAACGCCATTAAGCACCACGAAGATCGCGAAGAACACGAAGACGGATTGCTTATCAATTTTAATGTCACGAAATTGCAAAACGGCATCAAACGGTTCGTTCTGTAATTCTTCGCGCTCTTCGTGTCCTTCGTGGTTCAAAAGGAGACATGATCGAAAAGCATTTCATTCTCGCGACTGCCGGTCACGTCGATCACGGCAAGAGCGCGTTGGTTAAAGCCCTCACGGGAACCGATCCCGATCGCTTGCCGGAAGAAAAAGCGAGACAAATCACAATTGAGCTCGGCTTTGCCCAATTAAATCTGAGCGCGCCGGACCGCGAGAAAATTCACGTAGGAATCGTCGACGTTCCGGGTCACGAAGATTTCGTCCGAAATATGATCGCGGGCGTCGGCTCGATCGATCTCGCCCTTCTTGTCGTTGCGACCGATGACGGTTGGATGCCGCAAACCGAAGAACATTTGCAGATTTTGACTTATCTCGGCGTGAGACGCGCTGTGATCGCCCTGACGAAAAGTGATTTTGGAAAGATCGACAATGTTAGCGCGCAAATCCGGAAACAACTGCGCGATACCGCGTTTGCGCACTCTCGGATTATTCCAACTTCGGTTCGCACGAGCGAGGGGATTGAAAATTTGAAGAGCGCTCTTGCGGCCGAGCTTTCAACTATGCAACCCCAACGCGACGTCGGAAAACCGCGCCTGTTTATCGATCGCGCTTTTACGCTGCATGGAATCGGTACGGTCGTAACTGGAACTTTGACCGGCGGACAAATTCACCTTGGCCAGAGCGTCGTCGTTCAACCGCAAAATTTTGAAGCGCGCATCCGCTCAATTCAAAGTCACGGTTTCGAGTTGGAATCTGCGCAGCCGGGAATGCGCACCGCAATCAACCTTCCAGACGTCGCGATCGGCGACGCCCCGGGACAGATCAAACGCGGCGATGTCATCACCGTTGTCGATCTTGGGAAATCGAGCGCCAGCCTCATCGTTCATCTCGAAAAATCCTCCCGGCTTGGTCGGAAAGACATAGCCCCTCGCCAGCTCAAAAATGGGACCTCCGTATATCTGCATCACGGCACATCGCGATTCCCTGCGAAAATTAATCTGTTTGAAGACCGCGCGCTTGAACCCGGTAAGCAAACAATCGCGCAGGTCAAATTGGAGTCGCCCATATTCGCGTTCCTCGGCGATCGATTTGTTCTTCGCGACGCGTCCGAACAGCACACCATCGCGGGCGGAATTGTGCTCGATCCAGAAGGCGACAGGGGCAAACTTCGCAGCGCAATGCAACGCAAATTATTCACAGCACCTGCTGGCGCGCCGGACGATGTCGATCTTTGCGTTCGCTCGGAAATTTTGGTGAACGGATTTGTGCGAGAACAGAGCGTTCTTCGGAAATCGCACTTCAGCGCTGACGAGATCACTCAAGCTCTTCAGCGCTTGCAACGCCGTGGTGAAATTGTCATTCGTCAAGAAATCGCGGCAGACGCCCAGGCATGGCAGACCTTGCGTGGCCGGGCCATCGCCATGATCGATGACGGGCACAAAAGAAATCCGGAACGCGCTGGTCTCGATCTGAACAAGCTGCGCACGGCGCTGCGCGACGAGCCATCCGACGTTTTTGAAGCGCTCATGTCGGATTTGTGTGCGGCTGATTTTGCTCGAAGAGGATCTGCGATCGCCCGAGTTTCCCACCGGCCAGTTTTACCGGCCAATCTGAAGCCGGTTGCCACGAAAGTTCGCGAAGCGCTCTCAGCGAAATCATTCGATCCACCCGCCCGGAAAGAGATCGAGGTCGATCGGCATGCGCAGCAGGTTGTTCGATTTTTGATTGCAACCGGCGAAGCAATCGAGGTGGGTTCCGATCTGGTCGTGTTGCGTGAAAATTTCGAGCGCATGAAATCCTCAGTCGTTGATTTCATTTCGAAAAATGGACCGGCTACGGTGAGCGAGCTGCGCCAGCACATTCAAAGCTCGCGCCGGGTCATGGTGCCATTCCTTGAGAGACTTGATCGGGATGGTGTCACGCGACGAGCAGGCGATCGTCGCAGATTGTCCAATCAGTGAAGTTTCTTCTGGTGCGAATCTGCTAAAATAGCGAGTGCCCAAGCGAAAAACAGAAGCGCGCAAAAATTCAGGCGAGATTTCGCTCTACATCGGTCCGTCATTTGTGGAGGCATGGGAAAGCGTTGTCCTGCCATGGTTCGAATTGGTGGCCGCGACCGCATTCACGCAGAGCCAGCCGGCTGTCGTCGCCACGCCGTTTGCGACCGACGGAATGTTCCTCAGACATAAGTTGCTGGAGCACGGAATTTCGCTGCTCGCAGTGAAATTCCTTACGCCCGCTCAATTGCGAGAAATGATCGTGCAGGACGACGCTTGCATGCCGTTGCGCGAGCATCTTCGTTTACTTCTGGCCACCGCCGCTGAATCGATCGCGAGCCGGATTTCGGCAGATGTCGATCTTGCCGCGATTGCGAAATCGATCTTGCGTTCACCGGACAATCTGCTTCGGACTTTCGATCAGGCGAGCGCCGCAGGCTGGAATTTTCAAGACATCGGCGCGCCTGTTGTGCGCGAGATCATACAAGAATTTCAACGTCTCGTTCGGCAATGCGAGTTCAAGCTGGTTCATGAGGCTGACCGCGACGCCCTGGCAGTGGCCAGGAGCGCGCCACCGCGGTTTAGCCATCTTCTTTCGATCGGATTTACAGCGAAGCACTGGCCACTCTGGCCGTTGCTGCAGGCGGCGGTTTCTTTCGCAAGCCGCGCGACCGTGGTTCTCGAATATCCACGCGAGCAAACTCGCGCAGCTGACGAATCCTGGATCGGCACGTGGGAAGAACATTTCGATTCGGCGGCGCCGATCGCCAACCGGACGGAACGCACCCCTCCCTTCGTCCATCTCAATCAGCCGGCGAATACCGAAATCCATTCGGACAGCCGAAAAGAACCGCAATTTCTGGTCGGTCTCAACGCCACCGAGCAAGCGCAGGCGATCTGTGCCATCGCCCTAAAGTTTCTGGCAGAAAAATCGTGCACTCGTCTCGGTATTCTTTTTCCGCGCGCCGGCGCATTGGCGCGCCTTGTCTCCGAATTTCTGGCGCGGGCCGGTATTCCGCATCACGATGCCATCGGGCATCTGACACCGGGCGAATTCGAGGAGCCGTCGTGGAATGCGTGGCTCCATTTACAAGAGAACCATCAGCTCGAACCGGTCCTTCGATTCCTGGAAGCAAATCCCGATTTCATGGACGGGTTATCGATTCAGGAGGTCCGGGAAAATCTGCGCTGGGTCTATCGCCAGATTCTGATCGATGACATCAATTTGTTGCGCGAGTTCTGCGCCCGGCAGACGGAAAATGAGAAGCTCGCTCGGATCGCGAAGCTGCTGCGTTCAATCGCGTTTCTCCCGTCAACGGCGACGCTGGCGCAGTTTCTGACCGAAACGAAGTCAATCTTATCCAAATTGAAATGGGCCAATCGCTGGGCCGAGATCGAACGGTTCGGGCAGGGATGGAGTGCCGCGAGTTCGGTGGAATTTTCGCGTGCCATTTATCTACGCTGGCTGAAGGAAATTCTCGATTCGTTTGCGGTCGACCGCGCGCCGCAGGCCGATCACGTTTACAGCCGGGTCCACCTGCTTTCTTATGGCGAGGCGGATGGACACGAGTGGTCGCATCTGATTTTGGCAGGTCTCAACCAGGGCGAGTGGCCGCAGAGCCAGCGTGAATCCGGTTTTTTGTCGGATGAGGAAATTGTCGATCTAAACTCGCGCGCGACTCGCCGCGGGAAACAGGGCGAAGGCCATTCGGCTCTCGCAAAAGGCAAAACCTTTCTTCTCAGCGCGCAAGACGAGCGGCAGATCGCGCTGCGCCAATTCAGTGCGACTCTCGAATCAGCCGACTACGGGCTCGCAATCGCCGCCAGTTTGCTTCAGGAATCGGCGCCGGAACGGGTTTGGAATCCGAGCGAGCTTTTCAGTCAGGCCTATTTCGTCGCCAGCAATGCACCGCTTTCGCAGGAAACGATGTCGATGTTACGCGAGAAAACGTCGGCCTGGCTGAAGGACCAGGAACTGTTCGAATCGGCACCGGCGACAGACGCCGAGATCGATCAAACACGGATTGCTTACGAAGCCCGACGAAAGGCGGATGTCCCATTTGGCGAATATGAATTTGCGTTGCGCGAGCCAATCGACCGCGAGATCACGTTGCGTGCGACAGAATGGGACAAGGTTGTTAAAACTCCGGCGCTAATCTGGTTGAAAAAATATCTCGGCGTCGAAAACCAGGAGCCGGACCTGAATCAATGGAACGCCGCCACTGGAACCTGGGTGCACGATTGGCTCGCCAAGATCGCTGCTCCGAAAGAAAAGAACATCTTTGTCGATTTTCCAACGGGCGACGAGATGTGCGAACGGATTGCTCGCGCGGCCCAGAGATTCCGAAAGGCGATTGTCGATCTTTGTGCCGCCTCCAGCCGAACCATGCCCGATTGGTGGACCTCCGGCTGGAGTAATGCCCTTGCCCTGGCTGATTTTCTCGCGAGCAAGCTGGCGGAAGCGAATGGCTGGCCACGAATGGCGGCGGAGTGGAAACTGGAGTCGCCTCAGCTCCTTTCCCTGAACGGCGGGAACAAGCTTAGAGTCCGCGGCCGGATCGATCTTATCCTCGCCCAAACTCAACCGAACGATTCCCAGCTCACCGGGGCCGATGTTTGGATCGTCGATTACAAGACCGGAAGTCAGAAGCCTCTTACGCCGCCCGGAAAAACACCGGACGCGCGCGCAGCCAATTTACGAAAGAAACTCGTGCGCGGTGACGCCATTCAGCTCGGGCTCTACGGATTGGCCGCGCGCGAGCTCGGCGCTGTCGAAATTCATTTGAGTATTCTGTCGTTGCGCACCGAGCTGGACCGGCCGCAATTGGCCATCGCCGATCTTGCCGCAGACTCCGATTTTTGGACTGAGCTTTATCGAATGCAGGAAAGCGGAATCTTCGGACTGCGCGGCCTGATTCGAAACGAATTCGGTTTCAACCCGGATTACCCGCTCGCGACCCTGCCGATCGATAAAGAGTTTTTGGACGAGAAATGGGTGCTGACGCATCCGGCATTTGCCGACGACGAGGACGACCGATCATGAACGAGCCGATCGATCAACCTAATCGCGAACGTTTCGTCTTCGAGCTCGACCAAAATTTCTCGGTCGTGGCCGCGGCCGGCTCCGGAAAAACTCGCGCCATCACCGATCGCATTGTCCAAATCGCCAAGAGCGAACCGGCGCGCGATTGGCTGCCACAACTGGTGGTCGTGGCGTTCACCAATCGTGCCGCGGATGAAATGCAACAGCGCGCTCGCGCCGAAGTTTTACAAGCGGCCGTTTCAGTGGAAGTGCTGGCCGCGTTCAACCGCGCTTTTTTCGGCACCATTCACGCCTTCTGCGTCCGATTGCTGGAGAGCTACGGCCATTATCTCGGATTGCCGGCGACATTCGATGTGATCACCGATGACGACGAGGTCTGGAACGAATTTGTGCAGCAGCAAACGACGATCGGCCGCTCGCTTTCGGATGAAAATCGGCGCGAACTACTTCGGCACGTGCAAGCGCGCGCGTTGATGGAACTCGGTCGCCGCGCTGATTTGGAGCCGGGAGATCCGCCCACCGGAAAATGTCCGGATACCGACTTCAGCGCAGTTCATCGCCATTCCGCCAGCGGGCCAACGCTGCAAACCGTGCCGCCGTATCAAAAGGAATTGAAACGCGCCGAACAGCGATGGCGCGACACTCAAGATTTTGTCCGGTGGCCGATTTGTTTTTCGAAGGCGAAAGATTTCGTTCGAATCAAGCGCGAGGCGTTCGCGCCGGTGCGTCGATGGATCGATCAGGCGGCGCTCTGTGTGGCGGCGGAAGTGCAGCGCGATTATCGCGAGTTTAGAATCGAGCGCGGCCTCCTGACCTACGACGACCAAATCGCGCTTGCGCTCGGATTAACGAAGCATCCCAAGATTGGGCGCGAAATTCGGGAAAAATCTTTTCGTGTCATCCTCGACGAAGCGCAGGATACTGATCCGCGACAGTTTTCGCTTCTGCTCGAACTAGCCCGCCCACCGAAGGCGACTAGCGATTGGCTTGAGACGAAAACCGACGGTCCCCGCCCTGGTCACCTCTGCATGGTCGGCGATTTTCAACAGTCGATCTACCGCGACCGCGCCGATCTTTCGAAATATCGGCGGATCCACGACACACTGGTTCAAACGGGGGCGGCCGAGGCGCTCGAATTTTCGGTCACGTTTCGGCTCGAAACCGCCCAGCTCGATTTCGTGAACCAAACGTTTCGAGAAATCCTGAACGACCGCGACCAGCAGGTCGCATTCGTTGAGCTGAACCCGCGGCCGCAAGTTTTGCCCGGACAAGTTGTGCGTCTCAACCTGCAGCCGGCGAAATTGCGACCAGATCCGAGAGGCAAAGTGTCGGACGCGCGCAAAGCCGCCGAAGAAGCGCGCCAGCTCGGGAAATGGCTACAAGAAACCGGCCTGGCCAAACTTCGGGCCGAGACCTGGCGCGATGTTGCCGTTCTCTGTCCACGTAAAGAATGGCTTCAGACCTTGCGGCGCGGCCTGCGGGCAGCCGGGCTCAACGTCCAAATCCAGTCCGAAAAGGAGCTGAAAGGCGACAGCCCGGCCTACGCCTGGTTGACCGCCCTCTTAATAGTAATGTCCCAGCCCCGGTGCGGTTATGAGATCGCCGGCCTCCTCCGGGAGCTCTTCGGCATCTCCGACCACGATCTGGCGGTTTTTTCGCAAGGCTACGGCGACCGGTTTCAAATCGAGACCCTGACGACGGGGGCCGACGTCGTTTCAAGAAAACTGAGCCTGCTCGCGCAGATCCGGTTGTCGATCCTGCCTTTGCCGCTGTTCGACGCGGTCAACGAAATCGTCAGCCGGACACAATTGCGTGAGCGGCTCAATGCGTTACCCCGAGCGGACTTTGAAAATCTGGATGGCGAACTGGATGCGCTCCTTGCCCTGGCCGGTTCGTCCGAAGCCGAGCACATGACCTTGACCGAATTTGCGGAACACTTACGAATGCATTTCGCCGATGCGCGCGAGATCCGCCCGTCTCGTCCGGATGCGATTCAATTGATCACGTCGCAAAAAGCAAAAGGCTCGGAGTGGCAGGCGGTGATCGTTCCATTTCTGACCCGCGACGTTCGTTCGGCTTCGCCGCGTTACCCGCGTTTGCTCAAAATCCGCGAGACCGGCGAAACGATTGTGCTTCTGGATTTGTCTGACGCCACCGACGAAATCCAAGAGTTGCTCGAACGGGAGAATCGCCAGGAAATGGAACGTTTGCTTTACGTGGCGCTGACGCGTGCCCAGCACACGCTCGTCCTAGCTTTCGACAACGCATTGTTCGCTAAGGCGAGCGGCGAGATTCACAGCCATTCGCAATCGAAATGGCTCAAAGCCGACAAGAACGATGTGAACGAAGCGGCGTTTGCTGCGGTCGCGATCGAACCAACTTTGTGCGCCCTCACAAGTGAACGCCACGAAGCAAGAGCACGAGCAAGAATTGATAGGATCGACATCCAATTGCCGGGCGAGAAGATCGACAAGGCGGTTGCGATTCAAAACGCGACCGTGTTCGTGCGCAAACTGAACCCAAGTGATCTTCCCTCTGAAGAGTCTGCGGCGCTCGAGGAAATTAGGTACGCACCGTCGCCATCGCCGCGGTCCGAGTCGGACCGGCAGTTGTCGAAGACGAGCCCGGCCTTACGCTACGGACTTTGGTGGCACGATTTTATTCAGCGTGTGCCTTGGAACCAAGATCCCGATTTGTGGAATTGGGTTTTCGATAAACAGAAAAGTATTTCACCCGATCCGGCGCGTTCGCTCCGCGAATGGAAGCTTCTCCTTGCTCACCTGTCCGAGCCTGAAAATTTTCGGCGCCACTTTGACGGGGACAAATCGATCGTCCACACCGAGATGCCGTTCTTTTGGAAACTGGACGGTCCGAGCTGGCCTGGCGGCAAATGCCTCGAAGGCGTGATCGATCTCGCCTTCTTTCAACGAGGTAACGCCAGTGCGGCTCGCACCGGCAAGTGCCTGATCCTGGATTGGAAAACCGACCGCGTGCCGCCCGACGACACCGAGACATTGCACGCGCGATATCGTCCGCAACTCGCCGCTTACTGGAAAGCCGTCACGCACATGACGGGAGCATCTGTCGACGCAGGAATTTATTCCACGGCCACGGGTCAATTCATCGGCTATGACCCTGACGAACTCGCCCGCGAATGGGAAACATTAAGTACGCTGCCGCCAGACAAGATCACCGCAGAAATCGCGGTTGATCCTGGAGGACCGCCAGTCCAGTTGGAATTTTCGGCGCTTAGCGATCGCGCTCGCCGCGGATGAATTGTTCGACGCAGCGATACGCTTCGTCGTCGGTCATTTGAACGGGCGGATGTTTGGAGAAATAGGCGGATGCGGAATGGAGCACGCCGCCGATGCCGCGATCGAGCGCCAGTTTGCAGCAACGGATCGCGTCAATCGCTACCCCGGCCGAGTTCGGCGAATCTTCGACGGAAAGTTTGAGATCGATCTCCATGTGGACATCGCCGAAGAGGCGGCCCTCCGCGCGGATAAAGGCGATCTTATTATCGAGCTGCCACGGCACATAATCGCTCGGGCCAATGTGAATGTTTTCGTCGGCCAGGCGCTCGCCGATGACCGATTGGACGGCTTCCGTCTTGGAAACTTTTTTCGAGGCGAGTCGGGTGCGGTTCAGCATGTTGAGAAAATCGGTATTGCCGCCGGTGTTCAATTGATAAGTGCGCTCGAGTTTTACTCCGCGTTTGCGGAAAAGATCGACAATCATTCGATGCAGAATGGTTGCGCCCAACTGCGCTTTGATATCGTCGCCAATCACCGGCAGATTTTTATCGGCAAAGCGTTTGGCCCAGACCGGATCGCTGGCGATGAAGACCGGGATGTTGTTGACGAAACCGAGCCCGGCCTCGAGCGCGCAACTGGCGTAGAAACGGGTCGCCTCTTCGGAGCCGACCGGAAGATAATTGACCATGAGTTCCGCCGCGGAATCACGCAATTCGGCGACGATTTGTTCGCGCGTCGATTCTTTTTCCAGCGGCAGGAATGTGCGTAAGGGGTCCTGGTCGCGCATGTGAGAAGCAAACCCGTCGAACACGCAGCCCATTGTCACGATTGCGCCGGTGAGTTTGATTTTGTCGCAGAAGACTTTTGTGCAATTAGGCGGCGAGAATATGGCCTTGCTGACATCGAGACCGACTTTGCGCCGGTCGATATCGAACGCGGCAACGACCTCAATGTCGCCTGGCTGATAGGAGCCGATCTGGCGATGCATCAGTCCGTTGCCCGACCCGTTGGGCGAGGAGCCGTGATAAAAATTTATTCCCTGGACGAGCGAGCTGGCGCAATTACCAACTCCGACAATGGCGATTCGTATTTTTCTCATGCAAAAATAAAGACAAAACTTGGCCGCTTCGATTAAAGCACCGTCTCAACTCCTTCGCGGCGGCTCCGCCTGCTATAAAAGACGGAATGTGTCCGAGGTCGCGCCAGCTTGCAACAACTGATATAAGAATAAAAGCCAGAGGGATTTTTGTTGAAAAGAGCGCCCTGGCGAGGAGATAGACGAAATGCGTTTGGAGTTTGCGGCCGTTGCGCTGTTGCTCATTTTTGGCCTGCCTGCTCCATTGCAGGCGGCGGTACCCACTTACGCCGCTGAAGAAGCAGTCGCGCTGGCCCAAGCGCAGAATCCCGAAATTGCGATCGCGCGCAAAAAAGTGCAAGGAGCGCGCGGCGGCTGGGTTGAAGCGCGCTCGGGATATCTTCCGTCGTTAAGCTCCAGCGGGCTGTACGACAAACGACAGACTCAAAGCGAGACGAACCTCCGACAGGAAGATTACAATGCAATATTGCGCCTCGACCAGAACCTTTACACCGGCGGAGCAGTTACCAGCCAGGTGGCAATCGCCCGGTTGAACATCGACAAAGCAAACTACGAGCTGCAGGAAATTGTCAGCCGCGTGACGATGGATGTGCGAATCGCCTTCAACGAACTCCTGCTGAACCGGGCAAAGGTCCACGTGCGCGAAGAGTCAGTGCGAGTTTTAGACGAGGAACTCAAGAACCAGCAGGAACAATTGAGCGCCGGCATTGTTGGTAAATTGAACGTTCAACGAGCTGAGGTGGCCCTGGCCAACGAGCGTCCAGAACTCTTCAATGCACAGACTGAATTGAAAAACTCCTACCTGCGATTAGCAGAACTTTTCGGCACCGACGTGCGCCCCGGAGCCCAGGCGCCGCCATTCGAGATTTCGGGCGAATTGCAATATCGGCCCAATCATCCGGACCTAAACAACTGTCTGGCGCGGGCTGACGCGAATCGGTGGGTCATCAAAGCCCGGCAGAAAGATATCGAGATCGAAGACCGCCAGTATGTTCTGG
>Ga0193729_1001608_pt1 | contig 11490 bp, 10 predicted proteins | sample U1c2metaG_FD_143036 | JGI IMG/M metagenome (GOLD analysis project Ga0193729, IMG submission 143036) | Soil microbial communities from a riparian zone of the East river system, Colorado, United States - U1c2 | ecosystem: Environmental > Terrestrial > Soil > Riparian zone | place: USA: East River... | reverse complement strand
GCCAGGGAAGATGCGCTCGATAAATCAACCAGCACCCAAAGTAGCCGAGGAAGAAACACAGAAAGCTCAAGTAGAAGAAAAAGACATGCTTCCCGGCATCCGGACCCATACTCGCCGCTTGCCCGCTAAAAGTTGCACGTAGCTCTGCTAGTACGCGTATCCAGGGAATATGAAACGCTACCGTACTGGTAAGCCAGACTGCCAGCCAGTGACCAATTAGACAAGCGGCCAGATGCAATATCGACTGAGGGAAGCGCGGGATTTTGGCAATCACCAACCCTACCAGCAAACCACATATGGGCATATAGAGCAATAGAAGACTATTTTCAACCCACTGAACGGCGATGATGGAGACAGCCACGCTATAGACCGCAATCGCCAGCAAAAGCAACACTGTCCAGCCTTCAACAGGCCTCAGTGTGCCGTGATGTTTTGGCTGCGCTACAAGTTGCCCGTCTGCTTGACTGTTGCGGTAAGAACCACTATTGGAATAGAGCTTCACTTTTTGAATAGCCACATTGCCTCATGCAAATTCGTTGATTGCATTTAGTATACATTGTACCATACCCCTCAAGGCTCTTCCTAATCCTCATTGCCATCCACGAGAAAAGCTTATGAGCAAAACGGAGTGATCTTCACCCGAAATAGAGGTTTGCTTTGTTGCTGAAATTGTCCCTCTTTCCTGCTGGAAAAATGTGCAAACTTCTGCTACGCTGTTTTCAATACCAGGATAGCTATTCTGGAAAACAGTAGTGACAAAGTTCTACTAGCAGGCCAAATAGAGTATAGAAAAAAAGGATTAAATCATGGTAGAGCATCTCGGTTCTAGCCGAAGAGGTATGAATGAAACAGATGCAGGAGAAGGTCCTAGTCAAGGAGTTAGAAAACAGAAGCCTTGGGATGTTTTGAAGACCCAATTTAAACAGGACCGCGATAAGGAGAGGGAAGACATCCAGCATACAAGGGTGGAGATTTCTAAAACAGCACGATTTAGAGATCGCACAAAGCAGAAGCTTGGTCTCGAGGTCAGTAAGCGTACACCTGAGCGTGTAAACGAGCAGGTTGGCCGATTTAAGAATGCTCTAAGAAAGATTGGGAACAAGAGTAATTATCTTGACTATCTTCCAAGAGATCTGAGGTCCCTATTTATAGAGGTAGTTAAACTTCTACCTGTCCGATTTCAAGCTGCTCTTGGGAATGCCGTAGACAGCTATGACTCTAGCAATCTTCTGTCACGCTTAAGCAAATATAAAGTGAGACACAATGCCCAAGATAGCCTCGAAGAGCTTAATGCTCAACTTAACGACATGATGAAAGTTTTAGATGGCTGGCGCTACATGACTACAGTCTCAGAGAGAGCAAGCTCAGCGATCAGTGCTTCTCGCCTCGACATAACACTAACCGGAATAGAGTCTCCTGGAACAGAGTCTCTTAAAACAATAAATGACCAACTCGACAAAGCTCAAGAAGAATGTAAAAAAGCCTTAGAGCACTATAGAGAGGGGAGTGCACAGCCAGATGAGTGGAAACCATTTAAAGACATTCTTGAGTGCTTTAAGCAGCCAATGAAAAGATGGGAGGACCAGATCACAGAACCTGACCGTCACGGATATCTAGAGGCTTTTTTCAAGAACCATTTCATCTTTCATTTAATAGAGCGAAACATTGATCCAGCAGACCTGCCATCATCTATTCATCGCCGAATGAGGGTGATTGAAGTAGGGGAAAAACATGGAGATGCTATAGCAAAAGCTTTTGCTATAGCAAAAGGCAAAACAGTCGAAGAAAAAGTTAAACGAATTCCAATTAAAAATAGCGCTAAAAACTTTGCAGATCGTTATTATATAGCAAAAGAGAAAGGAATTACTTGTATAAGAGTGAAAACATCTACAGATACTCCTTACAGCTATATACTAAAAAGGATAAAAAGGGATCTTATAGTTATAGGAGCTTATAAAGATCAAGATATTTCTATAGTAATAGAAGGAACTAATAGATTACCGCATTCAGAAGTTACTTATAATCTATTATCCATTAAAAATTTTTTTAACCTCAAACGGATAATACGTAGATTTGTATCTAATCAAGAGACACGATATATTATTCAACTATTTCAGTATGAACAATTATTCCGTGCTAAACAATACAATAGTATAAATATATTCAAAAATGGAAATGATGGATATTATGCGATGTTAGGATCTCCAAATGTCTCTGGGCCATATTTCTTATTAAAGCAACATAAAGATAAATTTCCCCATAAAGGGATAAATGATATTAAATGGGAAGATAATGATTTAAAGATCATTATAGGTAATGAGATGTAGCTAATCCAACAATGTGCAAGTTTTTCTTGCAGAAGGAGGTGCGCTGAGTATAGGCATGGGGAGATGTCACAAGCGTATCCAACGAGCCCGCTCCCAGCCCAGGTGAGCATGGCTGTTGAGGAGACGGAGCAAAGGATGCGAGGGATGCCAATCGACGACACTGATCGTCGCCGGGTCCAGGAATATGCGGGAGGAAGATGTGAGTGGAGTCCCCAGCACAGCACAAAGCAGCGCCTTGATCACCCCTACATGTGAAACAAGCACAATGGCTTGCTCGGCATGCACCTGAGCCAGTTGGTCAATCGTCGTCAGCACGCGCTCGTAGATCGTAGCAAAACTCTCGCCACCTGGAGGCGCAACGTCTGGATCTCGCTCCCACGCCAGCAACTGCTGCTCATCCTGTGGACAACGCGCGAGCACCTCTGCCCGGCTCATCCCCTCCCAAGCGCCGAAACTGCCCTCACGGAGGCTATCCAGCACTTGTACCACTAAAGCATGCCTAGTTGCTATTGACCCAGCAGTACGATATGCTCGCTGCAAAGGGCTACTATACACCGCCACGATGGGTAGTACAGATAATGCTTCGGCAAGCTGCTCTGCTTGTAACTGCCCCTGTTCGGACAGTGGATCGTCCTGTGTCCCAATATAGCGAAACTCGCGGTTGGCAAGCGTCTCTCCATGTCGGACCAGAACGAGACGTGTTCTAGGTATTGTAGAAAGCATAACCATAGGCTATCATATGAACTACCTGACAGCAACGGTCTACCTGTGGGCAGGTGTGCGGAGGATTGTTGCATGGAGGTTGCCCACGATCAGCGGACGCGACCTGTGCCCTTCATGAGTATAAATCGGGTCCCTACAAAAGGCGCAATAAATTGCAGGATGGGCAATTCATTGCCTGTATGGTAGGGGCCCAATTCCATTGCGCCCGTTGGGAGGCGAGGTGAGGCATGGCAAAAGTAGAAAAGCCGATTTTTAGATTATCGAATCGCTAAGTCGCCAGCGAATTTTATCGGCATTGCGCACGACGCGTTCCATAATATTACGTTTAAGCCGATAAATTTCCTCTTCACCTCTAAACTCACCGGGGCAATAGCGGACAATTTCACGTGGTTTGAGATTACAATGAAAGTGCAAGTAGGCTACACGTCGCTCTCGCTCGCCGGGAAGAACGTTGCTGATCGTCTCCCACAACTCATTCTCATCATAGCGATCTTCCACCTGCGGCTCGTCGGGATGACCATAATCAGGCATACTCTCAAGGTTGGGACGCACATATGTACGCAGTGTATCCATAACCGCGCAGTGTAAACAGAGTCGTAAGTAACACAGTGCGCTCCCCAGGCTACTAAAGCTTAACTTCTGATCGGTTAGCGCCTGCCAGAAACGTCTGAAGGCATCATCAACATAATTCTGTTCAATCTCATGACGTAGTGCCGCCTCACGATGGGAATGGCGTGCCAACCACAAATGCACATTTTCGCTAAATAACTGTAGTAGTACCGTCCAAGCCTCATTGCTGCGTAGGACAACAGCACGCTGTAAAATTTCCAGGCAATAGCTATCATCACTCGGTTCATTTCGCCGATACTTACTAATCTCCTGAGCACTATATTCCGTGAGGGTCGCCAAGGTCATTTGACCAAGAGGTTTTTCCATGCTGATACTCATAGCTCTTCCCCCTCTCCAGCTAAAGCTGAAGGATATCATAGTCCTTTTTTTCTAGAACCGTAAACTTGACTTGGCGTACGCTCATTTTAAGGGACTGGAAAAGACGATTTCGTGCTTGTCTCATGCAAAGTTTACGGTCCTAGTTTTTTTCTACTAGTACTATGATCTTAGACGTAAATCTCTTCTCTGGATCAAAAATCACTTAACTAATTGATAAGTACTATCCGATCATAGCTAAAACAATAGTACAACTAGAGATGAAGATATATTGTTATGTTCCCTCGCTCTCTAAGTATAAACAAACTCTGTCATCTGTCAGGGTGTCATTTGTCCCATTCCTTACTTCTCTGTGATAAAACAGATAACCTTATCCATGTTCTGATGATACTCCGTCCACTGGTGTCGTGCAATGTCCCATGTCACTTTGGCAGAGTTAGGAACCTCACAGCCAAAACAGGGAGAGGGTTATCTATTTGGGGGATAGTATTTCAGTAGGACTAACTCCATAGCCAAAATGGATTATCCACAAGTCCTGGAAAGCTGCAAAGCTACAAAAAACCACTTGACGACGAGGAAAACAGACATTACAATGAAAGTTCTCTATATACTATGGAGAAGTGAATTGCATCAAAATATAGAGAATCTAGCAACTGCGGTACAGCGGGCGCGATTGATCGCGCCCGCTAGAGGGGCAATTTGAGGATACAGCAATGATGCTTATAGCAAGCGGGCCAGTTCCTCTGGCGTTGTAACAGGGGCCTGGCAGGCAAAATTCTGGCACACGTAGGCCGTCGCTTTCCCATCTTTGGATGGTCGATCTGCCAGCAGTGCTATCGTTTCAGCGGCTCGCATATCTGTAGGCGCGGCAGAGGCCAGTACACAATTGGGCAGGTAGCGTGCGTTGATAACTGCTAGCAGTGCCTGTGTGTCTACCGCCTGCAGTTCTCCGATGATGGCAATTTCCTTGTGGGGGGAAATGGCAAAATCCAACGCACCCAGTGCGTGCCCAAAGGCTAGGGGATGCTGCAGCATCACATCAGCAATGGATTGCAGATACTCGTCCGCTCGCTGCTGATACCCAGATGCGCCACTGAAGGTTGCCAGCCGCTGAAGTACATCCATCGCAATGCTGTTACCTGCCGGAGTGGCATTATCCATGATATCCTTGGGACGGTTAATCAGTGTCTCGTGGTCGTTACCTGTATCAAAGAAGCCACCGTTCTGCTCGTCTGCGAACAGGTCAATTGCCTGATCCATCAGAGTACGCGCTTCTGCGAACCAGCGGACGTCAAAGCTAGCCTCATAGAGCGCGAGCAAGCCATCGGCCAGGAAGGTATAATCCTCCAGATAGCCATTGAGACGAGCCCGGCCATCTTTGTAGGTGCGCAACAGTCGTCCATCTCGTCGCAGCTGGCTTAGTAAGAAGGTAGCACTATTGACAGCCACCTGCAAGTAATCGGAGCGCTTGAGGTAGCGTGCCGCCTCGGCAAAACTGCGCAACATCAATCCATTCCACGAAGTGAGAACTTTCTCGTCGCGTCCCGGCTTGACGCGCCGTTCGCGCACAGCAAACAGTATCTCCCGACTGCGTTTGAGTGAGGCCTGCAATTCTTCCACGGTGACCCCAGACTTCTCAGCTACTTTTTGTTCGTCTTGCTTCACATGCAGGATATTCTGGCCCTCAAAATTTCCCTGATCGGTGACGTCGTAGTAGTGCATAAAGAGTCTGGCATCTTCAGGGGCAAGTTCGCTTGTGACTTCAGATGGTGTCCAGAGGAAGATTTTGCCCTCTTCGCCTTCGCTATCAGCATCTTGTGTCGAATAGAAGCCACCTTCAGGTGAGGTCATCTCACGTACAACATAATCTAGGGTCTCCTCTACAATGCGACGATAGAGCGAATTGCCCGTGATCAGATAGGTGTGTAGGTAGATGCGACTGAGCAGTGCATTATCATAGAGCATCTTCTCAAAGTGGAATAGCGATGAAAGCCACCACCAAGCTGGTCGTAGATGCCTCCACACGCCATGTGTTGTAAAGAGAGTTCTACCATCTCCAGTTCAGAGGGACCGCTCTGTTCTTGTGGGGAAACGAGTTCGCCATCGCGCCGATGCAGGTGGACACGTAAGAGAAATTCGAGCGCCATAGTGCTAGGAAACTTGGGTGCAGCGCCAAAACCACCATCGACTTTATCAAATGTTTCCGCCAATTCGCGGCTAGCCGTAAACAGCATAGAGGCTTCTGGCGCACTAGAGAGATTGTTGCCCCGACCGCGCAATGGGGCATCACTATGTTGCTTCAGGAACTCGGCAAGCTGTGTGGCCTGTTCTTCGACCTCTGTGCGATGCTCTTTATATGCCTTAGCTAGGCTTAACAGGACCGATGAGAAGCCTGGCATCCTTGTATTGCCTCCGTAGGAGCGATCGTGCGGAGGAAAATAAGTGCCACCGTAGAACGGGCGCCCATCGGGCATAAGGAAGACGGTCATCGGCCAACCGCCGTGTTGTGTCATAGCCTGGACAGCCTGCATATACACATTGTCAATATCTGGGCGCTCCTCACGATCTACCTTGATGGAAACGAAAAACTGGTTCATGATGGCCGCAATCTGCTCATTCTCAAAGGATTCGCGCTCCATAACATGGCACCAGTGACAGGCAGAATAACCGACGCTGAGCAGAATTGGCTTATCCTCCTGCTGCGCTTTCTGTAATGCCTCCTCGCCCCAGGGGTACCAATCGACAGGATTGTGGGCATGCTGTAACAAGTAGGGACTTGTTTCATGGACAAGGCGATTGGTGTGTTTATGTTGGCTTTGGGTTTGTGACTCTGACATCTTTCTTTCCTCCATGTCTCATAAATCTCTATCTTCACTAGGCAATTGTACGACACAAACGGCGAAATACGAAACACAACGGCTCCACCTCCGACTGAAACTGTCCCTCGAATCGACCAAAAAAAGGACATTTATCTGGTATCCTTAAAAAAGGATTGATTATCAAGGCAGATATTTCACAATCTTGAGATTATCATTGTAGATATTTCACCAGGGTGTTAGGAAAACTTGAATATTGCCTATCTAGACAGAGATTCTTGAGCGTGAATCCCATTTTTGATAGGCAGGCTTAGCTGATTGCCTAACACCCTGTTCACGATCTTGAGATGTTCATTAGCATCATTATCGCATACTCGATTTTTATAGCATTTAACTTTTTTGATTTAAATCAAGGTATACCTAGTACTACAGTTGTAAGTAGAATCTGGAGACACAGACAACGCGCTTCCAAGGCCACTGCGTCGCGAAGGTACTAACAGACCACCAAGCTAACTACCACTGTACTACTAGACTAACTGAGCATAAGGTAGGAGCATCGACAATGGCAAATTCGCAGAGAGAGCATAGCTCGCAAAAAGCACATGACCCGCAAGCAATCAGAGGCAACAATGCAACGACAGAGCCTCAGCCGAACAATAGTATACTGAGCGACGAGGCAGAGCCAACAAATAGTACTGATACTACCCATAGTATCGAAAAACCATCTCAGACTCGTACAGATGAGTTATACACTCTTACAGATGAGCCATGGACTCGTACAGATGAGTTATACACTCTTACAGATGAGCTACAGACTCGTACAGATGAGCTACAGACTTGTACAGATGAGTTATACACTCTTACAAGTGAGTTATACACTCTTACAAGACAGCTACAGACTCTTACAGATGAGCTACCTATCTCTATAGATGAGCTACCTATCCCTATAGATGAGCTACCTATCCCTATAGATGAGCTACATGCTCGTACAAAAGAGCTATATACTCGTACAGGTGAGCTAAGGGAGAAGAATCTTGGATTCCATGAAAAACTCCAAATAACAGGAATGCAGAGCGGTGAGTTTGACTCTAAGCAAAAGGAGATCGAAACGCCTCATAATCAAATGATAAAGGCATTAGAACAAGATGCAAGTTATAGTGATCAATTTAAGGAAAATGTCAAAAAATTAAAGTTTTTTGCGAATGAAGCAAATAAAGAGCTAGAAAAGTGGGAAACAGAGAATTTTGAACTCTTCGACGACACGGACTAGCCGTTCGATAGCTGATAGCCAATATAACCAACATCTCCGCAGCTAGCCTATGACCCGGCCAGGTGGCAACCTGACCGGGATCTTTATTGCCTGTAACAACCAATACTCGCGTCCGAGAACGAAAAGCGTTGGATATTTCCAGTAATGAGATATACTGATACATAGTTGCAGTATCCTACGACGGATCGAGGGAATGAAGAATACCTAACGCCGCTCCCCACGTCTCCTGATGTAGATAATTCTAACGGAACGATGCCTAACACGTCAAGTGTTTTTACTCTAGAAGAGGTACCTTAGTACCGCTTGCACAGTTTCGTGGTCATCGCACTCGTTACCACGGATAGGCATATGCTAATGCGAGTAGAAACCATCAGCGATCGCATGCGGTTTCTCAGATGGGCTTGCAGTTGCGAAAGTCTATGACCCATAACTACTACCTGAATATAAAACTTGCAGATAAATAGGGCACATGCTAGAATTGCTCTGCAACAAGCAGAGAAAAGGATGCCTTACCAAACCGGTGGCATAATCGAGAGGAGTGCAAATTGGAAGAAAACACTAGCAGGAGTTGGCTATGGCGTATCTTGGATTTTATTAATCCGTTACGCGATCCCAGCCTGACTGTAGCAGCTGTACTGACCTTCGTTGAGGAAGCGGGACAGCCCGATTCCTGGTACTCGATTATTATTATCGCGTTTGTCAACTGGCTAGCTGTACGGGGTGTAGTCTGGTTAGTTGTGAATTCTACATTTGCCTCTATCTTTATCGGACGTCGTGCTTGGTGGGCTATTCAACATCCGCGCTTAGCCTGGCGTCTCCTGGATGCCATTGGGCACGAAGAGATTGTCATTGGTAGCATGACTTCCCTTTCCGAAAGCATTGTGCTACAAGATGGCACGACTATCATGAGTCCTGCACTTGGAGCCAGCGGCATTCATATTCTTGGTGAACTCCCTGCAGGTACCCAACTGCCGATGCTCGGCATGCCTGGTATGTCAACTGGGCAGCAAAATGCCCAGCTCCCCTTCAACGCAACAGGCGGCTTCTTCCCCGGGTCCGACACATTCACAGGCAATGGCTATAACGGTCAGCCCGCTATGAACTTCCCTCAAGGGGGTCATAACGGTTTTATCAGTGCACAAAGTACCGATGAGCTACCACAAAGTTTTCCACAACACCCCTCCGAGGAGGAAGAACGCTTACGAGAGCAGATCGAAGCTATCTCACATATACTCGATGACTGGATGCAATTCACCGAGGAGAAATGGCGCACTGTCAGCGATAGCCAGCTAGGATGGAAAGCTCTCCATGGTCGCTGGAGCAACTGGGATGATATCTTCCAGGATGTCAGCACGGCCAAAACGTCAGATGCAATGGCAGAGGCAGCAGAATTAGCAGGTGATGCCACTGCACGCCGTTTCGATACAGCTAAAGAGAAAGGCTCTGCGGCTTCAGCTGTCGCCTGCTTTATGCGTGATATGCTGACTCTGCGTCGTGGCCTTGATATGATCCTACAGCATTCAGGACCTCACACCGAGACACACAATGTGCAATCAGCAGGAAAGCCTTCACGAGCACCACGCTTCAATAATAGCAACAATGATCCCTCCAATAGAGGTTCCTCGTTGAGCAACTTACCGAGCGAGCAGAAACCGCGCAACACTCTCATCCGTCGCCCTGCACCAATTTTTGTTGATGCTGATACGAACAAATAGCATAAGCCTGTCTAAGGAGCAAGGGTGTCGATAGGGATAATCAAGATTTAAACTAACACTTTGAGATTCATAACAGTATGGCTGCAACATGAATATTTATCGTATTGTGTATTCTGATCATGCATCTTTGCGAATGACAGAAAGATCTCTCACCAAAAGGGAGGTGGCTCTTGCTTGTCTGTTCGGAGAAACCATTAAGGCCTATCCAAACGATACCCCTTATCCAAGTGAACTGATCCTTCATTGGAGCGGTTCCAAACCACTCCACGTTGTTGTTGCAACACATACAAGTAATCGTGTAAAATTTGTTGTAACAGCATATATTCCAGACCCACGTCAGTGGGAGGATGATTTTAGAAGGAGGAAACCATGAAATGTGTGATGTGCAAGACTGGAAATCTCACACAGGGAACAAAGACAGTCTTACTTGAAAAAGACGCAACAATTATTGTCTTCAAAAAGGTACCTGCACTTGTCTGTGATCAATGTGGAGAGGGATACACCGACGAAGATGTAACAGATCGATTGTTAGGTATTGTTGAAGAGGAAGCCAAAAAGGGACCGAGGGAAGAATTTATCCAGTATAGCGAAATGGTCGAGATTTAACTCCAAATCTTAGTGATCATAGCAGCCAGCAAAAATTTGTAACTTATTCTTCTGACATTCCTTAGTGGTTCAGAAGGGAATGATATTGCAAGCAAGGACGCAACTTCTAGTTAGGGTTCTGATGGGAGTCATCATTCTCAAGTGAGCCACTATCGGTTTTTTTATGGAGGGTATATTTTTATGCCAGATTATACGAATGAACTCACAACTATCGAGGCCGTTGCGGCCCGTGAGATCCTAGATTCGCGCGGCAATCCCACTATTCAAGTTGAAGTGCTCCTAATAGGAGGTGCACGTGGTGTCGCTGCTGTTCCCTCAGGAGCCTCAACAGGGGCACATGAGGCCGTAGAGTTGCGCGATGGCGACAAGAGCCGTTACGGTGGCAAAGGTGTCCTGCAGACTGTTGCCAACGTCGAAAATGTGATCAGCGAAGCAATCGTCGGACTCGATGCGACTGATCAGGTCCTGATTGACGAGACCTTGATTGGTTTAGATGGAACTCCTAACAAGGCAAAGTTGGGTGCGAATGCCATCCTTGGCGTGTCTCTGGCTGTTGCTAAAGCAGCGGCTGAGTCTACAACAGCCACTGTACCGCTACCTAGGTGGCGTTTCTACTCGCACGCTACCAGTACCAATGATGAACATTTTGAATGGCGGCAAACACGCTGAAAACTCCACCGACTTTCAGGAATATATGATTCTCCCAGTGGGTGCCCAAACCTTCAGCGAGGCACTACGGATGGGAGCCGAGGTCTATCAGGCACTCAAGAAGGTGCTCCACGATCGCAAACTCAACACCACAGTTGGGGATGAGGGTGGCTTCGCTCCGTCGCTCGGTTCTAACCGGGACGCGTGGGAGGCTATTACTACAGCGATTGACCTTGCAGGTTATAAACCAGGAGTTGATATTTTTCTTGGACTGGATGCAGCATCAACTGAACTGTACCAGAACGGCAAGTATATATTAGCACGCGAGGGTCGCACACTTACTTCTGCCGAGATGGTCGATCTCTATGAAAAATGGATTGGCGAATACCCAATCATCACCATTGAGGATGGCCTTGCCGAAGATGACTGGGAAGGCTGGT
>Ga0193729_1001606_pt1 | contig 11501 bp, 10 predicted proteins | sample U1c2metaG_FD_143036 | JGI IMG/M metagenome (GOLD analysis project Ga0193729, IMG submission 143036) | Soil microbial communities from a riparian zone of the East river system, Colorado, United States - U1c2 | ecosystem: Environmental > Terrestrial > Soil > Riparian zone | place: USA: East River... | reverse complement strand
GGAGTCGTCGGATGGTATCATTCGCATCCGGATCATCCGGCGCGTCCCAGCCAGTACGACCGCGATCATGCCTGGCCGTGGTACAGCTACATTATTGTGAGCGTGGCGAACAGGATTCCCGAAGAGATGACTTCCTGGCGGCTCGCCGACGATCGCACGGAATTCGAATGCGAAGAAATCGGCTTACAGCAGGTAGCTTCCTGATTTACTTAGCCGCCAGTTTGTTTTTAGTGTCGAAAGAGGAGCTTACATGTCGGTAAAAGTGATTATTCCCACGCCACTGCGCGTGTATGCGGGTAAGGCCGATTCGACTGAAGTTTCCGCCAAAACTGTCGGCGAAGCTCTCGGACAATTGACCAGCAGGTTTGGTGATTTGCGCAAACATCTTTTCACCGAAGAGGGCAAGCTACGCAGCTTTGTGAATGTGTATGTGAATGACGAAGACATTCGCTACCTGTCCAAGGAAAATACGCCAACTAAAGATGGGGACACTATCAGTATCGTCCCTTCTATCGCCGGCGGACTCCTTTAGCGACGCGCACGCCATTCCGCGAACCCACAAGTTCAGAACAAAAGAGGTACATAAAAAATAGGAACGTCGCAGCACTTCAGAAGAGGAAATAACAATGTCTACAAAAGTTCAGCCAATCACGTTCCTGCCCAGCACGGCCAAAAAGGCCACGACCTTAAGCAACGAAGAAATTCTCCGCTACAGCCGCCACCTGATCATGCCCGAAGTCGGCATGGAGGGTCAGCTGAAGCTGAAAAACGCCAAAGTGCTTTTAATTGGTACCGGTGGACTCGGCGCGCCGCTGGGCTTGTACCTCGCGGCAGCCGGCGTAGGCCACCTCGGCTTGGTCGATTTCGATGTGGTGGATTTCACCAATCTTCAGCGCCAGGTAACTTTTGGTTCCGACGATGTCGGTAAACCGAAGGCTGCAGCGGCACAAGCTCGTCTCTCTAATCTCAATCCCGATATTCAGATCGAGACCTTCGAAACCAAGCTCACCAGTGAGAATGCTCTCGAGCTCTTCAAGAATTTCGACATTATCGTGGACGGCACCGACAATTTCCCCACGCGCTATCTTGTAAACGACGCGTGCATCCTGCTCGGCAAGCCTAACGTGTATGGCTCCATTTTTAGATTCGAGGGCCAAGTGACCGTGTTCGGGATGCCTGATGGTCCGTGCTACCGCTGCTTGTATCCTGAGCCACCTCCTCCCGGCCTGGTGCCGTCGTGCGCCGAGGGCGGTGTGCTTGGCGTATTGCCGGGAATTGTCGGCTCCATCCAGGCCATGGAAACAATCAAGCTCATCCTGGGCACAGGCGAAAGCCTGAAAGGCCGCTTGTTGCTGTTCGATGCGCTGGCAATGAAGTTTCGTGAACTGAAGCTGCGCAAGAATCACAGCTGCCCCATGTGCGGCGATCATCCCACTATCACCAAGCTCATCGACTACTACGAATTTTGCGGTGTGCGTGGAGAAGAAGCGCCTGGCCCGGACGTGCAGGTCCCGGAAATTACCCCGCGGGATTTAAAGTCGCGCCTTGACCGCGGCGATGACCTGTTTATTCTCGATGTGCGCGAACCGCACGAGTTTCAAATTTGCAATCTCAACGGCCATCTGATTCCGCTTGGCGAATTGCCGCGCCGCGTCCATGAGCTGGACTCTTCCAGAGAAATCGTAGCCCACTGCCGCAGCGGAAAGCGCTCCGCCGAGGCCGTCGACTTTTTGCGCAAGGCGGGCTTCCGTAAGATACTTAATCTCAAGGGTGGCATTCTCGCCTGGTCCGATGAAGTGGATCCTTCCGTGCCGAAGTATTAATCATGCAGTGATTGCAATTTGATCTTAGATTTTCGACAAATTTCAGGAGCGTAAATGGCGGGCACAAAAATCACCGTAAACAGCAATGGAAACCTGCGTATCGAAGGCGACTTTGAGCTGGTCGACCCCCAGGGCAAGCCCTTCGGCTTGGGCGGTCGCACCGCTGTCGGCCTCTGCCGTTGCGGTCGCTCCATGAATAAGCCCTTTTGCGACGGCACTCATAACGCCTGCGGTTTCGTAGACACGGTAGTCGCCCGCGATCTGCCCCCGCCAAAGCCAAAAATCTAGCCCGTCTCTCGCCCCGCAACCGGTGAGACAGTCTCACCTTGAGACTAACGGTGAGTCCGTGTTGATACTGCCCATCCGAACGGGTTAACCACAACGAAACATTAGAAATATCTGGTGTTTAGTCCCGTTATGCCCCTGTTTTCCGCGTCTCGCCCAAATTAGAACTTTCCCATAAGTCTATACCTCGCCGCTAAACCATTTAGTTTCAGATATCTACGGCTGCCACTTTTCCCCCACAAACGGGCACCCACTTGCATTCCTTAGGGAGTTGTCACGTTTTCTTAGGCATTTGGGGGTAATCGTGGGCGGTTGGGGCAAAATCGTCGGGTATTTGCGGGCTGAACAGCCTGCCGACAATCGGCGCTCGCTGATTATTTTCAGCGCGAGCGTCATCGCTCTAGCTATTTTCCCCGCCCTGATGGTGGAGTTGCGGCAAGCTAGTCTTGCCGGCTCTCCTCAAACCTATTTGTATCTCGAAGTTGGCGGCACGCTGCTTAGCTTCTGCTACGCCGCCAATGCGCTAGTACGCTTCCGCGGTACACATGACCGGACCGCGCTTATCCTGGCTTTCGGATTTGTCCTTTCCGGCATTATCGAGACCGTGGGTTATTTTGGGCTGAATGAGGCTCTCGCTTCCGGCCACGTGGTTCTTTCGCGGGTTCCCACGGGTTGGATGGTCAGCCGCACTCTTTTAGCCATTCTGCTGTTGGCAGCCATAGCTGTAGAGCGCTATATGCCCACGGCTCGGCAGCCGAGCCGCGAAACCGCCGGTGCACTGCTTGTCGTTGCCATTGCGGCTTACGTGACCAGCGCGGCGTTCTTAGCGGCCCCTTCAGACCCGCTTGCGCAGCATAACAGCGCTCTGTCTCGTCCATGGGATCTGTTCCCCGGCTTCTTGTTCCTTTTCGCTGCCGTGTGCTTCTGGTATCGCCTGAAGCGCGATAAGAAGTCCCAAACCGCACCCTCCTTGTACGACTATTCGCTGTTCATCGTGGCCTCCCTCAACGTTATCTGCCACGTTTCGGCTGCTTTTTCCCGCCAGCTTTTCGATGGACCGTTCTTTTTCGCTGAACTGAGCAAGACCACCAGCTACGTGGTTATGTTAGGCGGCGCTTTGCTGGATCAGGCGCGCCTATTTGATCAAGTGCGTTCCATGGCCGTCACCGATCCACTCACCGGGCTGGCCAATTATCGCCGTCTTATCAGCGTCATCGAAGCGGAACTCGATCGCTCGCGCCGTACCCACCATCCTTTCAGCATCGTGCTGCTCGACATGGATGGTCTAAAAACCATCAACGACCGCTTCGGACATTTGACCGGCAGCCGTGCTCTCGTTCGCTTGGGAAAAATTCTCCGTAATCACTCGCGGGCCATCGATACTGCCGCGCGTTATGGCGGAGACGAGTTTGCCTTGATCTTGCCCGAGGCCGGCCGCGACATTGCCACTCGCGTGTTCACCCGTATTCGCGAACGTCTTTCCTCGGAAGAGGAATCGCCAACGCTTTCCGCTAGCGCCGGCGTTGCTTGCTATCCAGAAGACGGCGACAGCGCTGAAAAATTGCTGGGCGCAGCAGACCGCGCTTTGTATCGCATGAAGAATCACGGCAACAGCAACGTACAAAATCTCACGCGCATTGCGGCGTGCTTGTGAGCATTATGGCCCCAAGAACACGATCGTTCGCGTATCACCGAGGAGAGCAACGCATTCTCTTGGAAGTTCCGGTGTTCCTGGATGGGCACCGCAGGCTGCCCGGTACCGAATCGACTTTTACAGAAAATGTAAGTGCGCGCGGCGCGCGCGTGGTGAGTATGCGCCGCTGGGAACAAGGCGAAAAGTTAACCTTCGTATCGCGTACTGGAGAGTTTCGTTCCTCGGCTCGAGTGGCCTACTGCCAACCGCTGCAAGGCGAGGGCTTTGCAGTTGGGGTGGAGTTTCTCGAAGTCAAAGGACGATGGGTTGTCTAATTCTAAAAACGCTTGACGTATTCGGCAGGCGGATAGGAGGGGACCGCTGGAAAAAGGGAAAAACAGTAAACTAGCGCAAAATTTTACGAAGCTTTAAGCGTCGCGACGAGCACCGAATGTCCGGCGCTTTTTGCTTTCTATCAGGCTATTGCGAGCAAACTTCGCGATAGACTTTCTTCATCTCTTCCGCCATATGATCGCAGGAAAATATTTTACTGATGCGCTCGCGCCCAGCCGCTCCGATGGCTCGCGCAAACTCCTTGTCTTTCAACAACCGCGTTACAGCCTTGACAATGTCCGCGACGTTTCCTGGTTCCACCAGTAATCCACTTTTTTCGTTCTCAATAATTTCTCCAAACGCGCAGCATCGAAACGCAACCGATGGAACTTCATAGCTCATTGCCGCCAGCAGGGAAGTCCCCAGTCCTTCAAAAGACGACGGGAACAAAAACGCATCCAAGGCCGGATACACCGACTCGATGTCGGTCACAAATCCCGCAAAAATCACCGCCTCGCTCACTCCCAGTTCCTGTGCCAATCCTTCCAGCATCGGCCGGCTCGGCCCGTCGCCCACTAGCAATAGCCGGCAGCCGCTATATTCCTTGCGCAACTCGGCTAGAGCTCGAATCAACAGCTCGTGCCCTTTGTCCGGAGACAAAACCCCCACAGATCCCAACAGCGGCGACTCCCTGGCCACTTTTGCATCGTCAGCGACACCCGCGACACCCCAACGCATGCGAGCCAGATGCGGCGATTGAGGTCGCGGATTTGCCGGTATTTCCACGCCTTCATAAACTACCGAGATTTTTTCTTTCGGCGCGCCTGACTCCACCAACTGCTCGGCAACCCATTGCGAGATGGCCACGATTCGCGCCGCAGCTTTATAGCGCACACGCGCCAACGGGCTTTTCGCCAACGGATATCCGACCCGTCTCGAAATTACAAATGCCGCTCGACGGTGCGCTCCGGCCAGCCACGCGGCCGTCACCGCATGCGCTTCATTGGCATGCACCACATCGAATGAGCCACGCTTTGTGAGCGCGAGAATTTTCAACGCTGCCGAAATCTGCCGCGCCCGAGGTATAACGAAATGGACCTTCATGCGCCTTCGCGCTGCTCGCCTGCCTAACGCGGAGCCTCTCACGGTCACCAGTTCCGCGCAGTCGCCTCGCGCATTCAAGGCCTTCAGTAACAGCAGTGCCTGGTTTTGACCGCCGCGCCATTCCGTTTCAAGATCCACAAGCAGAATGTTCACGAGGTCGGCCTGCGCTCGCGTTCAAGTTTTTTTGTTTGGATTAGTTTTCCCAGCTTCGCGTATTTCAGGCGCACCGAACGCGCAGCCATCTCCGCAATAAGCACGCCGCGATATCCATCCAGAAATCCACCACGCAGGATGAAGGTGTAAAACCAACGCCACGGAGTGGCCAGCAGCATAGCGGCTCGCCACTGCCGCCTGCCTTCCCAATGCATTTGCTGAGCTGCCAGCTCCGCATACTTATCTACTTTCGCTTCATGCTCCTCGAAAGTGCGCACCGTGTAATGCAGTAAATCACCGTGCAGCCTGCCCGGGGGTCCGACAAAGCGCACCGATTCGTGAATGATCCCCGAAAATCGCGCTTCATCGCGATTGTAAAGCCGCCGCTGAAAATCCGGATACCACCCGGAATGATTAATCCACGCGCCCAGGTACCATGTTTTTCTGGCCACTTCATAAACCGGGAATTTTGGCTCCGATTTTTTCCAAGCCAGCAGAGAGGTTTGCAGCGCACTGCTTAATTCTTCGTCGGCATCCATGGAAAAGATCCACTCGTTTTGGGCGCACTCCGCGGCAAAATTCTTTTGCTCGCCATAACTGGACCACTCGCGGAAGTACATAGTGGCGCCGTATTCCCGAGCCAGTTCCTCCGTGCGATCCGTGCTGCCGGAATCCACGATCACAATTTCGTCCACTACCCCCGCCAGTGACGCCAGCGCGCGAGGCAGATTATGCTCTTCATTATGGGTAATCAGGCAAGCAGAGATGCGGTTCATGAGCGGGCAGCCCCTACTGTGCTACGATTACCAGTTCCAAACAAGCGAGGAAAACGTTCGTGCCTGATCATATTTCGCGCAAAGAATTGAAGCATGACAAAATCAAAGAGACGCTGGAACATGGCGCGGAAGCCGTATATTCCCATAGCCAACTGACCCTGGCGGTTTTACTGGTAGTGCTGGTGGTCGTCTCCGTCTACGGTGGCTGGCGAATTTACCACGATCGCAAAACCGCGGAAGCTAACGCGGCCTTCGACGCGGCGCAAAAAGTTTACAGCGCGCGTGTCGGCCCGCCAGCGCCTGGAGAGCCGGTCGACCCTAACGAACCCACTTTTCCCGACGAAGCAACTCGCGCGCGCGAGGCTTCCCGGCGTTTTACCGAAGTGGCCAACAAATATTCCAGTACCAATCCAGGGAAGCTGGCGCGCTACTACGACGCGTTGTGTCTTGAGGATTTGGAGCAACACAATCAGGCCCTGGAGGAGCTTAAGAAAGTCAGCGAGAGCGGAGATAGAGAACTATCCGGCATGGCGCAATACCAGATCGCGACAATCGATGCGCGCACCGGCAAACCGGATGAAGCGATAAAAATCTACCGCACGCTCGCGGACAAGAAGCTGGTCTTCGTGCCCCGGCCGCTGGTATTGCTTGAACTTGCTAACGTTTTGCGGCAAACCAAGCCTCAGGAAGCCGTCGCGGTCTATCAACAAATCAAGCAGGAATTTCCCGATTCGACGATTTCGGAAGAAGCCGATCGTGGACTCGGCACTCTTGCGCCGAAGTCCTAAAGAAGTCCTGAAAGCTTAATTTCCGGCCTGATTTGGTCGTCGTGAGAGATTTTCAGGCAACCCTTAAACAAATCGCGAGATGAACAAACAACTCTGTACCTCTCGCCCCGCGGAGCCTTCCATCGAAACTCAGCACAACCCGTCGCCCAACGCGCCATGGGCGATGAACGTCCAGAATTCGCGCGGCCGTCGCTATGCTGAGCCTGCGCATTCCTATCGCAGCGACTACGTTCGCGACCGCGATCGCATTGTTCACGCGCGCGCCTTTCGCCGCCTGGAAGCCAAAACCCAGGTTTTTACCATGCGCTTCTCCGATCATTTTCGCAATCGCTTGACGCACACCATCGAAGTTGCGCAAATCGCCCGTACGGTTGCGGATGCCCTGGGATTGAACGCGGCACTTGTGGAGGCGCTCGCGCTTGTTCACGACATTGGTCATCCGCCATTCGGCCACGCCGGCGAACATAAACTCGATGAATTGATGCGCGCCCATGGTGCGAGCTTCAATCACAATCTCCACGCCCTTCGCATCGTCGAACATTTCGAACAACGCTACCTTGATTTCCCTGGTTTGAACCTAACCTTTGAAGTTCGCGAAGGCATCGTGAAGCATTCGCGCGATTATCGCCCTGCAGATTTCCCGGAACTTAGCGAATATCTGCTCGACCAACGTCCCACACTGGAGGCCCAACTCATCGATTGTGTGGATGAAATCGCTTACGACACCGCCGACCTCGATGACGCGCTCGAAGCCGGACTTCTCGATGTCACCGCTTTGTGCCACGACGTTTCATTTTTTGGCGCCGCTTATGCCGCCGTGGAAAAAGAGCATCCGTCCGCGCGTGATAAGTTGAAATTCAATGAAACCTTGAAGCAGGTCCTCGATTTTCTGGTCACCGACTTAATTGAATCGACGCAGGCCCGCGTTGGCGATGCGGGTATAGCGGTTACGGAAGATATTCGTCGCGCACCGCAACGCCTCGCGGAATTTGGTAAAGAAGGGTTAAGAGTGAGCGGCGACCTGAAACGTTTTCTTTTCGCCCATGTATATAGTCATCCAGCAATTACGGAAGACCGCGACCGCTCGGTACGTTGCCTGGAACAGCTTTTTAAGCACTACAGTTCGTCGCCAGGATCGATGCCCGAAGCCTACGAAGACGTGGCGAGGCAATCGCCTCGAGCAATCGTGGTTTGCGATTACATTGCTGGCATGACCGACCAGTTCCTGCTCCGTCAGCACCAGGAACAATTCGGCCTAGGTGATTTATAAGACGAATTGAGAAGCAGCGTCGTTAGCCAATTTGAACTTGGCGGAAAAGTAGTTTTACTGTACGAATGTATTGCAGGCGGAGATTTGCCCGCTATCGAAGCCTCTGCGAAACCACGACACCCTCTGCTCCGACGTGCCATGTGTAAACGATTCCGGGCTCACATGTCCAGTAGCCTGTTTCTGCAAACGATCGTCTCCGACCGCCGCCGCCGCGCCCAACGCGGAATCGATGTCGCCCGCGTCCAATAAGCCGCGCTGCTGCGTGCTGTGCGCCCAGATGCCCGCGAAGCAGTCCGCCTGCAATTCCAGTCTCACTGACAATTGATTTTTGGCTCGAGGATTCTGCTGTACCATCCGTTGCTCCTGAGCCTCAATGCCCAGAATTTTCTGCACATGATGCCCGATCTCATGGGCCAGGACGTAAGCCTGCGCAAACTCGCCGGGGGCGCCAAAGCGACGCTTTAACTCATCGTAAAAATCCAGGTCAACATAAACTTTTTCATCGCGAGGGCAATAAAACGGTCCGGTAGCGGCCTCGGCGCCCCCGCACCCAGATTGGATGGCATCGCGAAAAAGCACCAACTTGGCGTGCCGGTAAGGTTTATTCTCTTGCTCGGGCAGAATAGTCGTCCAGGTTTTCTGCGTATCGTCCAGAACGAAAGACACAAACTGCACCAGCGGCTTTTCCGCCTGATCACGAGGGGACGTACCACGCGGCCGGTTTGGCTCGCTAACTGATGAAGGAGCCGGTGAGCCGCCACCACTAAGCAGTGCAAAAAAATTCGTTTTGAAGACGAAACTGAGGATCAGCAGGATGATCGCGCCGCCAATGCCGATGTGCATCCCGCCAAATTGAAAACCGCCGCCACCGCCCTCGGTATCATCGCGGCGATCCTCGATGTCCGGGCTTTCGCCGCCAGGAGTCCACTTCATAAAGATCTCCTTCTACCGGGCAAGAGAATAGTAGCATGCGGCAATATTGATAAATCGCTATAGCAAAAAAAGGCGGAGCGTTTTTTGTCTCCGCCTTTTCAATCCGCTGTTATTGAAACGCCTCAGTCTTCGGTTAGAACCGGATAATCGGCCCGAAGGTCGCCTTCAAATTATGGTGCGTGTCGTTGTTGAAATACATTTCGTCGCCGATATCCAGACGCAATCCAATCGGCCCGAGATGCCCTTCAAGACCGCCACCGGCATAGAAAGTCCCCGTCACGTTGTTTTCGCGCAGACCGGAAACAGAGCTCGTGAAGGTTCCAAATGTCGCCGGAGAATTGTCCAGGCGGAAATTAATGAGTCCGCCTTTGGCGGTAACAAATGGCTGAATAGCGTGTCGACCGAGGTTGATGCGCGGACCAAACAGACCGTGGATCACTCGCAAATTGGTGCGTTGAACGATTACCGTACCCGTGGAGTTGTCCGTGAAACCTTCGGTGAAGGCTCTGCTGAAGTCGTACGACATTTCCGCTTCAAACTTAAGACGCTTGTAGGCCACGAACGACGCGCGGCCGCCTACGCCCAGCAAGTCTGTGTCGGTCTGGGACAGACGGAAATAATCGGCGAAAACGCCAACTTGCACATGCTCGTTCTCCTGGGCGAATGCCCCAGGCACGGCCAACCCGGTGATAAACAACAGGAAAAATGCGACACGCTTCATACCAGTTCTCCTAACGGCTAAATGGAATTAACACCCACACGCGAGCAAAGTCGCGCTCCTGATTTTGCTCAGTCATTTGGATGAAGTCGCTCGAAGTCGGGTTGCTGAAACACCACCAGATGTGACGCACTAAAGCCAAATAAATGTGGTTTTTACATGGTCTTTCCCGAGGCTATACTGGCGATGCTGTAGGAAAATAGTCGTTGATCTGCCAGTTAAGATTTATGGTGTAACGGGAGTGTTAGTCAAACGAAGGCGGTAATAACTCGGCGCTCGCTTTGGCAACTCATCCGTAGGAAGAAATCTAAGGAACTTCGGCGCGCTCCGGCGTATCGATCCGAATTTCAGTCAAGTCTGAAAGCAAATTTGCGGCCCAGCGATAGATGTTATGTTCGCGCACGTGCAACCGCATGTGGTGCATGCGAGACGCCTGTTGCTCCTCGGGCATGTCTACAGCGCGGTGAACGGCTTCCGCAAGTTGCTGAACATCGTAAGGATTAATCAATAGTGCGTCGCCAAGCTCTAGGGAGGCGCCCGCAAAAGTACTCAGAATGAGGACGCCACGTTCGTCATCACGCGCAGCTACGAACTCCTTGGCTACCAGATTCATTCCATCGTGCAGAGAAGTTACTAGGCACACTGAGGCTGCGCGGTAGTATCGGTCGATTACTTCGTGAGTGTGGTGTTTTCGTAGAAAGACGATCGGTTTCCATCGGCCTGTCTGACCTGTTTGGAATCTGGCATTAATACGGTCCGCTTCCGCGCTGACTTCATCGAGAAATTGTCGATAGCGCTCGATGTCCGTGCGGCTGGGTGCGCCAACCTGCACAAATGTAAAACGCCGTTGGTACGCAGGATTCAATTCCAGAAAGCGCTCGATGCCGCGAAAGCGCTCAATAATTCCTTTCGTGTAATCCACCCGATCCACGCCCACGCCAAGCAAACTTGCCTCGATGCCTAGCTCCGCGCACAGTGCCGCGCGTTCTTCACCGGCGTTGCGCGACTCGTTGATGGTGCGGGGCTGCTCCGGGAATGCGACGCTGATTGGATACGGCCGCACGCGGGTAACATGACCCTGGCGGTTCACCGCGAAGCGGTCCCATTCGGTCAGTGCTTCCACCGCGCGATCAACGGTAGAGAGAAAATTATTGCAATGCGATTGGGTGTGGAAACCGATCAGGTCCGCGCCCAGCAAGCCATCGATCAACTCGCGCTGCCAGGGACAAATTCCGAACACTTCCGCATTTGGCCATGGAATGTGCCAGAAAATTGCTACGCGCGCATCGGGACGCGCGTCCTTCACCATCCGCGGCAGCAGAGCAAAATGATAATCCTGCGCCAGCAGAATCGGCGATTCCGTGGCCTCCATTTCATCAAGAACCGCGTTGGCAAAGTGCCGGTTGGCCTGCTGGTAATAGAGCCAGTCCTCAGGCCGAAAAATTGGGCGCGTATGCGCGATATGGCAAAGGGGCCACAATCCCTCGTTCGCGAAGCCCTGGTAATACCCCTTTTCTTCTGCTGCCGTCAGCCACACCCGCCGCAGGTTATAACTCGGCCGGTCCGGCGGAACCCGCAAGCGATCGTGCGAATCCACCATCTCGCGATCTCCGTTGCCCGCGCCGTGCGCGATCCATGTTCCATCGCATGCCAGTAGCACCGGCTCCAATGCGGTAACTAATCCA